>Ga0209874_1000005_pt1 | contig 61236 bp, 68 predicted proteins | sample GWRWN1_20_30_FD_187216 | JGI IMG/M metagenome (GOLD analysis project Ga0209874, IMG submission 187216) | Riverbed sediment microbial communities from areas with no vegetation in Columbia River, Washington, USA - GW-RW N1_20_30 (SPAdes)... | ecosystem: Environmental > Aquatic > Freshwater > River... | reverse complement strand
GACGAGCTCCTCGAGGACCTTCGAGGTGAGCAGAGGCGCGGCCCCGTCGAGGACGAGAACGTCCCCCGAGAAACCCTCCAGCGCCGGCCGGGCCGCGGCGACCGCGTCTCCCGTCCCGCGCGGCTCCGCCTGGACGACGAGCTCCGCTTGGTCGGGGAGCGTGCGCGCGAGCTCGTCGCGGGTGGCGGGCGAGCAGACGACCACGAGGGGATCCGGGCCCAGCGGCTCCGCGGGAAGAAGCGCCCAATCGAGGACGCGCCGGCCGAGAAGTGGATGGAGATGCTTCGGCCGGTCGGAGCGCATCCGCGTGCCTAGGCCCGCCGCCATCACAATCGCTGCGAGGGGCCGGGTCACGAGGGGATGGTCATGGCTGGGGCGGGAGGATTCGAACCTCCGGTCACGGGACCAAAACCCGCTGCCTTACCACTTGGCTACGCCCCAGAGTCAATCGGTCGGGCGAGTGTATCGGCCGGGTCGATCGAGCAGCAGGATTGCGAGGAAGAAGAGCGCGAGCAACACGAGGGCGATGATCGCAAGGGTTCTCACCAGGACCCAGAGCACGGGCACGAGCACGGCGACGAGTTGGGACACTGCGAAGATCCAGGTCGCCTCGCGCGCAAGCGCGTTTTGCATCCTTCGGTGAGCGAACCAGTAGAGACCGACAGCAATCGCCGCAGCCGCCACCACGTACCACCAGCCGTGGTCATTGAAGAGCACGAGCAGGCTCTCGATGAGAGCGATCAGGAGCGCGATGCGAAGTCGCCGCTCGCGCAGCCAGCGGGCCGGTGCACTCTCGCGGTGCTCGACGACCGGGTCGACGCTCACTGCGGCGACGCTACCAGACCGGAGCGACCAGCCAGACGCGGGCGCGCGCCCGCAGCCGACGGGCCGCCCACGCCGCATCGGCCCGGTGATGGAAGAGCCCATAGACCGCGGGGCCGGCTCCGCTGACGTCCGCCCGGAAGGCGCCGCGTTCGAGCAACTCGTCGACCAGGCGGGGGCGAGCCGCCGCGGCCGCGAGGTCATTCGGCGGGAAGGCCGCGAAGTCCCGAGGCCGGCGCACGGCGGCCAGTGCCTCCAGGAAGGCTTCACGCCGCCTTTCGAATTCCTGGGCGCCCTTCATGTGGTCAAACCGCTTGTAGATGTCGGCGGTTGAGCTCTTTCGCGCGAAACGTGAAAGAGCTATTAAGACCCAGTAGTCCTGAGGAAGCTCAAGCGTGCGAAGGCGTTCGCCGGCTCCTTCGGCCAGCTTAGGCCCGGGCGTGAGGAAGAAGGGGACGTCGGCTCCGACCTCCGCGGCCACTCCTACCAGCTCGTCGTCCGCGAGTGGCGTCGAGAGCGTCCGATTGGCGAGGTCGAGCGCGGCACCGGCGTCGGCGCTCCCGCCTCCGAGACCGGCCGCGAGCGGGATCCTCTTCTCCAGGCGCACCCGCCAGGTACCTCCGTCTCCCGCGGCTGCCGAGAGCTTCGCCAGCGCCGAGCGCACGAGCGTGTCCTTGCGGTACCCATCGACGACGAGCGTGGGCGCGCGGTCGAGCATGACCGAGTCGCAAAGGTCGATCCGTTGCATCACGGTGACGACCTCGTGCAGGCCGTCAGGCCGGACAGGGCCGACGAGGAGCGCGAGGTTGATCTTCGCGGCTGCGGGAACCCGGTTCACTGCAGCAGCTCGGCCAGCTCGACGAACTCGGTTGGAGCCAGGCGCTCGGCCCGGATGTCGGCGGTCAACTGCATGGTCTCGAGCGCGCGGGCCACGCGGGCTCGCTCGATACAGGAGAGCTCGAGCGCATTCACGAGGGTCTTCCGCCGGTGGCCGAAGGCCGCCTGGACGACTCTCTTCACACCGGCGAACTCCGGCCCCCACTTGACGAGCCTGCGGAAGGAGACGAGCGCCGAGTCCACGTTGGGAGGCGGCCGGAAGACGCTGCGGGACACCGGATGGAAGCCTGTCCGCTCGGCCGTGAGCTGCACGAGCACCGAGACCGCCCCGTAGCTCTTCGTCCCGGGCGCGGCGAAGAAGCGGTCGGCGACCTCGCGCTGGACCATCACGCACCAGAGCTCGAGCGACGGGAGGCCGTCGAGGCTCTCGGCGACGAGCGGTGTCGCCACGTTGTAGGGGAGGTTGGAGACAAACTTGTTTGGCGCGGGATCGAGGTCGGCGAGCGGGTGACGAAGCGCGTCGTCGAAGACGAGGTTCACGTTCCCCCGTGTGCCGAAGCGCTGGCGGAGGTGCGACTCGAGACCCCGGTCGATCTCGACCGCGTGTACGACCCGGACCTGGTCGGCGAGGTGCGACGTGAGCACTCCGAGACCCGGGCCGACCTCGAGCACGACATCGTCAGGCCCAAGCTCGGCCATCCTCCCCGCGACGGCGACGATGTTCTCGTCGACGAGGAAGTGCTGGCCGAGCTCCCGCTTGCGGGCGATGGGGACCTTCACGGCAGCCCGAAGACGGTGGTCGCGTTTGCGTCGATCGTCCGCTCGAGCTCGGCCGGGTCGACGCCCCGGACCTCGGCGAGCACGGCAAGCGTATGGACCACGTTGGCCGGCTCGTTGCGCCGGCCGCGCCTCGGCTGCGGGGCAAGGTAAGGGCTGTCCGTTTCGGCCAGGAGGCGGTCAGGCGGCACCCGGGCCGCGGCCGCGCGGAGCTCCGTTGCGTTTGGATACGTGACGTTTCCCGCGAAAGAGACATACCAGCCGCGCTCGAGCGCCGGGCCGAGGAGCCCGAGCGAGGAGAAGCAATGGAGGACGACCCGAGCTAGTTCGGGAAGCTCCGCGAGGACGGCGGCGGTCTCTTCGTCAGCAGCGCGCGAATGGACGACGAGTGGCTTGCCTAGCCTCACCGCGAGCGCGGCCTGAGCGCCAAAGGACTCGAGCTGACGGTCGTGGGGCGCATAGTCGCGGTAGTGGTCGAGGCCGGCCTCACCCACGGCGACCGCTTTCGGGTGGGCGAGCAGCTCTTCGAGCTGCTCGAAGTCGCCCTCCGCGACGTCCCCGGCCTGGTGCGGATGGAGGCCGAGGGCCGCGAAGACACCCTCCTCCCGCTCGGCGACCTCGAGGGTCGCCCGGCACGAATCGAGACCCGATCCAACCGCGATCACTCTCGTCACGCCTACCTCCCGCGCCCGCGCGAGCGCGTCGGCCGCCTCTCCGTCGAGGGCGTCGAGATGCGCATGCGTGTCGATCACCTCAGGCGGCGGCGGAGGGAGCTTCCACCCGGGGAAACAGCGGGGCAGCCGGCTTGATCCCCTCGACGGGGACGGCCTTGCCGGACGCGACGCCTTCCCAGCTGAGATCCAGAGGCTGGTTCAAGGATTCGAGGATGCGCGGCGCCGTCTCCGGAAGGTAGGGCGCGAGCACCACGGCGACCGCGCGGAGCCCGTCGGCGAGCTCGTACAAGGTCCCGTCGAGGGCCGCAGCCCCCGAGTCGTCCTTCGCCAGCTCCCACGGCTTTCGCTCCTCGACGAGCGCGTTCAGCGAGCGCACCTGCTTCCAGATCCGCTCGAGGGCCCCCGTGATGTCGAAGGACTCGAGCTGCTGCGCGACATCGTCGCCCAGGCCGGCGAGCTGGTCCCCGCCCGCGCCCGCGACTGTCGCCGCCGGCAGACGACCGTCTCGATACCTGGCGATCATCGCCGTCGTCCGCGAGACGAGGTTGCCAAGATCGTTGCCGAGCTCCCGCTCGTAGCGCTCGTGCACCCCGTCGATGGAGACGTTGCCGTCCTGGCCGAACTGAACCTCACGCACGACGTAGAAGCGCACGGGATCCGCGCCGTAGACGTCGATCAGATCGAGCGGGTCGATGACGTTCCCGAGCGACTTGGACATCTTCTGCTCGCCGAAGAGCAGGTAGCCGTGCACGAAGAGCTGCCTGGGGACGTCGAGCCCGGCCGCGAGGAGCAGGGCCGGCCAGATGACGCAGTGGAACTTGAGGATGTCCTTGGCAAGGAGATGCCGCACCTCCGGCCAGAGTACGGGGCGCAGATCCTCGCCCTCGCGGGCGAACGCCAGAGCGCTCCAGTAGTTGATGAGCGCGTCGACCCAGACGTAGACGGTCTGGCCCGGATCCCACGGAACGGGCACGCCCCACTGCTCCGAGGCTCGGCTGACGCTGATGTCGTCCAGCCCCTGCTCGATGAAGCTGCGGGCCTCGTTGTAACGGAAGCGGGGAAGCACGAACTCCGGGTTCCGGTCGTACAGGTCGAGCAGGCGCTCCTGGTAGGCGGACAACCGGAAGAACCAGTTCTTCTCCTCCACGTACTCGGGGACGATCCCGTGGACGGGGCATTTGCCGTCGACCAGCTCGGCCTCGGTGTAGAAGGCCTCGCAGCGTGGGCAGTAGAGCCCCGCGTAGACGTCTTCGTAGATCTCGCCGGCGTCGTAGATTCGCTGGACGAACTCCTGGACGGCCGCCTCGTGGCGCGGGTCTGTGGTGCGGATGAAGAAGTCGTTGGACGCGTTCACCCGCTCGGTCATCTCGCGGAACGCGGCCGCGTTGCGATCGACGAACGCCTTGACGTCGAGCCCGGCCTCGGCCGCGACGCGGGGAATGTTCGTCCCGTGCTCGTCGGTGCCGGTGAGAAAGAACGTCTCGTGCCCGCGCTGTCGGTGGTGGCGGGCGAGGATGTCCGTTGCGATGGTCGTGTACGCGTGGCCGATGTGGGGCGTCGCGTTGACGTAATAGATGGGCGTGGTCAAGTAGACGCGCACTGCGAGCAATAATAGGGACGGCCTCGCGCCACACCGGGCTTCCGCTCCTTTGCAGGGTTAGAAAGACCAAGGTGGAGGAAAGCTCACATATGGGCCCGCACGGGCGGACACAAGGGTCGGAGGCCATGGCCGCGAGACAGGCGATGAGATCGGCGACGCGTTCGTCGCGAGGGGTGACGACAACCGGGATCGTCCGCCACATCGACGAGCTCGGTCGCATCGTGATCCCGATCGAGATCCGAAAGAGCTTCGGCCTCGGCGAGAAGGATCCGCTCGAGATCTCCGTCAAGGACGAGACGATCCTCCTCTCGAAGCCGCAGAGCGTGTGCGTCTTCTGCGGAAGCGACGACCCGCTCGAGGAATACCGCGGTCGATCGGTCTGTCGCTCCTGCATCGCCGAGCTGGCGACGCAGGACGGCTAGACCCGCGACAGCAGCGAGGAGAGCGGGAAGCAGCGCCCAGGGCCAACGAGCGCCCGGACCGCGTGCGTCGATCGCCGTGATCCCCTGGCGGGCACGGTTCTTCAAGAGCTCGAACGAGCGCCGCTCCATCCGCGCCGGAAGCACAGTGGGTTCTACCCCAGGGCGAGTCTCGACCGCACCTCGCCGGACCGCGTGCTCGAGCCCGCGCTGAGCCAAGAGGCGGCCGCTCCTGTTCGCTTCCAGATGCCCGCTCGTAGGAGCCTCGACCCGCCGGACGTGGCTCGGGAGCGCCGGCTCCTCGGCACCGGGCTGCGGAGTAGGTGTGGCCTGGGGCGAAGCCGCCGGCGGGGCCGGAGCGTCGGCGGCAGGCGCCGATGCGGTCTCGGGAGCGGGAACAGAGGTCGGCTCGGGCTCCGGCGCTCCGGCCGGGCGCGGCGGCAGGAAGCGAAGCGGATCGAGATAGCCGTTCGGGTCCGACGTGAGGCGAACGCCGAGATGGACGTGCGGCGCGGCGATTCCCGGCTCCCCGCTCGGCCCGATCGTCCCGACGACGGCGCCTTCCGCAACCCCCGCACCGCGCGTTACGCCGATCGACCCCAACTGGACGAGCGTGACCGAGTACCCGTCCGACGTCTGAATCGTCACGCTTTTGCCGCTCGCCGGCACCGTCCCGGCAAAGCTGATCGCCCCACCCGCGGGCGCGCGCACCGAGGCTCCCAAGGGCGCTCCGATGTCGATGCCGCGGTGCTGCCCGCCGGCGTAGGGGTCGTCGCCGAGCTTGAACGGTCGTAGCACCGGCCCATCCACGGGCCAGGTCCAGGCGAGCGCGGGCTGCACGCCGACCTGGAACGCGAGGAGGACCGGAAGCAGGATGACGAGACGCTTCATCGTCTGTTCCCTCCTCGTTGTCAGTTATGGAAACGCGATTACCGTAGCAACTCGGCCGGACGTTGTCAATTCAGGCTACAGAGAGCTGCGATAGAGCCGGTTCCGGCGAACACCGGTCAGCTTCGCGACGAGATCCGCCGCGCGCCGGCGCGGGACTCCCGCGGCGACGAGCTCGGCGACGGCGGCGAAGCTCGCTTCTTCGTCCGCCCCCGCTCCGTCATCTGGAGCCGGCCCGATCACGAGCGTCACTTCGCCCTTCGGCGCCTCCCGAAAACGCTCGGCGACCTCGCGCGCCGGGCCGCGCACGACCTCCTCGAACCGCTTCGTGAGCTCGCGACACACCGCGACCCGGCGGTCAGGCGATTCGGCCGCGAGCGAGGCCAGGCTGGTCGGAAGCCGCCGCGGCGACTCGAACGCGACGACGGGGCCCTCCCACGCTGCCGTCTCCTTCCAGAAGCGGGAGAGCGCCCGGGCCTGCCGCGGGAGATAGCCGGCGAACGCGTAGCGGTCGCCGACGAGCCCGCTCGCCACGAGGGCGGTCTCGACCGCCGACGGCCCGGGGAGCACGATTACCTCCAGACCTCGGCCGACCGTCGCCGCAATGAGTCGCGCCCCGGGATCGTTGAGAGCGGGCAGACCGGCGTCGCTAGCAAGCGCGATCCGCTCGCCGGCCTCGAGCCGCGGCAGCACCTCCTGCACCCGCTGAGCCTCGTTGTGCCGGTGGTAGCTGAGGAGCTTGGCCCGCACGCCGTGCCGATCCAGGAGAGTCCGAGTCCTGCGTGTGTCCTCGCACAAGACGAGGTCCGCCTCCCCCAGCTCCCGCAACACGCGCAATGTGACGTCCTCGAGGTTCCCGATCGGGGTCGGACAAACGACGAGAGGCATCTAGACCGAAGCCGCTGACATCGCCTCGAAGCCCACGAGCCCGGCCCCCACCAGCCCTGCCTCCGGGCCGAGGAGCGCCGGGACGATGCGAACGAGCTCACGCGCCGGCAGGAGCGCACGCTCCGCCACCACCTTTCTGGCCGGATCGAGGAGCAGGTTCCCCGCGCGTGCGAATCCGCCGCCGATGACGACGAGTTCGGGATTGAACACGTTCACGAGCGAAGCGATGCCGTTCCCGAGGACGAAGCCGACCCGCTCCAGCAGGTCGCGGGCATCCCCGGGACCCACGGAAGCGAGATCGACGGCCAAGCGGGCGTCAACGGTCTTCCCGGCCGCCAGGGCGCGGCCGAGGTCGCCGTCGGGACGCTCTGCGGCCACCTCCGCCGCCATGTGATTGGTGGCCGTCCCGGAAGCGAGCGCCTCGAGGTGCCCCCGGCCCGGGCAGGTGCCCTGACACGGCGGCCCGTCGAGGTCGAGCGTGATGTGACCCAGCTCTCCCGCCGCCCCCTGGGCGCCGCGGTAGAGCTCTCCGTCGAGGATCAGCCCGCCGCCGATCCCGGTGCCGAGCGTCAACATCACCATGTGGCGCGTCCCGCGGCCGGCGCCGAAACGGTGCTCGGCGAGCGCGGCCGCGTTGGCGTCGTTCTCGATCGCCGCCGGGAGTTCGAAGCGCTTCGTGAGGTGGTCCCGGAAGTCGAGGTCCGCCAGCGGGATGTTGACGGAGCTGACCGCGCAGCCCCGCTGCTGGTCGATCGTCGAGGGGATGCCGACGCCGATCGCGCCGACTCCTTCCTCGCGCAGCTCCTGGATCGCCGACTCGACCTGGGCGAGAAGCTCTTCCTGGCTCCCGAGCGCCGTCGGGCGCACGGTCCGCTTCACGATGACGCCTTCCTCGTCCAGGACGCCCGTCAGGAGCTTGGTCCCGCCGAGGTCGACAGCGATCACGCGGGGGGCGGCCATCCCGGCGGCTACCATAACCCGTCCCGGTGGCCGGCAAGGAAAAGCCATACCGCGTCTACAGGGGGGGTCGCGCCAAAGGGCCCATCCGCCACGAGCCTCTGAAGGAGCAGGCAGGCCGTCGCGACGGCGACGGGTACACCTACAAAGGGCCGAAGCCCGCGCGCAAGCCCCGGCGCTGGCGGCGACGGATCCTCTGGGCGCTGATCGGCGTCATCCTCCTGTTCCTCGTCTGGGCCGTCCTCGGGTACCTCGCTTTCCGGAGCGGAATCAAGGACGCGAACAAGCGGCTCGATCCGCTGGCGGCCCGCGCCCTGACGCCGCAGAAAGGCCTACTGCTCTCGAACGCGAGCAACATCCTGGTGCTGGGGGCCGACACGGGCAGCAAGAACCGGCAGGGCTCGCAGGGGCGCGCCGACACGATCATCCTCATCCGCACCGACCCGGACCAGCACAAGATCGCGCTCCTCTCCATCCCCCGCGACCTGCGCGTGGAGATCCCGCGCCACGGAACGCAGAAGATCAACGCGGCCTATGCATTCGGTGGCCCCACCCTCGCCCTCAAGACCGTCGAGCGCGTGACCGGCCTCCGGATGAACCACGTCGTGGTCGTGGACTTCTCGACGTTCGGCGAGGTCGTGGATGCGCTCGGAGGCGTGACCATCAACGTCCCCCGCCCGATCCTGTCGAACAAGTTCGAGTGTCCACGCCACACCCAGGCCCAATGCGCCCGCTGGCCGGGCTGGCGCTTCCGCAAGGGGACGCAGACGATGGACGGCCAAAGAGCGCTCATTTACTCCCGCATCCGGGAGAACCAGCTCAACCCGAGGGAGTCGGACTTCACACGGGGCGAGCGCCAGCAGGCGGTCATCCAGGCGATCGCCGACAAGACCACCAGCTTCAGCACCTTCCTCAAGGCGCCCTTCATCGGGGACGACCTGGTGAGGCCGCTCGCCACCGATCTCTCTGCGGGACAGATCCTCCAGCTCGGGTGGGTGAAGCGGCGGACCCCGAGCAGCGGCTGGCTACGCTGCCGGCTCGGCGGGACGATCGCCAACATCGGCGGGGCGTCCTACGTGATCGGCAGCGAGGAGAACGTGTCCGTGATCGCCATGGTCACGGGCAAGTCGGCGCCCCAGCCGCCGCTGCCGGGCTCCGGCCCGTTCGGGCCCGGCTGCCTCGTCGGCAAGTAGCTCGCCTACTAGGTTTCGGCCGGCTTCTTGGCCTCCGGGGACTTCTCCGAGGACTTGTCCGCGGCCTTGTCCTTGGCCTGCGGTTCCGACTTCTCGCCGTCGCGGGCCCCATCCTTCTTCCGGCCCCCACGGCCGTAGTCGGTGCTGTAGAAGCCCGAACCTTTGAAATGGATCGCCGCGGGGTAGAGCACCTTCTCGACGGGTGCCGCACCGCAGATCTGGCACTCTGACGGAGACGGATCGCTCATCCGCTGGAAGAGCTCGAACGTGTGGCCGTTCGGGCAGCGGTACTCATAAGTAGGCATCGGAGAAAGGGCCGCGGTGCGGCGAGAAATGCTAGCAGGGAGCACGGCTCTCCCCGGCACTCGCGCCGAGGGAGTGCCAGCCGAATCGAGCCGGAGCCGGCGGTGGGGGCTCACGGACGAGTACCGCCCGGGCGTCGGCGTGATCACCGGCGCGCTGGCGGCATTCCTGCTCCTCCGGGCGATCCACTGGCCGCCGCACGAGGACGAGACGCTGGTCTTCTTCGTCAGCCGCCAGCCGCTCACGAATCTCTTCTCGACGGTGTTCGAGGAGCGAGGCGGTGCCCCGCTCCATTTCCTGCTCGCGCACGGCGTCGACTCGGTCTGGTCGAGCCTCCTCGGACTCCGGCTCATCTCCGTCGTCTTCGCGCTGGCGAGCGTGCCCGTCATCGCCGCGCTCGTCGCGCGTCTGACGGACAAGAGGACGGCTCTCCTCGCCACTGCGATTGCAGCGGCGAGCTGGATGACCGTCTACCACGGGATCTATGCGCGCATGTACTCGCTCTTCCTGTTCACGAGCGCACTCTCGTTCCTGCTCCTGCTGCGCGCCCTCGGCCGGCGCGACGTCTGGCCATGGGTGGCATGGGGCCTCGTCACGCTCGCAGCCATCGCGACCCAGCCTTACGGTGCCTTCGTCCTCGGCGCGGGCGCTCTCTTCGTGGTCGTGCGCAGGCGGTGGGATCCGGCTCCGCTCCGTCCGGCGCTCGTCGCCGTGGCCGCGACGTCGCTGCTCGCCCTTCCGCTCTGGCTCGTCTACCGGGTGCTCGCGAACCGGTTCGACGTCGGGGTCACGGGCTCGAGCGGCTCGAAGCTCGGCTCTCCAGTCGACGTGCTCGCCTATCTGGTGCGCGTCGCCGGAGATTTCACCGCGGGCTGGACTCCCGCCGTCGCGACCGTCCTCGGGGTGGCGCTGGTCGGGCTGGTCGCGCTCGCGCGGGAGCGGCCACAAGCCGCGCTGCTGACCGGGGCCGTCCTCCTCGTGCCCGCGGCCGCCTTCCTCGTCACCCGGTCAGGCGGCAGCGTGTCGCTCGAGAGCCGTCACCTCATCTTCGCCCTGCCGTTCTTCGCCATGCTCGTCGCAGCCGGACTCCTGCGGCTGGCGGCGTTCGCCCGCGGCTGGGCGCTCCCCAGCCTCGCCGTTGGGATGGCTCTCCTGCTCTCGGCAGAAGTCGCATGGGGTTGGCACAGGACTCCGTGGATGTATCGCGGCGAACCCGCGATTCGCAACGAGGCGCGTGACCTGGCCGCCGCGTGGCTCGCCGCGACGAGCCGCTCCGATGACGTCCTCTTCGCCTACGAGCCGCTTTACCTGGACGCGTTCGAGAAAGGGGCGCCGTTTGGCGGCGTGATCGTGCAACGGGCCGATCCCAAGCTTGCGCTCGACACCCTCGCGGAGGCGCGGACGCCCCTCGGACGGGGTGTGTGGATCTTCGACGCCACCGACCAGCTCGACGCTTCGAAGCAGCGCTTCAGCGTTCCGAGCGCCAGCCCCGGGCCGCAGTTCGAGGTGAGGGCCTTCGGCCCCTTCCTCGTGATCCGCACGTCGAAGCCGGTGCTGACCGCGGAGGCGTTCTTCCGGGACACCGCCGTCGTCGAGTATCAGGGGAAACTGATCGGGATCGGCGACGCCGGGCTCAACTACCAGACGGCAGTCACGGCGCTGGCACGCATCCAGGGCCGACGCTAGCGCTCTTCTGCGGCCGCCTCGCGCTCGACGAGCTCCTGGTAGCACGGCGCCTGCTCGAAGGCCGCGAGCCCGGCCAGTGTCGTCCGCTTTGCCGGGCGCGCACGGACGCGGACACGGCCCGCGGCAGCCAGGCCGGCGACGCTTCCCAGGAGCCCTCCGATCAGAAAGGAGCGAAGACGCCGGCCGCGCTCGTTGTCCATGTGGCGAAAAATGCCACAGATGATCTGTTCGCTGGGGGATCTACTGCTCGATGTCGTCGTCCGCCTGGAGGGTCCGATCGCGGAAGATACGGACACGTATGGGCGCACGAGAGTCGGAGCGGGCGGCCAGGCGGCGAACGTCGCGGCCTGGCTCGTGGCACTCGGGGGCCGGGCGCGCTTCGTCGGAAAGCGGGCGCGAGACACTGCTGGACGGCTGGTCTCGGAGGAGCTCCAGGCTCGGGGAGTCGAGGTCGCCGGACCCGAGGTGGAGACCGGCACCGGCACAGTCGTCTCGATCGCGACTGCCGACGGAAAGCGAGCGATGCTGAGCGATCGCGGCGTCGCTCCCGAGCTCCGGCCGGAGGAGCTGGAGAGCACGTGGTTCGCGAGCTGCACGCGGCTGCACCTTCCCGCCTACAGCTTGCTGCTCTCTCCTATCCGCGAGGCCGCGCTCGCTGCTGCCAGGCTCGCCCCTGCCGTGAGCGTGGACCTCTCGTCGACCGCCGCGATCCGGACGGCGAGTGTCGAGCAGTTGCGCGGCGTGGTCGCGGAGCTCGGGCCCGACATCGTCTTCGCCAACGAGGAGGAAGCCGAGCTCGTGGGCCGGCTCGACGTGGAGACGCTCGTCGTCAAGCGCGGCGCACGAGGATGCTCCGTCTACGCAGGCGGAGAGGAGCGCGCATACCCGGCCGAACCCGCCGAAACGGTCGACTCCACGGGGGCCGGCGACGCCTTCGCCGCGGGCTTCTTGCTCGGCGGCCCGGGGCTCGCGGTGCACGCTGCCGCCCGCTGCGTCGGACAGCTGGGAGCCATGCCGTAATGGAGCTGCTCCGCATCCATCCGGAGGTGCGAGCGGCCCTGGAGGCACGCCGCCCCGTGGTCGCGCTGGAGACGACCCTCGTCGCGCACGGCTTCCCGGGGGGAGTCGGGGCCGAGGTGGCTGCTGAGGCCGAAAGACGCGTACGCGTCGCCTGGGCCGTGCCTGCGACGGTCGGAGTCATCGACGGCCGCATCTGCGTCGGCATGGAGGAAGGCGACCTGGAGCGCTTTGCCTCCGCCCCGGAAGCGCGCAAGGTGGGCCCCCGCGATCTCGCTGCTTGCGCCGTCAAGAAGGAGCTCGGCGCCACGACGGTCGGGGCGACGCTCGCCGTCTGTCGCGCGGCGGGCATCGGGTTCATGGGCACGGGAGGGATCGGTGGCGTTCACCGCGGCTTCGCGGAGACGCTCGACGTTTCGGCCGACCTCGGCGAGCTGGCTCGAACGGAGGCGCTGGTCGTCTGCTCGGGCGCCAAGTCGATCCTCGACGTCGCCGCGACGTCCGAGGTGCTCGAGACGCTCGGCGTCCCCGTCCTCGGCTGGCGGACGGACGAGCTCCCGCTCTTCTACCGGGCAGGCGGTGGCCCACCCGTCTCGCAGCGCGTACAGAGCGCCGAGGAGGCCGCGCAAGTGGCCCAGTTCCACTGGCGCCTGGGCCGCCACTCGGGGATCGTGCTCGCCCGCCCGCCCGACGAGAGCCTCGACGTCGAGCCCTTGGTCGAGGAAGGCCTCGCGGAGGCCAACCAGCGCGGCATTCGCGGCCAGGCGCTCACGCCGTTCGTCCTCTCGTACCTCCACGAGAAAAGCGACGGGCGCACGATCGAGCTCAACAAGGGGCTGATCGCCGAGAACGCCGGACTCGCGGCCGAGGTGGCGGTCGCGTACTCGAAGCTGCCGTGAGGTTGCCTTCGGCGGCAGCCGCTGCACTAGTCGCCCTCGTGGCCGCGTGCGGCGGCGGCTCGTCACCCGAAGACGCGGCGCCGGCGGAGACCCAGACGGTGCTCGACACCGCTCCGACGGATCCGGCTCCTTCAACGACGGTCCCTCCGCCCGCCCCGCCGCGGCCCAAGCCGCTCTCAGGCCTCCCAGCTTTCACTGCGGGCTACGACGGCTGGAGGAAGCTGAACCGGAAACCGATTCCGCCAAGGCAGTCGGCCGATGCACACAGCGGGACGAAAAACGTTTACGCCTCCAAGAAGCTCCGTCCGAGCGGGAGCTTCCCCAACGGGACGATCCTGGTGAAGGAGGCCGTCCGGCCGGGCAGGGACTTCATCGGCCTGATCGCGATCATGCGGAAGGAGCGCGGGCTTGATCGGGACCACAACGACTGGCGGTTCGTCGAATACACGCGCGACTCGGCCGGCGCGCGGTTCGCCGAGACGGCAAGCGGCTCCGTCTGCTGGACCTGCCACATGGGCGCGCAGCAGACCGACTACGTCTGGATCTACACGTTGGGACTGTCCCGCTAGCTCGTAGCTCCCGGCTACTCGTCGACCCGCTCGATGGCGACGATGTCGTCCTCGTCGAACTCGGCCTCGCCCGCCTTGCCCCAGCCGACGATGTCGCCGCTCGGCAGGATCGCCACCGGCGCGATCACAGTCCCGTCCCGCAGGAGCACGCGCGCCTGGTGGACCCCGAAGGCGTCCTGCGGCCAGTCGGCCACCTCGGCCCGGAGCCAGTCCGGCAGCCGGGGCGGCTCGGGCACTCAGCTACTCAGCTCCCGAGGAGCTCGATCACGTCGTCCACGTCGAGCATCTCGTAGGACTCGGTGTGGACGCTTCCGCGCGCGCCCAGGATGACCGACACCTTGGCGATCGCGGAGGAGTCGGTCGCCTCGACGATGTTGACGAAGTCGTGTGGCCCGAGGAGGAACCACTGGTAGAGCACCTTGACGCCGAGCTCCTCGACGTCCTTGTTCACCTCGTTGATCCGCTCGGGGTTCGCGCGCAGCGTCTGGAGCCCCTGCTCGCTCAGGCGCGACAGCATCAGGTACTTCGGCATGTGGCCTCCTAGGTCGGCGGTTTCGCCGGCCGCGAGGATAACGCCCTCACCTTCTGCTCGAAATAGAGGACGCTGAGACCGAGGAAGAAGAGCGGCGCGAGGATGACCTGCGCGATGGCCACGGCGACCGCGCGGCCGTTGTCCGCGAAGCCGACGAGTGTCGCCGCGAGCACGATCCCGAGCACGACGTAGACGATCACGAGAGCCGCCGAGATCCCCATGGCGTGGAGGTACTCGGCGCGCGCCAGCGAGACGGAGCGGAAGAGGGTGTAGCCCAGGCGGTCGAACCAGGTCTTCGCCTCCGGATCCTGCTCGAGCATCGCAACGGGGATCGAGAACCCCATCAGACCGAGCCACGCGACTGCGAGGAGGAACAGGTAGAGCTGCGTCACCGCCAACGCGAACGGGACGGCCACGACAAGGGCCAGGACGAGCAGCGTCGGGAGCCGTAGGCCCGTCTGGGCCCACGCTTCCGCCAGGGGGTCCCCTGCGGCGACCCGCGCCGCGGCCGCATACGAGCCCGTGAAGGCGAGCGCGATGATGACGACGTCGACGGCGGTCGGCGCAACGAGGGTGGCGAGGAAGGCTCCCCCGATCGGAATCCCGATCCCGACGGCCGCCCCGAACCTCTGGCCGTAGAGGCGGATCGTCTCCGCGAGGAGCTCACTCAGCCCGAGAGGCCGGTCCACGGTCAGCGACACCGCGACACAACGTACTAGGCGCGTCCGTCGGGGCCCGCGGTGAGAGCGGCCTAGCCGACGGCCGCGGGCTCGGCGACTTCGGCCTTCTCGAACACGAGCTCGTCGTCCCTCGCGTCCACAAGGACGGTGTCGCCGTCGCCGAACTCGTTGTCGAGGAGCCTCATGGCGAGGGGGTTCTCGACGAGTCGCTGGATCGCGCGCTTCAGAGGACGCGCCCCGTAGGTCGGATCCCAGCCGGCCTCTGCGAGGAGCTCCTTCGCCGCGTCCGTGAGCTCGATCCGGATACCCCGCTCGGAGAGGCGGTCCTCCAGGCGGCGGAGCTGGAGCTCGACGATCTCGGAGAGATGCTCGCGAGAAAGCGGATGGAAGACGACCATCTCGTCGATCCTGTTCAGGAACTCCGGCCGGAACGTGGCGCGCAACTCCTCTTCCGAGCGCAGGTTCGAGGTCATGATGATCACGGTGTTGCGAAAGTCGACCGTGCGGCCCTGCCCGTCGGTGAGGCGGCCGTCGTCGAGGATCTGGAGCAGGATGTCGAAGACCTCCGGGTGAGCCTTCTCGATCTCGTCGAGGAGGACGACCGAATACGGCCGGCGGCGCACGGCCTCAGTCAGCTGGCCGCCTTCGTCGTAGCCGACGTACCCGGGGGGCGCCCCGACGAGCCGGGAAACGGTGTGGCGCTCCTGGTACTCGGACATGTCGATCCGGACCATGGCCCGCTCGTCGTCGAACATGAACTCGGCGAGAGCGCGGGCGAGCTCGGTCTTCCCGACGCCGGTCGGCCCGAGGAAGATGAAGGAGCCGATCGGCCGGTTCGGGTCCTGCAGGCCGGTGCGCGCACGACGAAGAGCGTTTGCGACAGCCTCGACGGCCTCCTCCTGGCCGACGACCCGCTGGTGCAGCCGCTCCTCCATGTGGATGAGCTTCTCGGTCTCGCCCTCGAGCAGCCGGGAGACCGGGACACCCGTCCACCGTGAGACGACAGCGGCGATGTCGTCCTCGTCGACCTCCTCCTTGACCATCGGCTCGAAGTCGGTGCCTTCGCGCTCGGCCAGCTCCTGCTCGAGCGCCGGCAGCTCGCCGTAGCGGATCTCGGCGACGCGCTGGAGGTCGCCCTGCCGCTCCGCCCGCTCGGCCTCCATGTTCAGCTCGTCGATCCTGTGCGTGATGTCCTTGACCCGGTCGAGGACCTCCTTCTCCCTCGCCCAGCGCGCGGCGAGCTCGTCTCGCTGCGCCTTCGCGTTGGCGAGCTCACGCTCGACGGGCTCGCGCACCGCCTTCGACTCCTTGCCCATCGCGGCCAGCTCGATCTCCAGCTGACGCACACGACGCTCCGCCTCGTCGAGCTCGAGCGGCGACGAGTCGATCTCCATTCGGAGCCTCGAAGCCGCTTCGTCGACGAGATCGATGGCCTTGTCCGGTAGCTGGCGGTCGGAGATGTACCGGTCGGAGAGGATCGCCGCGGCGACGAGAGCGGAGTCTCGGATGCGGACTCCGTGGTGCGCTTCGTAGCGCTCCTTGAGCCCGCGCAGGATGGCGATCGTGTCCGCGACCGACGGCTCGCCCACGAAGATGGGCTGGAAGCGACGCTCGAGCGCCGCGTCCTTCTCGATGTGCTTGCGGTATTCGTCGAGCGTGGTCGCACCAACGCAGCGCAGGTCTCCGCGCGCGAGCATGGGCTTGAGCATGTTTGCCGCGTCGACGGCTCCCTCCGCGGCGCCCGCGCCGACGATCGTGTGCAGCTCGTCGATGAAGAGGATGATCTGGCCGTCCGAGGCCTTGATCTCGTTGAGGACGGCCTTCAAGCGCTCCTCGAACTCGCCGCGGTACTTCGACCCGGCGAGCAGCGACCCGACGTCGAGCGCCCAGACCCGCTTCCCCTTCAAGCCCTCGGGAACGTCGCCCGCGACGATCCGCTGTGCGAGCCCTTCGACGATCGCGGTCTTGCCGACTCCGGGATCGCCGATCAGGACCGGGTTGTTCTTCGTCCGCCGCGAGAGGACCTGGATGACCCGACGGACTTCTTCGTCGCGTCCGATGACCGGGTCGAGCGTGCCCTCCTCGGCGAGCGCCGTGAGGTCCCGGCCGAACTTCTCGAGCGCCTGGTAGCTGCCTTCAGGGTCCTGGGAGGTGACCCGCTGCGAGCCGCGCACCTCCTCGAGCGCCTCCATCAGCGCGTCGCGCGGGACGTGGTCGAGCGCCAGCAAGATGTGCTCGGTGGAGACGTACTCGTCCCCGAGCTCGCGCATCTCCTCCTCGGCCCGGTCGAGCAACTCGGCCAGGGCCGTCGAAGCGCGCGGCTGCTGGCTCGCTCCCTCCACCGCCGGCCTGGCCGAGAGACGCGCCTCGCATTCCTGCCGCAGGGAGTCGACCGACAAGCCGGCTCGCCCGACTAGCGTCCGCGCCAGCTCCTGGTCGAGGAGCGCGAGGCAGAGGTGCTCGGGATAGACCTCGGGGTTCCCCCGTCGCCGCGCCATCTCCATCGCCGCGCCGACGGCTTCCTGGGATTTGATCGTGAGTTTTTGAAAGTCCATTTCTTCGCGCCTAACTTCGGGGGGTGGACGAGGGGGGCCTGCCCCCCTCATAGGAAGTCCATGAGGTCCTGTGCCTGGACGGCAACGTCTCGTCGGCGTCCTTACGGTAGAGGACAACCTCCCTTTTGTACTGGCGGTGCACGTCGCGAATCTCCTGGCGCATCTGCTCCTCGACGCGCACCAAGCGAGAGCGCAACCGGCCGAGCTCGTCCTCGAGCCGGAGGACCGTCTCGACCCCGGCGAGGTTCAAGCCGAGCTGGCCGGTCAGGCGCTGGATGAGGCGGAGCCGCTCGAGGTCGGCCTCGGAGTAGAGGCGCGTGTTCCCGGGCGTGCGCTTGGGGCGCACGAGCCCCTTGGCTTCGTAGATCCGAAGCGTCTGCGGATGCATGCCGACGAGCTCGGCGGCGACGGAGATCATGTAGCGAGGCCGCTCGTCCATCACGCGTCCCCCCTTTTGGACCGGGCCAACGTCAGCGCGCGCATGGACAGCGGGACGCTGAGCAGCACGAGCCCGAGCGCGATCCACTGCAGGGCGCGCAAGAACCACGGGTAGGAATCCTGCTCGCCGTAGTAGTTGGCGCCGATCAGGGCCTGGACGACGAAGAGCACGACGCCGAGCGCGATCGCGATCCCCGCCCGGAGGAGGAGCCGCCGCCTCTTCACGAGAACACCTTCTCCCGCGGATCCTCGCGCGAGACCTTCTGCAGGTTCTCGAGCGCCTCGCGCTCGGCCTTGGTCAGCTTCGTCGGGACGACGACCCGCAGGCGCGCGAGCAGGTCGCCCTTCCCGCCGCCGTTCAGCTTGGGAGCGCCGCGGCCCTTCACCTTCAGGAGCTTCCCGTCCTGCGAGCCCGGCGGGACCTTCAGCGAGATGCGCCCGCCGTCGGGCGTCGGCACCTCGACCGTCGCCCCGAGCGCCGCTTCCGCGTACGTGACGGGCACGTCGATGACGAGATCGGCTCCTCTTCGTCGGAAGAGCGGCGAGGGAGTCACGCGCGTCGTCACGATCAGGTCGCCGTGCGGGCCGCCCCCATGGCCGGCCTCCCCCTTGCCCTTGAGGCGGATCTGCGTCCCGTCCTTGACCCCCGCGGGGATCTTGACCGTGTAGCGCTTCGTCCTCCGCTCGCGACCGGTGCCCTGGCAGTTGCGGCAGGGCTGCTCGATCACGGTGCCGTTGCCGCCGCAGCGGGGGCATGGCGTCGAGAGGGCGAAGAGGCCCTGGCTCTCGGAGATGACCCCGCGCCCGCGGCATTCCGGGCAGATCTTCGGCGAGGTGCCCGGCTCCGCCCCGGTTCCCTTGCACACCGAGCACGTCGTCTCCAGCTCGACGGGGATCTTCATCGTGACGCCCTTGAGGGCGTCCTCGAAGGAGAGGTTGACGACGACCTCGACGTCACGCCCGCGCTCTCCGCGCCGGCTCGAGCGGGTGCTCGTCGTTCGGCGCCCGGCGCCGAAGTTGTCGAACAGGCCTCCGAAGAGGTCGGAGAGATCGCCGAGGTCTCCCAGGTCGCCGACGTTCCCGGACCACTGGTAATTCCCTCCGCGCGGCCCGCCTGCCCCGCTGAAGACACGCGAGCCGAGCTGGTCGTACTGCTTGCGCTTCGCCGGATCGGACAGGAGGTCGTAGGCACCCTGCACTTCCTTGAAGCGCTCCTCCGCCTCCGTGTCGCCCGGGTTCTTGTCCGGGTGGTATTTCCGGGCGAGCTTGCGGTAGGCCTTCTTGATCTCGTCCTGCGAGGCGCCTTTCGATACCCCGAGGATTTCGTAGAGATCCCTCATGACCCTGGTCGCCTCCGGTTTCCGCCCGGCGAAGCCGGGCTCCTACGCTGACGCGTCCAGCGCGTCTGCGCGTCGCTCGCTTGCCTCCCTGGCCACCGGCGCCCCATGTCCATGAGCAAGTTCATGCGCCCTGGGAAACGACCACGCGCGCCGGCCTCAGAACGCGGTCGCCGAGTCGGTAGCCCTTCTGGAGCACTTCTAGGATGGCGCCGTCGTCCTGCTCGGACGGCTGCGAGAGGAGCGCCTCATGGACGTGCGGGTCGAAGTTGCCGTTCGTCTCGATCTCGACGAGACCCTCCTTGCCGAGCGCCTCCTGGAGCTCACGCTGGACGAGGCGGACCCCTTCCTCAACGCGTCCGCCTTCAGAATCACATGCCTCTAGGGCCCTCTCGAGGTCGTCGAGCACCGGTAGGAGCTCCTTGACGAGCCGCTCGTGGGCACGCGCGGCCAGGCTCGCCTGGTCGCGCGCAACCCGCTTGCGGTAGTTCTCGAACTCGGCGGCGACCCGCTTCAGGTCGTGGAGGTGCTCATCCCGTTCCTTCTCGACCTCCGCGAGCCGCTCCTCGAGCTCGGCCTTTGTCGGCGCCTTCTCCGTGGTCATTACGGCTTCTTTGCTTCCTCGTCGATGACCTCGTAGTCGGCCTCCTCGACGACCTCGTCGTCGCTCTCCCCGGCTCCGTCGCTGCCGTCCGCGGCACCCGTAGGCTGCTGATCCGCCTGGACGCGCTGGTAGACGGCCTCGGCGAGCTTGTGCGAGGCCTGCATGAGGTCCTCCGCCGTCGTGCGGATGGCAGAGGCGTCCTCGCCGTCGAGCGCCGTGCGGACTTCGGCGAGTTTGGACTCGATTTCGCTGATGGTCGCCTCGTCGAGCGAGTCGCGATGCTCGTTGAGGCTCTTCTCGGTCGAGTAGACGAGCGACTCGGCCTGGTTGCGGGCGTCGGCGAGCTCACGCAGGCGCCGAGCCTCGTCCGCGTGGGACTCGGCTTCGCGCACCAGGCGCTCGACTTCCTTCTCGTCGAGGCCGGAGCCGCCCTCGATCCGGATCTGCTGCTGGTTGCCGGTCCCCAGATCCTTCGCGGAGACGTTGAGGATGCCGTTCGCGTCGATGTCGAACGTGACCTCGATCTGGGGCATGCCTCGCGGCGCCGGCGGAATGCCGACGAGCTGGAACTTCCCGAGCGTCTTGTTGAAGGCAGCCATCTCCGACTCGCCCTGGAGGACGTGGATCTCTACCGACGGCTGGTTGTCCTCCGCGGTGGTGAACGTCTCGGACTTCTTTGTCGGGATGGTCGTGTTGCGCTCGATCAGCGGCGTGAAAACGCCGCCCTTCGTCTCGATGCCGAGCGAGAGCGGGGTCACGTCCAGCAGGAGGACGTCCTTGACCTCGCCCTTGAGGACGCCGGCCTGGATGGCCGCGCCGATGGCGACGACCTCGTCAGGGTTGACGCCCTTGTGCGGTTCCTTGCCGATCAGCTCCTTGACCTTGTCGTGGACGGCCGGCATGCGGGTCATGCCGCCGACGAGGATGACGTGGTCGATCTTGTCCTTCGTCAGGCCCGCGTCCTCGAGGCACTGTTTGGTCGGCTGCACCGTGCGCTCGATCAGGTCGTGGGTCAGCTCGTTCAGCTTCGCGCGGGTGAGCTGGAGGTCGAGGTGCTTCGGGCCCTCTGGCGTCGCCGTGACGAAGGGGAGGTTGATCTGCGTCGACGTCGTCGAGGACAGCTCGATCTTGGCCTTCTCAGCGGCCTCGTAGAGACGCTGAAGCGCCATCCTGTCCTGCGCGAGGTCGATGCCCTGCTCACGCTTGAACTCGGCCACCATCCAGTCGACGATCGCCTTGTCGAAGTTGTCGCCGCCGAGGTGGTTGTCGCCGTTGGTCGCCTTCACCTCGAAGACGCCCTCGCCGAGCTCGAGGATCGAGACGTCGAAGGTGCCGCCGCCGAGGTCCCAGACGAGGATCGTCTGATCGGATTCCTTGTCGAGGCCGTAGGCGAGCGCAGCCGCAGTCGGCTCGTTGATGATGCGGACGACGTTGAGGCCGGCGATCTTGCCGGCATCCTTGGTCGCTTCGCGCTGTGCGTTGTTGAAATACGCCGGGACGGTGATGACGGCGTCGTTGACCGTCTCCCCGAGGTAGGCCTCGGAGTCCGTCTTCAGCTTCTGCAGGATCATCGCCGAGATCTCCGGCGGTGCGTACTCCTTGTCCCCCACCTTGACGCGTGCGTCACCGTTCGGGCCGGCTACGACCTCGTACGGGACGATCTTCATCTCCTCGCTGACCTCCGAGTACTTGCGTCCCATGAAGCGCTTGATGGAGAAGATCGTGTTCTGGGGGTTCGTGACCGACTGGCGCTTCGCCGGCGCGCCGACGAGCCGCTGGCCGTCCTTCGTGAACGCGACGACGGAAGGGGTGGTGCGCCCGCCCTCCGCGTTCGGGATCACCGTCGGCTCTCCGCCCTCGAGCACGGCGACGCATGAATTGGTCGTCCCCAGGTCGATTCCAATTGTTTTTGCCATCTGTGAAACCCTCCGTCTTGCTTGGTTGGCTAAGAAAATCTAAGTGGCTTTATAGCATGTTTTTGCCGTCAAGGACGGCCTTTAAGCGCCCCCACACCGTCCGCCGCGCGGCACCGCGAGCTGGCCGAGGGCCAGCGCGATGAGCAGAAAACCGGGGAATGCGGTCGCCATCTCTACGAGCGTCAGCGCCACGGCGTCATGCCGGGAGGCGTAGCGCTCGACCATCAGGATCTGGAGGGGCGGTCGCGAACGCACTCGCGAGCACGAGCAGGTCCCCGGTGGGCGCCCCGACGTCGATCCCCGACAGGAGCGCGAAGCCGATCACCGCCAGCGCGGCGCCGATCCAGACGACGGCCGCCGTGGACTGCCGAAAGAGGATGAGCGCGAGCAGCGGCATGCGAGCGTGCCTTACCGGCCGAGCGAGCGGACGCGGCTGCGCGCGGGCGGCGCCAGCACGACGCCGGCGATGGCGAAGCGGACGGCGAGGAAGGCGAAGAGCGGGTAGAGCTCGGGCGCGTCCTTCACCTGGACGAATGTCACGCCCCACACCGCCGTGACCGCGATCAGGAGAAGGAGAGCGGGCACGCGGCGACCTTACAAAACGCGAAGGCGCCCATTCGGACGCCTTCGCGGAGAAGAACTCGGCGGCTCGCTAAGTGCGGTCGCGTACCTCGTCCTTGGTCTCTTCCCACTTGTCCTTGCCTTCGCCCATTTTCTCCTGGACCTGGCCTTGCTTCTCGCGCAGCTCGTCGTCGGTGAGCTTGCCTTCCTGCTCCTGCAGCTCACCCTCGACCTTGTCCATTTCACCTGCCATCTCGACCCCTCCTTGTTGTGAGATGCGGCTACATTTCCCCCGCAATCGACCCGTAAACGGGCTCCGCTAGGCTATGGCAGTGCCGCTCCAGGACACACTCGGCCGCCCGGTCCGCGACCTTCGCATCTCGGTCACGGACCGCTGCAACTTCCGCTGTGTCTACTGCATGCCCAAAGAGATCTACGGACGCGGTTACCAGTTCCTCGAGCGCCGTCAGCTGCTCACGTTCGAGGAGATCGAGCGCCTTTCGCGCGTCTTCGCCTCCCTCGGCGTCGAGAAGATCCGGCTCACCGGCGGCGAGCCTCTGCTCCGCCGGGAGCTCGAGCGCCTCGTCGAGATGCTGGGGGGGATTCCCGGGGTAGAGCTGACGCTGACGACGAACGGGTCTCTCCTCCCCCTGAAGGCGCGCGTGCTTGCAGACGCGGGGTTGCGGCGCGTGACGGTCAGCCTCGACTCGCTCGACGACCAGGTGTTCAAGGCTATGAACGACGTCGACGTGCCGGTCGAGCGGGTGCTCGCCGGAATCGAGGCGGCGGCGGCCGTGGGCCTCTCGCCCGTGAAGGTGAACATGGTCGTGAAGCGGGGAGTAAACGAGGACAGCGTCCTCCCGATGGCCCGCTACTTCCAGGGCAGCGGACACATCCTTCGCTTCATCGAGTACATGGACGTGGGTCACACGAACGGGTGGCGCTTGGACGACGTCGTCTCCGCGGCCGAGATCGTCGCGACGATCGGCTCGGAGCTGCCCCTCGAGCCGATCGAGCCCAACTACGCGGGAGAGGTGGCGCGCCGCTATCGCTACCGCGACGGCGGCGGCGAGATCGGAGTGATCGCCTCGGTGACGGAGCCCTTCTGCGGAGCCTGCACGCGGGCCCGCCTCTCGGCCGAAGGACGACTGTACACCTGCCTCTTCGCGACCGAGGGTCACGACCTGCGGGCGCTCGTTCGCGGAGGCGCGTCCGAGAGCGACCTCGCAGAGCGGATCGGGCGCGTCTGGCGCGCCCGCGGCGATCGCTATTCGGAGCTGCGCTCGGCGGAGACGGCCGATCTGCCGAAGATCGAGATGTCCTACATCGGCGGCTGAGCGGCATGGCGCGGAATCCGGCGCTGGCGCGCGTGAAGCAGGTCTACACGGACGAAGCGCGGCGACTCGCCACGCAGTCGATGACGCAGCTCGAGCAGTCGAACCTGACTCCGGACGCGCTCACGATCTCCGGAGTCCTCCTCTGCATCGCGGGCGCCGTGGCTGTCTATTTCGAGTACATGGGCTGGGCCTTCTTCTGGATCGGCGCGGTGCTTTTCGTCGTCGGCTCGATCCTCGACATCCTCGACGGGGCGCTCGCTCGCACACAAGGAGCCGGCAGCCCGTTCGGCGCGTTCCTCGACTCGACGGTCGATCGCGTCGGTGAGGGCTTCATGCTCGGCGCGATCGGTCTCGTGTTCATGCGCCACGGGCAGATGTGGGCCGTCGCCCTGGCCTTCGCGGCGATCGCGGGCTCTTTCCTCGTCAGCTACGCCCGCGCCCGCGCCGAAGCGCTGGGGTTGAGGGGGGACGTCGGCCTGGGGAGCCGTGCCGAGCGCGTCGTCGTGATCACGACCGGCCTCTGCCTGGCGCCCTTGCACGATCTGATCCTGCCGAGCACGATCGCGCTCCTCACGGCCACCGCCTGGCTCACAGTGCTACAGCGGATCCTCTTCGTGCGCAAGCAGCTCCGCGGCATTTGATAGCACATTTGTGCTATCACTTACCCGTGGCCCTGAAGCGCAGCGACGTCCTCGTCCGCATGCCTGCGGAGCTCAAGCGCCGCCTCGCCCGCGAGGTCGAGGCGCGCGGCGGCAACCTGAACGACGTCGCAGTCGAGATTCTCGCCTCCCGTTTCGCGGTCCCCTTCCAGGGCTCCGGCCGCCGCGGCGGCCGTCCGAGCGAGACGGGCGACGTTTTGCTCCGTATGCCGCCTGAGCTCAAGGAGAAGCTCGCGCAGCGAGCTCGTGAACGTAAGCGGACGACTAGCCAACTGATCATCGAAGCGCTCGCAGAGCGTTTCGATGATGAAAGAAAGGACACGATGGCTTCGAAGAACGGATCCAGCAACGGGCACACCCGCTCTGACGAACGCGTCCGCGTTGCGATCATCGGCGTCGGCAACTGCGCCAACTCGCTGCTCCAGGGCGTCGAGTACTACAACGATGCCGATCCCGACCAGTTCGTCCCGGGACTGATGCACGTCGACCTGGGCGGCTATCACGTCCGCGACGTCGAGTTCACCGCAGCGTTCGACGTGACGAAGGACAAGGTGGGCAAGGACCTCGCCGACGCGATTTGGGCTCACCCGAACGACACCTACAAGTTCGCGGACGTCCCCAGGACCGGCATCAAGGTCTCGCGTGGGATGACTCACGACGGCATCGGCAAGTACCTCTCCGAGATCGTCGAGAAGGCGCCCGGCGAGACGGACGACGTGGTCGGCATCCTCAAGGAGACGAACACGGACGTCGTCGTCAACTACCTCCCCGTCGGCTCGGAAGAGGCGACGAAGTGGTACACGGAGCAGATCCTGGCCGCCGGCTGCGCGATGGTGAACTGCATGCCGGTGTTCATCTCGCGAGAGGCCTACTGGCAGCGCCGCTTCGAGCAGGCGGGCGTGCCGATCATCGGCGACGACATCAAGTCGCAGGTCGGCGCGACGATCACCCACCGCGTGCTCACGAGCCTCTTCCGCGAGCGTGGTGTCAAGCTCGACAAGACGATGCAGCTGAACGTCGGCGGCAACTCCGACTTCCTCAACATGCTCGAGCGCGACCGGCTCGAGTCCAAGAAGATCTCGAAGACGAACGCGGTCACGTCGATGCTCGATTACGACATCGGCAAGGACAACGTCCACGTCGGCCCTTCGGACCACGTGCCCTGGCTGACCGACCGGAAGTGGGCGTACATCCGCATGGAGGGCTCCGCCTTCGGTGACGTGCCGCTGAACCTCGAGCTCAAGCTCGAGGTGTGGGACTCCCCCAACTCCGCCGGCATCGTCATCGATGCCGTCCGCCTCGCGAAGCTTGCCCTGAACAACAGCATCGCCGGCGCGCTCGAAGGCCCGAGCGCCTACCTGATGAAGTCGCCCCCCAAGCAGATCGTCGACGACGAGGCCATGGACCTGGTCGAGGACTTCATCAAGAAGAACGCGCTCGCAGACAAGCCTGGACGCGTGCGCACAAAAGCCTCGTAAGGGAGACCGCCGCCTCCTCCCGTGTTACCTTCCGTGCGGGAGGAGGCGAGGTGAAGCACGGGAGGCGCGCGCCACTCGAGTTCGGCGAGGAGGAACGTTCCCCGGCCTGGACTGAGGGCGACCCGCCGGGCGACGAACGCAAGCTCGCCACGGTCGTCTTCGCCGACCTCGTTGGCTCGACTTCGCTCGGCGCTGACCAGGATCCGGAGCGTACGCGGGCCCTTCTCGAACGCTTCTACGATGCCATGGCGTCAGAGATAGCGGCGGCAGGCGGGACAGTGGAGAAATTCGTCGGAGACGCCGTCATGGCCGCTTTTGGCGCACCGGCTGCACAGGAGGATCACGCGGAACGCGCTCTGCACGCAGCCCTCTCGATGCAGCGACGCCTCGAGGAGCTCTTCGGCGAGACGCTCGCCCTCCGCATCGGTGTCAACACCGGGGAGGTCATCGTCGGGCGGGCCCGGGAAGGAAGCTCATTCGTGACCGGCGACGCCGTCAACGTCGCGGCCCGGCTCGAGCAGGCGGCTGAGCCGGGAGAGATCCTCGCAGGCGAGCGCACGGTCGCGAACGCCCGCGGCGCGTTCGAGTTCGCCGAGCCCGTAACGGTCGAGGCGAAGGGGAAGCCCGGAGGAGTGGAGGGCCGACGCGTGTTGCGAGCGCTTTCGCTCATGAGGCCGCGGGGGGTCAGCGGCCTTCGGCGCGTATTCGTCGGCCGCAACACCGAGCTTGCCGCCTTGGAGACGGCCTACCGCAGGGTTCTCGACACTGGCAGTACACACCTCGTGACGATCAGCGGCGAAGCAGGCGTCGGGAAGACGCGGCTCATCCGCGAGTTCTGGGAACGCCTGGCAAGCGAGACTCCGGAGCCGCTGCGACGGACCGGTCGGTGCCTCCCGTACGGCCAAGGCATCACCTACTGGCCCGTAGGCGAGATTCTCAAGGAGCATTTCGAGATTCTGGAGAGTGACCCCCCAGAAATCGTGCGCCAGCGGCTGGGGGAGCGCGGGATTCTGGGCCTCACGCTCGACCTCGATGTCGGGGGCGACCTCCACCCGCTGGCGGCGCGCGACCGCCTGCACGCCGGCTGGGTCGAGTTCATGGAGGAGCTCGTCGCCGAACGGCCGGCCGTCGTGCTCGTCGAGGACCTGCACTGGGCCGAGGCCCCGCTGCTCGACCTCCTCGAGCGCCTTCTCCGCGACGTACGCGGCCCGATGCTGCTCATCGCCACGGCCCGGCCGGAGCTCTTCGATCTTCGCCCGGCGTGGGGAGGCGCCCGCCGCGATGCCTCTACGATCGAGCTGGAGTCGTTGCCGACGGAAGCGGCGGTGCGCATGCTCAGCCAGCTCCTCGGGGCCGAGCTTCCCGGCAGCGTGAGCGACGTGGTCGTCCGGCAGGCGGAAGGGAACCCCTTCTTCGTCGAGGAGATCCTCGAGTCGCTGATCGACCAGGGCGTGCTCAGGCCGATGAACGGAGGATGGGCGGTCTCCGAGCTCCCGGCCGGCTTCGCGGTTCCCGACTCCGTGCAGGCGGTTCTCGCCGCACGGATCGACCTTCTTCCCCCCGCCGAGAAGGCGGCGCTCCAGGCCGGCTCAGTCATCGGGCGCGTCTTCTGGACAGGGCCGGTCTACGAGCTCGTCCCCGGGTTGCAACCGGACTTTCGCGTCCTCGAGGACCGGGACTTCATCCGCCGGCGATCGGGCTCGACGATCGCCGGCGAGACGGAGTACGCCTTCAAGCACCAGCTGACCCGGGAGGTCGCCTACGCCGGCCTGCCGAAGGGGAAGCGGGCGCGCTTGCACGCTGCCTTCGCCGAGTGGCTTGCGCGCTTCGGCGGTGGACGCGACGAGCACGCCGCACTGCTCGCACATCACTACGCGGAGGCCGCTCAGCCGACCGACGCCGATCTCGCCTGGGCCGGTGCCGAGGAGGAGCTCGAGCGAGTTCGAACAGAAGCAGTCGCCTGGCTGCGGCGAGCGGCCGAGCTCGCCGTCCTTCGGTATGACATCGATGAGGCGCTGGAACTGCTGCATCGGGCTGTCGAGCTCGCCCCGAGCGCGGTGCAATTGGAGCTCTGGCGTGGGATCGCGCAGGCCAACGCCTTGAAGTACGACGGAGAAGCGTTCTGGCAGGCGATGGAGACGGCCATCGGGTTGGCGTCCGACCGGCGCAGCCGCGCCGAGCTCTACAGCCTCCTGGCGTACGAGACCACAGTTCGTCTCGGCATGTGGCAAACGAGGCCCGACAAGCAAATGGTCAAAGGCTGGGTCGACGAGGCGCTCGAGCTTTCGGAGGACGAGACTCCGGACCGCGTGCGGGCGCTCCTTGGTTTCTCCGCCTGGAGCTCCGCAAGCGGGATGGAGGCGGCAGGCGAGGCAGTTGCGCTTGCCAAGCGGCTCGGGAGCGAAGACCTCCTCGCGACAGCCCACTTGCAGCTCCTCGAGTCCGCGCTTGCGAGCGGGGAGAACGAGGAAGCCTTGCGCGTGGCGCAGTCACTTATCGACCTCTTCGACAGGACCCCGAATCCGGACGACCGCGAGGGGATTTACTGGGGCGCCACGCTCGCCAACCTCGGTTGCGGCCGTATCGAAGACGCCCGCGCGCACGCCCAGCTTCTCGCCGAGATCGTGAGGGAGCTGACCCCGCACCATCGCATCCACGCGATGGGGCTGGGCCTCATGGTCGAGGAGCTCGCCGGCCGCTGGGAGGCGATTCGCACGCGCACTCCGCAGGCCGAGCAGGCGGTCGCCGAAAACCTGGCAACCCCGTGCAACCTGAACGCGCGCTCGCTGCTCGTCTGCGCCCTGGGCGCGGCGCACGACGGAGACGAGGCCGAAGCACGACGCCTGGAGGCGAGCGCCGACTCCCTCGAGATGAAGGGCTATGGGCTCACGATTGATGCTCCTCGCCTCCGCCTCGCACTCTTCCGAGGCGACTTCGCGACCGCCGAGGCCCTGCTCGAATCGGGTGAGGCCATGTACTTCGCCTACACCGCCGCGCAGGCCGCGCGCCTGGACGCACTCGTAGCCCTTGGCGACCGCGGGCGGGTCGAGGAGGAGGCCGCCCCGCTCCTCCGCCCGAACACATACCTCGAGCCCTACGCACTCCGCGCACTCGGGCTAATGCGCGAGAACGAGGACCTCATCGCCCAGGCGATTAAGCGGTTCGAGAAGATGGGGCTCGACTGGCACGCTGCCGAGACGCGCGCCCTTCTCTGACCTCCGGTCTAAACTCGCTTCGATGGGCCTTCGGATCTGCATGGTCACGCCGTTCGCGTGGTCTCAGCCCCACCCGGTCAACGAACACGTCGCCGCCGCCGCCAAGGAGCTGCGGGGCCGAGGCCACGACGTGGTCATCCTCGCGCCTTCGAACCGGGCCGTCGACCTCGCGGCCGGGCGGCGCGCGCTCAGGCGCCTCGGGCGCGAGCGCGTCCCGCTCGAGGGGACCGTTGCGCTCGGCCCCGCGATCCCCGTTTCGCGGCGGAGCCGCATGGGCGTCCCGCTCGGGGTCCGCGCCAACCTCGAGCTGGCACTCGCGGCTGATTCGTTCGACGTGGTCCACGCGCACGAGCCCGGCCTTCCCAGCCTCTCGTATCTGGCCCTCAGGCACGCACGTGCCCTGACGGTGGCCACGTTTCACTCGCCGGAGCGCCTCGGCTATCCGCCGGGCCGCCAGCAGCGCGAGCGCTTGCTCGCGCGTGTCGACGCGCTCACGGCGGTCGGAGAGGAGACCCTTTCCGCAGCGACCGCCCGCTTTCCGGGCAAGTACCGCCTGCTGCCGCACGGAGTCGAGCCCGCGAAAGGGGGAGCTGGCGAGCCCGCGCGCCGCTTCCTGCTGGAATGGCGCGCCGACGAGCTGGCACGCGCCCGTGCGGCCCTGCGGGGTCTTCGCGAGCTCTCCGACTGGGAGCTCGTGCTCCTGCGGACGCGGCCGCTGGCGGGGCGGCCGTACGTGCCGCTGGCCGTCCGCGGGCGCGTCTACGTTCGAACCGCTCTCGATTTCGACGCGCGCGCGAAAGCGATCGCTGGCGCGGCCGCGCTCATCCCTGCCCAGCGCGGGCTCGCCCGCCTCGCGCTGGAGGCCCAGGCGGCCGGGGTGCCGCTCCTCGACCCGCCCGGGTCCGATTCGCAGCCCGAGCTCGTCGCGGCGGCGATGGCTCGCCTGGCCGAGAACCCGGACTGGCGAGGGAAGCTTTCCCAGCAGGCGAGAAAGGCGACGAAGGGCGAGAGCGTCTCGGCTCTCGGCGACGAGCTCGAGGCGATCTACGGATCCGTGATGGGCCGCCGCCGCCGGGCTCCTGCCCGAACCGACCCGCTCGCCGACCGGCCGCTCGTGCTCTGCGACCTACACATGCACACCGAGCACTCCCACGACTGCGCGGTGCCCGTGGACGCTCTCCTCGACCACGCGGAGGCGCAGGGGATGGGCGCTATCGCGATCACCGACCACAACGTCTTTAGCGGAGCGCTCGAGGCCGTCGAGCTCGCGCGCCGTCGTCAGCTCGTCGTCATCCCCGGCGAGGAGGTAAAGACGGCCTCAGGGGAGGTGATCGGACTCTTCCTCGAGCGGGAGATCCCACGTGGCATGTCCATGGGCGAGACGATCGCCGCCATCCGGGAGCAGAACGGTGTCGTCTACCTCCCCCACCCCTTCGATCGCCTGCACTCGATCGCCGACGCCGGGACTCTCCACCGGCATCTCGCCGAGATCGACGTGTTCGAGGTCTACAACGCCCGTCTCCTCTTCGAAGGGTTCAACGACGAGGCGCTCCGTTTCGCCCGCAAGTACAACCTGACGATGGGAGCCGGCTCCGACGCTCACGTCCTCCAAGGAGTGGGCACGGGCCTCGTGCGCATGCGGGCTTTCGAGACCCCGGAGGAATTCCTCATCAGCCTTCGTTCCGCAGAGATCCTGCGTCGGCCGAAGTCGCTCGTCTACCTCCAGGGGCTCAAGTGGGTCGCGCAGGCGCGGGAGCGGCGCAAGGCGGCGGTGTAGGAAGAGACCGGGCGCGTCCCGAATAGGGAGGGCGCCCCTTGACCGTGCCCGTCGACGACATCTCAGAGCGCTACCTGAAGAAGGCGATCGCCGAGATCAACGAGCTCGGCCGTGAGATCGCGCAGGCGGCCGGCGAGGAGCAGGCGCCCGTGGTCGGCTCGGGCCACCCGCTCGCCGACATCTTCCTCCTCAAGTACGGCCCTCAAGACGCGGAGCAGCACGAGGGCGTCGCGTTCTTCGGTCGCACTGGCCAGGCGATCCTCAAGTCGCTCCAGCGCCTGCACGTGGACCCGACGGCGATCTACGGGACGAACTGCATCAAGTTCGCGGGCGCCGACGAGGAGCAGGCCCACGCGTGGCTCTCCCGCGAGCTCCATATCGTGCAGCCGAAGCTCATTGTCTCGATGGGGGAAGATGCCCTGGCGTGCCTGAACGCAGTCCGCTTCCCCCTGGCAGCCGAGGTGACGAACGAGCCGGGCACGATCCAGCGGTTCACGCCGACGATCGACGCGCTGGTCTGCCCCGACGTCGACGCTTCGCTGGACGAGCCTCCGAAGAAGAGGGCGTTCTGGGACGCTTTCAAGGCGATCGGGCCCTGGTGGTCCGAGCTGCCGCCGTACTAGCTGTCTTAGCGGCCCTCGGCGTCTACTACGGAGTCTCGGAGGACCTTCCCGGGCTGCCGCAGTGGGGCGACGTCGCCTTTCTCGGCCTCGGGCTCATGCCGTTGACCCTCTCGCTGGTCTGGCTCGCGCTGCCCCTGAGGGAGACGAATCCGCGAGAGCTCGCCGTCGCCGCGGTCTCGCTCGTCCTCCTGGCGGTAATCCTCGAGTGGGCGGGATTCGACATCGCGGCCAATTTCGTGAAGATCGCTGCCGTCGCTGCGGTGGGCTGGTGGTTCCTGGGCTTCTTCGAGGCGCTTTCCTGGGTGCTGCTCGTCGCCCTGCTCATAGTCCCCGTCGACGCCTTCTCGGTCGCGCGCGGGCCCACCAAGGAGATCGTTGAGAACCAGCCGCAGGTTTTCAGCGCGCTCAGCGTGGCGTTCCCGCTTCCGGGCCAGCATTCCTCGGCACAGCTGGGCCTGCCCGACTTCCTCTTCTTCTCGCTCTTCCTCGCCGCGGCGGCTCGCTTCGGCCTCCGCGTGGGCTGGACGTGGCTGGCGATGGCCCTGTCCTTCGGGCTGACGCTGGCGCTCGCGGTCGGCTTCGACGTGTCCGGGCTCCCGGCCTTGCCGCTGCTCTCCGCCGCCTTCGTGCTCGTGAACGCGGACCTGATCTGGCGCGCCTACAAGGACGGGTCGCTGAGAGCCTCGAAGTGAGCGGTCGCCTCGTCGGCCGTGCTGGGCTCGAGCAGGAACCCTCGGACGGCGCCGTCGTCGTCCGGGTAGCCGCTCGCGCGCAACGCATCCACTGCGAGGCCGACGTCGTAGTGAGCGCTGCGAAGCTCGACCTCCCGCCCTAGGAGCGCCCAGCAGGCAATTCCCGCCTCGCCCTCGTACGGCAAGCCCACGCTGCCCGCATTGATCAGCCGGCGGTCGCCGACCTTCCGGTCGAACTGGACGTGGGTGTGCCCGCAAACGACGACGCGCTCACGCACGCCGTCCAGCATGGGATCGAGCCGCTTGGGCGGGGTGATCGCCGTGATGATCTCCTCGTCGCTCCGCGGCGAGCCGTGGCAAAAGAGGACTTGGCCGAGACCGTCGATCTCCGCGCTGAAGAGCTCCGGCCAGCCGCGAACGAACTCGAGTTCGTCGTCGCTCAGCCGGCCTTTCGTCCATCTGACTCGGTCGCCCCAGGGGTCATCCCTTCCTGCACCGCTCGCCACGTCCCGATCGCAATTTCCCCGGATGAACGTTGCGTCGCGTCCTCTCAGCTCCTCCAGGCATTCCGAGGGCTGCGGTCCGAGGAGGAGATCTCCGCCACACAAGAGGAGATCGACCCGCTCCTCGTCCACGTCCGCGAGCGCCGCTTCCAGCGCGGGCAGGTTTCCGTGGACGTCGTAGAGCGCCGCGACTCGCATCTATTGACCTCGGGTGAACAGCGCGACGGACTCGACGTGCGGTGTGTGCGGGAACATGTCCAGCGGGCGGACCCGCTCGAGCCGGTACCCGAAGTCGCCCACCAGCTCTTTTGCATTGCCGGCCAGAGTCGTCGGGTTGCAGGAGACGTACACGAGCCGGGGGGCCTCGAGCGCGGCGACCCGCTTGAGGGACTTGCCCGCCAGTCCGGATCGCGGCGGGTCGACGACGACGACGTCAGGCGGCCCGGCGCGGTCCCGCAGCTCGTCCACGTCGGCCCCGACCTCGCCCGCGAAGAACGCGGCGTTCGTGACCCCGTTCAACTCCGCGTTCTCGACCGCGCAGGCGATCGACTCCTCCGAGGAGTCGATGCCCCACACCGTCAGGGCGGCTCGAGCGAGCGAGAGGCCGATCGTTCCGGTGCCGCAGTAGAGGTCGTAGACGGTCTCCTCCCCCGTGAGCGCTGCATACTCGCCCGCCAGCCGGTACAGCTGCTCGCACATCGCCGTGTTGGTCTGCATGAAGGCGTTCGGGCGGACGCGGAAGCGCAGGCCGAGAATCGCCTCCTCGATCGCCTCCTCTCCCCAGAGGAGCTTCGTGGGCAGGTTCGTAACCTCGGCCGGAGTGTCGTTCACGGCCCAGTGCACCGACCGAACCTCGGGGAAGGTTTGCACGGCGGCGACGAAGCGCTCCTCCGGGAGGGCCCCCGGGGCCGTCACGAGGACGACGAGCGCCTGGTTCGTGTTCCGTCCCTCGCGAACGACCAGATGGCGTAGATAGCCCTCGTGCGTCTCCTGGTCGAACGCGGCGAACCCCTCCTCGTTCGCCCAGGCGCGGACTCTGTTGCGGATCGAGTTGCCGAGGTCAGTGGTGAGCCAGCAGCGCTCGACGTTCAGGACCTCGTCCCAGCGGCCCGCTTTGTGGAAGCCGAGCCCCACTCCCTCGGGCGTCTGCGTGAACGAGTACTCGAGCTTGTTCCGGTAATGGAAGAGGGATTCGGCCGGAACCGCGGGTTCCGTCTCGAAGTCCGAGAGCTTGCCGATCCGCTCCAGCGCGTCGACTACCTGGCGCGCCTTCGCGTCGAGCTGCGCCTCGTAGGCCAGGTCCTGGAAACGGCAGCCGCCACACTCGGGAAAGTGGGCGCAGGGCGCGTCGACACGGGGCGCTCCCGCCTCGACGACCTCGAGCGCTGTCGCCTCGGCGTGGCTGCGCTTCACCTTCGTGACGCGCGCCCGGACCGTGTCGCCGGGAAGTCCGCGGCGAACGAAGACCACGAAACCGTTCAGGCGCGCGACGCCGTTCCCGCCGTAGGCGAGCGAGTCGATCGTGAGCTCGAGCTCCTGGTCTTTCCGGAGAGGCGCGGCCATGTCCCTACCGCAGGGTAGAGACGTACACCTTGCGACGGCGTGGGCCGTCGAACTCGCAGAAGAAGATCCCCTGATACATGCCGAGGACGAGGTTGCCGTCCTCGACCGGGACCAGAACCTGCGGACTGACGAGCGAGGCGCGGAAATGCGCCGGCGCATTCGGCCCGTCGGCATCGTCGTGGTGCCAGCGCCAGTCCTCGCCCACGATCCGCTCGAACGCCGCCTCGAAATCCTCCACGAGCTCCGGATCGACCTTCTCGTTGATGGTAACGCCGGCCGTCGTGTGCGGGACGTAGACCAACGCCGCCGAGGCTTCGCCGTTGACGCCGAGCGCCTCGCGCACCTGGTCGGTGATGTTCACGAGCTGCGTTTTGCGCTCGGTCTGAAGGTCGATCTCCCGCACGGCCGATTATCCTACGGCAGACATGGCCACTGCCCCGGCAGCTCTGGACGCCTACCGGGAGGAGGCCGACAGGTTCATCGCCGCGCTCGACGAGGAGTACTACCTCCACTTCGCCGGGCTCAAGGAAGACTTCGTGCTCACGCCGATTTACGAGCGCTACGCGGACCTGGCGACGCTCGATGCGTGCCGCAGCCTGGGCGAGGCGACCGAGCTCGGTGATCGCGGCGCGATCGAGCTCTGGCGGTTCGCCTGCGAGGGCTACATGGGCGATCTCACGCGGATGGAGGCCGAGGAGCTCGCGCGCCTGGAGACTTCGCTCACGGCCGAGGTGGACGGCGAGGAAATCGGCTTTCGCCTGCTGCGCCCGTCGATCGCGAACGAGCCCGATCGCGGGCGCCGCGAGCGCCTCGACCGGGCGCGCGTCGAGCTGAGCGAGACCCATCTGAATCCGCATCACGTCACCATCGCCGAGACGCGCCGCGAAGCGACCATGCGACTGGGTGCAGCGAACTACCGCGAGCTCTACTCGCGCTTCGGCTTCCCGCTCGAGGAGCTCGGCGCGCAATGCGAGCGGTTTTTGGGCGACACCGAAGACCTGTTCGTCTCGGCGTTCGATCGTCTCTTTCGACGGCGCGTGGGAGTCTCGCTCGAGGAGGCCCGGCGCTGGGACGTCCCGCGCCTCTTTCGTGCGCCCGAATGGGACTCGGGCTTCCCTGCGACCAAGATGGTGCCGGCTCTCGAGTCGACGCTCGCCGGCCTGGGGATAGACCTCCGTGCTCAGGAGAACGTCCACCTCGATCTCGAGCCTCGCCCGACCAAGACTCCGCGCGCCTTCTGCGCGCCGATCGAGGTGCCCGGCCGGGTCATGCTCGTCATCCAGCCGATCGGCGGTCCCGACGACTGGCACGCGCTCTTCCACGAGGCGGGCCACACCGAGCACTACGCGCATACCTCGGCGGAGCTGCCCATGGAAGCGAGGCGCCTCGGCGACAACGCGGTCACCGAGGGCTGGGCGATGCTGCTCGAGCTGGTGGTGAACGACCCGGCCTGGCTCGAGCGCCGGCTCGACTTCGCCAAGCCCGGCGAGTTTGCCTCCGAGGCGGCGACGGGACTCCTCTACTTCGTCCGCCGCTACGCGGCCAAGTTCCTCTACGAGCTCGAGCTGCATGCGGGCGCCGACCTCGACCCTATGCCGCAGCGGTACGTCGAGCGCATGCACGACGCTCTCAAGATCGAGGTCTCGGACGTCGACTACCTCGCGGACGTCGACCCGGGCTTCTACTCGTCCAGCTATCTACGCGCCTGGGCCTTCGAGTCGGCCCTCCGCGGATTCCTGCGAGAGGAGTTCGGGCGCGCCTGGTTCACGCGCCCGGAGGCGGGCTCGCTCCTAAGGGAGCTCTGGAGCGAAGGGCAGCGCCCGACTGCGGACGAGCTAATCGATGACGTCGCCGGCGCCGAGCTCGAGCTCGCGGCGGTCGCAGAGCGGATCGAGGAGTCAGTCGCAGCGTGAGGCACGTGGTCATCGCCGGCGCCGCCGGCCGCGACTTCCACAATTTCAACGTCGCCTTCCGAGGGCGAGACGACGTGCGCGTCGTCGCGTTCACGGCGACGCAGATTCCCGACATCGAGGGCCGCGTATATCCCTCCGAGTTGGCGGGGCCCGGCTATCCCGACGGCATCCCGATCGTGGCAGAGGAAGAGCTGGCCGACCTCGTGGCTCGGGAGGAGGTCGACGAGGTCGTCTTCGCCTACTCGGACGTGACCCACGAGCACGTCATGCACGTGGGCTCGATCTCGCTCGCGGCCGGCGCGGACTACGTCCTGCTCGGCCCGCGCTCGACCGAGCTTCGCTCCCAGAAACCGGTCGTCGCCATCTGCGCGGTCCGGACCGGGTCTGGCAAGAGCCAGACCACCCGCCACGTGGCCGCCGTGCTCCGCGGCGCCGGGAAGCGAGTCGCGGTCCTCCGCCATCCCATGCCCTACGGCGACCTGACGAAACAGGCCGTCCAGCGCTTCGAGCGCTACGAGGACCTGGACGTGGCGGACGTGACCATCGAGGAGCGCGAGGAGTACGAGCCGCACCTGGCCGAGGGGAACATCGTCTTCGCAGGCGTCGACTACGCAGCCGTTCTCGAGCGCGCGGAGCAGGAGGCAGACGTGATCGTCTGGGACGGCGGCAACAACGACACGCCGTTCATCCACCCCGACCTTCACATCGTGGTCGTTGACCCGCACCGGGCGGGGCACGAGCTTCGCTACCACCCAGGCGAGCAGAACCTGCGCATGGCCGACGTCTGCGTCGTCAACAAGACCGACACCGCACCCCCCGCGGGAGTCGAGGCCGTGCTCGACTCGATCAAACGCGCGAACCCCAAGGCGAAGATCGTGCGGGCCGCTTCTCCCTTCGTCGTGGAGCAGGACACACACCAGATCGCGGGCAAGCGGGTGCTGGCGATCGAGGACGGGCCGACGCTGACGCACGGCGAGATGAGCTACGGAGCCGCCGTTCTCGCCGCCAAGCAAGGCGGTGCGGCCGAGCTCGTCGACCCGCGCCCCTTCGCTGTCGGATCGATCAAGGAAACATTCGCCAAGTACCCCCATCTCACCGAGCTCCTGCCCGCCATGGGCTACGGGCGCAAACAGATGGAGGAGCTGCGGGAGACGATCGAGCGCTCCGATGCCGACCTCGTGCTCATCGGGACGCCGATCGACCTCCGCCGCGTGATCGAGCTCGACAAGCCGGCGCTCCGCGTCACGTACCGCCTCCAGGAGCTCGGAGAGCCGACGCTCGCCGAGCTCCTCGCGGAGCGCGGCATCATCGACTCAGTCCCACAGCCGGCCTGACCCGACGCGGAGCGCGTCTCATTCGGGACAACGCATGTAAGAGTTTGTGTTTCACGCGCACAAGATTCCGAATGGCCCGAAGGGACAAGAGGAGCGGCGCGTAATCCGCGCGAATAGAGGAATCGCTGTGTTTGTGCTCGTGGAACACAAGGGAGCTTGTTCTTGCTGACCGTCATCGCCCTCGGGGGCAACGCCCTCCTGCAGCCGGGCGAGCGCGGGACGGCGGCCGAGCAAAGGGCAAACCTCGCGGCCACGTTCCGGGCGATCGCGCCGCTCCTCCGCGACGGGCAGCCCTTCGTGATCACGCACGGGAACGGGCCACAGGTCGGAAACGAGCTTCTCCGCCAGGAGCTTGCGAGCGCGGAGGCTCCGCCGCTGCCGCTGTACATCGCCGTCGCCCAGACGCAGGCCGAGATCGGTGCGCTCATCGCCGCCGAGCTCGAGCCTTCTGCGGGCCGGCCCGTGGCTGTGGTCCTGACGCGAGTAGAGGTGGACCAAGCCGATCCGGCCTTCCAGAACCCGACAAAGCCCGTCGGGCCGTTCTACGACGCCGAACGGGCTCGAGCTCTCGAAGAGGAACGCGGCTGGGTCGTGAAAGAGGACGCGGGTCGCGGATGGCGCCGCGTCGTCCCCTCGCCCCGGCCTCTGAAGGTGCTCGAGCTCGACTCGATTCGGACCCTGCTCGAACGCGGGGTGGTGGTTGTCGCGATCGGCGGGGGCGGCATACCGGTGGTCACGCGAGACGGGCGCCACGACGGGGTCGACGCTGTCATCGACAAGGACCACGCGTCGGCGCTCCTGGCCGTCGGCCTCGGCGCCGAGCGGCTCGTGATCCTCACTCAGGTGCCGGCTGTCTACGAAGGCTTCGAGACGGGCGACCGCCGCGCGGTGGCCGAGCTTCGCCCCGGCCGCGACGACGAGATCGTCGAGCGGCTCCCGGCAGGGAGCATGCGCCCGAAGGTCGAGGCCGCCTTCCGCTTCGTCCGCGAGACCGGCGGGGAGGCTCTCATCACGAGCGCGGACGCTCTCGAAAAGGGCGAGGCCGGAACGAGGATCGTCCCGGCCTCAGCCAACGTAAGCCCTCTCTAGCTGGAGGACTTGCGCGTGGACTTGCCTTCGACCGCGCCTTCCGAGCCGATCTGGATTCGCTTCGGCTTCTGCTCATCCGGCTTCGGGACGCGGATCTCGAGGACACCGTCCTTGTACTCCGCCTTGATGTCGTCCTCCTTAACCCCCGTGGGAAGCGTCACGCTGCGCGAGAACTGACCGAAGCGCCGCTCGAAGCGGTAGAAGCGGTCGCTCGAGTGCTCCTGTGTGCGCTCGCGCTCACCGGTGACGGTGAGGATGCTGTCATCGAGCTCGACCGCGATCTTGTCCTCCGGAATGCCGGGCAGGTCGAAGGAGAGCACCAGCTCCGTGTCGGTCTCCCAGACGTCGACGGCCGGCAACCAGGTCGAGCTCTGGCCGTTGCCAGGCGGCGCGCCGACCCCGCCGGCCAACTGGTTCATCCAGCGGCCCATCTCGTTCTGGAGGGCGGCGAGCTCACGGAAGGGCTCCCAACGGACGAGTGCCATATCGCAACCCCCTTTCTGATTTGTATGCTTCGATAGGATAAAACCTTAGTCACTTATTGTCAACTCACTGGGAACGTTAGGATGCGCGCGTGATTGCCGTCGCGCTCAAGGGCCGTGACTTCCTGCGCGTCAACGACTGGGCGTCCGACGAGCTCTTGTTCGTGCTGGAGTTGGCCGACCGGCTGAAGGCGCGTCAGCGCGAGCACATCGACCACCGCCACCTCGAGGGTAGGACGCTCGGGATGATCTTCCAGAAGCCCTCGACCCGGACGCGCGTCTCCTTCGAGGTGGGGATGTTCCACCTCGGGGGCACGGCGCTCTACCTCGCGGCCGGCGACCTCCAGCTCGGCCGCGGCGAGACGATCAAGGACACGGCCCGCGTTCTTTCGCGCTACCTCGACGGGATCATGATCCGCACGTTCGCGCAGTCGGACGTCGACGAGCTGGCCGCGCAGGCGGACATCCCGGTCATCAACGGTCTGACTGACCAGTTCCACCCGTGCCAGGCGCTCGCCGACGTGATGACGATCCGCGAGCGTCTCGGCGAGTTCGACGGCGTCCGGGTCGCGTATCTGGGAGACGGGAACAACGTCTGCCACTCGCTGATGGTCGCGTGCGCGAAGCTCGGGATGGACTTCGTCGCAGCCACCCCGGAGGGCTACGGGCCAGACGAGAATGTCGTCGGCTGGGCCCGCGAGGCCGCCGAGGCCTCGGGCGGCTCCGTGGAGCTCGGGCACGACCCGCGTGCAGCCGCGCAGGGCGCCGACGTTCTCTACACCGACGTCTGGACGAGCATGGGCCAGGAGGAAGAGCGCGATCGCCGCCTCCGCGATCTCGAGGCCTATCGCATCGACGACGCGCTGGTGGCCCTCGCCAGCGAGCGCGCGATCGTGCTCCATTGCCTGCCGGCGCATTACGGCGAGGAGATCACGGAGGAAGTCCTCTACGGCCCCCGCTCGGCCGTGTGGGACCAGGCCGAAAATCGCCTGCATTCCCAAAAGGCGCTCATGGCCTCCGTCATCCGGTAAGGATTCCGGGGCGTGCTGCCCCTCAAGGACAACGTCCCGACCCGGCAGTTTCCGATCCTCACGGTCGCGATCATCGTCGCGAACCTGGCGATCTGGATCTTCTGGGAGAAGGCCGGCGGCGAGCCCGAGTTTCGCAACTCCCTTGCGGAGGGCGCCTACTTCCCCTGCGAGGTCGACAGCTCCTGCAATGGCCCAGGTTGGCCTTGGCCGGTGAACGTCTTCACCTCCATGTTCATGCATGCGAGCTGGGACCACGTCCTCGGCAACATGCTCTTCCTCTGGATCTTCGGAAACAACGTGGAGGACACGCTCGGCCGCGCGCGCTTCCTCCTCTTCTATCTCGCCGGCGGGGTCGCCGCCACGGCGCTGCAGTCGGTGGTCACTCTCGGCTACGGCACGGACCGCGACGCGGCGGTTCCAAACCTAGGTGCGAGCGGCGCCATCGCGGCGGTGCTCGGCGCCTACTTCGTGCTCATCCCCTGGGGGCGAGTGCTGACGTTCATCCTCCCCTTCTTCTTCTTCGAGCTCCCCGCGATCGTCTTCCTGGGAATCTGGTTCCTCTTCCAGCTCGTCATCGGCGGCTTCTCCTTCGTGCAGCCGCAAGCGGGCGGCGGGGTCGCGTACTTCGCGCATGTCGGCGGGTTCGCCTTCGGCCTGGCTGCGGTGAAGATATTCGCGACCGGTCGCCCGAGACCGCTGCGCCCGAGCGATTGACCTTCGAAGAGCATGTCCGGAGCGCGCTCGATTCTCTGCCCGCTGAGCTGCGCGAGGCCATGTCCAACGTCGAGATCGTGGTCGAGGACGAGAACCCGGAGGACCCGGACATCTTCGGCCTCTACCTCGGGATCCCGCTGACCGAGCGCCACGAGTACGCCGGCGTTCTCCCGGACAAGATCGCCATCTACCAGGTACCGCTGGAAGACGAGTTCGGCGACGATCCCGAGCTGCTGGAAGAGGAGATCCGCGTGACCGTCATCCACGAGGTCGCCCATCACTTCGGGATCGACGAAGACCGCCTCGCCGAGCTCGGCTGGTCCTAAAAGCTCGGCGGGGTCTGACCCCGTCCTGGCGCAATAAGACGTGGCGTTTGTAACGGCGCGGGGCACATTTGCGACCGCAAATAGCGGGAACTCAACCGCAAACATCGTCCACGGCGGACCAGTTGGGGTCTGACCCCGTTAGTACCGATCGCGCAATCGCCGCCGGGCCAGGACGAGGAACCCGCCCAGAACGCCGCCGACGCAGCGGTCAGCGCCGCGTATTCCGGAAGCGGACGTTCTTCCCGGCCATTATCCGGTCCGCCCGGTCACCGTATGCGACGCGCCCACCGGCTTCGACTCCGGCGAGCCTCGCTGCCTGAGGTAGATGGAGAAGACGACCATCGCGCCGATGGCCAGGAACTCCGACTGCCAGTTCTGGAAGCTCTGCTGCCAGAAGTCCGGCTTGCCGAGATAGCCCGTCCATGAGACGGCGGCGTCCCCGTGCTCCTGCTGTTCCTGGTTGAACTCGCTCCAGCCCGTGAACGAGTGTCCGAGCCACGAGCCGAGGAAGAGCAAACCCATGACGAGTGCCAGGGAATTCGAGTAGAGAGCGGTTCGCCAGCCGCCGACCTTCGCCCAGCGGGGCGAGTTTTGCCCGGCGTGCTTCCCGACGAGCTGCTCCTCGTCAGTGCCCCTCCCTGCCTTTTCCAGCTGCTTCGACTCCGGCGAGCCTTTCTGGACCAGCCAGACGGTGGCAAGGACGTAGAGGGTGAACTGCAGGAACTCCGACTCCCAGTTCTCCATCACCGCCTCGCCGAACTCGGACGATGCGAGGTAACGCAGGTAGGAGATCGTCTCCTGGGAGTGTTGGATCGCGTTCTCGTTGTAGAGGCTGTGCCCGACGAAGGACTGCGCGACGAGCGTCAGCAGTAGGAGCGCGCCGAAGAGGAGGGAGAGTGAGTTCTCGCGGACGAACCGCATCTCAATAGTGGGCCAGGCCGATGACCCAGAAGTAAACCAGCCCGCCGATGGTGAAAACGAGGTAGGCAGTGAAGACGATGCGCACGGCTAGGCGGTCCGGAGCGCCTCGACGAGCTGCTCTTTGGACATGTCCGAGCGGCCCGGAATGTCGGCCTTCCTGGCCAGCTCGTAGAGCTCTTCCTTCGACTTGCGCTCGAGATCCTCGTTTCCGGTCCGAGCGGGCGCGGGACGCTGCCGCCTCGCGGCCTCCACGCTCGCCCGCAGAGCCGCCATGAGATCGGTTGGCGCCTCGGGCTCCGGCTCGGCCTCTACGCGTACCTCTTCGCCTCTCCGCTTGGCCTGGATGATCTCGCAGAGCGCGTCGCGGTACGTGTCCCGGTACTCCTCGGGATTGAACTTCCCGGAGTACTGCTCGATCAGCTGGGCGGCCATCTCGAGCTCGCTCTTGTCGAGCCTCACGTCGCCGGGCGCGATTCCCTCGGCCGAGCGGATCTCGTCGGCGAAGTGCATGCGCTCGAGGGCGATCGCGCCGTCCCGGATGCGGAGGAGCCCGAGATTCTGGCGATCGCGCATGACCCATTTGGCCACCCCCGCGAGGCCGGAGTCCTCCATGGCACGGGAGAGGAGCGAGTACACCCGCTCACCGTTCTCTTCCGGCCCGAGGTAATAGGTCCGCTCGAAGTAGATGGCGTCGATGTCCTCGAAGGGCACGAAGGCGCGAATGTCGATCGTGTGGTGGCTCTCCGCGGCGGCGGCCTCGAAGTCCTCGTCGGTCATGTAGACCCATTCGCCCTTCTCGTACTCGAAGGCCTTGACGATCTCGTCGTCGGGAACGGGCTTGTCCTCCGCCTTGCAGATCTTCTCGTAGCCGATCCGGCTGCCGTCGGGCGCGTGGACGAAGTTGAAATGGAGCGTGTGCTCCTCCACGGCGCTGTACATGCGCACGGGGACGTTGACGAGCCCGAAGGCGATGGAGCCGGTCCAGATCGCGCGCGGAGCCACTACGACCCTTCGGCCGCTTCCTTCTCGTGATGCCCGACGAGGTACGAGGGCTTGAACATGAGGACTCTCCTTGCGTCGTTTCCAGTATTCGCCGACCGGGCGGCCCGCAAACGCATGCTTCGAGGTCTCCAGGCCCGGGTAGCGAGCCGGAATGACTCGCGACTTCCTCGTTCGACTCTTCGCCCGTGCGGTCGTGGGCCTGCGCTGGGTGATCGTGCCCGCCTGGATCGCCGCCGCCGCGGCGAGCGCCCTTTACCTTCCGACCCTCGGCAGTGGAGAGCCCCTCCCGCTCGGCGGGCTCGTCCCCAGCGACGCGCCGGCGCTTCGCGTTGGCCAGCGCGAGTCGGAGCTCTTCCGCGTCCCGCTGACCGCGGACACCGTAGTCGTCCAGCGAGATCCGCAGGGCCTCTCGAGGGAGGCGCAGGCCCGGGCGCTCGCGCGCGCGGTCGCCGTGTCACGGGGTGCCAAGGACCCCGAAGGAATCGCGTTTGCGCTTCCGATTGCGAACACGCTCGGCCTCTTCCCGGGATCGCGCGAACGCGGGACGACCGCTCTCACCTACCTCTTCTTCGGGCCTCAGGCGAGTCTCGTGGACCGCGTCCGCGAAGCGAACGTCTACGCCGCGCGGATCAACGGGCCCGACGAGGCGCTCGTCGGCGTCACGGGTCCGGCGCCCGCCCGCTACCAGCAGTTCCTCGAGATCGACAGCCACCTCGAGCTCGTCGAGATCGCCACGGTCGCGGTGATCCTCCTCGTCGTCGGGCTTACCTTCCGCGCCCTGGCCGCACCCCTACTGACCCTCTTCGCGGCCGGCATCGCCTTCATCGTCGCCAGTGGGGTCATCCCCTGGGTCGGAGAGCGCCTCGGAGTGACGGTGCCCGAGGAGGTGGAGCCGCTCGTCGTCGCGCTCACCCTCGGGATCGTCACGGACTACGCCGTCTTTTACCTCTCCGGCTACCGCCGGAGGCTCTTCGAAGGCTTGGACCGCATCGAGGCGGCGCGCGCGGCGACGATCAGGGTGACGCCGATCGTCGCCACCGCCGGGTTGATCGTCGTCGCGGGCACGGCCGCTCTCCTCGTCGGAGAGCTCGAATTCTTCCGGGCGTTCGGGCCGGCCCTGGCGCTCACGGCGGCTGTCTCGCTGGTCGTTTCGATGACGCTGCTTCCCGCGATGCTCGCGCTTCTGGGCCGGCGGATCTTCTGGCCCGGCGTCCGTGCGGAGCAACTCGGGACGAGCGCCGACGACTTCTCGTCGCCCGTTCGCGAGGCAGGCGCCCGGTTCGTGAGCTCGCTGCCCGTGTCGGTCGTACTCGTCGTTCTCTGCAGCGGCCTGCTTGCCCTCGCGGCCAGCGGCATCTCGGACACGAAGCTCGCTTTCCGTCTCATCACCGGTCTCCCCTCAGACACCCAGCAGCGGCGAGCAGCCGAGGCCGCCGGGCTGGGGTTCGCCCCCGGAGTGCTGGCCCCGACCGTCTTGCTCGTGGAGGGAGGCGCCGACGGAGAACGGCGTGGGGCGCTCGTCAAGCTCGAGGAGACCCTGGCGAAGGAGGATGGCGTCGCGGCCGTGATCGGGCCGCGAGAGCAGATTCCTTAGGCTCCTGACGACCTCTTCGCGACCGCAGACGGCAGCGCCGCCCGCTTTGTCGTGATCTTCGAGGAGAGTCCGCTCGGCTCCGAAGCCATCGGCGACTTCCGTCGGCTGGAGAACCGGCTTCCGGAGCTGCTGAGCGGCGCCGGCCTGGAAGGGAGCGAGTCCGGGCTGACCGGCCAAACCGCGCTCGCCTCCGAAACTGTCGAGGCCGTCGTGGGTAGCTCGCTGCGCGTCGGCGCCGTCGTCCTCGCGGTCAACTTCCTTCTGCTAGCGCTCTTCCTGCGTGCCCTCGTGGCGCCGCTCTACCTCCTCGCAGCCAGCGTCGCCTCGGTCGCGGCCACGCTCGGGCTCACGACTTACGTCTTCCAGGACCTGCTCGGTCACAGCGACCTGACGTACTACATCCCCTTCGCAGCCGGCGTTCTACTTGTTTCGCTCGGCTCCGACTACAACGTCTACGTCGTCGGGAGGATCTGGGAGGAGCTCCGCGTGCGGCCCGTGCGTGAGGCGATCGCGGTGGCCATCCCGCGCGCCTCCAAGGCAATCAGCGTCGCCGGAATCGCCCTCGCCCTCTCATTCGCCGTCCTCGCGATCGTCCCGCTGGACGCTTTCCGCGAGCTCGCGTTCATGATGAGCGTCGGCGTGCTGCTGGAGACCTTCCTGGTGCGCACGCTCCTGATTCCGGCCCTCATCTCCGTCTTCGGGCGGACGAGCACGTGGCCCGGTCGCGTCCGCCCTTCGCCGGACAGCGGCTAAGCGCTGGCGGCTTCGGCGAGCTCGACCGTGCAGCTCGAGCGACCGCGCTTCTCGAGGTACTGCTGGTGGTAGTCCTCGGCCTCGTAGAACTCGGGGGCAGGGACGATCTCGGTCACGATCTTACGCGGCCAGTGGAGCTTCGCCTGCTGCGCCTCCTTGGTGCGCTCGGCTGCTGCCTGCTGCTCGGGGGAGTGGAAGAAGATCGCCGAGCGGTATTGGGAGCCGATGTCCAGCCCCTGGCGATCCTTCGTCGTCGGGTTGTGCTTCGTCCAGAAGACGTCCAGCAACTGCTCATACGAGGCGCGCGTGGGATCGAACGTGACCTCCACGGCCTCCGCGTGGCCGGTGGAGTGCGAGCAAACCGCCTCGTACGTGGGGTTGGCGGTGTGCCCACCCGTGTAGCCGACGCGAGTCGCGATCACGCCGGGAATCTGACGGAACGCCGCCTCGACGCCCCAGAAGCATCCTGCTCCGAACGTTGCCTTCTCCAATTGAATCTCCTTCTTCATCGAATGGTTTCACTTACTTGAACGTTTGCGGTTGCGCCCCTGTTCCGCCGAAAAGCCGAACCCAACCGGCTGCAGGTCGTGGGTCAGCCGGCCTTGCTGGAGGAGGGTGCGGGCGTCGTCGTCGATCGCGGCTGCGCGGAGCGTCTGCTCGACGCGACGAAGGGCAGGCTCTCCTGCTCCGTCCCGGCGGGCTGCGGTGAGGAGCGCCGAGATCGCCTTCCTTTCATCGTCGGCGGCCTTGCGAACCGCGTCCGGAGACCCGCCGCCCAGGAGCTTCGCCTGGGCTTCACGAAGGCGCTCCCCGGCGGTCAGCAGCGCCCGCACGTTCATCCGCTCGCTCCGAGCGAGCTGATTCACGACCGCGGCTCCGGCCGTCGGCTTGCGGAGATCCTCGACTCTCATGGCGGCCGCGCGCTCGCCCTCGCCTCGGAGCCGCTTCGCGAGAGCGTTCCTCTTACGGACGAAATCGCCCGGAGCGGCATCGTAGAGGCGATCGATTTCCTTCTCGAGGTTCACAGGTTTACGACCAGGATCGCACGGTATGGGTCCTAGGTCGATGGCAACCGACACCGAACACACCGAACGGGGCGAGCCTGACGTCGAGACGACGATGGACGGCGGCCTCTGTCGCCTGGATGCGCCAGGCGTGACGGAGCTCGAAGAGGACGAAGTCGTCGCGCCACCCCAACCTCGCGACGAGGCCTAAGCAGCGACGGCCTCGGCTTCATCTTCGAGAACGGCGAGCGCCAGGGGATCCGTCGCGGCAACGCAAGTCTCCGGCAGCGCCGCGCAGCCGAGCCACAGGACTCCAGGGCGAGCCAGGACCACGGCGATCCCGCCGACGAGCGTGATGAACCCGTCGACAGCGACCGCCCCTCCCGCCCCGAGCCAGGCTGCCAGGCCCCCGGTGATGAGCGCCCCGAACGGGAGAACGCCGACGAAGCACGCCGCCCAGATCGCCATCGCCCGCGCCCGCATCTCGTGTGTGGCCGAGGCCTGGACGACGACCGTCGAGAGCCCGATGAAGACGACCCCCGCGAAGCCGCCTAGCACTGCGAGCGCGAACGAGAGCGGCACCGACGTCGAGAGGCCGATTCCCGCGATCGCCGCCGCGCAGAGGAGGTAGGAGGCGATCGCCGGCTCGCCCTTGTTGGGGCGGCCCGAGAGCCGCAAGAGCGCCAGGGAGCCGAAGACGGATCCCAGGCCGACGAGCGAGATCAGAAGCCCGAGCGTGGTCGCGCCTTCGTGCAGCTGGAAGCGGACCAGCCCCGGGATCATGAAGGCGACCGGCGGGGTCGCGAAGAGGCCGGCCAGGATCATGAGCATCATCAGCGAGGCCATGCTCCGCTGGCCGAAGACGTAGCGCAGGCCGTCTTTCATCGACCGACCGACGCCGATCGCAGCCCCGATGAGGTGGTCGCGTGAGCCCGGAAGCAGCGGGAGCACGATGAGCACGGCCAGGAAGCTCAGGGCGTTGATGCCGAACACCCAGGTCGGTCCCGCCGTGGCGAGCAGCACACCTGCGATCGCCGGTCCGATGAAGCGCGCGAGCTGAAGCGAGAGGCTGTTGAGAGCGACCGCGCTCTCCAGATCCTCCTCCGGGACAGTCGAGGCGAGCATGGCCTGGAAAGCGGGGAAGCTCAGCGTTCCGAAACTCCCGCCGAGGAACGCGAGCACGCCCATGAGGAACACGTTGAGCTCCCCGGTGGCCCAGAGAAGGGCGAGGGCGATCGCCACACCCATGTTGGCGCCCTGGAAGACGAACAGCACCTTGCGGCGGTCAAAGCGGTCGGCGAGCGCGCCCGCGGGAAGGGCGAGCACCAGATTCGGGATCGTGTTCAGGAAGCCGATGAGCCCGAGCGTCGCCGCCGAGCCGCCGAGCAGCAGCACGACGTAGCCGAACGCCCCCGCCTCGATCCAGCTGCCCGTCCAGGAGAGCATGAGCCCGGCGAAGTAGCGGCGGTAGAGCTTGTGGCGAAGGGCAGCGACGGCCGACTTCCACGGCGACCTCCGCTCCGGGCCGGCCGCCACCTGCAGAGCCGGCCGGCCGAGGAGTGCCAGGACGCCGCCGCCGACTGCATAGGCGTCGAACCCTCGATCCTTCAGCCAGTGCGCCACACGGACGCTCGTCGCCTCGCGCAGTCAAGTGCAGACGAGCAGGATCGGCCGGTCACGCGGGAGCTCGGCCAGCTTGTCCGGGATCTCGTCAGGCGGGATCCGAACGGCTCCGTCGAGCCGATGCTCCTGATCCTCGTGGCGCCGCACGTCGACGAGCAGCGCCCCTTGCGCGATCAGCTCCCGCGCTTCGTCCGCATCGATCCGCAGCGACGAGCGGCGGATGGCGGACGGAACGTGGTATCGGCGCGTCGGCGCGGACACCGCGACAGCCTAGGGGTTCCGCGAGGAAATCGGTCCCGGCCCGCGAACTAACGCCCGACGCGGCCGCAGGCGCCGCTTCACACGAAAGGAGAAGAGATGAACATCGGCCTTCGAGGACTCCTGTTTCTCCTCGCCACGATCCTGTTCATCGTCGCTGCGGTCAACAACGACAACTTCACCGACCTCGTGGCGATCGGGCTCGCTATCTTCGCAGCCGGGTTCGTCGTCGAAGAGACCGGTTTCGGCAAGCACCTCGGAACCCGACGAGTCGGCTAAGCCTTACGTCAGCCGAACGGGGCGCCGCCCGAATTGAAGCGGCGCCCCGTTCGGTTCGTCAGGCCTCAAGCAGCCGGCGAGGCTTCCGAGTACATCAGCGAGCCCGGCGTCGTGAGCGACTCCCCGGTCTCCAGCAGCGTCTTGAGGCCGGAGAGGATCATCGGCCAGCCGCCGTAGAGCTCGTCGTTGGCGCCCTCGCGCAGCTGGTCGTGGGTGACGGTCAGCCGGCACGAATCGGCAATGGGCTCGATCTCCCAGGTGACCCTCGAGGTCCCCTCGGCCTTCACGTCGTCGCTCCACAGCGCGTTGAAGCTCTGGACGAGACGGCGCGGCGCTTCCACTTCCAGGTTCTCTCCCGCAGAGATCGGGGCGGGAGCCGCGGGGTGCACGGCCTCGTAGCTGGAGCCGGCCTTCCAGTCGGACTCGACGCACACTCCGAACGAGTACTTCGACCTCAGCTCGGGGTCGGTGATCGCCTCCCAGAGCCGCTCCGGCGTCGTCTTGATGTAGATCTCGAACACCTTCTTCATCAGATCCTCCTCCAATCTCGTTTTGAGCCCGGTGAGCGTCGCGGCCCAAGGCTCGGCGTATTTGCTCACCCAGCGGTCGTGGACGAGCCTGATCGGGACGGCGTTCAGGAAATGCAGCTTCTCGCGACCGCGCCGCTTGGTGGTGACCAGACCCGCTGTCTCGAGGATTCGGAGGTGCTTCATGACGCCGATGCGCGTCATCGGCAGACGCGCCTCGAGCGCGCTCAGCGTTTGGCCATCCTGCTTGAACAGCTCATCGAGCAGGCTCCGCCGCGTCGGGTCTGCGAGGGCTTTGAACACCGCATCCATTCCCGGTCATGATACGTAACCATATGGTTACCTGTCAACTGGCCACCATTCGTGCTCGGGCCACGGTACGAGCAATTGCTTTGTCAACAGCGACGCGGCGGTAGGCTGTCCGCGTGCTCTGGCTTGCGTTCGGCTGGGCGAGCAACCTGCTCGCCATCTGGGTTGCGTCGCTCGTCTTCGACGGCGTCAGCTATGAGGGTAGGTTCTGGGTTCTCGCGGTGGCGGCGCTCGTATTCGTCTTTGTCAACGCAGTCATACGCCCGATCGTCATCCTGCTGACTCTTCCGGCCGTGATTCTCTCGCTCGGGATCGTCCTCCTCTTCATCAACGCGTTCATGCTCTGGATCACGGACAAGATCGTGTCGCCCTTCGAGGTCAGCGGCTTCTGGACCACGGTGGGGGCCGCTGCGATCATCTGGGTCGTGAACATGCTCGTGCACGGGATCTTTCGGCCGGAACGGCAGAGGCACCCGGCGCCGCGCTACGAGAGCACGTAACGCCTTCGACGTCGGCTTGGCGCGACCCTCAGTTCGAGACGACGAAAGGAATGACCTGGACGCCCGAGCTGGTTCCGTTGGCAACCCGGTCCCGGCGGGAGAACTTCCTCGCGTTCGCAACCAGGACGAGCTTATGAACGCCGTTGGCAAGCTGGGTAGTGTCGATCGAAAGCTGACCTTCGAAGCTGCCCCGGCCCTGCCTGACGATCCAGCCAGCCGAGCCCGCGTGGAAGTCGGGATCGACATGGGCCCGGTGCGACGTGACTGGCGCTCCACCCGCACCGGGGGCCATTTTCACCTTCGGTCTCCACACGCCGGAGACCGTTGGTGGGCTCACCGAGCAGTAGAGCTCGTGGTAAGCCGCGTTCGTGTAGCCGAAGCCCTCGTACCAGCCCCGGGCGGTCACGAAATCGTGGCTGCGATAGTCGGCGACCGCGACCGAGTCGGGGTTATTGACATAGCTCTGCCAACCGGCCGACTGGAACGAACGTCTCTCGTTTCGAACATTTCTCAGCGCGACCGTGAACCGGGCCTCCTTGCGCCCGTCCGAGCCCGCCCCATGCACATCGAGAATCTTCGTTACGTACACATGCCCGTTCGGCATCGCCGAAGCGATGAGGGCTTTCGTCTCGGCACTCGTGTCGTCGAACCCAGCACCTCCCCCAGTGATCGAATCGCAGCAGGCGATCCCGCCCCGGAAGCGCGAGACTCGGTAGTTGGACACGTTATGGAGCATGATCCGGAAGTCGAGTCGAACCTTCCCGTCTGCGTCCGGGTTCCACGCCGCGCCCTGAGGGAAGCAGAGTCCTACGTGAATGTGCGTTGAGGCGCCGCCTGGTGCGGTCCTGCCCGGCGACCACCAATCCTGCGACTCGAGGAAGACGCGCGGCTCTGGATAGACCCGGTTCGGGTAGTCGTCCGGCGCGCCGAGGCACCCGTAAGAGTCCAACTCGGCCTGGGCCGGTCGGGCGGCGATGACTGCAAAGCAAAGGCCGAAGACGACGGCAGCGGCGATGAAGAGGCGTCTCACGCGGTCCCGATTCAAGCTCCGGTGACGCCCGGAGCCCAGTCGGGACTTTTATCGACCGAGCGGAGCTAGGGCTTGAGCGGCCGGCACCCAAGTGGGGCCGGGGCCGAGTCGATCCGACTGAGCGAGCGAAAATGTGCCTTCTTCGTGGCTCACCCGCAGCCGTCGCGGGGCGGCGACGTTCGAGGGCGAACGGGGGCGAGCCCTAGGAACAATGCGGGGTTTACGGAGCATCCGGGGCAGTCAAATGTAAGCGTTCCCCGAAAGGAAGAAGACGGATGGGATCAGGGTCGAACTCCGGCGTCGTGGAGCGTCCTCCAACCATCATCTGGGGCGACCTCGTATGGGCCGTTTTCATCGTCGCGGGAATCGGCTTTCTCTTCTGCGTCGCCGTCTTGATTGGCTGGGCGCTGACGGCGCTTTCGTTCGTCTGGGGGGCAGTCGTGGCGTTCGCAGTGGTCGTGCTCATTGCCGCAGTACTCGCGCTGGAGCTACGAGGCCTCTGGGCGCGGCTGCCGCGGTAGCGGCACCGGGCCTGGCGGCCGACGCGACCGATCTGGTCTTGACCGGCGGCGATTCCGATGACAGTGAGATGGCGGCGCCTCTGCGGTCAGAAGCTCGACGCTCGCGCGCAGGGTTTGGGCGCCTAACGGGCGTCGGACGCGCGCGAATCGAGGCGGGCTCCGCGCGTACTTCCCGTCATTAGAGGGTCTTCCGAAGTGGAGCGTGCCGGGATCGAAGGGCGCTAGCCCGATGCGTGTCAGGACTGGACCAGGGATGTCGCGGCTTCCTAGGCGAACGTAGCGCCCGGCCCTGCTCGGGGATCTGGCCGACTTCCTGCGGCGTGCTGAGTGCGCCGTCGAGCACGCGAACAACCACGAGCTCGAGGTCGGGATTCCAGGCGCACCCGACGCCGCTCAGGCGCGGCGTGAGATCAGCATCTACGTCGCGACCTGGCAGGCCCGTAATCCGGGTATCGACGCGCAGATCGTCGACTAGCGCCACCGCCCAGTTCATCGTCCCCGTGCGAAGCACGATCGGCTCGACGTGATCGGAAACGCGCCGGCACTCAGCCGCCTCCTTCTTCGTGTAGGCGAGCGGCGTCGGCATCACACACTCCGCCGGACGTCGCGGAGGGGCGGAAGTTCGTGGCCGGGGCTGTTGCGTGGCGGGAGCCGCGGACAAGGTAAAGGCCGCCCTCTACGACATCAGCGTCGATCTCCTCGACTAGGCAAACAACCTCGACGAGGAGGGCCTTGGCAAGATCGAGCTTGACGAGCTGCCTGAAGCTTTGGAGCGTGCAGCTTCAAATCATGACGCACAAGCGTCGCCTGATCTGACGACGCATGGATCAGAGATCACAAGCTGCGTGGGAAGAGCTGAGTTAGAGGCGGCGAGTTCACTCGTGGAATATGCAGAACCGCGCCCGCGAGCGCCGAAGACTGCTAGCGCAGCTTCGCGGTCGCTATCTCGGTATCCGGCTCAGCACAGATGAACGCGTCGCACGCGAAACCTGTCCCGCTCAGGGACGCCTGCCCCTTCACGAAGCCGGGACCGGAGAGGATCTGCACAGTCGTCCGCCAGCGCATGGGCATCTTGGAGCAGCCGGTCGAGAAGTGGACGGGAACGAGCCAGCCGTGGGTCGCGCCTTGGTCAAGCGTCCCCTGCACGGCCGTCTCCGAACCGGGGGGCGTACTCCTCGAGCACTGCAGCGTGCCGGAGACGGTCGCCGCACCGTCATTCAAGGACACGTTCTTCGAAAGCGCAATCTCCACCGCGAGCGGCTCCACGCGGACGACCGAGAAGTCGACGACCGGCCCGGGATCCATACCGGCGGTCGCGAGCTGGATGTAGTAGCTCGTGCCCGCCGTCACGTCGAGCCCCTGTGCCTGGCTGAAGCTGCACTGGAGTTGCGTGAACGAGCCCGGCTGGCCGGAGGCGACCGTGGTCGAAACCTCAATTCCCTCTTCGTTCACAGTGCGGAGGCCGAGGCGCATGTCGGCCTGTGGGGTGATCCGGTACCAGACGGTGTGTGTGTCGTCGAGTCCCGAGCAGTCGAGGTCGCCTGCGGCCACGGTCGCTTCGGCGAGCGAGACTGTGTCCGCGAAGGGAAGACTCGTGATGTTGGTCGCTTGCGCGACGTCGTCGTTAGATGGCGCGGCGGCAACAGCGAGCGAGACGAAAACGAGAGCCGCAAGCCCTGCGAGTAGAAGCCGCATGATCTCCTCCAGTCAGGGTCTACTGATTCTCCGCGCCTCGCAAGAAAAGATCAAGCGCCGGTTCGCGGAGGCGGTCGCACTGTGTTGCTCTGGGAATCGTTGGAAGCTGCGAGTGGCTGGCCGTCCGACGAGTTCCCGCTCGGCGGTCACGTCTGCGTTTTGGCGACGAGCTGACGGCTAGCCGCTGGGCCAAGTCGCCAGCGTCTCGAGCGGATGTTGCCAGACCGCGTGGTAGACAGGCCCGACCGGGGAGAAGCTGCCGAGCCAAACCACGCCGTAGGGCGGCACCTTGAAGTACTCGTTCTCGCCCCAGAAACCCGGGAATGCGGTCCACGCCGGCGATCCCGCCGCAATCGTGACGACCGAGGTCACCTTGCTGCCGAATGCGCTCGGGCCGTGGAACTCACCGGCGAACGCGTAGTCGACCGGCAGCGGCAGCCCGTTCGCCTGCAGGATCGTAATCGCTTGGGCCGGGAAGCAGCGCGTGTCGATGGGGTGCGTGCCTCCGGAGTAGTAGTTGGCGTGCGAGCCGTAGGCGACGCGGACGAGCGGGTGCGTGCCGTGCCAGCGGGGTACCTTCGCCCAGGCGCGGCGCTGGCCGAGGCAGTGCTGGCTGTAGCCGGTGTAGAGCGGTTCATCGTCGGCGGCATCAAGGACGACGTTGACGACCTCCCAGTCCCCCTCGTGCGACTGCCAGACGAAGTCGCTTGGTGGGTACTGGTAGCTGTAGACGTTGTCGTAGTAGAAGTACCAGTACTGGACGACGATCCGGCCCGGCAGATGGGCGACGCGGCCGTAGACGATGCTCGCGGCGTTGTGCAACCTCCACGAGGATTCGTAGCAGGCGAGCCCGCCCAGAGTCGCGTTCGGGAGGCACGGCTGCTGGTTCAGGCGCCAGACACCTGTTCCCGGGCCAGGCAGGGACGTGGGGTTGGGGTCGGGATCCGTGACGATCCACGTCCCGGTGCCGAGGTCGAGCTGCTCGAGCGTCGAGTCGGCGACGAAGGTGTCGACCGTCGTCGGGCGGAAGCTCTCGAGGGGGTCGAACCGGGTGACGGGCTGATACTTGGCGAGCAGCCTCGCGTCGCTCGCCGCCTGCGCGCGCCCGGCGAGTGCGAGGACGACGGCAAGGGTGAGCGCCGCGAGGACGAGAAGGCGGAAGGGGTGGACGCGCATCGTGGTCAAACCTCCCGGGGCGCTGACGATAGGAATGTAACGCTTGGCTCGATTCGTTACTAGGGCCTTATGGCGGGGCACCTGAAAGCTGACCCGGCCTCGCGTCACGCACGGAGCCCCCGCGCTCGCTCACCCCGTCAAATGCAACAGCAGGTTGGTTTGCTGAGCGGCCGAGTCGCGTCCGAAAATGGCTGACAATGCCGCCATCGACGCTGTCGCACTTTCGATGATTCGCGACGACGGGGGAGGAAGCCGCTTTGAACGCCGATGAAGGCGGCCCGGGGGGCGCGCAGGAGCACCAGCACAAGGAGAAAGAGTTCCACCTTTTGGGGTCTAAGGCGCGGGAGCCGCCGTCCGAGAAGCGATGCTGTGGAAAAAATCTGCTCGACGTGACGAAGCTGCACCGGGCCGGGACTGGCGGAACCGACCGGCGCCGGAGGGTCATCTTTCCACCGGCCTTGACAACTCCCGCGATTCTGAGACGGTACTCAGTGGTTACGCTCGCGAACTTCGGCGGAATAGGATCGCCGGGGCAGATCGCTTAGGAAAGAGAAGGAACGATGAAATGCCTTCTGCTGCTGGTTGCCGTCCTTTCAGTAGCGGTGGCACCGACCGCTAGGGCCGAACAGCCGGCGCTTGACGTCCGCCCGCACCAGCTCAGGTTCGGAAAGCAGCCCTTCGGCTCGACCACGAGGATGACCATCACCATCACCAATAGCAGCTCCGAGCCGCTGTTCGTGTCGGTGGAGGGAGTCGCTGTCCCGGATACCTTCAGCCCCGGACAAACGGGCTCCACGTGCGTCCTTTTCGAGCCCACCAGGCTCGAGCCGGGTCAAAGCTGTACCCACATTGTCGACTTCTTTGCTGACCCGTCTCCGACTTTTGCCGGACGGCAGACAGGCGCGCTCGGCATCACGGGGCGTGACGAGGACGGCGCAGTTGTCTACAACCGGATCGTGAAGATGAGCGGCAGGGGTGTTCTGGTGGAGCTGACGCTTGCGTCACTGATCGACTCAGGCGATCGAGCCGGGATTCGGACCTGGGCCGCGAACCGCTCCATCGCCGGGATCAACAGCGAAGTTGCCGCCCTCGACCAGGCGCACCGCGACCGGCTTGCCGAGGTCGTACTCGACACGAACGCCACTGGGGCGGACCGGGACAAGATGCTCCGCGTCATGCGGACGGTCCTGGCTAATCACGAACTCGGCTTCTACGCGGAAGTCTGGAGCTATACGTTCGTGGAACTGACGGGAGGCGGCTTCTTCGGCACCTGCAACCACCTCTTCCTAAGCCCCGACGCGTGGGCCGGCCTCTCCGACCAGGATGCTCGCGCCGTGCTCATGCACGAGTCGTTCCACTCGTTCAACTGCGTCAACGGCGGACCGGTCGGCTCGCTGGATGAGGGATCGGCGATCTGGATCGTCAAGATCACCTTCGGCGGCGATTTGCGACCTGGCGAGTCATTGGCCGAAGCGACATACGGGAGCAAGCTCTACCACAAGGTTTTCTTCAACAACCCGAACCTGCCCCTCACTGCGCCGCTCAACCCGACGCGAAAGCTGCTCGAGGTGTACGAGTTCCTTGCCGCGCACGATCCATCGCGGCTTCCGTGGAATTCGACCGACCGTCTCGTGACCTGCTTCGAGCGCTACTTCGCAGACCTCGACCGGAACGTCGATTTCTTCAGTGTCTGGCTACCGGCCGTCGCCGAGCGAACCCAGCAGATGCTCGCCGACAGCGAGTGTAAGCCCCTCTAGCGTCGAGACCGCGGGCTCCTGCACGACAACGGGCGATGGGCCAGCGCGACGTCGGAGAAACGATGGGAATCGACGCGAGCATCCTCGTCACGATGCTCAACAGGCTCGAGCGCTTACCCAAACAGAAAGGCCCCGTTTTCCAGGGCCTCTCTGAGTGGAGCGTACCGGGATCGAACCGGTGACCTCCGGCTTGCAAAGCCGGCGCTCTCCCAGCTGAGCTAACGCCCCGTTCTCAACGATTCTAGCCCCGCCGGCTGCTGTCCTCTCCGCTCAGAAGTTGAAGCACTCGAAGAGGTCGCCGATGTCCGCCCGGGCGTCCCGAGGCGGGGCCGGCGGACCGACGGTCGCGCCGCTCGCAGCGGCCTCGTAGTTGGGGCCGACGGGCGTTCCCGCATCGAACATGTGGTTCACGGAGGCAAGCGTCGGCAGGCCGTGCAGCCGCTCGAGGAACTTCAGCGTCGAGGTGAGGTCGTAGACCGTCGGCTCGAGGTGCGAGCGCTTCGCGTGCGGGGAAATCACCCAGGTCGGGATGCGGATCCCGAGACCGAACGCGTCTACCTGCGGCGGCGGCACGTGCTCGAAGTAGCCGCCGTGCTCGTCGTAGGTGATGATGTACGCGGAGCTCTCCCACGCCGACGACTCGCGCAGCGCAGTGACGAGCTCCTTCTGAATGCCCATCCCCACCGAGACGTCTGCCGGCGGGTGCTCATCCCAGCCTCGCGCAAAGCTGGGGATGATGAACGACACCTGCGGCAGGCGGTCGCGCCGCAGATCGTTGAGGAAACCGCCCTTGTTCCCCCGGGTGCGGTTGTCGTGCGCGTAGCGCTTCCAGAAGACGAAGACGTTGTCGGTGTTGCCGAACGGGACGCTGTCCCAGCTGACGTTGTAGACCTTCCACGTCACGCCGGCGGCATCGAGCAGGTCGAGGATGATCGGATAGTCGAAGACGCCGTAGCCCCAGACGCCATTCGTCGTGATCCCGCCGGAGGTGCCGGCGGCGAGGTAGAAGCGGTTAGGCCAGGTCGGGCCGAGGAGCGAGCAGAAGTAGTTGACGCAGAGCGTGAACTCTTCGTGGAGGCTGTAATAGAACGGCAGCTCCTCGGCTGTGTAGTAGCCGAGCGCCCAGATGCCCGCATTCGTGTAGAAGCCGTCCATCGCGCCGTTGTTCCACTGCTCGTGGATGGCACCCCACGAGTGAGCAACATCCGGGGTCTCGAGAGCGGTGAAGCGGTACGGCTCGACGCTCCCGCCCTGCCCGTCCGGCTGGGAGTAGCCCGGCGGCGGCCCGTACGGCCCGATCCAGGGCGCGTACCCGAAGTAGTGGTCGAAGGAGCGGTTCTCCTGGCAGGAGATAATCACGTGACGGATAGGCGTGTCGGCGGGCCGCGCGGCGCGTGCGCGCCTGGCCGCCGGCGCGGTCGCCCACAGGGTTCCTCCCAGGACGGAGGCGCCCGCCACCCCCGCCCGCTCGAGGAGCGAGCGCCGGGTCAGCGAAGCGCGGAAAGACCCGGTGGGATCGTGCTCTGGCATGGCTTCCTCCCGCGGTAGCAGCTTGGAACGAGGTGCCGCGCCCCCCGGCGACCCTATGCCCCGAGCCGCGATGGGTCAAACAGCCGCGCCCGGCCCTGCGTGCTCGCGCGCGCGATCGCGTAGGATTGTTTCCTCGACCGGCGCGGTCGCCACGACCAACAAACGCTTAGCGCCCACGCCCGGCCGATACCCGAAAGGGGGAGGAAGGAAAACGAAGGCCGGGCCGAAACCAGTACCTATGCGGTCCCTCCTGCGGGTGCTCCTGGCGACGACCGTCGTCGCCCTCGCTGTCGCCGCCCCCTCGGGCGCGATCCTCAACGGCAAGCCGGACACCGCGCACCCATACGTGGGCATTCTCGTCACCGTCGTCGACGGAGAACGCGTGCCAGTGTGCTCGGGCTTCCTCGTCTCCCCGACCGTCGTCGTCACCGCGGCTCACTGCGTGGACGCCCTCGGCGGGACGCTTCCGGCGTTCGTCTCGTTCGACCAGGCCTTCACGGAGAGCTCCCCGCTCCGGAGCGGTACCGCCATGCCGAATCCTCGCTTCGTGGCCGGCTCGAGCTCACACGAGATCGCCGTCGTGTTGCTCGATGCCGCTGTCACCGACCGCGGGTACGCCCAGTTGCCCAGCCTCGGTCAGCTCGACTCCCTCAACAAGCGAAAGGGCCTCCAGGACCGCTCGCTCACGATCGTGGGCTACGGAGCGAACAACGTCGTCAAGGGCGGCTTCGACTTCCAGCTCGTGCGGAGCTTCGCCTCCTCGCGTCTCCTCAACCTGACGAGCTCGAACGCGGGCGGCTTCAACCTGCAGCTCTCCAGCAATCCCGGCCAGGGGAAGGGCGCCATCTGCTTCGGAGACTCGGGCGGGCCCGTCCTGCTCGGGAGCTCGGACGTCGCCGTCGGGATCAACTCGTTCGTGAACAACCGCCACTGCGCGGGGAACGCATTCGCGTTCCGCCTGGACACGGCGGAGGCGCTGGGCTTCCTTGCTCCTTACCTCTAGGCGCGGCCTCTGGGCCGGCCGGTCCTAGTCCCCCCAGTCGAAATCGCGCGAGCGGCCCCAGAGGGTGTCCTCGGGATCCTGGGGCTGGGCGTCGTCCGTCGGCCAGGCGAGCACCTTGTTCGGATCGATCTCGTCCACGCCGCTCAGCGTGTCCTCGACACGGGCTTGCTCTTCAGACTTGAACAGGGGGTGGTTGTTGAAGGGATCGTCGACGCGGTACCGCTCCAGCGGCATGTTCCCGTCGAGCTCCGAATTCTTGCGCTTCAACTCGAGGTGTTCCTCGATGATGCGCGCAAAGGTCGAATCCTTGTCGAACGTCATCCGCACCTCCGGTCTCCAGGTCGTTGCGAGCGCGAGATTCTAGACGACCTAGTCAGGTTTGTGGACGTTGAGCAAGGCCTCGACACTACTGGCGTGCGCGGACGGCCCCGTCGGACGACGCGCAGACGACACAGTTCTTGCCCGCGGACTTCGCTCGGTAGAGGGCCTCGTCGGCGGCTGCGAAGAGCGCGGCCGGCGTCGGAGCCTCGGGGAAAGAGGCCACTCCGAAGCTGGAGGTGACGCTGAAGCTGGCGCCCGGGTCGAGCGTCAGCTGCCGCGCCTCCATCACCTCGCGCAGACGCTCCGCGAGCCGCTCGGCTCCCTCGAGATCGGTCTGGGGCAGGAGGACGGCGAACTCTTCGCCACCGTAGCGGGCGGCCAGGTCGATGTCGCGGACGGTGTCGCGGAGGACGTCGGCGAAAGCCCGCAAGACGTCGTCTCCGGCCTGGTGTCCGTAGCGGTCGTTCACCTGCTTGAAGTCGTCGAGGTCGGCGAGGACGAGGGCAAGCGAGCCGCCGAAGCGCTCGGCACGGCTGATCTCGCTCGCGAGAGCCTCCTCGAAGTGACGCCGGTTGGCCAGGTCGGTGAGGCCGTCCGTGCTGGCCTGACGCTCGACGAGGCGGTGAAGGCGAACGTTCTCGAGTGCGACGGCAGCCTGGGAGCCGAGCCAGAGGGCCAACTCGCGAGACTGGTCTCCGAAGTCGGCTCCCTCCGGTGCGAGGAGCAGCCTCGTGTTCTCGCCGCCGTCCGGACCCAGGGGGATGACGAGCGGGCGGCCACCGCGATCGGGATCGCCGGCGCGCGCCTGCTCCTGCCCGTCGACCACGAGCCGGCCGCCGGCCGCTCCCGTGGCCTCGACGGCGCTCTCGACGATGACATTGAGGAGCGCGAAAGGATCGTGGGTGGCGGCAAGCGCCTTACCGAAGCGGTCGACCGCCTCCTGCACGCGACCGCGCTCGGCGGAGATCTGCTCCGACATCTCGTTGAAGGCCCTACCGAGGGTCGCGAACTCGTCCCGGCCACGGACGGGGACGCGCTGGCCGAACTGTCCGCGGGCGACGGCGCCGGCGGCGTCTGCGAGCTCCCTGAGGGAGCGAACGATCGTCCGGCCGAGCAGCCAGGCGAGGAGGGCGACGACGGCCAGAGCCGCGAAGGCGAAGAGGAGGAAACGCTCGCGTAGATCGCCGACTGCCGAGTGGATGGAGCTCGTGGGCGTCAGCGCCACGAGCGTAACGTTGGGATCACCGCTGAGGATTGCCGTCGAGACGGCGCGGTACTCGTTGCCCCCGAGCTTCACGTAGCGGGCACGCTCGCCCGGAATCTCCCGGCTGCCGATGAACGACTGCGGGCCGGCGACGATTCGTCCGCCCGTCGCGAGCAGGAGCCTGTCTTCGGTCTCGAGCCCCGCGTTTGCACGAAGCTCGCTCAGCAGGCCGTTGTCGAGCGGAATCCAGACGACGATGCGGCCGAGCAGCTCCTGGTTCGTCGACAGGACGCTGGACGTGCGCTTCGCCGCGAGCTCGGGCGGCGGACGGCCGGCCAGGAGCTCGTTGCGGGAGTAGAAGGCCGAATTCGGCACGGCGCGAGAGAGGCGCACGAGCGCGGCGCGGTTCCTCGTCAGAAAGGCTCGTTGAACGCTCGTCGCGCGAGCAAGCGAGGCTGAGGCGCCGGCTGCGTCGTCCCGCACGCTCTGCGTGTAATCCCGCACTGCGACTCGCATAGCCGCGTTCAGCCGAGCGTCCGTGTTGGACAACTCTCCTCGCGTCGACACCTGGCTGAAAGCCCACGAAGCAGCAAGCAGCGGCACCAGCGAGAGGAGCACAAAGTACGTGACGAGTCGGAGCTTGAAGCTGCCCATTTGAAAGACCTACCCGACAGGTCTATCGACGTTGCGGCAATCCCTCATTAGAGGGATCCCTCCCCCGAATTGGGGACGCTCCTAAAAGACCGGCCGCTCGAAGACGACCGAGACGATCATCCCGACCAGCCAGCAGCCGGTTGCGATGGCGACCGCAAAACCCGCCAACCTGCTCTGGAAACCGCCCATCGCGGCTGCGACGACAGCCACGAGAATGGCGCCAGCGGCCACACGCCCGGGGTAGTAGACGATGCCGACGATGCCAGCGAAGATCGCCGCCGTGGCGAGGAAGCCCGCGATGTAGTGGGAAGCCGGAAGCGCGTCCGGCGACCGCTCCGTCTCCTCGAGGCTCATGAGGCCGTGGTGCGCTTCCGCGCGTGAACGGGAACCGGGCGCCTCGCTGGAACGCCGTGCGGACCGGGCCTACGGCCGGGAATCGGCTTGTGCGGGGCGGGCCGACGGCTGGGGCCGCCGACTCCGCCGCTTCCGTTGCCGCTGTCCGCGGCACCGAATGCGGGTCCAGTCGAGGGCCCCGGAGGATCCTTGACCGCCCACCAGATGACGTAGCCCAGGTAGGCAATCGGGATCTTCAGGATGACCAGGAACCAGATGCTGAACCAGAGCATCGGCGAACGGAAAGTGTAACCTAGCCCGCTTCCGGTAAACACCAACGCAGGCGTGACGCCT
>Ga0209874_1000003_pt1 | contig 64174 bp, 61 predicted proteins | sample GWRWN1_20_30_FD_187216 | JGI IMG/M metagenome (GOLD analysis project Ga0209874, IMG submission 187216) | Riverbed sediment microbial communities from areas with no vegetation in Columbia River, Washington, USA - GW-RW N1_20_30 (SPAdes)... | ecosystem: Environmental > Aquatic > Freshwater > River... | reverse complement strand
CGAGAGGGTCTCGGTGGCCTCGCCGACTCCCTCCGCGTCTTCGTTGCCCGGGGGCTTGCGCCGGGGGTGACCGGAGAACGGCGTGCCGTCATCGCGGGGATCATCCTGGGGGAGGACGAGGGGATCGAGCAGGGGCTCCGAGACCGCTTCCGGGCCTCGGGTCTCTACCACCTCCTTGCGGTGTCCGGGCAAAACGTCGCCTATGTCGTCGCGGGCGCGCTTCTCCTGGCATGGCTCCTGGGCGTTCCCCGACTCGCAGGGGAGGTTGGGGCACTGTTCGCGGTTGCCGGCTACGTCGTGGCCGTCGGCTGGCAGCCGTCAGTCGTCCGGGCGGGGGTGGCAGGTGGGCTGGCCTCGCTCGCGTGGCTCTCTGGACGTGCTCGCGATCGGTGGTACTTCCTCCTCATGGGCGCGGCCGTCCTGCTGGCGTGGAATCCGTACTCGCTTCTGGAGGCCGGCTTCCAGCTGTCGTTCGCCGCCGTTGGAGCGATCTTCGTGGTCGTTCCGCGGCTGCAATCCTGGCTGGAGGGCTACCCGGTGCCGAGCCGGCTGGCGCCGGTTCTCGCCGTATCGGCCGCCTGCGGTGCCGTGACCGCGCCGATCCTGATGACGCACTTCGGCCAGGTGCCGCTCTACTCGATCCCGAGCAATGCGCTGGCCGCTCCCGTTGTTGCGCCGCTTCTCGGGCTGGCGCTCGCCTGCGCGGCGCTCGATCCGATCTTGCCAACCGCGGCCGCCGCCCTGGGCTGGGTGAACGGCTGGTTCGCGGCCTACCTGGCCGCGGTCGCGCGCTTCTTCGGCGGGCTCCCGCATGCGCAGGTGGCCTCCTGGAAGGCTCTAGTTGCGCTTGCCGCCGTGGCAGCCCTGGTGGCTCTCTTCGTCCGGCTGCCTCTCCCGAGGGGGCGGCGCGGCGTCCTAGTGGCCGCCGTCCTCGCACTCGTTCTCGCCGGTTGGCAGCTGCGACCGGACCAAACGCTTCCGCCGCCGGCGGGCCTCCGCATCACGTTCCTCGACGTCGGCCAGGGCGACGGCGCGCTCATCCAGGTGCCGCAAGGCGCAGTGCTCGTCGACGAGGGCCCTCCGGAGGCCAAGGTGGCCGCGCAACTTCGGAGCCTCGGTGTACGGCGGCTGGCCGCAATGGTGCTTACGCATCCGCAGCGGGACCACGTCGGTGGCGCGGCGGGGGTGCTGGACGCGCTGCCGGTTGGCTTCCTCCTCGACCCGGGCATCCCAGCTGTCAGCACCGAAGAGCGGGAAGCCCGCGCTGCGGCGCGCCGTCATCGCGTCCGCGTTGTGCTCGCCCGCGCCGGCGAGACCTTTCGACTGGGACGCCTGCGGATCCGGGTGCTCTGGCCCGATGACCCCGGCCCGCCCGGGGAAGACCCGAACGAGCATGCGATCGTCCTTCTCGTCTCGTACGGCAGCGTCGACGCGCTGCTGACCGCGGATGCCGAATCGAATATCACACTGCCGCTGCGGCCCCCGCCAGTCGAGTTGTTGAAAGTCGCCCACCACGGCTCAGCGGACGAAGGCCTCGCCTCCCTTCTGAGGCTTCTCCGCCCGAAAGTCGCCGTCATCTCAGTTGGGGCGCACAACGACTACGGGCACCCAACGCCGTCTTCTCTGGTTGCTCTCGAGAGGTTCCCCGGCCTGTCCCTCTACCGCACCGACGAGGACGGCCGGGTGACGATCGAGTCGGACGGCGAGCGCTTCTCCGTGCGGACCGAGCGCTGATCAGCCGTTGAGGCCGAGGAACGTGAGGAACGCTCCGGAAAGCGCTGCGAGCCGCTCGGGCACAAGCTGTAGAGCTTTGGCAAGCAGAAGTATTTTTGCTACGTCTGCCACTCCATGGGCGACGATGAGGGGAACGGCAGGGTCCCGACCTGAACGAGCTGCCCCAGCTCGCGGCGCGTGCCGGTCGAGGCCCGGTGGAGGCGTTCGTCCGCGACTCGATCCTCCACCCGAATGCCTATACCGAGCCGGGCTTCGAGAAGGGGCTGATGGCGAAGGTCCCGGGTATTCCCGCCGAGATCACGCCCACTCAGCTGGACGCTCTGGTCGCCTTCCTGACCGTGTCGGCGAAGCCGTAGAAGGCGACTATCCTTGGGCGCGATGGCTGAGGATGCGCTTCGCCCTGCCTATCTCCTGATGGGCACCGACCGGCCGAAGGTCGCACGGGCGCTGGCGCGCCTGCGTGCGCGCTTCGGTCCGGAAGGAGTGGAGACGCTGTCCGCTTCCGAAGCCTCCGGGGAGGACGCGGTCGCAGCGCTCAACGCGCTCGGTCTCTTCGGCTCCGGCCGATTGGTGGTCGTCAACGGCGTGGAGGGGTGGAAGAAGACTGACCTCGAGGCCGTACGCGCGTACCTGGGAGAGCCGGCTCCGGGGGCCGTTCTGGCGCTGGTGGTCGATGAAGCGCCCCGCGACTCAGCGCTCGCAGAAGCGGTCGGCAAGCGCGGCGTGGTGCTTCGCTACGACGTCCCCAAGCCGAAGGATCCGTCCGTCTGGGTGCGGGCGGAGCTCGAGCGCCTCGGAGTGCAGGCGAGCGACGAGGCAGCCCGGCGGCTCGTCGAGATCGCGGGCGACGACGTGAGCGTGCTCGCCCTCGAGGTCGACAAGATCGCTGCGTGGGCCGCGGGGGAGGCCGTCGGGGCGCGGGAAGTCGAGCTCCTCGCGGTGCCTGCCACCGGCGACACTCCCGCCTGGGTGCTCTCGGACGCGTGGGGAAGCCGGGACGTCGCCGGGGTGCTCACAGCCTGCGAAGCCGAGCTCGACCAGGGAGTCGAGCCGTTCCTCATCGCAGTCCGGCTCGCTTCGCAGGTTGCCCTCGTCCGTGCCGCTCAGGCCCTCGCCGAGGAAGGCCTCGGGGCCAAGGAGATCGCCTCCCGTTTGAAAAAGCACGAATTCCGCGTGCGCAAGGCGATGACACACGCGGACCGCCACTCGCGCGAGGAGTTGGACGCCGCCGTGATCCGCCTCGCCCGGCTGGACGCCGCTCTCAAAGGGGCGAGTCGGCTCTCCGCCGAGCTCGAGCTCGAGCGCGCCCTGGTCGAGATCACGCAGGCGCCGGAAGCAGCGCCGGCCAGGGCCTAGCCGCGAGCGCCGAGCAGGCGCTCGGCCTGCGACTTCTTGCGGGCGGCCTTGTTCGGATGGATTGCGCGCCGCGCGGCGGCGCGGTCGAGCAGCTTGACGAGCGCACGGTGCTCTTTTGCCGCCCGGTCCGTGTCGCCCTCCTGCACCGCCTGCTCGAGGCGCTTGAAGATGGTCTTCGCGGTCGACCGGTAGCGCACGTTTTCCAACCGCTGGCGAGCGGCGGTTTCGACGCGTCGTTTCTGTTGCTTGATGTTCGGCATGGCGTGAAAAGGCCCGCAGAGGCGGGCGTCGGCATGGTAGCAGCGGGCGCCTCGGCCGCGGCAGGTCCGAATCGGCACGTTCCGTCATCAATCGCGGCGCATCCGGGCCACCACGCGTACGGTCTCCGCCGATACGCTCGAAGCGGAGGGAGGCCCGCGGCGGCCCCGGGATGAGGCCCGCCCCTTCCGGCCGCTCGCCTATGCTCGCCGGGTGAAGGCCGACGAGGCGGCCCGGACCGAGCCCGCGCCCGCCCGGCGACTGGCGTGGTCGACGGCGATCTTCGCCGCCGCCACCGGTCTATCGCGCGTCTTCGGCCTGCTGCGCGAGATCGTCGCCAGGAACTACTTCGGCGTCCAGGGCTCCATCAACGCGTTCGAGATCGCGTTTCTGATCCCCAACACCGTGCGCGCGCTCGTCGCCGACGCCGCACTCTCGGGGGCCTTCGTGCCCATCTTCGGCGAACTGCTCGAGAAGGGGAACCGCGCGCGGGCGTGGCGCGTCGCATCGACTCTCTTCTGGCTGATGCTCATCGGCCTCGGCACGCTCACGGCCCTCTTCATCCTCCTAGCGCCGTGGCTCATGAGCCCATTTCCCTACAAGCAGGACCTGCTCGTCGGCCTCTCCCGAATCCTCTTCCCGCTGGTCCTCTTGCTTGGGCTCTCCGGGATCGTCGTGGGGATCCTGAACAGCTACGAACACTTCACGGTGCCCGCTCTCACGCCGGTCTTCTGGAACGTGGTCATCATCCTCGGGCTGGTAATCGGGGTCCCGCTGGTGGAGTCCAAGGACGCGAAGCTCTATGTCTACGCAGGCGCGATCCTCGCGGGCACTGTCGTCCAGTTCCTCTTGCCGCTCCCGTGGCTGCGCGGACGGGGTGGACGCCTCCAGCTCGTGCTCGACTGGCGCGACCCGGCGGTGCGGCGGGTCTTCGTGCTCATGCTTCCGGTCACGCTCGCGCTCGGGCTCATCAACGTCAACGCCCTGATCAACGCCGTCTTCGCCGCCAAGCTGATCGACCCGGACATCGCGCCGAGCGCGATCAACGCAGCCTTTCGGATCTACATGCTGCCGCAGGGCATCTTCTCGGTAGCGGTCGCCACGGTGCTCTTTCCGCGGATGGCACGGCTGGCCGCGCGCGCCGACTTCGACACCTTCCGCGAGACGGTCTCGCTGGGCCTGCGGCAGATCGGCTTCTTGCTCCTGCCTGCGAGCGCAGTCTCGGCGGTCCTCGCCGCCCCGATCGTTCGGCTCGCCTACGAACGTGGAGCCTTCACCGAAAAGCAGACCACCGTTGTCGCCGGCGCGCTCGCGGCTTTTTCGCTCGGGCTGACGTTCAACGGGACGATGCTGATGCTGAACCGAGCGTTCTTCAGCCTGCAGTCGCCATGGACGCCGACGGCGATCGCGCTCGGCAATCTCGGGCTCAACGCTGCCCTTGCGACAGCCTTCTATCGAGTCGGCGTCTGGGGGCTCCCGCTGGCCACCTCGCTCGTGAACATCGCCGGAACGGGAGCGCTCCTCTTCGTCTTCCGGCGAAGGCTGGGCAGCGTGGACGGCGGTCGCCTCGTCGACTCCTATCTGCGCATCGCGGTCGCCTCCGCCCTCGCGGCCGGGGCCGCGTTCGGCGTGTGGTACGGGCTCGACGCCGCCGTCGGGCGCTCGTTCGCCGGGCAACTTCTCTCCGTCGGTGGGGCCCTCGCCGTCTCGGTGGGCCTCTACCTCGCGCTCGCGCGCGCCTTCTCGATCAGAGAGCTCGAGCTCCTCCTCTCGCTCCGGCGCCGATCCGCTACAACGAGCTAGTGCCGCTCGACCGTATCCGCAACTTCTCGATCGTCGCTCACATCGACCACGGCAAGTCGACGCTGGCCGACCGCATCCTCGAGCTGACTGACACGCTGTCCGGGCGGGAGATGCGTGAGCAGGTGCTCGACTCGATGGAGCTCGAGCGTGAGCGCGGGATCACGATCAAGGCGCAGGCCGTCCGGGTGCTGTGGAAGGGCCGGCAGCTGAACCTGATCGACACGCCGGGCCACGTCGACTTCACCTACGAGGTCTCGCGCGCGCTGCAGGCGTGCGAAGGCGCGCTGCTGCTCGTGGACGCCGCCCAGGGGATCCAGGCGCAGACGCTGGCCAACGCCTACCTGGCGATCGAGAACGGACTCGAGATCGTTCCTGTCGTGAACAAGATCGACCTGCCTCAGGCCGACCCGGACGCAACCGCGGCCGAGGTCGCGGATCTCGTGGGCGAGGACCCGGCTCGCGTCCTCCGCATCTCGGCCAAGACAGGAGAGGGTGTCGCGGACGTGCTCGACGGGATCGTCGAGCGCATCCCACCGCCGGAAGGCGACCCCGGCGCTCCCGCCCGCGCGCTCGTCTTCGACTCGGCCTACGACCAGTACCGGGGAGTCGTGGCCTTCGTGCGGGTCGTCGACGGAAGCTTCCGCACGCGCGAAGAGCTCCGCGCGATGGCCGCCGGGACTCGCTTCGAGGCCGAGGAGCTGGGCTTCTTCTCGCCGGACCGGCGTCCGACCCCGACGCTCGAAGCCGGTGAGGTCGGCTACGTCGTCACGGGCCTGAAGGACGTGAGCCGGCTACGCGTGGGCGACACGCTCACCGCGGCGCACGGCGGCGCGTCCCAGCCCCTCCCGGGCTACAAGGACGTGAAGCCGACGGTCTTCGCCGGCCTCTATCCGACAGATTCCGACGATTACCCCGATCTTCGAGACGCGCTCGAGAAGCTCAAGCTGAACGATGCATCGCTCTTCTACGAGCCCGAGACGTCGCAGGCGCTCGGCTTCGGCTTTCGCTGCGGCTTCCTGGGGCTGCTGCACATGGAGATCGTCCGCGAGCGCCTGGAGCGCGAATTCGATCTGGACCTACTCGTGACCGCCCCGAACGTCGCCTACCGCGTCTTCACGGCCACCGGGCAGGAGCTCGAAGTGCACAGCCCGGCGGACATGCCACGCGAGTTCGACCGGGTCGAAGAGCCGTACATCCGCGCGACGACGATCGTTCCCAAGGACTACGTCGGGTCGGTGATGGAGCTCAACAACGACCGTCGCGGCAGTTTCGACCACATGGAGTACCTGAGCGAGGAGCGCGTGCTGCTCTCATACGACCTTCCGCTCGCCGAGATCGTCTACGACTACTACGACCAGCTGAAGAGCCGAACGAAGGGCTACGCGAGCTTCGACTACGACGTGATCGGCTTCGAGGAAGGCGACCTCGTCCGGGTCGACATCCTGCTCGCCGGCGAGCCGGTCGACGCGCTGAGCCTGATCGTTCACCGCCAGGGCGCTCTTCCGCGCGGACGTGCGCTGGTCGATCGGCTCCGCGAGGAGATCCCACGGCAGATGTTCGACGTCGCGGTGCAGGCCGCGATCGGCTCGCGGGTGATCGCACGCGAGACGATCAAGGCCCGGCGCAAGGACGTGCTCGCCAAGTGCTACGGCGGCGACGTCACGCGGAAGCGGAAGCTGCTCGAGCGCCAGAAGAAGGGCAAGAAGCGCATGAAGCAGGTCGGGTCGGTGGAAGTACCCCAGGAGGCTTTCCTCGCCGTTCTCAAGCTCGACGGGGACAAGCGATGAAGTCGGCTCCGCAAGGCGTCAGGCATCTGTACGTCCATCTCCCGTTCTGCGCACACCGCTGCGGCTACTGCGATTTCGTCACGCTCGTTGGCAAGCGGGAAGGCCACGGCGCGTACGTGGATGCGCTGCTGGCGGAGCTCGAGCTCGAGCGGGAGGTCCTCGCCGAAGGAGTCGAGACCGTCTTCCTCGGCGGCGGCACACCGACGTTCACAGAGCCGAGAGAGCTCGCCCGTCTCCTCGACTCGCTCCCGCGGGCGGCCGAGGTCACCGTCGAGGCGAACCCGGAGACCGTGACGCCCCAGCTTGCCTCGCTCCTGCGCGAGAGCGGAGTGACGAGGGTCTCGCTCGGGGCGCAGAGCTTCGATCCACGGCTGCTCGCCGTGCTCGAGCGGCGCGCCGGGCCCGACGACGTCCGCCGAGCCTTTTACCATTTGCGTGATGCCGGTTTTGACAACATCTCTCTGGATCTCATCTACGGAATTCCAGGACAGGGCCCCTCCGACCTGGAGCGAGATCTGGCAGCGGCTTTGGCTCTGGGACCGGAGCACCTCTCCTGCTACGAGCTCGAGGCCAAGCCGGGGACGCGGTTCGTCCACGCCTGGGGTGCCGAGCTCGCCCGCCAGGAGGAGGCCATGGAGGGCTATTTCGAGCAGGTGGTCGAGACCATCGTCGCTGCCGGCTACCGGTGGTACGAGACGGCCAACTTCTGCCGCGAAGGGCGCCAGGCCGGGCACAACATGGCCTACTGGCTGGGTCGGGACTACCTTGGCCTCGGAATCGGCGCCGTCTCGACTGTCGGTGAACTGCGTTGGCGCAACGCCCCGAAGCTGGCTCCGTACCTCGCCGCGCTCGCCTCCGGGCTGCGGCCCCCCAGGGAGCTCGAGCAACTGGACGGACCGACGCGCGTCGTAGAGCGTCTCATGCTCGGCTTGCGCCTGGACCGGCCCGTTCCGCTCGCGGAGGTGGCAGGCGCCGTGGAGCCGGGGGCGCTCGACCGTCTCGAGCGGCTCGGCCTCGTTCAGCGGACAGTCGGAAGCCTTGGGCTCACACGCCGTGGCCGCTTCCTGGGCGGAGGCGTGACCGCAGAGCTGATCGCTGAAACCCCTGCAAAGGACTACAATTGACCGAGGAATGGATCTCGGGCAACCACAGCTGACTCCGCGTCAGGAGGCGATCCTCGTGCGCGTGGTCGAGGAGTACGTCGAGACGGGCGAGCCAGTGGGCTCGAAGACGGTTGTCGAGCGGACGGGCCTGGAGGTCTCCTCCTCGACGGTGCGCTACGAGCTGGCCCAGCTGGAGGAGTTCGGGTTTCTCTCACATCCGCACACTTCCGCGGGCCGGGTGCCCACGGACCTTGGCTACCGCTTCTTCGTCGACCGCGTCATCGAGTCGGTCGAGCCGCGCCCGTCGGACGCGGAGCTCACCCTCGATCTTTCACAGCTGAAGAGCGAGGTCGACTCGGCGCTGCAGGTGACGACCGACGCGCTCGCGGAGATGACTCACCTGCTCGCCCTCGTTTCCGCGCCACCCCTCCAGACGACTGCGGTGCGGCGGGTCGAGGTGATCGTGCTGCAGCCACAGCTCGTGCTCGTCGTCGTGATCACGGCTGCGGGAGGCGTCATGAAGCAGCTCTTCAGCTTTGCGGAGCCTGTCGACCCCGGCCTCGCCGAATGGGCGAGCGAGTACCTGAACGAGCGGATCTCCGGCCTCCAGTTGGGCGCGCGGCTCCTACGCGACCGCTTCGAGAACACGGAGCTCTCCTCGCGCGAGCGAGACTTCCTTGCCGAGCTTCGTCCGGCGTTTACAGACGTGCTCGAGCCGGGCGACCAAGCTCTCTACGTCGGAGGCACGGCCGGCCTCCTCGGTGAGTTTCGCGCCGAGGACCTCGGCGGCTACCGGCGCCTGCTCGAGGTGCTCGAGCAGCGGGCTGCCCTCCTCGGGCTCATGCGCGCGAGCCTGATGTCGAAGCGTGCCTTCGTGCGCTTGGGCTCGGAGTTCGAGGATCCCGAGCTCGCGAGGGTTTCCCTCGTGGGCGCGCCCTACGGACTCCAGCACCGCAACCTCGGCACGGTGAGCCTGCTCGGCCCGGTGCGGATGGACTACGTCAAGGCCGTCGATGCAGTCCGCTCGGCCGCGCGCGAGCTGTCGCGGTTCGTCGAGGAGCTCTACGAGGACTGATCCGGTCGCGCAGAGGCGCGATTCCGTGGGAAGCCCTCACTAAGCTAAGAGCGTGGCGACGGTCCGACGCGATTACTACGACGTCCTCGGCGTCTCCCGTAGCGCGTCCGAGAAGGAGATCAAGTCCGCCTTCCGCAAGCTCGCTCGGGAGCTCCATCCGGACGTGTCCGAGGAGGCCGGCGCGGAGGAGCGGTTTCGCGAGGCGGCGGAGGCCTACGAGGTCCTTTCCCGGGGGGAGACGCGCGAGCTCTACGACCGCTTCGGTCACGAGGGGTTGCGAACAGGCGGTTTCCGGCCGACCCAGTTCGACTTCGCGAACATTGCGGATCTCTTCTCCGTCTTCTTCGGAGACGAGCTCTTCGGCATGGGGCGAGGCGCCTCCCGGCGAGGCGGCCGTGGCGCCGATGTCCTGGCGGAAGTCACCATCGATCTCGAGGAGGCCGCGCGCGGAGTCGTGCGCCCCGTCCCCATTCCCGTCGACGTCGCCTGTGAGACCTGCCGTGGAAGCGGCGCGGCTCCCGGTACGAGCCCCGAACCCTGTGCCCGCTGCGGGGGCGCCGGACGGCTCCAGTCCGTTTCGGCCTCCGTCTTCGGCCAGTTCGTACGGACGCAGAGCTGTCCTGAGTGCGGAGGAAATGGCCAGGTTCTCTCGACGCCGTGCGCGGACTGTCGGGGGAGCGGTCTGACGACCGAGGAGCGGACGCTCGAGGTCGAGATCCCGCCTGGGATCCATGACGGCCAGCGCATCCGTCTCAGCGGAGAAGGTCACGCGGGGGCGCTCGGCGGGCGCGCCGGCGACGTCTACGTCCTCGTGCGGATTTCCCCTCACGAGCTCTTCGTCCGCGACGGAAACGACATCGTCTCCAGCGTCGACCTGACCATGACTGAAGCTGCACTCGGGACTCGCAAGCAGGTGCCTACGCTCGAGGGCGACATGGAGCTCGAGTTCAAGCCGGGAACGCAAGCGGGAGAGATGCGAGTGTTAGGAGGGCAGGGAATGCCCGTCCTGCAGGGCTTCGGGCGAGGCGACCACCGTCTCCTCGTCAACCTGAACGTGCCGCGCAACCTGACGGATGAACAGCGTCGCCTGCTCGAGGATTTCGCACGCTCGGAGCACGAGGCGAACTACAAGGCAGACGGAAGCTTCTTCGAGAAGCTGCGGACGGCTTTCCGCTGAGCGAGCCGGAGCTTCGGCGCCTCTCCGTGCGCGTGCCTCTCCCTCGCGCGGAGGAGGCGAGGGCGGCAATGGTCGAGCTCTTTCCCGGAGGCTTCGAGGAGGTCGAGCTCGACACCGACCTCGAGCTGGCTGCCTACGGGGATGCGGGAGCCGAGGAGCGCTTCTGGCACGTCTTCGGCCCGGGCTCCGTAGTCGAAGTGGAGCGAGGCTGGGAGGAGGCATGGAAGCAGTTCCATCGACCCGTCCGGATCGGTCAGCTCTGGGTCGGTCCGCCGTGGGAGGAGCCTGACGAGGAATCCGTCCCGGTCGTCATAGACCCCGGACGCGCGTTCGGGACGGGGGCGCACGCGACGACGCGGCTGTGCCTGGAGCTCCTGGTGGAGCGACCGAGGACGAGCGTCGTCGATCTGGGCTGCGGATCGGGAGTCCTCGCGGTCGCGGCCGCGAAGTTGGGCTTCGCACCGGTTTTTGCGCTCGACGTCGACCCCGACGCAGTCGCGGCCGCCGGTGAGAACGTACGGAAGAACAAGGTCGACGTAGAGGTCGGGTGCGCGGATGTGTTCGCCGCTGAGCTTCCCCCGGTTGAACTTGCCCTCGCGAACCTCACCCTGGGAGCGGTCGAGCGCGTGGGGGGGCGGTTCCACGGGGGCGAGCTGATCGCATCCGGCTATCTGGCCTCGGAACGGCCCGCGCTTGCGGGCTGGAAGCGCCTCGATCGGCGTGCCGCGGAGGGCTGGGCGGCCGACCTCTACTCGCCGGTCTGAGGGCTACTCTTTCCAGTAGTGCATTTGGTCGGCTGTGGTCGGTTTTGGCTCTGGGCGATTGCGGGCGCGCTCGTGACCTTCTCGTTCGTGGCGGCGGCGTCGATCGGCCTGCTCATCCTCCCGTTTGCCGCTCTCGCGACGGTTTTCGTCGCTCGCTGGACGCGCGACCGCGCTGAGCCGCTCGGGTCGCTCGTCGGAGGGGCGTCGATCTGCTTCCTGATCGCCTGGCTCCAGCGAGCGCCGGGAGGCTTCGACTCTCGTCCATGGTTCGGCGCGGGCATCTTCCTGGCAGCGGCCGGCATCGCCGGCTACGCGCTCCTCACGCGCCGGCTCGCGCCTCCGGCGTAGCCGCCCAGGTCGGCTAGCATCCGCGCGTCATGGCGCGTTTCAGCGTCGATTTCCTCGGCTGCAAGGTGTCGCACACCGATGCGCAGGAGCTGCGCGAGCGCCTCGCGGCGGAGGGCCACCTGGAGGCGAAGGAAGCCGTCCACGTCGCTGTGATCAACACCTGCTGTGTGACTCACGAAGCCGTGCGGAAGTCTCGCCAGGCGGCGCGGCGCGCTGCCAGGAGGGCGGCCCGCGTCTACGTGACGGGCTGCGGCGCGCGGCTCGCGGGAGCCTTCGACGGGCTCCCCGCGAACGTGACGGTTGTTTCGGTGACAGGTGAGCGGGCGCCGGAGTTCGTCGCTCGCGACGTCGGAGCCATCGGCTGCGTCGGGGCGAGCGTCGGGCTCGACCGGGTACGGGCTTTCGTCAAGGTTCAGGACGGCTGCAGCTTCTCGTGCAGGTTCTGCGTCATCCCTCAGGTGCGCGGAGCTTCCCGTAGCCGCTCGGCGAGCGCGGTGCTCGCCGAGATTCAGCGCCGGGTCGAGCAGGGACACCGTGAAGTCGTCCTGACCGGGATCAATCTCGGCTGCTATCGCGATCGGGAAGCGCGTTTCGACCTCCCCGAGCTCGTCCGAACCGCCGGTCGGACGCCGGGTCTCGCACGTCTCCGCCTCTCCTCGATCGAGGTCAACCACCTGAGCGAGGATCTCGTTGCGGCGATGCGCGAGACGCCGTCCGTCTCCCCTCATCTGCATGTCCCGCTCCAGTCCGGCGACGACAACGTGCTGCGGGCGATGGGCCGCCGCTACTCGGTCGCCACCTATCTGAGGCGAGCTAGGCAGGCGGAGGGCTTCAACCTGACGACGGACGTCATCGTCGGTTTCCCGGCGGAGGACGAGCGGGCATTCGAGCGGACGCTGGCGGCCGTCGAGACGGCCGGCATCACGAAGGTGCACGTCTTTCCGTATTCGCCGCGTCCGGGAACGGCCACGGCCGCGGAGGACACGGTTCCACCGGCAGTCAAGAAGGAGAGGGGCGCCAGCCTCCGCGCGCTCTCGGCCGAGGCGTGCCGGCAGCGGTGGCTCTCGAAGGTTGGGAGCGAGGACGTCGTGCTCGTCGACCGCCCCGGGCGCGGATACGGCGACGACTATTCCCCCTGGCTCGTCGACGGTCCCGTAGGCGCGCTCGTCTCGGCTCGTGCCGAGGCCGTGACGCCCCAAGGCATCCATGGCGTCGCAGCCTGATTGTCTCTTCTGCAAGCTCGTGGTCGACGGCGACCATGTGAACCGGGCCGACGGCTTCGTCGCTGTGGAGGACATCAATCCAAAGGCGCCTGTGCACTTGCTCGTTCTCCCGGAGCGGCACGTCGACACCTTTCGGGAGATCGACCAGTTTCCCGCGGGCGAGGCCAAGCGGATGCTCGAATTCGTCGCGGACACAGCCCGAGACGCGGGGCTCGAGGACTACCAGGTGGTCGTGAACGTGGGGCCTGCGGCCGGGCAGACGATTTTTCATCTGCACTGGCACATTCTCGGCGGCGGGACGGCCTTCGAGTGAGCCTGATCGCGCGAATCGAAGAGGAGCTGAAGACCGCGATGCGCGCCCGCGACCAGGAGCGCACGGATGCGCTCCGGCTCACGCTCGCGTCGCTGCGGTCGGCGGAGAAGGAGGTGCAGCGCCAGCTGAAGGAGGACGAGGAGCTGCACGTTCTCCAACGTGAGCGCAAGCGCAGGATGGAAGCGGCCGAGGCGTTCCGCGGGGGAGGCAGGGAGGAGCAGGCCGCGAAAGAGGAGCGCGAGCTCGAGATCATTCAGGAGTTCATGCCCGAGCCTGTCGAGGAGGACGAGCTCGAGCGAATCATCGACGACGCGATCGCCGAAACCGGGGCCACGTCGTTGCGCGACCTCGGCCGCGTGATGGCAGACGTGATGCCGCAGGTGGCAGGGCGGGCCGACGGGTCGGTCGTGAGCCAGCTCGTCCGCGAAAAGCTGGCCTAACCTAGGGTCGATTTCGATGCGATCCGCGCACCACGCGCACGCCGCGTACCGCTAGGCTGAAGCCGGAGGGAGGCTCGCGGCGGCCCCGGGGGCAATCTCCTCTCACCTCACTACACTTGGTCCACTTGCAGGAAGTTCTGTCGGTCTCGAACGAGGTCGCGGCCGAGCTGGCCACGATCGACGACGGCATCCTCCGCGCGCTCCGCGACCGGCTCGGCGTCGCGCTGCTGCTCAGAGGAAACCGGCTCACCCTCGAAGGGGACGACACAAAAGTCGGCGAGGCGCGCGTGGTCATCGACGAGCTCGTCGACCTTGTCGAGGGCGGGCACGCGATCGGGCCCGGCACCGTCGACGCCGTCCTGGCGACGATCGATGCCGCGCAGGATCCTCGTGAGGTCTTCGAAGACGTTGTCTGGCGGCACCGGGGCACGAAGATCACGCCGAAGACCGTCAACCAGAAGGCGTACGTCGACGCGATCCGCAAGTGCACGATCACGTTCGGGATCGGGCCCGCCGGCACCGGCAAGACCTACCTCGCGATGGCGCTGGCCGTCGCCTCGATGGCCGACCGCGAGGTGAGCCGCATCATCCTGACTCGGCCCGCCGTCGAAGCCGGCGAGCGCCTCGGCTTCCTCCCAGGCGACATGCTCGCAAAGGTCGACCCCTACCTGCGCCCGCTCTTCGACGCGCTCTACGACATGCTCGACGCCGACCGCCTGAACGCGTACCTGGAGAAGGGGACGATCGAGGTCGCGCCCCTCGCCTTCATGCGTGGCCGCACCCTCAACGACTCGTTCATCATCCTCGACGAGGCCCAAAATACGACGCCGGAGCAGATGCAGATGTTCCTGACCCGCCTTGGGTTCGGCTCCAAGGTCGTCGTCACCGGCGACGTCACTCAAGTCGACCTTCCCCGCGAGCAGGCCTCCGGCCTGATCCACGTTCGCGAGATCCTCGGGACGATCGACGGGATCGAGTTCGTCGAGTTCGGGAACCAGGACGTCGTCCGCCACATGCTCGTCCAGCGGATCGTCGAGGCGTACAAGCGCCACGCCGAGGAGACGGGCACGCAGCGGCGTAAGTGATCCGCATCGAACTCGAGAACCGGAGCGGCGTCGCTGTGGACGAGGGCGGCGCGGCCACGCTCTCCCGCGAGGTTCTCGCGGCCGAAGGCATCGAGGAGGGCGACCTCGGGATCGCCTTCGCGACCCCGAGCGAGATGCGCCAGCTGAAGGCGCGGCACCTGGGAATCGATGAGCCGACCGACGTCCTCTCCTTCCCGCTCGACGGCCGCGAAGAGCTTCCCGACGGCCTGCCGCGCCAGCTCGGCGACGTCGTCCTCTGTCCGCAGGTGGTCGGGGTCGAGTGGCGCGCCCCACTCATCCACGGCCTCCTCCATCTCCTCGGCTACGACCACGGGCCGGACATGGCGCGCCGCGAATCCGAGCTGCTCTAGTGGCCGCGCAACGCACGCCTGCCGTCTTTCAGAGCTTCAACTACGCCTTCGAGGGCGTCATCCACGCTCTCCGCACCCAGCGGAACATGCGCATCCATTTCGCGGTGGCGGCCGGGGTGCTCGTGCTGGCGTTCGTTTACGACGTCACCCGCCTCGAGCTGATCGCGCTCATGATCGCGATCGCCTTCGTTCTCATCGCCGAGATGGTCAACACGGCGATCGAGGCCACGATCGACCTCTCGACACCTTCCTTCGACCCCCTGGCGAAGATCGCCAAGGATCTCGCCGCAGGGGCGGTCCTGATCGCCTCCGTGACTGCGATCGCGGTCGGCTACCTGGTGCTCGCCGACCGGCTCAAGCGCCCGAGCGCCCGCCTCGTGAACGAGCTCGGGGACGCGCCCGTCAACCTGACCTTGATCGCGCTCGTCCTCACCCTGATCGTCGTCATCGCGGTCAAGGCGGCCACGGGACGGGGAACGCCGCTTCGCGGCGGGCTTCCCTCCGGGCATGCCGCACTTGCCTTCGGCGGCTGGACCGCGATCACGTTCATCACGATCGAGCACCGCATCGTCGTCTCCTTCGTCGCCCTGATCATGGCGCTCCTCGTCACGCAGACTCGCGTCGAGGCGGGAGTGCACACGACCTTCGAGGTCGTCCTGGGCGCCGTCATCGGTACGCTCGTCACGCTCATCCTCTTTCAGATCTTCAGGTGACGGACCAGGACCTCTACGGGCGGGCCAAGGCCGCAGCGGCAGGCGCGTACGCGCCGTATTCCAAGTTCCTCGTCGGGGCCGCTGTACTCCTTCGCGACGGCCGGGTCCTCACCGGCGTCAACGTCGAGAACGCGTCCTACCCGCTCGGGATGTGCGCCGAGCGCTGCGCGCTCGCGCGGGCGGTCGCCGAGGGAGCCCGGCCCGGGGACGTCGAAGCGATCGCCGTCACGGCCTCGCCCTGCGGCGGGTGTCGGCAGTGGATCCTCGAGTTCGGTGCGGAGAGGGTCGTGTTCATGCACGGGGGGGAACTCCTCGTCCGCCGTCCCGACGAGCTCCTCCCCGACTCGTTCCAGCTGTGAGAAGCGGGTTCGTGGCGGTCACGGGCCGGCCGAACGTCGGGAAGTCGACGCTCGTGAACGCGCTCGCGCGCGAAAAGGTCGCCATCGTCTCCGACAAGCCGCAGACGACCAGACGGAGGATCTCGGCGGTGCTCGACGGAGACGATTACCAGCTCGTCCTCGCCGATCTGCCCGGGTTTCAGCGACCGCGGGACCCGCTCACGGAGCGGATGCAGAAGACGGTCGACTCCTCCCTCGAGGGCGTCGACGGCTTCCTGCTCGTGCTCGCCGCGGACGAGCGCATCGGTGCCGGCGACCGTTTCGTCGCGGAGCGGGTCTTCACGGCCGGGCCGCCGGTCGTGGTCGCTTTGAACAAGGTCGACCGCTTGAAGCCCCACCGGATCGCGGAGCAGATCCAGGCGGCCGCCGCCCTCGGTGACTTTCAGTCCCTCCATCCGGTCAGCGCGCTGCGCGGCGAGGGGCTCGAGGCGCTCGAGCACGACCTCGTGGGGCTCCTCCCCGAGGGCCCCCGCTACTACGAGGAGGGCGAGCAAACCGGTCTCACGATCGAGGCGCGGCTGGCGGAGCTCGTTCGCGAGCAGGCCCTCGCGCTGACGCGCGACGAGGTCCCGCATGCGATCGAGGTCGAGGTGGACGAGATCGAGGAGGCCCATGTCCGTGCGCGCCTCTACGTCGAGACCGAGTCGCAGAAGGGGATTCTCGTTGGGAAGGGCGGCAGCATGATCAAGGCGATAGGCTCGGGCGCGCGGCCCGAGATCGAGCGCGTGCTCGGCCGCAAGGTGTTCCTGGAGCTGGTCGTGAAGGTACGGCCGCACTGGCGGCGGGACGAGAACGTGCTGCAGAGATTGGGAATCTGACGACTCTGGACGCAAACGGATTCGAAGAGCGGCTCGCGCTCTTCCTCTTCGAGCGCTCCGAAGAGGCTCGCGCCGTTCGAGTCGGGGAGAAGGAGACGAGCGAGCAGGCGGCGATCGTCGCGGGCTACGCCGACCTCTTCACCCGCGAGCAGCTGGAAGCGCTCCGCGACTCTGGTGACGAGAGGCTCTTCCGGCTGCGGGAGGCATGTCTCGGCGGAATCATCGTGGGCGAGCTCGCCGAGCCTTCCGACCGGCTCGAGAACGCCGTCCTGGCCGCGAGGATCGAGTTCCGAGGCGAGGAGCTTCCTCTCCGCTCGGCGCAGGCGACGCTCGCCCTGCTCGACGACTATGGCGCCCGCGAAGAGCTTGGAACACTGACGGGTGACGCCTCTGCGCGCTTCAACGACGACCGCCTCGAGCTGCTGGGGGCGGAAGAGAAGCTGGACGCCGAGCTTTCAGGCGAGGCGGATCCCGTCGGACGCAGCGCGGGGCGCAAGCGCATCGACCTGGACGAGCTGGCGGCCGCCTTGCGCTCGGCCGCCTCCGAACAGAGGGAGGCCTGGACGGAGCTCCGGAAGCGGTGGGCGGACCGGCTGCTCGGCGAGAAGCGCGAGGACGAGCCGTCCTCCTACCACGTCGCCTACCTGCGCCGCCTGTCCCCGCTGGCGTCGCTCTACACGAAGGAGCGCGCGGTCCCCGTTTGCCTGGAGACGCTCACGCGCCTGGGCTTCGATCTCGGAGCCGACGACCACATCCGCCTCGACCTCGACGACCGGCCGCAGAAGAGCCCGCGTGCCTGCGTGATCGCGTCGGATCCACCCAGCGTCGTCCATCTGATCACTCGGGCCCAGGGCGGCCTTCACGACTACCAAAGCTTCCTGCACGAAGCCGGGCATGCACTTCACTACGCGGGCTGCGACCCATCGCTTCCGTATACGTTCCGCCGGCTCTCGCGCGACCACGCGCTCACGGAGATCTACTCGTTCCTGCTCGAGTCGGTGACGCGCGAGCCGGGCTGGCACCGGGAGCACTTCGCCCTCGACGCCGGCGAGGCGGAGGACTGCGCCGACGCGACGCGCTTCCTCGACGTCCTCCTCTTCCGCCGCTACGCGGCGAAGCTCGACTACGAGCTCGAGATCTGGGCCGACTTCGGCAATGCGCCCGGCTACGCGACGAAGTACGCGGAGCAGCTGCGAGCCGCGACGGGTTTCCGTTACCGGCCAGACGGCTACCTGGCGGACATGGACGGCGGCTTCTACTCGGCCGACTACCTGCGCGCCTGGATCCGGAGCGCGCAGCTTCGCGCGTACCTGCGCGAGACGATCGGGCCCGATTGGTGGGAGCAGTCCGCCACGGGTGACTTCCTGCGCGTGCTCTTCGCGCAGGGGACACAGCCCTCGAGCGAGGAGATTGCTGCGCGAATCGGCTTTTCTCCGCTCGACACGCGACCGCTCGTTCAGGAGAACACTCCGGCCTCATGAGCCGAAAAGAGGGGGACACTATTTCGAGGGATGCGAGTGATGGATGCCCGTCTATCGTCCGATAAAGCGGCCATGGATGACGAACGCGGCATCGTCGAATCCGAGCGACCCCGTCGGCCTTCGGTGACGAACATCAACATCTTCGCGCTCGCGCCCGTCGCGGCCCCCCATGCGAGCACGGCGCAGCCTGTGCTCGAGCGCGAAGAGAGCACGGAGAAGCTCGTCTCGCCTCAGTGGCTCGAGCGTCGCAATAAGCGGCTCGACACGCTGGAGCAGGAGCTCCGTCGCCGGGCCGCCGACCTCGACGCCCGCGAGGCGGAGCTCGAGCAGCGCGAGGCGGAGCTCGAGGCCGAGGCCTTCATCCGCTCGGAGGCGCTCGACGAGCGCGAGCAGCGGCTGGCTGATCTCGACCAGCGGCTCGGCCATCGTGAGCACGAGCTCAGCTCCTTCGTCGCCCGCGTCCAGGGCGGCATGCTCCGGGCCGACGCGCTCTAGCCTCTAGAGCCCCGGGGCTACACTGAGGGCATGGCGCAAGCGCCCGCTCTTCCGCGTGGCTTCGAGCTTCCTCTCGAGCCGCGGCTCCCCCGCATCGGCTCCGTGGACCAGGTCGCCGTCGAGGAGCGCGCTGCCGACCTGAGCCGCCGTTCGATCAAGCGGGAGTCGAAGCTCTTCGCGCTCGACCTCGCCGTGCGGATGATGGACCTGACCACGCTCGAGGGAGCCGATACGCCCGGCAAGGTGGCCGCGCTCTCTTCGAAGGCGATGCGGCCCGATCCGTCGGATTTGACCGTTCCGCCGGTCGCGGCCGTCTGCGTCTACCCGAATCTCGTCCCGCACGCCCTCGAGCGCCTGGGAGACTCGGGCGTGAAGGTGGCCTCGGTCGCGACAGCCTTCCCCTCGGGCCAATCGCCGCTCGAGATCAAGGTCGAGGAGGTCGCCCGCGTCGCCGAGATGGGTGCGCACGAGATCGACATGGTCATTGACCGCGGAGCCTTCCTCTCCGGCAACTACGCCAAGGTCTACGACGAGGTGCGGCGCGTGAAGGAGGTCTGCGGAGCGGCCCACCTCAAGGTGATCCTCGAGACCGGCGAGCTCGGCACATACGACAACGTCCGCCGGGCCAGCCTCCTCGCCGTGGCCGGCGGCGCCGACTTCATCAAGACGTCGACGGGGAAGATCCAGCCCGCGGCCACCTTGCCGGTGACCCTGGTCATGCTCGAGGCGATCCGCGACGTGTACGAGGAGACCGGGCGGCGCGTGGGGATGAAGCCGGCGGGCGGTATCCGCTACGCGAAGCAAGCCGTCCAGTACCTCGTCCTTCTCAACGAGACGCTCGGGCCAGAATGGCTCACCCCCGACCTCTTCCGCTTCGGGGCCTCCTCGCTCCTGAACGACGTCCTCCTTCAGATCCGGAAGGAGAAGACCGGGCGCTATCAAAGCCCGGACTACTTCACGCTTGACTGAGAACGACGCAAACACTCGAGAGGAAAAGGAGGGGGCTCGCGGGGGAACCATGGGTTCCCCCGCGTTGAAGCACGACCGGTCGCCGGTCCCCTCCGCCTTCGAGTATGCGCCTGCCCCGGAGTCGCGGGACGTCGTCCAGCTCCAGGAGCGCTACGGGCTCTTCATCGGCGGCGAGTTCGTCGAGCCGCACTCGGGAGAGTTCCATCCGAGCATCAGCCCGGCCACCGAGGAGCCGCTCGCGGAGGTCGCCTACGCGGACGCGGAGGACGTCGCCCTTGCGGTCACCGCCGCACGCGAGGCGTTCCACGACGGCTGGTCGGACATCGCCCCGGAGGAACGGGCGAAGTACATGTACCGAATCGCCCGCATCCTGCAGGAGCGCTCGCGGGAGTTCGCGGTACTCGAGTCGCTCGACGGCGGCAAGCCGATCCGGGAGTCTCGCGATGTCGACCTGCCGCTCGCGGCGGCGCACTTCTTCTACTACGCGGGCTGGGCGGATAAGCTCGAATACGCCTTCCCCAACCGCACGCCTCGCCCGCTCGGCGTGGCGGGCCAGGTGATCCCCTGGAACTTCCCGCTGCTGATGCTCTCCTGGAAGGTCGCACCAGCGCTCGCCGCCGGCAACACGGTCGTGCTCAAGCCCGCCGAGACGACGCCGCTGACCGCGCTGCTCTTCTGCGACGTTCTACGCCAGGCCGAGGTTCCGGCCGGCGTCGTCAACATCGTCACGGGAGACGGGCGCGCCGGCGCCGAAGTGGTCAAGCACCCGGACGTCGACAAGGTCGCGTTCACGGGCTCGACCGAGGTGGGCAAGGAGATTCAGCGAGCCGTGGCGGGAACCGGCAAGAAGCTGACGCTCGAGCTCGGCGGCAAGGCGGCGAACATCATCTTCGACGACGCCCCGCTCGATCAGGCGGTCGAGGGCATCGTCAACGGGATCTACTTCAACCAGGGCCATGTCTGCTGCGCCGGGTCGCGCCTGCTCGTGCAGGAATCGATCTACGAGCAGGTGATCGCCAAGCTGAAGCGGCGAATGGGAACCCTCCGCGTCGGCGACCCTCTGGACAAGAACACCGACGTCGGCGCCATCAACTCGAAGGCCCAGCTCGACCGGATCACGGAGCTGGTGGCGGCTGGAGAGGAGGAGGGAGCGGAGATCTACCAGCCGCCCTGCCGCCTGCCGGAGAAGGGCTGGTGGTTCGCGCCGACCGTCTTCACCAACGTCGCGCAGAGCTACCGCATCGCCCAGGAGGAGATCTTCGGGCCTGTCCTCTCCGTGCTCACGTTCAGAACTCCCGACGAGGCAGTCGAGAAGGCGAACAACACGCCGTACGGGCTCTCCGCCGGCGTGTGGACGGAGAAGGGCTCTCGGATCCTCTCCATGGCGCAACAGCTCCGCGCGGGCGTGATCTGGGCGAACACGTACAACCGCTTCGACCCCGGCTCCCCGTTCGGCGGCTACAAGGAGTCCGGCTTCGGGCGGGAGGGCGGCCTTCACGGCCTCGAGCCCTACATGAGGTTCGAATGAGCGGCGTGAACTTCACGGGGCCACCCCTTGCCTCCTCCCGCTTTGATCGTATCGGGGGCCTCGCCGCGAGTGGCGCGCGGAATGGGGAAAAAGCGTGAGGCTTCCGGTCAAAAAGACCTACAAGCTCTACATCGGAGGGAGCTTTCCACGGTCCGAGTCGGGCCGCTCCTACGAGGTCGAAGGCGCCAACGTCGCGCTCGCGTCCAGGAAGGACCTCCGCGACGCGGTGCGAGCCGCTCGCGAGGCGTTTCCCAAGTGGGCTGGCATGACCGCGTACAACCGCGGCCAGGTCCTCTATCGCGTCGCCGAGATGATGGAGGGCCGGCGCGAGCAGTTCGCGGAGCTGACCGGAAGCGAAGCGGAGGTCAACTCCGCTGTGGATTCCTGGGTCTGGTACGCGGGCTGGGCCGACAAGCTCGGGCAGGTGCTCGGCTCGTCGAATCCCGTCGCGGGCCCGTACTTCAACTTCACCGTGCCCGAGCCGACGGGCGTGGTGGGCGTCGTCGCGCCGGAGGAACCGCCTCTGTCAGGGCTAGTCGCGCGCCTCGCGCCTGCAATCGTCGGTGGCAACGCGGTCGTGCTGATCGCGTCCGAGCACCGGCCGCTTGCGGCTGTCACTCTCGCCGAGGTGCTCGCCACATCAGACGTGCCCGGAGGCGTTGTGAACGTCCTGACTGGGCGGAAGGCCGACCTCTGCCCTGTCCTGGCGGGACACATGGACGTGAACGCGATCGACCTCGCGGGGGTGGAAGGAGACCGGGCGGAGCTCGAGCGGCTGGCGGCCGACAATGTCAAGCGTGTCGTTCGAAACGGCGAGGGCCAGTCGCCGTGGCATGCCGCCGCCTTTCTCGAGCTCAAGACCGTCTGGCATCCGATCGGCGTTTGAGACCGCATCTCAAATGACGACCTGAGCCGCGTCGGCGACGAGGGTCCATCCTGAAACGAGCTCCAAGTGGCCGCGAGTCACCTACACTGAGAACCTCGCATGGCTCTGAGGACCGAGGAGCTCGCCAAGACAATCGACCAGACCCTCCTCGACGTCGGGGCGTCGCAGGGCGAGGTCGAAGCGCTCTGCCGACGGGCACACGAGCTCCATCTCGCCTCCGTCTGCGTCGTCCCTGGACACGTACCGACTGCGGCCGAGGAGCTACGCGGGGGCGACGTCAAGGTCTGCTGCGTGGTCGGTTTCCCGACGGGAGCGGCCACGCCGGCCAAGAAGATCGCGGAAGCCGAGCGGGCGCTGGCCGAGGGTGCGGGCGAGCTCGAGTTCGTGCTGAACGTGCACGCGCTACGCAAGGGCGACGTGCGGCTGGTCCGCGACGAGCTCGTCTCCTTCGCTCGGACGATCCGTATGAGGACTGAGAACGGCGGACGGGGCGCCGTCGTCCTGAAGGCGATCGTCGGGACTCAGCACCTGGATGCCAAGCTCATTCAGCTCGCGTGCGGAATCATCGAACGCGCCGGGATCGACTTCGCGCAGACCTCCACCGGCCACGGCAGGAACGTGGCAACGCTGCAGGACGTGGAGCTCCTACGCGACTGTCTCTCCGAGAGCGTCGGCGTGAAGGCCTCGGGCGGCATCGAGACGATCGAAGACGTCCTCGCGATGGTGAACGCGGGGGCCGGACGGATCGGCTCCCCCGTCGCGGTCGACCTGCTCCCGGGCTCGGCGGCCCTCGCCCGCGCCTGACGATGGGTCGGTTCAGCCAGGCGATCTCCGAGGGGGACGGAATCTCGGTCGTTCCCGTACTCGAGGGTGACGTCGGCGAGCTGGCCGCGCTGGCGGAGGAGGCCGGTGCCGAGGCCGTGGCGGTGCAGACGGCGGCCGAGGCAGAGCTGGCTCGCGCCCAGACGACACTCCCGATCCTCGTCCGCGACTCGCTCCGTGAGGCCGATGTGGAGACGCTTCCCTTGCGAGGCGCCGATGCCTGCATCATCGTCTTCCGGGAGGCGGCGGGCGACGACGGTCGCCTGGGTCTTCTCTACGCACTCGCGGGGGATGCAGGCCTCGACTGCGCGGTCGAAGTGCGTGACGAGGAGGAGCTGGAGGAAACGCTCGAGCTTGTCGACCCCGAGATCCTGATCATCTCGGAGCGGGAATCCAGCGACGACGAGGATCTCGAGCACACCCTCGACCTTCTGTCGGACGTGCCCGCCGGCAAGCTCGTCGTGGCGGAGAGCCCGATCAGGAGCCGCAACCAGGTCGTCGCCCTCGAGCGGGCCGGCGTGGACGCGATCCTCGTCGCCAGTGAGTTCTTGCGCGTCTCGCCGGACTTCGGCTCGGCCCTGGCCGAGCTAACCGGCCGCTAGTAGTAGTCACCGGGGCCGAACTCCGTTCTGCGATCATTGGGGCTATGCCTCGCCCGATGCGCTGGGTTCCTCTCCTGCTTGTCGTGCTGCTTGCCGCAGCGTGCGGCGGCGGCGGCGGCTCCGGAGAAAACGGTGCGCCGACCGCCACGGGCGGCAACGAGCCGGCGAGTGCTCCGATCTGCTCGCCGAAGTGGCGACCCGGGTGGCAGCGGCTTGCCGACCGCACCAAGGCGCCCGTGTACTGCCCGAGCTGGATGCCCGAGCCCTTGACCGGCGAGATCGGCGGTCCCAGGGAGGCGATGCACTCGGTGCTCAAGGACCGCAGCTATCTCATCGGGTTCCTCTGGTACGAGGCGAACGCGGCCGAGGTGCACGTGAACTTCCGCGGCTATCCGGGCAGGACGTCCATCCCGACGTGCAACGGTCGCCCTTGCTTCAACGACCCGGGCGAGAAGAAGGAGCTCGCGGGCCTCGATGTCCAGGTCTACAACGTGAATCGGGGCGCCGACACCTGGCACATCCTCTACGCGTGGAAGATGGGCGGCTCGCTCTACACCGTCAGCCAGCACGTCGTGCCGGCCCTGGGCCTGCCCTACGGGCAGGTGGCGGAGAACCTCGACCGCGTGGTCCGAGGTCTCGTCAGGATCGAGCCTCAGCAGTCCTGAAGTGCGCCTGACGCGGAGGCAGTTCGTCGCGGGCGGAGCCGGCGCTCTCGCGGCGGCCGGCGTCTACGGGCTCGTCGACCACCTCACCGGAGCGCCGGAGCGTGGGCCTGCGCGCGTCCTGCCGTCGGAGCAGCACGCGCTCGGCAGGCTCGAGGTCGTCATGGACAACGGCGTCGAGGTCGTGGTGCCGCCGCTCCATCACGAGGTCGTCACCGCGGTGCTCCGGGTCGACGAGTCGCCTGCTGCGCTGCGCGCTGCGAAGGAGAAGCTCGAGGAGGTGCTCCGCCGTGGCGACGATCGTTACGGTCCGGCACCTGCCGGCCTCTCCATCAGCGTCGGCTGGGGTCTCCCGTACTTCGAGCGCTACGTCCCGGACGCGGCGCGCGAGCAGCTGCCCGTCGATCTCCGCGCGTCGGAGGCGGCGGGCCGTCCGGTGCTCGCGCTCGTCGACGCCATTCGTTTTCCGAGCGACCCCGAGGACCTGATCCTGGAGCAGAACCACGTCGCCTTCTTCTTTCGCAGCGACGTTCGGGACCACATCGCGAGTGTCTCGACTGAGATCTTCGACGAGGTCGGCGACGTGTTCGAGCTGACGAGCATCCGCCGAGGGTTCATGGGCGGGGGCTTCCACGGCGGCCAGAGCCTGCCGAAGCGGATGGCCTTGGCCGCAGGTGTTCCCGGCGCCGAGCTCATCCCGGACACAGCCGAGCTCTTCCTCGGCTTCACGTCGACGCAGAAGGCAGGCCTAGGGCCGCCGGGCATCGCGAACTTCGAGACGCTGCCCGGGTACACCAACCAGTGGCCGGACGGCTACTTCCTCGGCGGCACGGCCATGCACCTCTCGCACATCTTCGAGGACATCGAAGCCTGGTACCTGAACTTCGACTTCTCCGAGCGGGTGTCCACGACCTTCCGGCCGGGCCTCCAGGTTCCGGAGGGAACGCAAACCGTGCCCCAGGATCAGGATGACGCGGACAGCACGAAGGCGGTGCACGAGGAGGCGAGGCGCTTTCATGCCGTCGGCCACAGCTCCGGCATCCAGCCTGCATCGCGCCTCGCGGGCGATGTCGTCGCCCACGACGGCCGCCACTTTCCGAAGGGAACCGCCGTGCCGCAGCGCGCCGATTTCAACACGCTCGACAACCCGTTTTTCTGGAGCGGCCGGCCCGACGTGGACGGACAGACGGACGAGCCCTCCGCGGGCCTCCATTTCGTCGTCTTCACGCCCACCGCCGACGACTTCCACCGCACCCGCCTGGCGATGGACGGGGTCCTTCCGGACGGCTCGAGCGTCCCGATCGACCCGCGCTCGCGTCAGCAGGGGTTCAACTCGATTCTGCGGACGACGCACCGGCAGAACTTCCTCGTGCCGCCGCGAAAGCACCGCGCCTTCCCTTTGGTCGAACTGGTGTAGAGCGGGCGCTCGGCTAGATGGGGTTCCGTCGGTCGAAATCGCGGCGCAGCCTTAGATTTCGACCGATCAATTAGCCAAAAAAGGCCCGGGCGACGTCGTACCACTGGGGCGGCACCGTCTTGAGCTCCGCGACGGCGTCGGCAAGGGCGACCTCGACAATCGAGTCTCCTTGGAGGGCGGCCATCGTGCCCCAACGCTCCTCGTGGACGAGGTCGGCGGCCTTCAGCCCGTACCGCGTCGCGAGCACACGGTCGCGCGGCGTGGGGGAGCCTCCCCGCTGCACGTGTCCGAGCACGGTCACGCGCGTCTCGAAGCCCGTGCGCTCCTCGATCTCCCGCGCGAGCGCGTCTCCGACCCCGCCGAGGCGGACGTGGCCGAACTGGTCTGAGGCTCGGGCCTCCTCCGCGACCTGCCGAGTCTCGCCCGAGGCGTAGGTCAGCTCGTAGCCCTCGCTCACCACGACGATCGAAAAGTCCTTGCCGCGCTCGTGACGGCGCCTGAGCTCCTCGCAGGCGTCCTCGACCGTGATTGGCTGCTCCGGGATGAGGATCACGTCCGCGCCGCCGGCGATTCCGCTCATCACGGCGATCCAGCCCGTGTGCCGTCCCATCACCTCGAGGACCATGACGCGGTTGTGCGACTCGGCGGTCGTGTGCAGCCGGTCGATCGCCTCCGTGGCGATCCAGACGGCGGTGTCGAAGCCGAAGGTGTAGTCCGTTGCTGAGAGGTCGTTGTCGATGGTCTTCGGGACGCCCACCACGGGCAGGTCGTGCTCGGCATGCAGCTGCGCCGCGACCCCCAGCGTGTCCTCCCCGCCGATCGCAACGAGAGCGGTCAGGCCGGTCGACTCGAAGTTCGCGAGCACTCGCTCGACGCCGTCGTCCGACTTGTAGGGATTCGTGCGCGTCGTGCCGAGAATCGTCCCCCCGCGCGGCAGGATTCCCGAGATCTCCCGCGGGCCGAGCTCCACGAAGCGGCCGTCGACGAGCCCGCGCCACCCGTCTCGCACGCCGATCACCTCGTGGCCCCGCGTGAGGCAGCGCCGCGTCACCGCCCTGATGACCGCGTTCAGCCCAGGACAGTCCCCGCCGCCAGTGAGCACGCCTACCCGCGCCACTGCGCTAACTTCGCGGGAGGTAGGTCGTCTTCTCCGTCAAGGAGGGAAAACCGATGCCGAAGGCGGGAATCGAACCCGCACGGGGCCAAGCCCCACTGGATTTTGAGTCCAGCGCGTCTTCCAGTTCCGCCACTTCGGCGCGGTTCATGCGCGGAACATGGTATCGGGGCGGGCTTGCTGGACGTGGCGCGCGGCGTCATAATCTCCCGCCAAGCGAAGGAGCGGCCCAGCCTGGCTTGCACGACGGTGCCCGCTCGTGAGGAAGTCAAGCGGTGCTCGCCAGGCGCCGCGCGGAGGGAACTGTACGGCTAACGAGGAGGAGTAGTGAAGAGAAAGACACTTTTGTCGGTTCTGGTGGTGCTGATCGGCGCCTTTGCCCTCCTTGCCGCGGGTTGCGGTGGGGGCGACGAGGCGGGCGGGACCGGCGGCACGACCGGCGGTGGCGCGGCGGCGAAGACGGTCAAGATCGTCTCCGACCTCCCGCTCCAGGGCTCGTCCGCGGCCCAGACGGAGCAGATGAACAACGCCATCAAGCTCTATCTGACGGACATCGGGAACAAGGTCGGGAACTACACGGTCGAGTTCGAGGCCTTCGACGACTCGACGGCGGCGAAGGGCGCCTGGGACGAGGCGACCTGCGCGGCGAACGCCCGCAAGTACGTCGAGGACACGACGATCATCGGTGTCCTCGGTACGTTCAACTCGGGTTGCGCGAAGATCGAGGTGCCGATCGCCAACGAGGCATCGCTCGCGTACATCAGCCCGGCGAACACCGCCGTCGGCCTCACCCATGTAGGACCCGGGTCCGAGTCGGGCGAGCCGGAGAAGTACTACCCGACCGGCACGCGCAACTACGCGCGCGTCGTCACTTCGGACGACGTCCAGGGCCAGATCGACGCGGCCTACATGAAGGACAAGCTGGGCGTCACGAAGGTGTTCATCCTCGATGACAAGGACGCCTACGGGAAGGGCGTCGCTGACGCCTTCGAGGCCGCTGCCAACGACCTCGGCCTCGCGGTCGCCGGACACGAGGGCTGGGATGCCAACGCCCAGAACTACAAGGCGCTGATGACGAAGATCAAGGCGTCGGGTGCCGACGGCATCTTCATCGGCGGCATCTCCTGCTTCAACGGCGGCCAGCTCGTCAAGGACAAGGTCGCGGTCGTGGGCGACAACACGGCAGTGCCGACCGTGGTCTCGGACGGCTTCGTCCAGGTGTCGCTGTTCGACGAAGCTGGAGCCGAGAACGTCGAAGGCATGTACGGCAGCGCTCCGACGCTGAACCCGGACGATCTTCCGGGCGCCGGCAAGGAGTTCAACGCCAAGGTCGAGGCGCAGTTCGGCAAGCCGGAGGTCTACACGGCTTACGCCGTAGCGGCTCTGCAGATGATGCTCGCCGCCCTCGAGAAGTCCGACGGCACGCGTGAAGGCGTGACCGGGGCGCTCGCGGGAGCTTCGGCCGATACGGTCGTCGGGCCGATCACGTTCGACGAGAACGGCGATCCGGCCGACAAGTTCGAGTCGATCTTCCAAGGCAAGAGCGGTGCCTGGGAGTTCGTCGAGCAGTTCAAGGCTCCGACCTAAACGTCGGAGTAAGGAACGTGAGAGGGCCGGCCGGTTGTGCCGGCCCTCTCACTGCGTCATAGTCTGCGCCCGTGTCGACTGCTGATACCGCAGCGCGACCCCTTCCCACTCGGCGGCTTCCCCCCGCCTCGCAACTCCTTCTGTGGTTCTTCGGGGTCGTCCTCGTCGTCGGCGTAGCCGGCTGGCTGATCAAGGAGGCGATCGAGTCTCCGAGCCGCTTCATCGAAGTGACCCTGATCGGGTTCACGAACGGGTCGATCTACGCGCTGGTCGCGCTCGGCTACACGCTCGTCTACGGGATCATCGAGCTGATCAACTTCGCCCACGGGGACAACTTCATGCTCGGGTCGTTCCAGACCCACTCGATCGTCACGGAGGGCGCTTTTCAGTTGCCGCTCTATCCGACGACGCTGGTGCTCGGCATCCCGCTCGGGACGACTGCCGTGGCCGCGTCCTCCGGTTTGCAGCGGGGCTACACGATCGCGATGGTTCTCTTCTGGTCGATGCTCATGTGCATGACGATCAACGTCCTGATCGAGCGCATCGGCTACAAGCCGCTTCGTAACCAGCCTCGCCTCGCGCCCCTGATCACGGCGATCGGATTCTCGTTCCTGCTCCAGAACATCGGGCTGATCTGGAAGAACGCCAGCCCGCAGCCCGTCCCGGACATCTTCCCCAAGGGCACCGTCGTTGCGACCCACGGCGTCACCTATGAGTGGGGAGCCTTCATCGTCATCGTGATCACGATTCCGCTCCTGCTCGTCCTCACGTGGCTGGTCAGAAGCACGAAAGCAGGGAAGGCGATGCGAGCGACGGCCCAGGATCAGGACGCTGCCGCGATGATGGGCATCAACGTCGACCGGACGATCTCGTTCACGTTCGCGCTCGGGGGCGCGCTGGCGGGAGCGGCCGGCGCGATCTACGCACTCTCGATCGGCAACACCAAGTTCGACCTCGGCTTCCGGCTCGGCCTCTTCGCCTTCACGGCCGCCGTCCTCGGCGGCATAGGCAACCTGAACGGCGCGGTGCTCGGCGGCGTCGTTCTCGGCCTCATCGCCGCCTACAACGACGCCGACTTTCTCTTCAACTTCGGCGCTCGCTGGACGAACACGGTCATCTTCTCGATCCTGATCCTCATCCTCGTGTTCCGTCCGTCAGGGCTCCTCGGCGAGCAAACGCCGGAGGGTCAGTGACGTCGCCGGCCGCACGCCTGCGCACGCCCGAGTGGCTGGGCAGCGATCTGGCTCGCCGCTGGGCTCTGCCGCTGGCGGTCATCGCGCTGATCGTCAGCTACCCGCTCTGGGCGATCGAAGATCCGTTCAGGGGCCTCTTCGTGGACAAGCTCGGCATGGACATGGACACGGTTTTCCAGATGGCCGTCTACGTCATGCTGGCACTCGGTCTCAACATCGTCGTCGGCTACGCAGGGCTGCTCGATCTCGGCTACGTCGCTTTCTTCGCCCTGGGCGCGTACACCTTGGGCTGGTTCGGCTCCGGGCTCTTCTCGGAACGGAACTTCCATTTCCTCGATGTCGGGAACAAGGAACTGCCGGGGCTCCACCTGAGCTTCTGGGTGGTGGTCCCGCTCGCCGGGCTCTTCTGTGCCATCGCCGGGATTATCATCGGGTGGCCCACGCTCCGCCTGCGCGGGGACTATCTGGCCATCGTCACGCTCGGGTTCGGCGAGATCATCCCCGACGTCTTCCGGAACGGCGACGACATCGCCGGCCACAACCTCACGAACGGCGTTCGCGGCGTCACGCAGCTCGACCGGCCCGGCTTCGGCAAGACGCTGAACGATGCGACGGGCGGCGTGCTGCCGGACCGCTACAGCTCGCTGCCGAGCGAGCTGAAGCCCTGGTTCTACACGATTCTCTTCATGTGCCTGATCACGATCTTTGTCAACCTGCGCCTGCGCGACTCGAAGATGGGCCGGGCGTGGATCGCCGTCCGCGAGGACGAGATCGCCGCCTCCGCGATGGGCGTGCCGCTCATGCGGACGAAGCTGTGGGCCTATGCGATCGGCGGCGTCTTCGGAGGTCTGGCCGGGTCGATCTACGGCTCCTTCATCAACGGGATCTTTCCTACCAGCTTCTCCTTCCAGATATCGATCATCGTCCTCGTGATGGTCGTTGTCGGCGGCATGGGGAACATCTGGGGAGTCATCGTCGGCGCGAGCGTGATCGCGTGGCTGAACTTCGCCGGCCTGGGCAAGATCGGCGAGTGGATCAACGGCGCCATTCCGGGTGAGGGCAACGACATCGAGGTGCCTAAATACAAGTTCGGCATCTTCGGAATCCTGCTCATCCTGATGATGCTGTTCCGGCCCGAGGGCTTGATCCCGAGCGCACGGCGCAAAGCCGAGTTCAAGGAAAGCGAGGGGGAGGCCTCCCTCTACGACGTGGCACGATAGTGACTGATGGCTGAGAACGGGAACATCCTCGAGGCGGTCAACATCCGAAAGGAGTTCGGAGGGCTGATCGCCGTCAACGACGTCGACTTCGTCATCCCCCGCGGAAAGATCGTCAGCCTGATCGGGCCGAACGGCGCCGGCAAGACGACCTTCTTCAACATCCTCACCGGCGTCTACAAGCCGACTGCGGGAGGCGTCTTTTTCGACGGCAAGGCGATCGCCGGCCTGCCGCCACACGAGGTCACGACGCTCGGTATGGCTCGTACGTTTCAGAACATCCGCCTGTTCAAGAACATGACCGCGCTCGAGAACGTCCTCGTTGCCATGCACAGCCGCATCAAGGGTGGCGTGCTCCGCTCGATCTTCCGTACGCCTGGCCTCAAGAAGGAGGAGCGGGAGGCGCACGAGCGGGGCCGGCATCTCCTCGAGTTCTCGGGCCTCCGGCGCAAGGACGACGAGTACGCCAAGAACCTCTCCTACGGCGACCAGCGGCGGCTCGAGGTTGCGCGGGCGCTCGCGACCGAGCCCAAGCTCCTGCTCCTCGACGAGCCCACCGCCGGGATGAACCCCGAGGAGACGGCGAGCTTCACGACCTTCGTGGCGAAGCTCCGTGAGGAGCAGAACATGACCATCCTCCTGATCGAACACGACATGAAGGTGGTCATGGGCATCTCCGACCGCGTGACGGTCCTCGACTACGGAGAGAAGATCGCGGAGGGCGAGCCGAAGCAGGTCCAGCACGACCCCCGCGTGATCGAGGCCTACCTGGGGACGGCGGCCACGGGATGAACGCGACGAAGGGCAACGGCAACGTCATCCTCAAGGTGGACGACGTCCACACGTACTACGGGACGATCCAGGCGCTGAAGGGAATCTCGATCGAGGTGAACGAGGGCGAGATCGTGACGCTGATCGGCGCGAACGGAGCCGGCAAGTCGACGACGCTGCGCTCGATCAACGGGCTCAACCATCCCCGGGAGGGCACGATCACCTTCCAGGGCTCGAACATCACGGATACCCCTCCGCACGAAATCGTGAGGATGGGGATCTCGCAGTCGCCCGAGGGCCGGCACGTCTTTCCGCGGATGAGCGTGCTCGAGAACCTCGAGATGGGCGCGTACCAGCGCGAGAACCGCTCGGAGATCTCGCAGGATCTCGACCGTGTCTACACGCTCTTCCCGCGGCTCCAGGAGCGGAGGACCCAGAAAGCAGGGACGCTCTCGGGGGGCGAGCAGCAGATGCTGGCGATGGGGCGCGCGCTGATGGCGCGTCCGAAGCTCCTGCTCCTCGACGAGCCGTCGATGGGTCTCGCGCCGATCTTCGTCGAGAAGATCTTCGAGATCATCCGCGAGATCAATGACCAGGGAACCCCGATCCTGCTCGTCGAGCAGAACGCCCTGATGGCGCTCGACATCGCCAATCGCGGCTACGTCCTCGAGACCGGTCACATCGCGCTCGCGGACGACGCGAAGGCGCTCCGCGACAACGAGCAAGTCCGCAAGACGTACCTCGGCGAGGAATAACGCCCGCCCTCGGCGCGTAGACTCGAAGCGTGCCCAAGACACTGACGGGAGCCGAGCTCCAGCTCGACGACGGGCCCGCACGCGACTCCGATCTCTTCCTCGTAGACGGCAACAACCTCGCGTACCGGGCCTACTTCGCGCTGCCCGAGGAGCTCGCCACGTCGGAGGGCTTCCCGACGAATGCGCTCCTGGGCTTCACCAACATGCTCTTCAAGCTGCTGGCCGATTACCGGCCGAAGGGCGTTGCTGTTGCCTGGGACACGCGCGCTGTCCATCGAAAGGAGCTCGCGCCCGAGTACAAGATCGACCGGCGGCCGATGCCCGACCTGCTCTCCGAGCAGTTCCCGCACTTCAGGCCCATCGTCGAGGCCTTCGGCTACCGCAACCTCGAGTTCGAGGGCTGGGAGGCGGACGACGTCATCGCCACCCTGGTCGCGCACGCCGACGAGGCGGGCATCAAGACGACCGTCGTGTCCACCGATCGGGACGCTTTCCAGCTCGTGACGGAGAACGTCTCCCTGATGATGACGCCGCGGGGCGTCGCGGACGTCAACGTCTATACGCCCGAACGTGTCTTTGCCCGCTACGGGGTGACGCCCGAGCAGGTGCCCGACTTCATCGGCCTCAAGGGCGACAGCTCCGACAACATCCCGGGTGTCCCGGGCTTCGGGGACAAGACGGCCGGGCAGTTGATTGCCCAGTACGGGTCGCTCGAAGCCGTCCTCGAGCACGTCGACGAGCTCTCGCCCGCGCGCGGCAAGGCGCTGCGCGAGCACGCCGAGCAGGCGTTGCAGTCGAAGGAGCTCGCGACGATGCGCCGTGACCTGCAGCTCGACTGCGATCCCGCCGAGCTGGTGCTGCAACCCCCCGACCGCTCGCGGCTGAAGGAGATGTTCCGCCAGTACGAGTTCCGGAACCTCCTCCAGCGCATCGACGTGATCGACGAGGCGTTGCCTGCGGCGCCGATGAAGCTCGAAGGGGTCTTGCTTCCCTGGCGTGAGGCCGACTTGGACGATGTTGCCGGCGAAGCCGCCCTGGTGGTGGAGGGCGAACGCTTCGCTCTCGCGCGCGAAGACGTCGTCCTGGGCGACTGGGGCGTCGAGCTGATCCCGCGAATCCGCGACGCGCGGATCGTCGCCCACGACTTCAAGGCGCTGCCGCGGGAGGTGTATCGCGCCGGGATCGAGCCGATCGAAGACACGCTTCTGATGGCGTACCTGATCGAGCCGGCCCGGGCCGACTACGCGCTGGACGAACTGGCCGCCGAATACGGGATCGAGTTGCGGCCCGATCCGCCTGCCGAGGAGGAGACCGCCGGTCTCATCAGGCATGCGGGCGCCGCTCTGCGGCTGGCCGAGCCGCTGAGGGGTCGCATCGTGGAGCGTGGGCTCGAGCCGCTCTACCGGGAGATCGAGCTTCCACTCATAGGTGTGCTCGCGGCCATAGAGGACGCCGGAGTCCGCATCGACACGTACCGGATGGGGGAGATCACCGCTCGCCTCGCCGACCGGGTGGAGGAGCTCGAGACGAAGGCTCACGAGCTTGCGGGCGAGGAGTTCATGCTCGGCTCCACCCAGCAGGTGGCCCGCATCCTCTTCGAGAAGCTCGAGCTGACCGCCGGACGGAAGGGCAAGACCGGCTATTCCACCGATACGCGGGTCCTGCGCTCCATTCGCGGTGAGCATCCGATCGTCGAGGTGATCGAGGAATGGCGGGAGTACTCGAAGCTCCTGAACACGTATCTGGGCCCGCTCCCCGAGCTGATCTCGGACGAGGACGGGCGCCTGCATACGACCTTCAACCAGGCGGTGGCGTCGACCGGCCGGCTCTCCACGACGAACCCGAACCTCCAGTCGATCCCGATCCGCACCGAGCTGGGACGGGAGATCCGGTCGGCCTTCGTCGCCGACCAGGGGTTCCGACTTCTTTCCGCGGACTACTCCCAGGTCGAGCTGCGGATCCTGGCCCACGTCTCCGGCGAGCCGAAGCTGCGCGAAGCCTTCGCCCGTGGGGAGGACGTCCACGCCGCCACGGCGGCGGAGGTGCTCGGGAAGGATCCGGCGACGTTGACGAAGGCGGAGCGCAGCGTCGCCAAGATGATCAACTTCGGGATCATCTACGGGATCTCGGCGTTCGGGCTCTCCGAGAACCTCGAGATCCCGCGCGAGGAGGCTCAGGCCTACATCGACGCGTACCTCGCGCGCTTCCCGCTCGTTCAAGACTTCATCCAGCGGACGATCGAGCGTTCGGAGCGGGACGGCTATGCGACCAGCCTGTTCGGCCGGCGCCGTCCCGTCCCCGAGCTGAAGGCGTCGAATCGGCAGACGCGATCGCTTGGAGAGCGGCTGGCGGTCAACTTCGTCATGCAGGGAACGGCTGCGGACATCATCAAGAAGGCGATGGTGTCGATCCACCGCCGGCTGCGCGCCGAAGGCCGCGCCGCCCGGCTCGTCCTCCAGGTGCACGACGAGCTCCTGTTCGAGGTCCCCGACGTCGAGCTCTCGGCCATCAAGGAGCTGGTCCGGGCCGAGATGTGCGGCGCCTACGCGCTCGAGCCGCCCCTCGCCGTGGACATCGGCGTTGGCGACGACTGGAACGAAGCGAAGTCCTAACGAGGCCGCCAGGCGAGCTGGGCCGCCTGCGCCGGCCAGGTCGCGATTGGGCCGCCTTGAATCCGCGCGTAGAAGACAACGACGTCCGGCTCCCCAACGGCGATCCACCGTCCGTCCGGAGACCAAGCTGCGTCCCGGCCCTGGAAGGACCGCGGGGCGATTCCTCGAAAACAGCCGAGATCGATCAGCTCTACGCCGCCCACGGGGGGCCGCTCCTGGCGGAACATCGCGGCGCAGCCGTCGGGTGAGACGATCGGGGTGCTGCCCTGAAGCTCCCGCGGCAGGTCGATCCTGGTTCGGCGCTCGCCGTCCGGCCCGTACACCTCGAGCCGCCGCCCGTCAACTTCGATCACGATCGAGCCGTCCGCGAGGAAGACAGCAAAGGTGATCCCGCCGTCGGCGCGGAGGACCCGCTCGCCCTCGACGAGCAGCGCGTTCCCGACCGCGTAGGCGATGCGCGAATCGGACGTGTACGCGACGGGACAGGCCGGGAGTCGCCGCGCCGGGCCGCCGAGCTCTAGGTCGAAGCCCGTCCGGCGCCGACCGCACCAGGCGACTCGCTGCCCGTCGGGGCTCCAGAGGACGACGCCGAAGAGCGCGCGGTAGCCGCCCAGATCGGCGTTGGGACGGTCGAGATTGGCGAGCCGGAACGGCGCGAAGCCGTCCGCGGACGACGGTCCCAGCCCGTACGCGATCCGATCCCCGACGGGCGGCGCCCACAGATCGCAGTTCCCTGCGAACCTCGCGAGGGGGCGCTCGCGGCCGCCGGCGAGGCCGATGACCCGGACCCGGCAATCGTCGGCGTCCGTGAAGACGAGGGATCCAGCGAGGGTGCCGAGGGGCCAGTTCGCGGGCGCCTCGGCCTGGGGCCTGGGGCCTGGAGGACGGGTGGGCGACGTCTGGACGGCGTCGGTCCCGGATGTCGTCTTTTCGGTACCGTTCGCGCGTCCACGGATGGCGTCGGCCACCGCAAATCCGCCGATCAACACGACCGCACAGACGACGATGAAATCCCGAGGCCTCAAAATCCCGCGGCTATACTGGCTACCTCTTTAAATGGTGCAGAACGAGACAATCACTGAGGAAAATACGCCGAAGTCAGACGACGACGTCTGGACTCAAGGTCCCGACGGCGAACTGATCCCCGACTACGACTCGACCTTCCCCATCATCAACGAGGGCGAGGTCGTGCGCGGCAAGGTCGTACGCGTCGACAAGGACGAAGTCCTGATCGACATCGGCTACAAGTCCGAGGGCGTCATCCCCGTTTCCGAGCTCTCGATTCGACGCTCGGTCAACCCCGCCGACGAGGTCAACATCGGCGACGAGATCGACGCGCTCGTGATGACGAAAGAGGACGCCGAGGGCCGGCTCATCCTCTCGAAGAAGCGTGCCCGTTTCGAGATGGCGTGGAAGCGCATCGAGGGGGCCGCGGAGAGCGGAGAGCCCGTCGAAGGGACGGTGATCGAGGTCGTGAAAGGCGGGCTGATTCTCGATCTGGGCGTGCGTGGGTTCCTGCCCGCCTCGCTCGTAGACATCCGGCGCGTCCAGGACCTCGACGAATTCATGGGTCAGACGCTGCGCTGCAAGGTGATCGAGCTCAACCGCAGCCGCAACAACGTCGTGCTCTCGCGCCGCGCCGTCCTCGAGGAGGAGCGCAAGGAGATGCGCCAGGCGATCCTCGACCGCCTCTCGCCCGGCGACGTCGTGACGGGGACGATCTCCAACATCGTCGACTTCGGTGCCTTTGTCGACCTCGAGGGCATCGACGGCCTCATCCACATCTCCGAGCTCTCCTGGAGTCACGTGAACCATCCCTCGGAGCTGCTGGAGATCGGGCAGGAAGTGCAGGTCAAGGTGCTCGACATCGACCGCGAGCGGCAGCGCATCTCGCTCGGCCTGAAGCAGACCCAGTCGGATCCCTGGCAGCAGGTGGTGGACATGTACGACCAGGGTGACGTCATCGAAGGGAAGGTGACGAAGGTGGTCACCTTCGGCGCCTTCATCGAAGTCGTGCCGGGCGTGGAGGGGCTTGTTCACATCTCCGAGCTGGCGCAGCACCACGTCGAGAACCCGCGCGAGGTCGTGACCCAGGGTGAGTCGGTGCGCGCGAAGATCATCGAGATGGATCCGGAGCGGCGTCGCCTTTCCCTCTCCCTGAAGCGGGTCGACGAAGGAGAAGGCGGCACCGGGGTCGGCGAGGGCGCTACCGAGCTGGGCCTCTCCGAAGAGGTCTTCGCCGAGGACATGGCGGAGGAGCCCCCCGTCGAGGAGGGCGTCGTCGAGGAACCGCCGGCCGAGCAATCCGACGAGAGCATCGCCGCCGACATGGTGGCGCCGGAAGAGCAGGGTCCCGGCGACTCCGAGGGCGGTCATCCGGCTCCACCTGAGGAAGAAGAGTCCACCTAACGCCCGTCCCGTGGCGGTCGCCGTCACGGGAGGAATCGGGGCGGGGAAGTCCGAGGCGCTGCGCGCGTTCGCGCGGCACGGTGCGGCCGTGATCTCGAGCGACGAGATCGTCCATGACCTGCTTCGCTCGGACGAGGACGTGCGCGCTGCGCTGCGCGAGCGCTTCGGCGACGGCGTCTTCGGTTCCGAGGGCCAAGTCGACCGGGGCCGCATCGCCGACATCGTCTTCGCCGACCCCGAGGAGCTCGACTGGCTCGAGCGCCTTCTGCACCCCCGCGTCGTTGCCGCGTATCTTCGTTGGCGCGACGACCTCGCAAGCCGTCCGGATCCGCCTGCCGTCTGCGTCACCGAGGTCCCACTCCTCTACGAGGTCGGCGGAGACACGCGCTTTGACGCGGTCGTGGTGATCAGCGCGGCGCCAGACGTGCGAGTCTCGCGCCAGGTGCGTCCCATGCAGGACCGCGAGCGGCGGCTGATCCCGGACGAGGAGAAGCTCGCACGAGCCGACTTTGGCTACGTCAACGACGGGTCGCTCGAGGAGCTCGACCAGTTCGTGTCCGGGGTCGTGGAGAAACTCAGCGCATGAGGGTCTTCCTCTCCGTTCTCGTCCTGGTTGCCGCAGCGGGAGCCGGGATCGCGTACGTGCAGGAAGCGCAACCGGCGTGGTATGAGCGCCTCCGCTATCCGCTCTCCTACGACCACATCGTCGTCGGCCACGCCGCGAACTACGACCTCGATCCAGCGCTCCTCGCAGCAGTCATCTATCGCGAGAGCAAGTTCGATGCCGGCGCCCGCTCCTCGTCCGGCGCGATCGGGCTCATGCAGCTCCTGCCCGACACGGCCAAGGGGATAGCCGTCCACACGGGAGGCTCGCGCTTCCGGGTGGCCGACCTCTACGACCCCGAGATCAACGTGCGCTACGGCGCCTTTTACCTGCGGCGGCTGCTGACGAAGTACGGAGACATGCGGCTCGCGCTCGCCGCGTACAACGCCGGGCAGGCGAATGTCGACGAATGGCGCGCTCAGGACAAGGGGATCGCCTTCGCCGAGACGCGGGAGTACGTGGACTCCGTGCTGAAGACGCGTGAAATCTACGCGCATGCCTATCGCCAGGAGCTCGGGCTGGGTCAATAAGTCTCAAGAGTTACCAGCGTGAGTCGATATCCGTCCTGTGAGAGATCGACGAGATCGACTAGTCCCCCTCCTCGCACTCGCTGGAGCGCTGGCGACAGTGCCTCTACCGGCCGCCCATTTCCTCGGCCCGGAGGAGGTCGATCTCCCCGCGGCGATTCACTTCGCCGCTGTCGGCTTCGCAGCCTTGGCCGCAACGGGCGCGGCGATCCTGCTCACGGCGATCGGTGTCAGGCGCCGTGACAGCCGCGCGGTCCTCGTCGGCACGGCGTTCACGGCGATGGCCGCGCTTCTGTCCCTGCATGGGCTCGCGACGCCGGGGATCATCCTCGGCTTCAACGGGGTCGTCTCGTTCGCCGGCGGCGCGACGCTCCCCGTCGGCGGGGCCGTCCTCGCACTCTCGGCGCTGCCCGCGCTGCAGGGGCCGAACGGCGTGCGGCCGCTTCTCTGGGTCCAGGGCATGCTCTTGGGAGGAATCGCGAGCCTCGGTTTCATCGGCCTAGTCTCTCCCAGCTTCGTGCCGGCAGTTCCGGCACCGGCCAGCACGGCCGCCATCGTCGTCCTCGCGATCGGGCTCTGCTTCTACGGCCTCCTCGGGCTGCGTGCCCTGCACACCTTCCTGCTGACGCGGCGCCTCGCCGACCTCTTCGTCGTCGTCGGCCTCGCCTGGCTGGCCGGCGCCCTGGTCGCCGCGCTCGTCCTCGACTTCCGTCAGCTCGGCTGGTGGGTCGGGCACGGCCTGGAGCTCGCCGGGATTGGGTTCGTCGGCGGCGCCGTCGCCCTCGACCTGCACCGCAGCGTCCAGTCGCGTCCCCTGGTCGGAGACCTACGGGGCAGCGAGCTCGTCTCCGAAGAGGAAGCCTTTCTGGGCTCGCACATTCGAGCGCTCACCGTCCGCCTCGCGGAAAAGGACACGTACACGGAGGAGCACACCCGCCGGGTCGCGCTCCGCGCCGTGCAGGTCGGCGAAGAGCTCGGTCTACCACCCGGGCGCCTCCGCACCCTTGCGGTGGGCGGTCTCTTGCACGACATCGGCAAGCTGTCAGTGCCGGACCAAGTCCTGAAAAAGCCTGGCCCTCTCGACAAGGACGAGTACGCGATCATCCAGCGCCATCCCGAGCATGGGCGGCGGCTGCTGGGAGAGCTGGGCGGATTCGCGAACGGCGTGCTGCGGCTCGTCCATGACCATCACGAGCGCCTGGACGGGAGCGGTTATCCTCAAGGGCTGAACGCAAACGAGCTCGACCTCGACACGCGAATCCTCGCCGTCTGCGACGTCTACGACGCGCTCATCTCCACGCGCGTGTACCGCGCGGCCTGGAATGCCGAGAAGGCGCTGGGATTGCTGTTCGAGCAGGCGGGCTCGGCTTTCGACAAACGCTGTGTCGAGGCGCTCGCCCGCGTGCTCGCGCGCGAAGCGGCCTCGAGTCTCCGAGCAGCCGTCTAGCAGGCCGGACGGTCAACGGGAAGAGGGCTTGTCCGCGGCTACGATGGGCTCGTGGCTGAATTCCGTGTTTCCGAGGCGTACCGCCCCACCGGCGACCAGCCGGACGCGATCGCCTCCCTGTCTGCCAGCCTGACGGCAGGCGACCAGTACCAGACCCTGCTTGGCGCAACCGGCACGGGCAAGACCGCGGCGATGGCGTGGATCATCGAGCAGGTTCAGAAGCCGACGCTCGTGATCGCCCACAACAAGACGCTGGCCGCGCAGCTCTGCAACGAGTTCCGCGAGTTCTTCGCGGAGAACGCGGTCGAGTACTTCGTCTCCTACTACGACTACTACCAGCCCGAGGCGTACGTTCCGCAGGCGGACCTCTACATCGAGAAGGACGCCTCCATCAACGACGACATCGACCGGCTGCGCCACGCAGCCACGAGTGCTCTCCTCGTCAGGCGGGATGTCGTCATCGTTGCGTCCGTCTCCTGCATCTACGGCCTCGGCTCACCGGTCGAGTACGAGCAGAAGACCGTGCTGCTCGGCACGGGGATGGAGATCGACCGCGACGTGATGCTCCGCAAGCTCGTCGACATCCAGTATTCGCGCAACGACTCCTTTCTGGGACGCGGGCGCTTCCGCGTGCGCGGGGACGTGGTCGAGGTGCAGCCGGCCCACATGGAGTCGGCCTACCGGATCTCGCTCTTCGGTGACGAGGTCGAGTCGATCACTCACTTCGACCCGCTTTCCGGCGAGGTGTACGCGCGCCTCGAGCACCTGGCGATTTTCCCGGCGACGCAGTACGTGACCTCGCGCGAGACGATCGAGCGCTCCCTGGACGAGATCCGCCACGAGCTGGAGGAGCAGGTCAAGCTCTTCGAGTCGCAGGGCAAGCTCCTCGAGGCGCACCGGATCCGGCAGCGCACCGAGTACGACATGGAGATGCTCGCCGAGCTCGGCTACTGCAACGGGATCGAGAACTACTCGCGCATCCTCGACGGCCGTCCCGCTGGATCTGCTCCGCACACGCTCCTGGACTTCTTCCCGGACGACTTCGCCGTCTTCGTCGACGAGTCGCACCAGACGGTGCCCCAGCTCGGCGGCATGTACGAGGGTGACCGCTCGCGCAAGGAGACGCTCGTCGAGTACGGCTTCCGGCTTCCGTCCGCGCTGGACAACCGCCCGTTGCGCTTCGACGAGTTCATCGAGAAGGTGCCGCAGCTCGTCTTCGTCTCGGCAACGCCCGGGCCCTTCGAGCTCCGCAACTCGACGAACATCGCGGAGCAGATCATCCGGCCGACCGGGATCGTCGATCCGGAGATCGAGATTCGGACGTCGAAGAACCAGATCGACGACCTCCTGAACGAGATCCGGCGCAGGGAGGAGGCGGGCGAGCGCGTTCTGGTCACGACGCTGACCAAGAAGATGGCGGAGGATCTGACCGACTATCTGCTCGAGTCCGGCGTGAAGGCGCGCTACCTCCACTCCGAGATCGACACGCTGGAGCGGATCCAGATCATCCGCGAGCTTCGTCTCGGCGAGTACGACGTGCTGGTAGGCGTTAACCTCTTGCGAGAAGGGCTCGACCTACCCGAGGTGTCGCTGGTCGCCATCATCGATGCGGACAAGGAGGGCTTCCTCCGCGGCCAGACGGCGCTCATCCAGACGATCGGGCGTGCCGCGCGAAACGTGAACGGCAAGGTCGTCATGTACGCGGACAAGTTGACCGAGGCGATCAAGGGCGCCGTCGACGAGACGAACCGCCGCCGCGACATCCAGCTCCGCTACAACGAGGAGCACGGGATCACGCCGGAGTCGATCATCAAGGGCGTCTCCGACATCGCCGAGTTCCTCTCTCTCGAATCGCCGACCGTCCCCGGGAGGCGCGGTCGCGGGCGCCGCCAGGTCGAGGGCATGCGGCCCGAGGAGATCGAGAAGCTCGTGGTCTCGCTCGAGGAGGAGATGTACGCGGCCGCGGAGGAGCTCCGGTTCGAGTACGCGGCCAAGCTCCGTGACGAGATCAAGGAGCTCCGGCGGGAGCTTCAGGCGGCTGCCCAATCAGCGGCCTGAACGCGTGTTAGCGCGGGGTTGAGTGAGGCGCTAGTCGGTTATAGGCTTGGCCGGCTTGGTTCCTCGATTCCCCGGGAGAGGAGTCTTTTCAATGAGTAGGCGTCGCTTGCGGCCCGTTTTCCTGGCTGCCCTCACACTCGTTCTCGTACTGACAATCGGCCAGGGAGGCGTCGCTTCGAGCGCGCCGCCCGCTACGGCGCTCGCCGGCCCGAAGGCGATCTTCTTCGCGTCCGACGGCATGCGCCCCGACTTGATGGAGCGCTACGCGGGTCTCGGCCTGATGCCGAGCTACGCCGACCTCATGGCGACGGGCGTCCGCGGCAACAACGGACTCACCCAGGCGTTCCCGCCCAACACCGGCGTGGGGTGGTACACGCTCGCCACCGGTACGGGGCCCGGCGACCACGGGTCGACGAACAACACTTTCCACCGGACGGGCGAAAGCAACTTCAACAACTCGACGAGCTTCGCCGCCAACGGGATTCTCCAGGCTGACACGATCCAGCAGGCGGCCGAGAGAGCCGGGAAGACCGTCGTCTCGATGGAGTGGGTCGGCTCGCGCGGACTCGTGCCGGCGATGAAGGGCCCCGTCGTCGACTTCCGCACGTTCCTCTCGAACCGTGGGGTTCTCCTCAACTACGACCTGCCGGGGCAGCCGGCCGGAGCCAACACCTTCGGAGTCTCGTACCAGCGCGTCGACCTGGACGCCGCCTCGGGGTGGAGCAACGTGCCAGCCTCCCACAGCCCGGCCAAACAGGAGCAGCTGAAAGTCACGAACACCGCGTTCCCGAGCACCGACAACGTCGACCGCTTCTACGACCTCTTCATCTACGACTCGACCGACGACTCGATCACCAACTACGACAGCGTCCTGGTCGTCCCCTCCACCGCCGGTAAGAACGGCGCCTCGGCCGTAGCGGATCTCGCCCAGGGCGAGTGGGCCGATATCAAGGTGACGCTCACCGGTGGTCGGGCCGGCCAGACGGCAGGCTTCTACATGAAGGCGATCGAGGTGGCGAGCGACCTCTCCAAGTTCCGCATCTACTTCGCGTCGATCACGCGGGCGAACGCCAGTTACAACGCTCTCGGAAGCGGGCCCTCCGCCGCGTTCGAGGAAACGCTGAACCACGACTTTCCGTCGCCGACGGCGGGTGACTTCGCGCCGCTCGAGGCCGGGATCGTCGACGAGGACACCTACTCCGAGCAGGGCCTCAAGTGGAAGGACGCCCATTGGGCCTACCTTCGGTACATCATCGAGACGCTCGGAGTGACGCCCGATCTGCTCATGCTCGGCGTGCCTGTTACGGACGAGTTCAGCCATCAGTTCATGGCGCTTGTCACGCCAACGGACATGGACGGGAATCCGAACCCGTACTTCGACGACGCCACGGACGACAATGTCCCCGACGGCCGTATCATCCAGCGTGAGGGCTATATCCGCGCCGCGTACGCGGAGGCCGACCAGACGCTCGCGCTCGGCCGCTCGCTCATGGGGGCGGGAACGAACGTTGTCGCCACCTCCGACCACGGCTTCGCGCCTCAGTGGCAGGCGATCAACGCGCGGAAGGTGTTGTTCGACAAGACCGTATCCAGCTCGGCCGGGCCGGTCAGCCTGCACGCGAGCGGGGCGACGGCGACGGCCAACTGCCGCACCTCGACCACAGCACCCAACGATCTCACGAAGGCATGCTGGGCCGGGGGCACCGCGCAGATCTACGTCAACCCGACTCTGCCGAGCGGTGTTACCTACGAGCAGGTGCGGACGGCGGTCATCGAGGCATTCCAGGGACTGAACAGCGGCGGTGCGCGTGTCGTCGACCGGATCATGCGGAAAGAGGAGTTGCGTAACGTCGACGGCTCGGACTCGCTTCATCCCAACCGGAGCGGCGACGTGGTCGTCGTCTCCCGACCGCCGTACCAGTTCGACGCGGCCACGAGCGGCGTGGCGATCGCCTTCTCGCAGTTCTTCGGCCAGCACGGCTATCTGCCGAACCTCGTCGATCTCGCCCACAACGTGAACATGCACGCCACGTTCGTGGCCGCGGGCCCGGCCTTTCGTCCGCAGGCTCCGGTTTCGGGGATCCGCGCGATCGATTTGGCTCCGACCCTGTCGTACGTTCTCGGGGTCCCCGAGCCGCAGAACGCACGCGGCAAGATCCTGCTCAACCTCCTCAACGGGACGACCAACCTGCGCGAGATCGACATCCTCGACATCAGCGACTACCACGGCCAGCTCGTCCCGCTCAGCGAGGCGGCCGACTCGTTCGGGCCGACCTTCTCGATCGGCGGGGCGGCGTTCCTGAAGCCGTGGTTCGACGCCTACAGGGCCGAGAACCCCGGCCGTACGATCACCCTGACCGCGGGCGACGCGGTCGGCGCCACGCCACCGATCTCGGCAGCCTTCGGCGACAAGCCCACGATCGAGCTGATGAACAGGATGGGCTTCAACCTCGACGGGCTCGGCAACCACAACTTCGACCGCGGGGAGCAGTACCTCCGGAACGAGCTCATCCCGCTGGCGAACTTCAAGTACGTCTCTGCCAACATCGTCAACCCGACGACCGGTGAGCCGCCGGCCGAGTGGTCGAAGTCGCGTAACTTCGACATCGCCGGCGTCCGCATCGGGATCATCGGCTTCTCCAACGAGGACATCGCCGAGCTGACGAAGCCCGGCTCGCTCGGGCCGTTCGTCGTCACGAACGCGACGGCTGCGGTCAACAAGCGCGCGGCACAGCTCAACCAACAGAAGGGCATGGGGGCGATCGTCGCCATCGGCCACAACGGCGCGACGGCCGGGACGCTGAACGAGCCGTCCGGACCGCTCATCGAGCTGGCCGACAACGTCTCGAATGTCGATGCGATCATCGGCGACCACACCAACTTCCAGGTGGTCTCGCACCGGCCGAACGGCGTCCTGGTGACGGAGAACCTCAGCAAGGGCGTGCGCTTCACGAGGGTCCGGCTGGTCATCAACGCGGTCACCGGCAACGTGGTCTACAAGACGGCCGACTTCCACAAGCCGTGGAACATCGGCGTCACCCCCGATCCCGGGATCCAGGCTCGGATCAACGAGCTGAACGACCAGCTGCGCCCAATCATGGGCACGGTCATCGGCACCTCGAATCGGTTCGTACCCCGGTCTGACTCGTGCGGTCGCGTCGACGGGCGCCTGTGCGAGTCCCTTGTCGGCAACATCGTCACCGACGCGATGCGAACGACGTACGCGACCGACTTCGCGATCACGAACTCGGGAGGCCTGCGCGCCGACCTGACGTGCCCGACGACCGACAACCCGGACGACTTCTGTCCGGCCTACACGCCTCCGCCTTACCCGATCACGCGCGGTCAGGTGCTGGGCGTGCTGCCGTTCGGGAACACCGTGGCGACCGTCGATGTGAGCGGCGTCGAGCTGAAGCAGGCTCTCGAGAACGGCGTCTCCTCGATGCCGGCTGCGAATGGGCGTTTCCCGCAGGTGTCGGGACTCTGCCTCACGTATGACATCGTCGCGAGTGTGGGCAACCGCCTCACGAGCGTTGTCCGCCAAGCGGCCGACGGGTCGTGCACCGGCCCGGCGGTCGACCTCACAGCCGGATCGACGTACCACCTCGCCATCAACGACTTCATGGCCGCCGGCGGCGATGGCTACCCGAACGTGGGCAGCCGCGCGCACAGCCAGGGCATCATGGATCAGGTGACGGCCGACTACGTAACGGCCAACACGCCGGTCAGCCCGGCCATCCAAGGTCGCATCGTCTGCCAGGACTCGAACGGCGCGACGGCCCCCAACTGCCCGCTGATCACGGCGCCGTAGCCGACGTGCAAAGGCTCGAGCCGCTCAGCTGGCGACGCTGAGTGGCTCGAGCCCGCGGGGAAAGCGGCGGTCGGCGATCTGAGCCCACTGGTTCCCGGCCCAGGCGTACGTGAGGACCCGAATGGAGCGCTCGTCCACCTCGTAGAGGTGCAGGCCGCGGGCCTCGCCCCGGCGCTTGGGACGCGGCTGGCCCAGGCCGGGAGCGGTGACGACCGTCGTTCCTCTCACCGGTCCGCCGACGACCTCGAACTCGCGCCGCTCGCTCACCGCGCTCTGGTGCACGTGACCGGAGACGATCAGCTCGGCTCCTGCGTCGACCAGCGATCCGAGCAGCGTCGAGCGCTTGGCGATCGTCCGCTTCACGCTGCGCCAGGGAGCGCCGAGCAGGTGGTGATGGAGGGCGACCATGCGCAGCGCCGTTTCCGGTGCGTCCGCGAAGACGCGGCGCACATGCTCGAGCTGGGCGCTGCGGACCGCGCCGCCCTGCTGCTTCCAGGGCCGTACGGAGTTCAGGCCGCAGACGATGAGCCGCTCGGACCGATAGACCGGCTCGAGCTCCGGCCAGCAGCGCCGAAACTCCTCGAAGGTCCGCGTGAAGCGCCAGGGAGGCCAGCGGGGGATGTCGTGGTTACCCGGGATGACGAGGAGCGGGGCGTTCAGCGAGCGCAGCAGGGCGGCCGCCCGCTCGTGTTGGGCCTGCGTATTCCGGTGCGTGAGGTCACCGCTCGCGACAACGAGCTCCGGTCGGCTCTCGGCCACGAGCGTGCGGAGATCGCCTTCCACCTCGGGTTCTTCCTGCGTTCCTGCGTGAAGGTCGGAGACCTGCAGGACGCGTAGGGGTGGCATCAGGCGGGGAGACTATAGTTTGAGCCATGGTCGACGAACCTACCGAGATCTTCGACGACATGTACCTGGGCCTTCGGGCGGGCGCCGCCGGGCGCAAGCAGCGCCGCGGCGAGCCGCTTTCCGCCGAGGAGCAAGAGGCGATCGGCCGGTGGCAGCGCCTGGCGCCCTGGCGCAAGGCAGTCGCCATCGGCGGGTTTGCCGTCGGTACCTTCGGGCTTGGCTTCGCCGCAGGCGGCCTCATCTTCGGCCGCTGGCGCCCACGCCGCGCCCGCTGAGCCCGCCTCAGCCTTCCTCTACCTCCTTGGCGGGGAAGAGCACCGCCGGCACGTCCTCGTCGGCGGGATTGCGGTGACGGATGATGACGTCCACCAGCGTCGCGAAGACAGCCGCGACGGGAATCGCCAGGAGCACGGCAAAACCCCCGAAGAGGATCCCGATCGCGGTGACAGAGACGAGCACCGTCAGCGGTGTGAGCCCGACCGCGTGGCCGAGCACGCGCGGGATGACGACGTAGTCCTCGAGTAGTCGCACGCCGAGCACCGCGAGGCCGGCGGCCAGCGCGAGCTCCCACGACTGCGTGAGGCCGACGCCGATCGCCACTACTCCTGCCGCTATCGGCCCGATCACGGGGACGATCTCCACGAGCCCGGCGAAGATCGCGATCAGGAGCCAGAACGGGAGGCCGATCAAGTAGAAGATCAGGCTCAGGAGCGACGCGACGAAGAAGATGAGTAGGAGCTGGCCGCGGACATACGCGCCCAGCTTCATGTCGATCAGGTTCCACGTATCCCGGACTACGCGTCTGCGCTCTCGGGGGAGCATCGACAGCACGAGGCCCTCCGCTCGGTCGCGCTCGAAGATCCAGTAGGCACCGCACGCGAGGGTGAAGAAGATCCCCAAGAACACTTCGAACACGGTGAAGGTGACCGAGAGCGCAGGATCGAGGATGTCCTTTCCGGCCGGGAGCTCGTCAAGGCCGGTCTGCACCCGCTTGAGGATTTCGTGCTTGAAGCCGGTGGATGCCTTCGTCTCCTTCTGCAGCTCGGAGCTCGAGGTCGGAATGCCGCCGAGCGCGTTGTCGACCTGGTCGATCGCCCGAGGTACAACCGCCCAGAGGAGCAGCGCGATCACTCCGAGCAAGACGGCGTAGTGGGCAAGGACGCCGATTCCACGCGGGATGCGGTAGCGATGGAGCCACTCGACGCTCGGGCGCATGGCCGCCGCGATGATGAAGGCCAGGAAGAGCAGCGCGATGACGATGCGCAGCTTCCAGAGCGCGAGCGCGAGCGCGACCACGGCGACGACGATCAGCGCCGCGACGAACGCCTTACGGGCTGTGTCCTTCATGTTCGGGATTCTCGCCGTAATAGTGCCTACGGAAACGAGGATTTCCACGCGTCCGCGCAGAACTCCTCCGCATGCTGGGGTATCTGGAGCCGGGTGAGCAGGTGCGTCTCGAGGAGAGGCCTCACGCGGCCGCGCTCGCGCGTCCGCTGGGGTGGTCCATGTTCCTCGCCCTCGTGGGCGGGATCCTCGTTCTCCTCGCACCGGCCTCGCTGGGGCTCGTCGGCGCTCTGCTCCTCGCGGCAGCGGCCCTGCATGCGCTCGCGGCGGTATGGCGATGGGATCGCACCCACCTCATCCTCACCACCGACAAGCTGTTCGTCATCCACGGAATCGCGCAGAGACGCGCTGCGGCGGTGCGCCTGGCCCGGGTGGGTCCGGTGGAGATGGAGCAGAGCGTTGTGGGGCGGATTTGCGGCTACGGGACCGTGATCGCCGGCGACCTCGAGATCCCTTTCGTCCCGGATCCCGACCGCGTCTGCAGTCTCGCAGGCTAAGCCCTCTTAGTAGGCTGAGGGCGCGATGCGCCCGCTCGGGACCTGGGTCGTCATCGGAGCGCTTGCGCTCATCGGGCTGTTCGCGGCGCGAGATGCGCTGCGCGGCGACGAGGCTCCGGCGTCGAGCCCTGCCGTCCAGAGGCTCGAGAAGCGGCGCAACCCGCCTCCGGCGATCGCCACGCCGCCCCTGATAGCCGAGAACGAACGGTTGGCCGCCGGGCTGCAGGCCCTCGGAGCAGGCGGGGTCCTCTATCTCACGGACACCAACTGCCGCCGCTACCTGCTCGGGCTTCCCGCGCTGCTGTGGACGACCGCGCAAGGCCTGCCCGGGCCGGATTGCCCAGGAGCCGGACGTCCGGTCGTGAGCGAGCGTTCCGGGCTGACCGCTGAGCAGGTCGGAGCGGAGACGATCGAGGTTTCCTCCGAGATCTGGAGCTTCAGGTTTCCTGGGTTCTCGCCCACGTTCAAGCCGGGTGGGACGTTGACGTACGTGCGCGACGGGCGCGTCTACGAATGGACCTCGGCTTGTCCGGCGGGGGCTGCGACAGTGACCTTCCGAGGGCTCCGGGAGATCGACCGCTGCCCCAGACAGGTGCGCGGGGTGCCCCCGCTCGTACAGGAGCTCGTCTGGTCCGGGGAGAACGACTTTGCCGTCATTGCAGGACCCCCGGGAGTCCGCTCCTTGCTCGTGAAGCGAGACGGACGAGCGAGCTCGCTTTTCAAGAGCGTGGGAGCTTCCTTGAGCGGTCTCGTGGCCAGCCCGCACGGGCGCTATTTCGGCGCGCGTGTGGCCGGGAGCATGTTCGTCTTCGACAGCCGCCGGCCTGGCAATCTCGCGCTCCCGTCCGGCGCGGAGCTCTCGACAGCCGTGACCTGGTCGCCGGACGAGCGCTTCACGGCTCTTGCCTCGAAGAGCTCGGTCTACGTCTATCCGGGGGACAGGCCTGGCCGGGCCGTCAGGTTGCCGCTGACGGCAATCGAGCTCGACTGGCGCTGACAAGCGAACACTTGTTCGATCCGACCCGCGGGCTAGACTGGAATCCATGGCGGCTGAAGAGCTGGTCGTACACGGCGCGCGGGAGCACAACCTCAAGGACGTCACCGTCCGGCTGCCGCGCAATGCGCTGATCTGCGTCACCGGGCTGTCCGGCTCCGGGAAGTCCTCGCTCGCCTTCGACACCATCTACGCGGAAGGCCAGAGGCGGTACGTGGAGTCGCTCTCGGCGTACGCGCGCCAGTTCCTCCAGATGATGGAGAAGCCCGATGTGGACTCGATCGACGGGCTTTCGCCGGCCATCTCGATCGACCAGAAGACGACCTCGCGGAACCCCCGCTCGACGGTCGGCACGGTCACGGAGATCTACGACTACCTGCGCCTGCTCTACGCGCGCATCGGGCAGCCTCATTGCCCGGTCTGCGGGCGCCCGATCGCCGGTCAGTCGATCGAAGCGATCGTCGACCAGATCCTCCGGCTTCCGGAGGGGACGAAGTTCACCGTCAACGCGCCGGTCGTCCGCGACCGCAAGGGCGAGTACAAGGACCTCCTCGAGCAACTGCGCGGCGAGGGTTTCACCCGCGTGAAGGTGGACGGCGAGCAGCGGCTCCTCGAGGAGGAGATCGACCTCGACAAGAAGTTCAAGCACACAATCGAGGTGATCGTCGACCGGCTGACGATGAAGCCGGACATCCGGCACCGTCTCTTCGACTCGATCGAGACGGCGCTCGCCCTCGCGGACGGGCTGGTGACGATCGACCTCGTGGACACCGGCGAGGAGCAGACGTTCTCGGAGCGCTTCGCCTGCCCCGAGCACGGGGTCGGCCTACCGGAGCTCCAGCCGCGGATCTTCAGCTTCAACTCACCGCACGGCGCCTGCCCTCGCTGCACGGGGCTCGGTGCGCAGCAGGAGATCGACCCCGACCTGCTCGTCCCGGATCCCGAGCTTTCCATCTCCGAGGGAGCACTCGTGCCGTGGTCCGTGGGGAACTCGACCTATTACGAGTCGGTGATCCAGGCGATCGCTGACCGCTACGAGATCGACATCGACAAGCCGTGGCGCGACCTGACCGAGGAGCAGCAGAACCTCTTCCTCTACGGGACGGACGGCGACAAGGTCTACGTCACCTATCGGAACCGAATGGGGCGCAGGCGGGCCTACATGCTCGCCTTCGAAGGCATCGTCCCGAGCCTGGAGCGTCGCTACCGCGAGACCGACTCCGCGGGGCAGCGCGAGCGGATCGAGGAGTACATGAGCTTCAGGCCGTGCCCGGTCTGCAAGGGCGCGCGCCTGAAGCCCGAGGTGCTTGCGGTCACGGTCGGCGGCAAGAACATCCACGAGTTCACGCAGATGTCGGTCACGCGCGCGGCCGAGTTCCTGGAGGGCCTGCAGCTGACCGAGACCGAGGAGCTGATCGGCCGGCGGATCATCAAGGAGATCCGCGAGCGGCTCGCGTTCCTCGAGAACGTCGGCGTGGGCTACCTGCAGCTCGACCGCGCGGCCTCGACGCTCTCGGGTGGCGAGGCGCAGCGGCTGCGGCTCGCGACGCAGATCGGCTCTCAGCTCGTCGGGGTGCTCTACATCCTCGACGAGCCGTCCATCGGCCTGCATCAGCGCGACAACGGGAAGCTGATCGCGACGCTCGACAGGCTCCGCGATCTCGGCAACACCGTGCTCGTCGTCGAGCACGACGAGCAGATGATGCGCTCGGCCGACTGGCTGGTGGACATGGGTCCGGGTGCCGGCGAGCACGGCGGCCATGTGGTCGCCGAGGGCCGGGCCGAGCAGGTCGAGCAGAACCCGAAGTCGGTCACCGGCCAGTTCCTCTCCGGCGAGCGGACCATTCCTGTGCCGGAGCGGCGTACAGACGATGCCGGCTCCTTCTGGGTGCGGGGAGCGACCCAGCACAACCTCAAGTCGATCGACGTCGAGTTCCCCGTGGCGAAGTTCATCACCGTCACGGGTGTGTCCGGATCAGGCAAATCCACGCTGGTCAACGAGATCGTCTACAAGGCTCTCGCCAACCGCCTTCACCGGATGCGCGTCAAGCCCGGCGAGCACGCGGGTTGTGAGGGCATCGAGTGCTTCGACAAGGTGATCGACATCGACCAATCGCCCATCGGCCGTACGCCCAGGTCGAACCCCGCCACGTACACCGATCTCTTCACTCCGATCCGCGAGCTCTATGCCCAGACGCCAGACGCCAAGGTGCGTGGCTACAAGCAGGGCCGCTTCTCGTTCAACGTCCGTGGGGGGCGCTGCGAGACGTGCAAGGGCGACGGGACGATCAAGATCGAGATGCACTTCCTCCCGGACGTCTACGTCCCCTGCGAGACGTGCGGTGGCAAGCGGTACAACCGCGAGACGCTCGAGGTGCGTTTCAAGGGGAAGTCGATCGCCGAAGTCCTCGAGATGTCCGTCGAGGAGGCGCTCGCCTTCTTCGCCAAGATCCCGAAGATCCGTCGGCGGCTGCAGACGCTCCACGACGTGGGGCTGGACTACATCAAGCTCGGTCAGCCGGCGACGACGCTTTCAGGCGGGGAGGCCCAGCGGATCAAGCTCGCGAAGGAGCTCTCGAAAGTGGCGACGGGCAAGACGCTCTACATCCTCGACGAGCCCACGACCGGGCTTCATTTCGCAGATATCGAGAAGCTCCTCGACGTTCTCCAGCGACTCGTGGACGCGGGCAACACCGTGCTCGTGATCGAGCACAACCTCGACGTGATCAAGCAGGCCGACTGGGTCGTCGACCTGGGGCCGGAGGGCGGCGAGGCCGGGGGAGAGGTGATCGCGACCGGGACGCCGGAGCAGGTCGCGGAGGTGGAGGAGAGCTACACGGGCCAGTTCCTCCGCCAGGTGCTGCCCGGTGTCGCGGCTGCGGCGGCCTAGTGGACGCGGAGGCGCCGACCGCCACCGAGCCCAGCGCCGACCGCGAGTGGTGGCTGCGGACGCTCGCGATCTTCCAGAGCCCGCGGATCGTCTTCGAGGCGCTGCGGGACGAATCCAAGGAGCAGGCCGAGGCGCGGCAGGAGCCGGTGCTCGCGCTCGTGCTGCTCGCGGGGATCGCCGGTGTGCTGCTCGCCCCGTCGACCGGGCGGCTGCTCGACCAGGACCTCGTCGACAACAGCCTCGCGGTCGTCGCGGTGTTGATCTTCCTCGCCGGCGCGATCTACGGCGCCGCGGCGTACTGGATCGGAGGCGCGTCGCTCTTCGTCGGGCTCAAGGGGGCCGGCAGCCAGGGGAGCTACAGGCGCGCGCGTCACCTGCTCGCCTTCGCGGCTGCTCCGCTCGTGCTCGGGCTCGTGCTCGTCTGGCCCGTTCGCCTCGCCGTCCATGGGAGCGACACGTTTCGCTCCGGGGGCGGCGACACCGGCGCGGCGGTCACGGTCTTCGACGCGATCCTCGCGCTGTTCGCCGCCTGGGCGTTCGGGCTCCTCGTCTACGGGATCAGCGTGGTCGAGCGTTGGAGCGTGCTCCGCGCTGCTGTCTCGCTCGCCCTCATGCTGCTCGCCGTCGTGATCGTCACGCTTCCGTTTCTGATTCCGCTTTCGAGCCGCTGAGGAAGGCGGCCAGCTCCTCGTCGGGGATCGAGTAGGTGTGCTCGTCGCCCGGGAACGCCCCCGAGCGCACGTCGGCCGCATAGCGCTCGATCGCGTCCCGGATCTCGGTCGCGAGCTCCGCGTAGCGCTTGACGAAGCGCGGCTTCTTCCCTTGATAGAGGCCAAGGAGGTCGTGGTAGACGAGGACCTGGCCGTCGCAGTCCCGTCCGGACCCGATGCCGATCGTCGGGATGGTGAGGTCTTCCGTGATCCGGGCAGCGACCGCAGCCGGGACGGCCTCGAGAACCAGCGAGAAGCAACCCGCCTGCTCGAGCGTGCGGGCGTCTTCCAGCAGCTGCCGAGCGCGGGCCGAGGTGCGGCCCTGGGCGCGGAACCCGCCCAGCATCGTCGCGGACTGCGGCGTCAGCCCGATGTGTCCCATGACGGGGATGCCGGCGCCGACGAGTGCGAGAACGCGTGAGACGGTCGGGCCCGCCCCCTCGACCTTGACGGCGTCGGCGCCCGCCTCCTTCACGAAGCGCACGGCGCTCCGTACCGCTTCCTCGTCGGAGACCTGGAAGGAGCCGAAGGGCATGTCGGCGACGACGAGGGGACGCTTCGCACCGCGCACCGCAGCGCGAGTCAGCATCACCATCTCGTCCATGCTCGCCGGAACCGTCGACTCGTAGCCGAGGACGGTCATCGCCGCTGAATCACCCACGAGGACGATGTCAACACCCGCGGCGTCTGCCAGCGAACCGCTGGGGTAGTCGTAGGCGGTCACCATCACGATCCGCTCTCGGCGCCTCTTCATGTCCGCGAGGTCGGTCAGAGGCAGCTTGCCGCTGGTCTCGGGTCGGCTGGTCATGGATCTCCCTCCAGGAGGACGTTGTCGATCAGGCGAACGCGGCCGGCGCGCGCGGCGGCGAGCAGATGGAAGCGGCCGTCGAAGCGGGCTGTCTCGACGTACTCGAGCTCGAGGACCGGCTCCGACGAGAGGATCTCGCGCGCGGTAGCAACAGGATCCTTGCCGTGCTCATGGGCCTCCTGGCCGGCGAGGAGGCCCCGCGGGAGCGCGGCTGCGGCGGCGCGCTCTTCGGGTGACAGGAGGACGTTCCGCGAGCTCAGCGCGAGACCGTCCTCGTCTCGAATCGTGGGGAGGATGCGAATCTCGATTCCCAGATCGAGGTCGCGCACGAGCTGCTCCACGACCGCTGCTTGCTGCGCGTCCTTCTGCCCGAAGTAGGCCCGGCGCGGCCGGACGATGTTGAAGAGCTTGAGGCAGGCCGTCGCTACACCGCGGAAGTGTCCCGGGCGAGCGGCGCCTTCGAGGCCCTGCGTCAGACCCTCGACCTCCACCCAGGTCTGGAACCCCTTCGGGTACATCTCCTCGACCGTCGGGATGAACAGGAAGTCCACCCCTTCCTCTTCCGCGGTCCGAATGTCGTCCGTCTCGTCTCGGGGATACGCATCGTAGTCCTCGCCGGGACCGAACTGCGCCGGGTTCACGAAGATGCTCGCGACGACTGTGTCGCACTCGTTGCGGGCCGCCTCGAGGAGCGCGATGTGGCCCGCGTGCAGCGCACCCATCGTCGGTACGAGGCCGACTTCGAAACCGCTGGGCAGTCCTTCGCGGAGCTCACGCAGGGCGTTGATCGTCCGGGCGATCCTCATCGCGAATGCACCCTCAGGAGCGCCGCCTCCGTGTCTGCGAGCGCGCGGTACAGCGGGAGCAGCTCGGGCCTACGCGCACCGATCGCCTCGACATGGCGCTCGATCGTCGTCCAGTCTCCGCGGACGAGCGGCCCGGTGTGGCTGAAACCGTTCTCCATGGTTCGACGCATGAGGGGCTCGAGCGCTTCGGGCGGGCCTCCGGCAGCTTCCATCAGTTCGGCTGCCACGTCGTGCAGCGTGACGAGGAAGGCCGACGCGAAGTGCGCGGCCGCGTGGTAGAGAGGCCGCTCGTCGTCGTCGAGCTCGAAGGGCGTGACGCGGAGCAGAGCCGCGAGGGTGCGGCCGGCCGCGAGCGCCTCCTCGTCCTCGCCGCTGACTGCCGCCCAGGAGCCGTCGAACTGCTCGGGGCCGAGGTCGAGGATGAACGTCTGGAGAGGGTGGAAGCTGAAGCGCCGTTCGTGAGGGGCGAGCGCGTCGAGGCGGCAGGCGCCGCTCGTATGCGCCACCCAGGGCCCGGGCTCGATCGCCTGCGCCACCTCCGGGATGACCCGGTCCGGCACGCAGATGACCACGACCTCCGCGTCGCCGACCTCGACCTCGCGGCCCGTGGTCCACGTCGGGACTCGCTCGCCCAGGCGGGCGGCTAGGGCCTTGCCGACGCGTCCGGCGCCGACGACGCATGCTGATTTGAAGGTCACAGAGCTCCAGTTCCTGAGTGGATACCGGGCATTGGAAGTGTAGCCCGAGGCGAAATGGGGCCGCCGAAGCCGGACATGAACAGTCATGTCATCGTTGCCGGACGTGTCAGGCGCCGGATCCCGACGCGATCACTTCCAGGCCGTGTACGAGGCGAACTACCACCGTGTGCTCGGGTACGCGCTGCGGCGCGTAGGGCGCGACGACGCGGCTGACGTAGTCGCCGAGACGTTCCTCGTCGCCTGGCGGCGGTTCGACGAGGTGCCGGCGGGCGAGGCGGCGCGGCTGTGGCTGTACGGGACCGCGCGGCGCGTCGTGGCCAACCAACAGCGTGGGAAGCGGCGGCGCGAACGACTGACTCAGCGCATCCAGACGGATGTTGGGCACGAGGGCGAGCCCTGTCGGGTGGACGACAGCCTCGGTGCGGTCGCGGCCGCATTTGCGAGGCTGCGGGCGGACGACCGCGAACTCCTCGCGCTCGTCGCCTGGGAGGGACTGGACGCCCGCGAAGTCGCACAGGTCTGCGGCTGCTCGCGGAACGCAGCGCGCATCCGCATCCATCGCGCGCGCCGTCGGTTCGCGCACAAGCTCGCTCGCGTCGGCGGGTCGGTGAAACAGAACCCGGTTGGCGGACATGTATCCGAGGCCTATGAGTAAGTACGCAAATCCAGTCGACGCTCTGATCGCCGAGCTCGCTCCGGTGCGCGACGACGAGCTCCTCGCTGCGCAGGGCTCCTCCGATGCTCCTGCGCTGTTCGCGACGATCGTCGCGTCGCCTGCCGACACGGGCGCGGACAGGCAGCTCCGCCGCCGCCGCGGCCGTGCGCTCGCATTCGCCGCGGCTGTGGTGTTGGCGGCTGTTCTTTCGATCCCTGCGCTCGGGGTGGGAGAGGAGATCGTAAGCATCTTTGGAGGATGGCCGAGTGAACCCGATTATCCGGCCCCGGTGCCCTCAGCATCCGACCTCATCATCGTCTCCGGCGAGCACGGTGTGGCCTGGAAACTCGTTGCGACGAGGAGCGATCAGGGTCTCTGCCTGGGGCTGGTGTACGGCTCCGGCCGCGGCGAGGAGGTCGGTCAGGCGAGCTGCGGGTACGTCGATCTACGGGGTGATCTCGACCCCGAAGTCCGGGGCGACCCGTCTACGAAATGCCTCGCGTCGCCGACCGAGGTCGTCTCCTGTGGAAGTCTTCCCCGCCACTGGATCGACTTCGCATACGGAACCGACCCTGATCCCCACTTTACGGGCCCAGGCAAAGACCTGACCCGGATCATCGTCTTCGGCGCGACCGCCGCGGATGTAGCGAGGGTCGACCTCCTCCTCACGAACGGCGAGACCGTGCGCGCCCGCCTCGTCGAGCAGCCGCAGGGCATCGGCGCCCACCTGAACTTCTACTGGGCGGCCCTGCCCCTCGAGGACGGATACACGGAGTCAGCAGAGCTCCGGATCGTGATCGAGATGGTGATCGCAAGGGATTCCGCCGGGCACGTCCTTGAGCGTCGAGTGGCTGCCTGGAACGGAAATCCAACGGGAGATCCAGACGGGCCCCCGCCACCGAGCGCTCAGTGATGCCTCAGTCGCTACGCTTGAGGGGATGGCCCAGAAGGTGCAGAAGACCGAACAGGAGTGGCGCGAGGCGCTGTCGCCCGAGCAGTACCGTGTGTTGCGCGAGAAGGGAACCGAGCGCGCCTTCACCGGGGCATACCACGCCACGAAGGAGCCGGGCGCCTATCGCTGCGCCGGTTGCGGGAGCGAGGTTTTTCGCTCGGACACCAAGTTCGAGTCGGGCACAGGCTGGCCGAGCTTCTACGAGCCTGCGAGCTCGGATGCCGTCGAGACGGAGCGTGACTGGGGCCTCCTCGTCCCGCGGACCGAGGTGCACTGCGCGAGCTGCGGCGGCCATCTCGGCCATGTCTTCGGAGACGGCCCGCAGCCGACCGGCCTCCGTTACTGCATCAACTCTTGCGCGCTCGACCTCGAGCCCGAAGACTCCGAGTAGCGGTCCCCGAAGCCGTTTGCAGTGCGTCCGGGTACCTGCCTAGACTGCCTCGGCGATGCCGATCTACGAGTTCGTGTGCATGACGTGCGAGAGCCACTTCGAGGAGCTCTTGGGGCTGGACGCCGGCGATCCTGAGTGCCCGGAGTGCGGCTCTGGAAAGACTCGCCGCCAGCTCTCCGTCTTCGCGACTCACGGCACCGCCGGACAGCCCAGCTTCGGCGGACCTTCTGGGGGCGGCTGCTGCGGCGGGGGCTGTGGCTGCGGATCCTGAGGTTCTGAATCGCCGCGCCGTGCTCGCGGCGTACGCGACCGAAACCGCTGCCTGCTTGCGCTGCCGGCTGGCGTCGGGCCGCACGCAGGTCGTCTTCGGCGTCGGAAACCCCGACGCGGACCTCCTGTTCGTCGGGGAGGCCCCGGGCTTCCACGAGGACCAGCAGGGCTATCCGTTCGTCGGCCAGGCGGGCAAGCTCCTCGACAAGCTCCTCGAGGGGATCGGCTTGACGCGCGAGGACGTGTACATCGCGAACGTGATCAAGTGCCGCCCGCCGGGCAACCGCGATCCTCAGCCGGACGAGATCGAGGCCTGCGAGGCGCACCTCTTCCGCCAGATCGAGCTGATCGAGCCCAAGCTGATCGCGACGCTCGGGAACTTCGCCACGAAGCTCCTGTCCGGCAAGCCCCATGGGATCACTCGCGTGCACGGTCGCCAGCAAGAGACAACGCTCGGAGGACGGTCGGTCACGCTGTATCCGCTCTACCATCCGGCCGCTGCGCTCTATACCCCGGCCATGCTGCGTACGCTCGAGGACGACTTCCGCCGCATCCCGGAGCTCCTGGCCGAGGAGACAGGCGTTCCTGCACAGGTGATCCAGTTTCCGACGGCCGTTCCGCAAGCGCCGTTGTCGGCCGCCGAGCAACTCGGCCTCTTCTAGGAGGGCTTGACGAAACATCACCTGTGCCGCCGGAGGCGCGCCGCTCGCCCCAACGCATCCGCGTTCAGAATGACGCGTCGCCCCGTATCCAGATTCGATACGAGGGCTCCCTGCGTCCTGGCCTCGGAACGACCGGCCCGTCCCGGCGACGAGTGACGTTCCGCCAAACCCTCCTAGTCTCACTTTCGTGATCGAGCTGGAGTCGGCCTCGCCGGAGGAGACCGAGCGGATCGCCGCAGCGCTCGCGGCGGAGCTCGTATCGGGCGACGTGATCACCGTCTCCGGCGAGCTCGGCGCGGGCAAGACCACCTTCGTTCGTGGCGCGTGCCGCGGGCTCGGTGTCGAGGGGCCCGTGACGAGCCCGACGTACACCGTCGGACATCTGTACGAGGGGCGTCTGCCCGTCTCCCACCTCGACCTCTACCGCTTCGACGGGATGTCGGACGCGGAGTGGGGGGACCTGGAGCCCTACTTCGAGAACGCCGTCGCCTTCGTTGAATGGCCGGAGGCGGGCGCGGGCTTCCTGCCCGTGCCGCGGGCAACCGTTGGTTTGCGGCACCTCGGCGAGACGCATAGACTGATCGTCCTCTCGACTAGAGAAAAAACCCTGGAAAACAGCGTTTTAGCCGGTGTTGGTCCTCGCGTTTGACACAGCCACGGATGTGGCCACGAGCGCCCTCGTCCTCAACGGGGAAGTGGTCGGCGAGCGCGCCTCGCGCGCAGTCCGTATCCTCGAGGACGTGGACTCGCTCCTAGCCGGGGCGGCGCTCGAGCGCGAGGCAATCGAGGGAATCGTGGTCGGAACCGGCCCGGGGAGCTACACCGGACTGCGCATGGGCCTTGTGACCGCGCGCGCGCTGGCAATCGCCCTCGACGCTCCGCTTGCCGGTGTCTCGACGCTTGCCGCCCTGGCCGCGGGCGCCCCGGGGGCTCATCCGGTGATCGACGCCCGGCGGAGCGAGGTCTTTGCGCTGGAGGAGGGCTCCCCGGCCGTCATGCTGGCGGAGGATCTCCCCGTGAAGCCGCGAGACGCCTACGTGGGAGACGGAGCAGTCCGCTACCGCGAGCTTCTGGAAGCACGTGGCGCCCGGGTACCACCCGACGACGACCCGGTGCACACGCCGTGGGCGCGTCATCACGCGGCTCTGGCCGGCGGCTTCGGCTCCCCTGACGCGGCGCAGCCCATCTACCTCCGGCTCCCGGACGCCGAGAAGTCGCTCTCGGGATGATCGCCCGCGCCACCATCGAGATTCGCAAGCTGGCGCTCCATGATCTCGACGCGATCGAGCGGATCGAGAACGCGGTCTACCCGACGCCGTGGTCGCGATCCATGTTCGCCGGCGAGCTGGCCAAGCCCTCCTCCCTGTCGCTGGGCGGCTTCGACCCTGATACGGGCAGACTCGTCGCGTACCTGATCGTCTCCCGCTACGTGGACGCGTGGCACATCATGAACCTCGCCGTGCACCCGGGCTGGCGGCGCATCGGCGTCGCGAGCCGCCTCCTGGACGAGCTCTTCGAGCTGACGGCTGGAGACCCGCGGCGCGGCTACACCCTCGAGGTTCGGGTCTCGAACACCACCGCGATTGCCCTCTACGAGACCTTCGGGTTCGAGACGAGCGGCCTGCGGCGCGGCTACTACACCGACAACCGCGAGGACGCGCTGATCATGTGGAGGGACCCGCTCGGCCACGGAGCGGTCGGAGAGGCCTAAACCCTTGGAGCTCATTCTCGGGGTCGAGACGTCGTGCGACGAGACAGCCGCCGGCGTCGTCACGGGCGACGGACGTATCCTTGCGAACGTCGTCGCCTCACAGGCGGATCTGCACGCCCGCTACGGGGGAGTCGTCCCGGAAGTCGCCTCCCGGCGACACTTGGAGCTGGTCACACCCGTCGTCACCGAGGCGCTCGAACGCGCGGGCGCCGGGCTCGAGGATCTCAACGCGGTCGCGGTCACCCGGGGCCCGGGGTTGATCGGAGCACTCCTCGTCGGTCTCTCTGCAGCCAAGGCGCTCGCCTGGTCCCGACGCTTGCCGCTCGTCCCGGTAAACCATCTGCACGGACACGTTGCATCGCTCTACCTCCAGCCGGATCCCCTCGAGCCACCTTTTGTCTGTCTCCTGGCCAGCGGCGGCCACACGCTCCTGCTGGAGGTACGAGACCGGAGCGGTTTCGACGTCCTCGGATCGACGCTGGACGACGCGGCCGGCGAGGCGTTCGACAAGGGTGCTCGGCTGCTGGGCCTTGGTTACCCCGGGGGTGCAGCGATCGACCGCCTCGCCCGCGAGGGAGATCCAGAGGCCTTCAGCTTTCCGGTGGCGCGCGTACCGGGCCTCGATTTCTCCTTCTCCGGGCTCAAGACGGCTCTGCTGTACACCGTCCGGGACCTGGAGCCGGAGGAGGTCGAGCGGCGCCGCGCCGACCTGGCCGCGAGCTATCAGCGGGCGATCGTGAGGGCCCTTTCCGAGCGGACGCTGGAAGCAGCCGAGCAGACCGGCTTGGAGCGAATCGCCGTCGTCGGCGGCGTGGCTGCGAACTCGGAGCTCAGGGGTGCGATGGGGGAGGCCGCTCTCGCGCCGCTCGAGCTCTGCACCGATAACGCAGTGATGATCGCCTCCGCGGCACGCTTTTCCCCAACCGTCCCGTATCCGGGATATCTTGCTCTCGATGCGTATGCGACGGCGGCTTAGGCGGCCGCAACCGCAGGCACGGTTGTCAGCCGCGCCGCCTGCAAACCATCGCAAACCGGCGTCCTCGGTCGGCGCCGCACTGTCACGTGCGACGCCTTCTTGCGTCCTTGGCTTGCTCGGCTTTCGGCGGCGCAACAGGAACGTGCCCACGGTCGCGACCGCCAAGCTCGCGCGCACGATGACCTTGGCCGCGGTTGCCGCGGTCGCCACGGCTCTCCTTCTCGTAGGCACCGTGCAAGGAGCAAGCGAGACGGCCGCTCGCGCCGCCTCCCGCGCGTGGCACTCGGTGTTCCCGGACCGCCCGAAGATGGCGGTCGGCGAGCGCGGGATCGTGATCCTTTCCTCTCCCTCGGTGGCCGAGCGCGCCGCCGCGGCGTCGAAACGGCCTTCGGCCGCGGACGAGAAGCAGTGGGTTGCGGACATCCACGCGCTGCAACAGAGCCTGCTGGCTGCCTTGCGCGACCGCGGGGTGAACCTCCAGCCGGACTTCCGCTTCACCCACGTGCTCAACGGCTTCTCGGCGCCTCTCGACGGCCGGGCCGTCGCCGAGCTGGAACGCAATCCGCTCGTCGTGGGGATTTATCCCGTGCGGGCGGTGTATCCGGCCGAAGTGCAGACGGGCGGCGGGCCCGGCCAGGCTCCCGGAGTCGCGTTGCGCGGATTCGACGGTCGGGGCGTGACGATTGCTCTCCTGGATACGGGCGTCGATCGTTTCCACCCCAATCTCCGCGGGCGAGTCGGCGCAGGTCATGATTTCGTCTCCGGCGACGAGCGGGCAGCTCCCGAACGGAGTCCTGACGAGGCCGCCCGGCTCGAGACCCACGGCACTCGGATGGCGGGGCTGGCCCTTCGCGTCGCGCCTGCCGCCCGCATCGTCCCGTTTCGGATTCTCGGCTGGCAAAGGACAGAGGAAGGCACGGCGGTTGCGGGGCGCGGCGATCTACTGATCGCCGGGCTCGAGCGGGCGGTCGATCCGAACGGCGACGGCGCCACGAACGATGCGGTGCAGGTCGCGCTCGCGCCCGTGGTCGAGCCGTTCGCCGCCTTTACGGACAGCCCCGAGGCGCGCGCTGTCACGGGCGCGAGCGATCTCGGGACCCTCGTTGTCGCGCCGTCCGGAAACGACGGGGACGCCGGCCTCGGCTTCGGAAGCGTGGGCGCACCGGGCTCCGCCCCCGACGCCATGAGCGTCGGCGCGCTCGACACTCGCCGCGGCGTCTTCGAGACGCAGGCCAGGCTGATGGTAGGAAACGGCACGGTCGCCGACGAGCCTGCCCGGATCCTGGGCGCCGTCCGAACGGGGAACGGCTTGACACTCGGCGTCTCCGCCCTCCTGGGGCCTTCGCTCGCCGATTCACAGCGCCCGGCCGATTCGGAGGCCGGGGGGATCGAGCTCGGCGACTTCTTCGATTCGAACGGCGTCAGTCGTGTAGCCGGCCGCGCCGCTCTCGTCCCCGCGGACGGCGCGTCGCTCGCCCGCAAAGCCGCGAACGCGAAGGCCGCGGGCGCGGCCGCGCTGCTCGTCTACGGCACCGATCTGCCCGCCGGCGCCCTCGACTTCGACGAGAGCGGAGCTCTGCCCGTGGTCGCCGTTGCAGGTCCAGCTGGGCGGGAAGCCGTGGACGGCCTACGCAACGGCAACGAGGTCGCGGTCGCGCTCGGCGCGTCCCGCCCGGTTGGAAACGGGGCCACCGGCCGTGTCTCCGCCTTCTCCTCGGGAGGACTTGCCTTCGATGGGCGAGTGCGGCCGGACGTCGTCGCGCCTGGAGTGGGTCTCGCGACCGACGATGCGCGCCCCGGGGGCAGGGACGAGGCCCGCTTCGCGACAGCCACCGGTTCGAGCGCCGCCGCGGCGGTCGTCGCCGGAGCCGCGGCGCTCGTCGTGCAGGCGCGTCCCGACCTGAGCCCGAGAGAGCTGCGGGCGGTGTTGGTCGGCTCGGCGTCTTCGCTGGGCGAGGCCGTGACTCGCCAGGGCGCGGGCCTCGTCGACCCGGCTGCCGCCGCGGAAGCCAAGCTCGTCGTCGAGCCGGCGACGCTGGGGTTCGGCCGTGCCAGCGGCAAGGCCTGGAACACCTCGCGCACGATCACGATCAGGAATGTCTCGCGCCAGGCGCTCGAGATCGGGTTCGCCTCCGTCGCCGACCAGCCCTCCGCGGTCGGCTTCACCGCCGAACCGGCGCACCTGAATCTCGGGCCGGGTGCCTCGGCCCAGGTGACGCTCGGGATCTCCGCCGCGCAGTCGAACGCCGGTGCGAGCGGGGTTCTCCTCGCGACCGCGGGCGGCGCCCCACCGGCGCGGGTTCCGTGGGCCGTCGGCAAGCGCACTGTCGGCTCTGCGCCGCTCGTCGGATCGGTCAGTCTTTCCAACTGGGAGTTCGAGCCCTCGAAGTCGGCGCCTGCGGTGCTCGCCTTTCGCGCCGGGCGCGCCGACTCCGGTGACGGGCAGATCGAGCCCGTCGGGCTCCTCGACGTGGAGCTCTGGACTCCAGAAGGCAAGAAGCTCGGTCTCATCGCCCGTCTGCGGGATCTGCTGCCAGGTCGCTACGCGATCGGCCTTACCGGCCGAGACGCGCTGGGCAAGGTGCTCCCCGCCGGGATGTACGTTCTCAGGCTGCGCGCGCAGCCGGTCGATGCGGAGGAGGGCACTCTTCCGTCGACCGCCCAGACCGTCATTCGCATAAAGGAGCGCTCGTGACGACTGTCGAGGCACCTCCTTCCCACCTGAAGGAGAACCCATGGGAGATGGCCCGGAGCCAGCTGCGACGAATCGCGGGGCTCATCGACGTGAGCGACAGCATGCTCAACGTCCTGCAGGAGTGCAAGAAGTGCGTTTCCGTCTCCATTCCGACCCGGATGGAGGACGGCTCGGTGCACGTCTTCGAAGGCTTCCGCGTCACGCACAACGTCGCGCGCGGGCCCGCGAAGGGCGGCATCCGCTACCACCAGGACGTCACGCTCGATGAGACCAAGGCTCTCTCCATGTGGATGACGTGGAAATGCGCCCTGATGGGCCTCCCGTTCGGCGGCGCCAAGGGCGGCGTCGTCGTCAGTCCCAAGGAGCTGTCCGAGGACGAGCTCCAGCGCATGACGCGCCGCTACACGAGCGAGATCATCAACCTGATCGGGCCGGAGGTCGACATTCCCGCGCCGGACGTCGGAACGGGGCCGCGCGAGATGGCGTGGATCTTCGATACCTACTCGATGAACAAGGGCTACTCGGTACTCGGCGTC
>Ga0209874_1000002_pt1 | contig 94775 bp, 95 predicted proteins | sample GWRWN1_20_30_FD_187216 | JGI IMG/M metagenome (GOLD analysis project Ga0209874, IMG submission 187216) | Riverbed sediment microbial communities from areas with no vegetation in Columbia River, Washington, USA - GW-RW N1_20_30 (SPAdes)... | ecosystem: Environmental > Aquatic > Freshwater > River... | reverse complement strand
GAGCTTCACCTTCACAGGTCTGGCGTGCGGCTTGACCTACACGCTCGGGGTCGAGGCTTACGACGCAGCCGGAAACGCGTCGAGCCGAGCGACGCTCTCTGCCGCGACGGGCGCCTGCCCGCCCCCCTCCACGGATGCGGCCGTCGCCGCCGCCGGCGACATCGCCTGCGACCCGGCCTCAAGCAGCTTCCAGGGCGGCTTGGGCACGACGACCTCCTGCCGGCAGCGCTACACCTCCGACCTGCTCGTCAACGGCGGTTTCGACGCCGTCCTCGGGCTCGGCGACAACCAATACGAGAACGGGGAGCTGAGCGCCTACCAGCAGTCGTTCGAGCCCAGCTGGGGACGCGTCAAGTCGCTCATCCACCCGGCGGTCGGCAATCACGAGTACCAGACGAGCGGCGCGAGCGGTTACTACAGCTACTTCGGGCAGGCGGCGGGCGACCCGGCCAAGGGCTACTACAGCTACGACCTCGGCGCCTGGCACCTGATCGCCCTCAACTCGAACTGCAGTGCCGTCGGCGGCTGTGGCGCCGGCTCGCCCCAAGAGACGTGGCTGCGCAACGACCTGGCGGCGCACACGAACGCGTGCACGCTCGCCTACTGGCACCACCCCCGCTTCAGCTCGGGCAGCGAGCACGGCAACGATTCCGCCTACTCGGCCTTTTGGAGCGACCTCTACAGCGCCAACGCCGACCTCGTCCTCAACGGGCACGAGCACAACTACGAGCGCTTCGCTCCGCAGACGCCGGCCGCGGCGCCCGACGCGCAGCGCGGCCTCCGCGAGTTCGTCGTCGGCACGGGCGGCAAGGGCCACTACACCTTCGCGACCACACCGCAGCCCAACAGCGAAGTGCGCAGCTCCGGTACCTTCGGCGTCCTCAAGCTGACCCTGCGCGCGAACGGCTACGACTGGAGGTTCTTGCCCGAGGCCGGCAAGACCTTCACGGATTCCGGCTCGGGGTCCTGTCACTAGCGCGGTTCACACGCACACGGAAAGCGCCCTCTCGACCGAGGCCGTCACCTCTCCGTTTGCGTTCACCGTCAGGTGAGTCACGATCTGGACCAGGAGGTTGTCTCCGCTCCGCGGGCCCACGAGGTGAAGGTTCCGGGTCGAGGTCACGTCCTGGGGGGACGAGCCGCCGAGATCGATCCGGAAATTGTCGACGCTCGTCGCGCGGTAGATCGTGCCGCTCGTCAGGCCCGTGGCGGTGACTCCCTGGTAGTTGAGATGGCCGGCCACGGTACCCGCGTTCTCGAGCAGGGCAACGAGGTGAAGTTCGCCGCCCAATTGCACGAGCTCACCGGTGCAGTCCTGCGAGCGGATGGACGAGAGCGGTAGCGTGATGTTCTGCAGGACGGCTCCGCCTGCGGGCTCGACCCGCGCGATTCCGGCGAGAGCGACGGAGAGCGCTGTTAGGACAGCGAACATGCTGAGACTCCGCATCGATTTCTCCTTTTCGGCTACTGCACCGTGATCACGAGTTGCGGGGCCCGGCCTGCAGCCCCCTCTTTCGACGCGTAGTCGGCGCCATTGTTCGAGCTCGAGGTCACCTTGAGGCTGACGACGCCGTCGCCCAGGACGAGGCTCGTGACATCGACCTCGTACCAAGTGCCCACGGAGACGGGACCCAGCGAGGCGGAAACGGCGCTATTCGCGGCAGGAGCGTTGTTCCAGTTGACCGTTCCCTCGCTCCAGGACGAGTTCGCGACGCGGAAATCACCGCCCCGATTCGAGGAGTCGGTGCAGAACAGCCGGAGCTTCGCACTCACGACTGTTCGAGTCCCGATTCCTGACACGGAGAACTTGAGCAGCAGGTGCTGGACGGGCTGGTTGTCCGTCTCCAGGCTCGGGCTGGTGCCGAAGTTCGTCGTCGGCATGCTCGAGCGGACCGTGGCGTCGTCGCTCGGGAGGACGATTACAGTCGAGCTGGGCGGCTTTGTCGTCGCGGACGCGGTGTTCGAGTCGCCTGAGACATGCTCCGCGGCGTCGAACGCCCGCACGGTGTACGTGTACGTCGTAGCCGGCTGGAGCGCGGAGTCGAGGAACGACGTGGATGGCGAGGTGCCTACTTGGAGGCCGTCCCGCACGATCTGGTAACCGGCGACACCGACGTCGTCGGTGCTCGCGTCCCAGCTGAGGCTGATCGTGGTGGAAGAGACCGATGTCGCCAGGAGATTCGTGGGCGCCGTCGGTGCTTCGGTGTCCGGGACGGATTCTCCGGCGACGGTGACGACGAGCTGGGGTGCGAAACTCGCCGTTCCTTCCGTCGAGTCGTAATCGGCGCCGTCGGTCGACGCGGATGTCACGCGCAGCGACAGCGAGCCGTCGCCTGTCACGAGACTCGAGAGATCGACCTCGTACCACGTCCCGGCCGTGACGGCGCCAAGGGAGGCCGCGACAGCCGCATTCGCCGCCGGCGCACTGTTCCATGTCACCGTCTGCTCGCTCCACGACGAGCTGGTTGCCAGATGAAAGTCGCCGCCTGCGTCCGAAGCGTTCAAGCAGTGCAGCCGCAGCTTCGCGCTCACGACCTGGCGGCCGGCTATTCCGCTCAGCGGAAACTTGAGCAGGAAGTTCTTTACCGGGCTGTTGTCGACGTGGATCGACGTCGCCGAACCAAAATTCGTGCCGGCTAGGTCGGCCTGCACGTAGGCGTCGTCGCTCGGAGCGAAGGTGAGTACCTGATCGGGGGGCCCCGTCGTCGCGCTGGCGGTGTTGGAGCTTCCGGAGAGGTTGCCGCCATGGTCGAATGCCCTGACTGCGTAGGTGTAGGTCGTGTTCGGCTGCACCGTGCGGTCCGAGTAGCTCGCCGTCGTCGACGTGGCCACCTCACTCCCGTTGCGCAGGATCCGATACCCGGCGACAGCGACGTCGTCGGTGCTCGCCGTCCACGACAAGTCCACCCTGCTACCGCCGACCGCGTTCGCCGCCAGGTTGCTCGGGTCGCTCGGCGGAGAAGTGTCGGGCGTAGGTCCGTGACAGGCGCCGGTGCCCGCATCCGAGAAGGTCCTGCCCGCCTCGGGGACGAACTCCCAGTCGTAGCTCGTCGGATGAAGCGTGAGCTTGAGGACGCCGTAGGTCGTGTCGTTGCGCACCTGGCTATTGGCGAAGATGGTCGTGAACGACGTGTGGTTGGCCCCGCCGCTCCCGACCACGAACTCCCTGATCCCGCGTGCGAGGTCGAGGGCCCCGGTGGGCGTCTGCGGCGCGAAGCGCTCATACGTGTGGTCGTGCCCGTTCAGGACGACATCCGCGTCGGCGGCGTAGAGCGCGTCCCAAAACGTCCTGTAGGCGCTGTCGGCTCGCCCGCCTGAGCTGAAGACGGGCACGTGCCAGTACGCGAGTGTGCAGAAATTCGTGTGAGCGGCGAGATCGGCCCGCAGCCACTGACCCTGCGGCGTGCTCGAGCTGCAGCCGCCGGCGGCGCCGCAGTTCGAGTTGAGGACGATCAGGTGCCAGGTCCCGATGTCGTAGCTGTAGTAGCCCTTGCTGGGATCGCCGGCGGCGGCCCCGAAGTACCGGAAATGCCCGGCGGCGCCGGCGTTCGCGGAGTTGCAGTCGGTCCCGCCCGAGGTGAGGTATTCGTGGTTGCCGACCGCGGGATACGTGATCGGTTTGACGCGGCCCCAGCTGAGGTCGTACGACTGCAGGAAGGCCTGGTAGCCGCCGCAGTAGTACTGGTTGTCTCCGAGATCGAGCACGGCGGCGAGGCCGGCGTCGACGAGTAGGTCAGATGTGTACTTCTGGCGGCAGCTGTTCGAGGTTCCGAGCCCCCCGTTGAAGCTCGCGTTCGCCGGGTCGCAGGCGATGTCGCCGGCCGCCGCCACAATGGGATCGCCGGTTGCCGCAAAGGCGACTTCGACGATCGCCCGCTCGGCAGGTCCCGTTGTCTTGCCGACGAGGCCGGCGAAGGCGACGGCGAGGACGACCCCCAAGATCACGAGGGCGGTTTTCGCTCTCATGGCGTCTCGATCACGAGTTGAGGCGCGCTGGCGGTTTCCCGGCTCGACAGGTTGATCGTCTTGTTCACCGCCGTGGTCAGCGCGACGCTCACGTCGCCGTTGCCGCTCACGAGGGCCGTCACGGGAATTGCCACCCAGGTTCCAGCCGAGAAGGCGCCCGAGAGGAACGTCGGATCGCTGAACGGCGGCGCGTTCGCATACGTGAGCGAGGTCTCGAGCCACGTGTTGCTCGCGACCGCGTGAACCGCGAAGCCGGCGCTCGACGCGTTGTTGACGAAGACCCTGAGCGTCGCCCTCGTGATCTGTCCGCCGACCCCGGCCACTTGGAAGCGCAAGTAGGAATTCGTCTCAGGGCTCGAGTCGAGTCGCAGGGCCGTGATCGAGCCGTAGTTCGAGTTCGGCTTGTTTGCGTTGATGTAGGCGTCCGCAATCGCGGTGAACGTGAAGACGGCCGGAGGCGTAGTCGCGGAGACCGAGGACGATTGCGCGGAGCCGTTCCCCGCAGCATCGAGGGCTGCGACCGTGTAGGTGTAGGTCGTCTGCGGGTTGACGGTCGTGTCGCTGTAGGTAGTCGTTCCGGCTCCGACGCTGGCCAGGACGGCGCCGCCACGACGGATGACATACGCCGAGACCGCGACATCGTCGCTCGAGGCCGACCAGGAGAGGTCTAGCTCGCGAGGCCCGGCCACTGACGCCGCCAGGTTCGCTGGTGCCGAGGGCGCGCTCGTGTCGACCTTGACGACGGCGGTCGACGTGTACGTCGTGATGTTGCCGGCCCTGTCGGGGACGCGGTAGCGGTAGACGTAGCATCGGGCGCTGGCGACGGAGGTGTCGGGAGAGGAGACCGCCGTCCAGCTGCCTGCGAAGGCCCCACATCCGCTCGCCGTCAGCACGGCCGCGTCGCGCTGGAGGACGCCGGAGCCGGGCGCGATCCCCGAGCCGCCATCAGTCCCGTCGGCGGTCGTCACCGCAACGGACCCGCTCGTGTTGTAGCCGTCGGTATAGGAGATGGAGCCGCCGCTCGGCGCCGTTCGGTCGATCAGGACATCCGCGACGGCCTGTCCGGTCTGGCCGACCCGGTCCATCGCGACCGCCCGAAGCGCGCGGTTTCCTTCGCCGTCGAGCGGCCAGGACGCCGAGTAGGGGGCGGTGACATCGGACCCGAGCGAGATCCACGTACCCGCCGAGCAGCCCGAACTCGCGTCGCTGCAGTGGTAGAAGGCGACGGTATCGATGTCCTGGTCGGGCGTGACGGCCGTGAGGGGGTACGGATCCGGATCCGCCCCGTTGACATAAGCGACCGGAGCGCTAATCGACACCGTCGGCGCGTTGTTGTCGACCGTCACGCCGACGACTGTGGACGTGAAGAGGTTGCCGGCCCCGTCGGCCGTCACCGCCCGCAAGTCATAGTCGCCGTCCGCGAGTCCGCTCGTGTTCCACGCCGCCTCCCACGGGCCCGACGTGTCTGTCGCGAAGGTCGTCCAGGAGCCGGCCCCGCTTGCCGAGGCCTGGAAATCGACCGAGTCGACGCCGGTGCCCGCGTCGCTCGAGTCGGAGGCGACCGTCACCGACCCGGAGAGGGTCTGACCGGCCGTAGGGGCAGTCAGCGGTCCGCTCGGCGCCGTTCGGTCGATCGTCACGTCGACGACGTCAACCGCGGTCGCGCCGGAGGCGTTCGTCGCCATCGCGCGCAGCGCGCGGTTTCCGTCCGGATCGACGTTCCACGACGCGGACCACTCCGGGCCGGCAGTGTCGGTCCCGAGCGAGACCCAGGTCCCGGTCGAGCACCCGAGGCTCGGGTCGCTGCAGGCGAAGAACTCGACCTGCATGAGCGCATCCGGGGTTGCAGCGGTGATCGTGAAGGGATTCGGAGCTGCCGCGTTCACATACGTGGCGGGCGCCGTGATGGTGATCGAAACGGCCCCGTTCCGGACCGCGACGCTCCGGGGGCTCGAAGCAGTGCTGTTGCCCGCTCCGTCGTCGGCAACGGCGCGGAGGTCGTAGTCGCCGTCGGCCACCTGCGTCGTATCGAAGACCGCAGAGTACGGCGCGCTCGCATCGGTTGCGATCGTCGTCCAGGTAGCCGTGCCGGCCGGCGAGTGCTGGAAGGTAACGGACGAAACACCCGTCCCACCGGTGTCCGAGGCGGACGCGGTCAGCGTCGCGGTGCCGCTCAGCACCGCGCCGGGATCGTCCAGGGAGACGGCAGGCGCGTCGGCATCGACCTTCGCGACCGCAGTGCTCGAATAGAAGGCCTCGTTCCCGACGCGATCCGGAACGACGTACCGGTACCGATAGCAACGGCCGCTCGCAGCCGTCGTATCGACGTGGTCGAACTCCGGCTCGACCTCGATTGCCGTGTAGGCGCCGAAGGTGCCGCAGGCGCCGCCTGCGAGCGACGCCTGGGCGCGTTCGAGCCGCGTCTCCTCGTCGTCCACTCCACTGGCGGCGTCGACGCCCGGTGCCAGCTCGAGGCTGACCGACGCAGTGTTCACGAAGCCGTCGAAGTAGGCGATCGAGCCGCCGCTCGGCGGCGCCGCGTCCGGAACGAGGGTGAACGTGCTGGTGGAAGTGAGACCGACGCCGTTCGTCGATCTGACCGTCCTCGGCCCGCTGGCCGTCGAGCCCGCGCTCCAGAAATAGGTGGCCGAGTACGGTTTTGTCCTGTCCACGGAGCTGTCTGCGCCGAAGACCGCCGGGAAGGAAACGAGCGAAATGCCCGAGTCCGCGTCCGTCGTCGAGGCTTCGACCACGAAGCTCTGTGCCGTCGGCGGAGCGGGGTCGTAGTAGACCGTCGTACCTTCGACGTGCGCCGAGGCGCCGTTCTCCGACAAGGTCAGGTCCGGTCCCGAAGGAGAGGACGTATCCGCTATGAAGGTCGTGGCGACGGCTACCGCGTCGTAGGCGATGTCATAGGTCCGGTCGAGGCTGTTCTCACCGAGCTGCACTCGTCCGACAGGAGTGGTTCCAAACGACTCCGTCTTGCTCAGCGCCGTGATCTTCACTCCGTTGAACCACGTCTCCGTTTGACCTGCCGTCCCGTTGATCACCACGTGTTCCTGGAGCTCGTGCCACGCACCGAGCGAGACATTCGTAGTACTCGAGGTGCTCACGGCCGCAAAGTCGTTCCGGTAGGAGAGCTTTCCGGTGCTCGAGACGTAGACGCCGAGCAGCGAGGTGCCGGTGCCCGTGCGGAACTTGATCAGGTTGACGGTACTCGCCTGGCTGAGAATCTTGAAACGCAGCCGGTAGTACAGGTCTAGTCGGCCAGAGGCGAGCTGGCGGTACGCCCACGTAGCGGCGCCGGTGCTCGTCGCACGCGCCCCCCACGAGCCGGAAAACGCCTCGCCGCTCGTCGTGAGCCCGGTCACGCTCGTCCAGTTGGAGAGGTCACCGCTTTCGAAGCCGTCGCTGAAGAAAACCGGCTGGGCCGGGGTTGTGACGGTCACCGTGTTGCTCGCCGTAGAAGTGTTTCCGGCCTGGTCACGGGCACGCACGAAGTAGGCGTACGTGGTCTGCGGGCTGGCTGCAGCGTCCGAGTAGGACGTCTGCGGGCCGATGCTCGCGAGGAGAGCACCGTTGCGGTAGACGTCGTAGCCGGTGACGCCGACGTTGTCGGTCGAGGAAGACCACGCAAGATCCACGTTCGTCTGCGTAGCGACGTCGGTCAGACCGGACGGCGCCGAGGGCGGCGTCGCGTCCGCGCCGCTGCCGCTGCACTGAACGGACCCCGAGTCGAGGATCTGGTCGCGCGCCGCAACGAACTGGTAGCCGGCGCCGTCCGGGCCGAGATCGAGGCGGAGCGCCCCGAGGTCGGACGAGTACGCCGCCGCCACCCGCGAGTCGCTCCGGGCGAAGTCTTGGGTTCCGTGCCCGCCCGTTCCGACGACGAACTGCGTGATGCCGCCTGCGAGGGGGGCGCCCTGGCCGTCGAGTGGCACCCAGCGCTGATAGTCGTGGTCGTGGGCGGTGAGCGCGACGTCGACTCCGTGCTGCGCGAGCAACGCCCAGATGTCATTCATGCGGGGCGAGTCGCCCTGGGGGCCGATGTTGTACACCGGGTGGTGCCAGTAGGCGAGCGTGCAGGTGGCCGTGTTCGCGTTCAGGTCCTCGAGGAGCCATTGATATTGCGCCGAGCCGGGAGCGCCCTGCGCGAAGTTCGAGGTCGAGTCGAGCGCGATGAAGTGCCACCCGCGCGAGTTGAAGCTGTAGTAGTGGGGGACGTTGTCCCAGTAGTCGACGTAACCGGGGGCATCGCTACCGATGTACTCGTGGTTCCCCACCGTCGGGTTGGTGATCGCGCGGAAACGGTCGAAGAACGAGCCTCCGTGGCCGTACCAGTTGTAGGCCTCGGTGTAAGTGCCCTCCTCATAGATGTCGCCGAGGTAGAGGAAGAGGTTCGGGTTCCAGCTGGCCACGCGGTCGATCACGGCCTGCGATCCCGGCTCGCCGCCTGCACCGTCGCCTGTCGCGGCGACGGTGAACGGGCGCTCAGGCGCGGGCGTCGTCCCCGTTTTGGGCGTGAACGTGCGCGTGTTTACGGGCGGCTGAGTGATGCCGTTTGCGAACTGGATCGAGATTCCGGCCCGGGCCGAGATGAAGCCGTCGCGTGCGAGGGCCTCGACCTCGATCAGGCGCGCTCCGTCCGCCCAGTGGTCGGTAGGGAGCGAGAACGTGTACGGCGCGACGAAGTCCGTCAGGAGCTCCTCGCCAGCGAGGAAGAAGACGGCCCGCTGAACGCCCGGAGAGGCCCCCGACACCGACACGGTCCCCGAGACGGTGGCGTCGCCGGCGAGCGAAGCTCCGTCGCTCGGGGCCGTGATGCAAACCGTGAGCGTGTAGGCGCCCGTGTCCGGGCCGCTCGTCTGACAGGGGTTTCCGCCCGTGCTCCGGGCGCTTCCGGGAACCGTGAGCGCCACGACCGCAAGGAACGCGAGTAGGGCGGTCAGGCTTCGTGAAACGTTCTTGGTCATCCCTCTGCTCCTTCTCATGCCATGTCGGCGTGCCGGCTACGGCGGTTGCGGCGCGCTGCTCGATTCCTGCTCGTCCGCCGTAGGGTCAATCCCCCGAGGACGACGAGCCCTAGGCCGGCGAGCAACGGGAGGCCGTAGCCCAAATCCGTGGCGGCCGGGGCGTCAGAATCGAAGTTGTCCACCACGGGACCCTGCGCGCCCAGGACGTCGGCGAGCACCGCCAGATAGCGGGCGCCGTAGCGCTCACTCGGCTCGATGTGGGTGTTCTCGCTGAACTCGTTCCAGCTGATGATTCCGACCGCGTCCGGCGAGGACGACTGCGCGGCGTCGAGCTCGAGGCGGAACGTTTCTCCGTCTCTTCGTTCGATGATGGAGGTGCCTCCGACCAGTCGCGCGTCGAAGCCCGGCGCCGCCGGTGCGAGCCAAAGACCACCGTGAGCGTGGACGGTGTGCCCGAACCCCGCGAGCCGCTCGGCGTATTTCGGGAACGTTGCCGGGTCCACGGACGACCAGTAGTAGGCGTCCCCGTCGACCCAGTCCGCCAGACGCTTGTAGGCGGTCGGATCGCGCTCCGACGCGAGGACGAGGAGCCGCCCCCGGAGCTTTCGAGTCACGCTCGCTACTTCCGCGGGCGAGAACTCGGGCGTCCCGGACCAGATCACGAGCGGCAGATTGAAGATGCGAAAAGCCGGGTCGCGCGAGTAGTTGACGGCGAAGTCCTCGAGGTCGGACGCGATCCGCGCGGCCGGCAGAGGTTGCCTCGCGAAGTCGAGCCCCTGGTAGACGATCGCGAGCTTGAAGTTCTCCTGGTCGGCGATACGAATGAGCTTTTCGAGGCGGGAATTCAAGAGCGGCGTGCTCTTCCAGCTGACCATGAACCCGTCCAGCCCGGCCGTCTTTGCCCACTGGATGTGCTGTCGCATGACCGCGCGCTCGTCGCTCGAGTACCGGCCCAGGAGCGGGTAGTCCCTTTTCGCTCGCGCCCAGGAACTCGGGTCGAACCAGATGTAGTAGTAGGCGAGGGTGGGTATGGGCTCGGCCGCAGCCGCGCGCCTCGCGACGAATAACGAGACGGTGCACAGACAGACGACCAGGGCCGCAGTCCCAGCCAGGCGCAGACTCCGCTGAGGCTTCGTGGCCGCGGTCATCGCTCGACCAGCTCCGCTTCCGAGACCGCCGTGTCCGCCTGTTGCAGGCCTTCTTCTTCGTGGTGCAGCCACTCCTGGATGAGGTCACTCCGTTCCGGCGAGAGCCCGGTCGGCTCTCTATCGCGGCGACGCGTGACGTCGAAGCCCTCTGCGAAGACGTGCACCGATGGGGGCTGCCTGATGCGGTCGCGAACGGTCGAACGGAGACTCGGACGGCCGGCGAGGAGGAGGCCGAACGCGAAGCAGGCCATCACCGCCGCTGCCGCCGCGAGATCGAGGTAGCTGAGGAGTGCGAGGTCCACTTTCTGATCTCTCGAGAGGTCGACCGGCCGCGTGATCGACAACCCCGGCCCCTCGACCGTGATCTCGTATGAGCCGCGAGGCAGAGCCGCCAAGAGAAGTTGCGCGCCCGAACCGAGCCGGTAGCGCTCGACTTTCCCGTTGGGGTACTCGAGCCGCACGGCCGAGCCGATCGGGAAGTGGAAGAGCCCGTCGCGGGCCTGTATGTGCGCCGCGTAGAAGAGAAGCTGGATGTCGAGCAACGGCGTCTTCCTGGGGTAGAACCGCTGCTGCCCGCGGTTGACGACGTCCATCCCGTCGACCACCACCCGCTCGACCGAATAAAGGATGTCCGTGTCGGCCAGGCCCGTAAGGAGGCGGGCGACTCGGCTGCCGACGAGGAGGCGTTTGCCCCCCGTCCCTGAGAAGGTCTGCTTCTGTCCGAGGCTGTTCCCCAGCGTGACCGACTGGATGCGGGCAGGGTCGATCACGTTTCCCTTGCGGTCGACGAAGCGGAAGCCGACCGGATAGGCGACTGTGAAGCCGGCCTCGAGCCGGGTCACCTTCTCCCGTACGACAACGGTTCTGCTGGTCGAGAAGGTGTCGTCCAACCAACGGGCGAAACGGACCTGCTTGCCACCGCTGGACCGCTGCTCGCTCGGCACGGCCAGGGTGTAGGTTCCCGGGCCGTTGACGAAGATGCGGGCGAGGCCGTTCCCATGCGTCCTCACCGTTTGGCCTCCCAGCGAGAAGCGCAAGCCAGCGAAAGCGGGAACAGCGCGAATCTCGATGGCGTACCTCTGGTTGGCCTGCGTGGCCGCTTCGGCCGCGGGCGCGAGGACCGCGGCGAGAATCGCGCCGGCCAGGACTGGGTGCAGCCGCCTCACCAGCGGGATCCCTCCGCTTCCGCCGGCCCGAGGCGGGTTCGCCTGCGGTCCATGACGGCCGCGGCCAGGACCAGCGCCAGGGCCACAGCCAGTCCCACGCCGTAGCCGGTGTAGATGACGATGTCCGCACGCCTGCGCTCATGCGCGATGGCGGCTCGACGCTCGGGCGGAATGAGGACGGCCGGGCGTGGCGGGGACGAGAAGTCCAAGGCTTCGACGAAGGTCTTCGCTCGCGCGTCCCGGGAGGCGAGCGGCGGAATACGCCAGTTGTGCTCGATGAAGGCGAGGATCGAGGTGAAATCGAGCGGAGTGTGGTCGACGTACCCTCGGCGCGCATATGGACTGACCAGGAGCGCCGGAACGCGGAAGCCGTAGCCGTCGGCATCGACCTTGGGGGGGCGAACGTGGTCGTACCAGCCGCCCCAGTCGTCGTAGGTATAGAGGAATGCTGAGGATTTCCAGTACGAGCTCTGCATGAGCGACGTGATCAGCGTGCGCACGAACGCCTGCCCGGACGCCAAGCTCGACGGCGGGTGCTCGCTGGGCCCTGACGGCGCGATGTAGGCGACCGCGGGGAGTGTGCCGCGGTGCAGATCCTCGAAGTACTCGCTGAGATCGACGATGTGACTTGCCAGTGGCGAGTCGTTCGTGAAGCGGTCGAAGTTGAGCAGCGGCACCCAGACCACCTGCGACGTGCGCTGCGCGGGGAACTGACTGAGAGTCCGGTAGTTGAGTCTCGGCTCGTAGTTCTGGACGTAGAACTTCCACGAGATACCGCGTGCCTCGAGCCGATCGAAGATGGTCGGGATCGTGTACCCGTTCTCGGGAACGCGGTCGCGCTCGCTGCCCCGGCCGGCCGCCCAGTACATGTGGTTCGTGAAGCTGCCGGCGCCGGCGGAGCTGAAAAACCGGTCGAAGAGGACATAGCGATCGGCGACATTCCAGTGGTACGGCAAGTCGCGCCCGTCGTAGTAGCCGACCGCGAGCCGCCCATCCTGGTTTCGGAGGTTGAGCGCGTGGATGAACCCGTTGAGCCGCCCGTTGTTGTACTGCCGCTCGTAGGTCGACAGGCTGTGATCCAGGTCTGCCGGTTCCACGTTGTTGTCGCCGATGTGGAAGGGGCGGACGCACCGGCCGCCCGGGCGGCCCGGGTCGACGGGCATGCAAGTTCCCGCGGGCAACCCGTCCGCGCCCGGATACGTGCCGAAGTAGTTGTCGAAAGAGTGGTTCTCTTGCATCAGCACGATGAAGTGCTCGATCGGCGTCCGCGGGTCCGCCGACCTTTCGGGGAGACCGGCCGCGGAGGCGGGGATGGCCAGAGCGACGAAGCCGATGAAGGCGAGCGCCCGTCTCACGGATGCACCGCGTAGATGACGATGATCGGCCGGTGACTCTGCTTGCCCTGGGCGGTTTCGACGGCGACGGTCTCTGTGTGCACCACGCGCCCGTTGTAACGGTCGACGAAGCGGAGCAGCCTGGCCGCGAAAAACGGCGACCGGTCAGCCGAGAAGGTGTCCCAGATCAGGTACTGGACCTCATTCCTGCGGATCGAGAGGTCGGGGTTTCGGATGGGCTCGTACGCCGGATTGCGGTGGAGCGGGTTTGGGCTGACGGAGAGTCCGTACGCCTTGCGGTGGCCGTAGAACTGGACGATGTTGGCCATGGAGGGGCCGACGGCGAAGACCTTGCTCCCCAACGGAACGTTCTCGTCGAGCCACTTCCCGGCCTCGCGGCCGCCGGGGACGCCGCCCGAGCCGGCGAGAAGGCTCTGCGATGCGGAGGGGTGGATCCGCGCCCAGGTCGGGACGGCGAGCGTCAGCGCCACCAGGGCCGCGACAGCCGGGACCAGCCAGCTTCGGCGACGAATCGCCTCGATCGCCTGGGGAAGACCGGCAACCGTGCGTCCCGCGAGGACGGCAAAGGCGGGCGCGATCGGCAGGAGGTATTGAAAGCCCTTCACGGGCCAGAGCTCGAAAAAGGCGATGGGTGCCACGATCCAAGCCACGAGCAACGTCTCTCGCCAGGACCTGCTTGCGCGGAAGACCCAGAGGCCGGCGACCGCGGCAACGATTACCAGCGGCCCGATGGCCAGGGGCAAGACGTCGCCGTAGAACGTCCAGTCGTGGTTCGGGCGGCGAAAGAGCTGCCAGACGAGGTAGTTCTGTCCGGTTCTTTGCTCCCCGGCGAAACGCACCGAGAGCACGTACGGAGAGACAACGAGGAACATCACCCCGAGTGAGAGCGCGACGTCTCGGCTGCGAAGGCGCACCTCCGGGGCCAGCGCAAAGAACGCGTACGCGGCGCCAAGCAGGAGAAAGCTCGTCTCCTTGGAGAGCAGGCTCAGTCCCATGGCGCCGCCCGCTCCGTACAGGAGCACAGGCCGCCCGCTCGCCGCGAAGCGCGCGATCAGATAGAGAGTCAGCGTCGTGAAGAACGTCATCGGGATGTCGAGGAGCATCTGTCGCGCCACGACGACGTGGTAAGGCATGACGGCGAGAAAAGCCGCCGCGATCAGGCCCGCCCGGCGACCGTAGACGAGCCGTCCCAGCTCGTAGACGAGATAGATCGTGGCGAGCCCGAACGCCGCCGAGAGCACGCGTCCGAGCTCGGGACCCGCACCCGCGCGTATCCCAAGCGAGAGCATCGCCTGGAACAACAACGGGTGCGCACGGAAGATGGGGAAGTAGGGACTGAGATCGTGGTCGCCTGCGATCGAAGCGGCCTGGCCCGCATAGACGGCCTCGTCGCTGTTGAAGCCAGGGTCGTCGAGCCTCCAGAGGCGCAGTGCCGCGCCCGCGACGGCGACCGCTGCGAGAGGAACCCACACGGCCGACGCGGCCAGCCCATAACGGGCGAGCACGGCTATGCGCACTGGGGTTACCTGCCTGAGCGAGAGCTCGATGTCGTTCACGCGCGCCTGACTTCCCCGCTACGTCGCCTGTGGGGAGATCGCGGGGACACTGACGAGCTCCTCCGCCGGCGCAGGGATGGGCTTGCCGTTCAGGACGCCGAGCATGCGAGGCGCCCAGTCCATGCCGTTGCTGCGGAGGAGGGTGGCGGGAATTGATTCGAGCGCGCTGGCGACGATCGTGCGCTCGACGGACCTCAGGTCGCGCTTGCTGGCGTTGCGAAGAAAGTCCTCGATCTGGGCATAGGGTGGGAAGCCGAAGGCGTCCTCACAGTTGGCCATCAGAACGTCGAGTGCTTCCTCGGACGTCAGCGGGACGGACGCCACCTCGCCCGAGCGCTCGATCACGAACAGGCCGGCCACGTGAGCGTCGTGGCCCTGTATCGCCTCCGGCACGAGCCGCTCGATGTGGTACTTCGGGGGCGGCACGAGCAGCTGGATGAGCGCGTTGATGGTCGCGACGGGGAGCCGGGCGCGCGCGAGGAGCATGGCGAACCGCCGGCCCGAGCGGGAGTGGAGGCGGCTCTGAAATACGAGCGCAAGACGCTCCGCCTTCGTGAGCACGGCGTCGCGAAGAGCAGAAACCGTGTGCCGGCTGACCGTGAGCGGCTTCGGGTACGGCAGCACGCGTCCGTCCGGTGCGATCAGCGTCAGGTCATCGGAGAAGAAGGTGAACGGTTGCGAGTCGAGCAGCCGTAGGACAGTTGTCGTCTTGCCGGTATCGGTCCTTGCCGTGACGAGGAAGGCCTTGTCACCGCGGGCGATGCACGCGGCATGAACGAGCGCGTATCCCTTCTTCGGAAAGGTCCAGCGGAGGATCGGCTCGACGACATTCGTATACAGGACGTGCGGCGAGTGCTTGAGGAGCGGAGACGCGACAACCTGCGTCGTCTTGCCGATGCCAATGTCGACACCGAAACCGAGGCGCCCGAGGCGCTCGTCGTAGCGTGTATGGCGCGCGAGGAAGGCGAGCGTCGCGACGAGCTCGCTCTGCGCGCGGCTCAGCCGACCGATGCGCACCCGCACGGTGGGCTGCCCACGCAGCCGGTCGGTTCGAAAGCGCTCGAGCTCCGGCAGAGCTACCTCGGAGTCGACGGAAACGATCCCGTGGATGTCGTACGTGTTGTGCGCGAGCGCTCGCGCGGGCCGGTTTTGCGACCAGATCCACGCGTCGGCGATGACGTACCGGATGATGGTGAACCCGAGCAGGGTGACGAGGTTGGCCAGGAGGTAATGCATCCCGGCGGCCGATACGAGCACGACGAGCGCCGGCCCACGAAGGGCGAGCGCGCCGTTGTTCATCCCGAAGAAGAGGACGAGGCGGGCGGTGCGACTACGTTCGAGCGCTCTCCCCCTGAAGACCCATCGCTCGGTGAACGCGAAGTTCCAGGCGGTCGAGGCTTGCGTCGCGAGAATCGCGGAGAGCAGGTAGTAGATGCCGACTACGTCCGTGAGGAGAGCGAGCGCCAGCATGTTCACGACCAGGCCGGAGGCGCCGACGATCGTAAAACGAGTCACTTGCAGGGAAGTAACTCCGAGTTTCAACGTGAGGAGGAGCGAGAGAAAACGCACCCCTTCCGCGAGGGAGGCTTTGCTCTCCCCGGCATACCGGTCGCCGAACTGGAAGGGGACCTCCGAGCGCACCAGATGGGGCGTCCGCACGAGGATCTCGAGCAGGATCTTGAACCCGTTCGGGGCCAGGGCGTCCAAGTCGAGCGCATCGCGGCGCACGAGGAAGAACCCGCTCATCGGGTCGCTGACGCCGCGCAGTCGTCCAGGGAAGAGAGCGCGCGCGGCGGCTGCCGAACCGTGGGAAACACCGGACCGAAGTGCGCCGAAATTCGTTGCGCCTCCGCCTTCGCAGTACCGGCTGGCGATGACCAGATCGCTGCCTGTTTCGAGGGCGCGTTCGAGCAGCCGGGGGACGAGCTCCGGCGGATGCTGAAGATCGGCGTCCATCACGCATGCGTACGTCCCGCGAGCCGCCCGCAGCCCGGCGACCACGGCGCCGCCGAGCCCTCCACGCCGGGAGCCGGGCTCCCGATGGAGCAAGCGCACTCGGAGCGAAGAGCGCCGCCCGACGTCCGAGATCGTGGCGGGGGTCGCATCCTCGCTGTCGTCCACGAAGATGACCTCGGTGTGCATACCCGTCGTCACGGCCTGCAGCCCTTCGACGAGCTTCTCTACGTTGTCGGCCTCGTTTCGCGTGGGTACGACGATCGAGAGGACCGGCTGCTTGGGCCCGTACTTCGATGAGCGCGAAGAGTGGTCCGTCCCTGTCGCGTCGATCGGGCCGCCATTCGCGGACGCCGGTTGTTTCGCCGGCTTGAGCGCGCTGCTCATCGAGGGCCGACTTTCGACGTCCCGTTTACGATCTCGCCTTTGCGCCCGTGTGGGCGCTGCTCGTTCCAGACCGAGCCACAAAATGATTCAAGCCGCAGCAGAGCCGCCTCCCTTCCGAATAACCGCATGGAGCTAGGCGGGCCCTGCCTATGGGGAGAACTCGTGCTGATCGCGCCCCGATGTCCCGTTCCAGCCCCCTCACGCATCGCGGAGCCACTTACGCTCCGTGTCGACCGTATCGAGGTGCGCCGACACCTTTCTACGCGTCGGAAGGGCGGTTATGCACCTCGGATGGCCAGCTACCAGACGGTTCTGAATTCCTCCCCGCCCACTGCTTTCGTGGTGGGGGAGACCCAGACGAAGGTCCAGGAAACGTCGAGGCCCGACGCGTCCGGGGCACGGCGCCGACGGCTTTCGAGCGTGGGACTAGACTCCGTCGCGCCCTTCCGTGAACGCGGCCCCTGTCCTACTCCTCCACGCCTTTCCGCTTGCCGCCCGCATGTGGGAGGCGCAGGTCTCCGCGCTCGAGCAGGCGGGCTACGAGACGATTGCGCCCAACCTTCCCGGGCGCGAGCCCGACAACGATCTTGCCAGCTGGGCCGCCCGGGTCCTCCAGCTCTTACCGGGCGCGTTCATCCCCGTCGGCTGCTCGATGGGCGGCTATCTCATCTTCGAGCTCTGGCGGCAGGCCTCCGCCCGGATTCCGGCAGCTGTCTTCATCGACACGCGCGCGGGCGCGGACACCCCGGAGGTGCGGGAGGGCCGGGCCGAAACGATCAGGATTCTCGGCGAGGAGGGCTTCGACGCATTCTGGAAGCTCCAGGAGCCGAAGCTCTTCGGGCCTGAGGCTCCGCCAGGTGTGGTCGAACGGGCTCGTGCCATCGCCGCGGAGCAGCCGATCACCAATCTCGTCGCCACCCTTCAAGCCCTCGAAGCGCGGCCGGACTCGCGCGAGACGGCCTCGTCGGTTGACGTCCCGGCGCTGGTGATCGTCGGGGAGGACGACGTCCTCACTCCGCCAGGGGAGGCCGAGGAGCTCGCGGAGCTGCTTCCCGTCGCCCAGCTCGTGCGCCTTCCTGGAGCGGGTCACCTGACACCGCTCGAGCAGCCCGCGCGGGTAAACGAAGAGCTGATCGTTTTCCTCTCCCACGCCTCGCCCGCCGGCCCTTGACAGCGGGCGACAAAGTTAGTAGAAGCTAACTTCTCATGACCGAACGGCTGGCACGCGCGTCGGCTCGGCGCCCCTGGCTCATGATCGGCGCGTGGATCGTGGCCATCGTGGTCGCGTTCGGGGTCATCGGCGTTTTCCTCGAAGACGCCCTGAGCAGCGAAGCCCGCGTGACCGGAAACCCTGAGTCGGCGCAGGCGGAGCAGCTGCTCGCGGAGCGTTTCCCCGCCGCAGAGGTCGCCGCCCAGCGCGAAGTCACCGAGGTCGTCGTCGTCCGCGGGTTGTCCCCCGACCGCGCCAAGCCCATCGCGGACGAGCTTCGCGCGGCTGGGGCCTCGCACGTCGTCACGCCGTCCGAAGACGACCGACTTGTTTCCGAGGACGGCGCGTTCGCGCTCCTCATCGGTCTTGGCGAGCCTCCGGAGGACAAGGTCGACCCGGTCGTCGCGGTCGTCGAGAGGCTCGATGCCCAGGCAGGGGTGGAGGCGGGGATCTCGGGCGAGTGGACGCTGGACGCAGACTTTCAGCAGCTCTCGCAGGACGACCTTCGCACCGGGGAGCTCTACTTCGGCATCCCGGCGGCCCTCGTCGTCCTTCTGCTCGTATTCGGCGCCGTGGTCGCCGGTCTCGTGCCGCTCGTCTTCGCGCTCGTCTCGATCTTCGTCGCGCTCGCGTTGACCGCTCTCATCGGGCAGGCCTTCGAGCTCTCCGTCTTCGTCGTGAACATGCTGACCGGCATGGGACTCGCGCTGGGGATCGACTACACCCTCTTCATTCTCTCGCGCTACCGCGAAGAGCGAGCGCAGGGACGCGAGAAGCCGGACGCGATTGCGACCGCAGGGGCGACTGCGAGCCGAGCCGTGCTCTTCAGCGGCCTCGCCTTCGTCCTCGCCATGACCGGGATGCTCCTCGTTCCGAGCTCGATCATGCGGAGCCTCGCTACGGGCGCGATCCTCGTAGGAATCGTCTCCGTGATCGCCGCGCTCACGCTCTTGCCCGCCGTTCTCAGTCTCGTGGGCGATCGGGTCAATGCGCTGCGGATCCCGTACTTCGGGCGGGGAGTGGGGACCCAGGCGGTCGAGAGTCGCTTCTGGGGCCGGATCGTCGGGTTCGTGATGCGCCGCCCGGTCGCCAGCCTAGTGGCCGCGGTTGCGCTCATGCTCGCGGCGGCGGTCCCGGTCTTCTCGCTGGAGACGGGTTCGTCCGGAGTGTCGACCCTTCCCGACCGGTTCGCATCCAAGCACGGGTTTCAACTCCTGAATCAGGAGTTCCCTGGCCAGTCGACCGACCCCGTGCAGATCGTCGTGGACGGCAATGCGTCCTCACCGGCCGTGCGCCGCGGGATCGACCGCCTCGAGGCGGAGCTCGCAGAACGGCCCTTGTTCGGCGAGCCGACCGTCGAGGCGAATGAGCCCGGCGACACGACGCTGATCACCGTGCCGATCGGGGGGGACGCCGTCTCCGGGCCGGCAATCGAGGCGGTGCGCGACTTGCGAACGGAGGTTGTCCCGGAAGCCTTCGCCGGCGCCGAAGCCGACGTGCTGATCGGCGGAGACACCGCGATGGAGCTCGAGTACCACGACGCCATGGACACCTGGCTGCTGCGCGTCTTCGCGTTCGTTCTCGGCCTGAGCTTCATCCTGCTCACGATCGCCTTCCGCTCGATCATCGTGCCCGCGACCGCCATCGTCATGAACCTGCTCTCCGTTGGCGCGACCTATGGCCTGCTCGTGCTCGTATTCCAGAAGGGCAAGGGGAACGAGCTCCTCGGCTTCCAGCAGGTCGACCACATCGAGGCGTGGGTGCCCCTTTTCCTCTTCTCCGTTCTCTTCGGCCTCTCGATGGACTACCAGGTGTTCCTGCTCTCCCGGATCCGGGAAAAGTTCTCTCAGACGGAGGACAACCGCCTGGCCGTTTCGTTCGGGGTCACCTCGACCGCGCGCCTGATCACGGGCGCCGCGTTGATCATCATCGCGGTTTTCTGGGGCTTCGCCATGGGCGACCTGATCATGTTTCAACAGATGGGCTTCGGCGTTGCAGTTGCCCTGCTGCTCGACGCGACGGTGATTCGATCGGTCGTCGTGCCGGCGAGCATGAAGATCCTCGGCCGCTGGAACTGGTATCTGCCTAGCTGGCTCGAGTGGCTGCCGGACGTTCACGTCGAGGGCGCCGGGCCGCGACGTCCAGAAACCGGTCGGCGAGCGCCCGCCCAGCCTGGGCCCACCGCTCCGTAGCGTCGTCCTGGTGGATCAGGGGGAGGACGCGCACGCTCGGAGCCTCGTCTGGAGCTCTCGCGCCGCTTCGCCCGGGCTGCCGGCGCCGACGGGTTTCCCGTCGAGCTCGATCGCAGGCATGACCTCGCGCACCGAGGACGAGGTGAAGACCTCCTCCGCGGCCGCCATGTCCTCGAGCGGAAAAACTCCCTCGCGCACCTCGTAGCCCAGCCGGGCGGCTTCGGCGATCAGAGTCGCCCGGGTCACGCCTGCGAGGATCCCGAGCTCGAGCGCCGGTGTGTAGAGAACCCGCTCGACCCGCCACCACACGTTGGTCACGGGCCCTTCGAGCACGATGTCGCCGCTGGCGAGGAAGACAGCGTCGTCGGCGCCGCGGCGCTTCGCCTCCGCCTCGGCGGCCATGTTCACCGCGTAGCTCGTCGACTTGACGCCGCCGAGGAGCCAGGGCGCGAACGCACGCAGGTCGGCCTGCAGCCCGAGCGGGAGCGCGATCAGCTTGATTCCGCGCTCCCGCAGCTCCTCGAGCTGGGTCGGAACCGAGCTGACGAGGGCGAGCGCGGTCGGGCGCCCACCTCCCTCCCGGCCCGCGGTCCAGTACAAGCGGAGCACCGCTTCAGGCTCGCCTGCGGCGTCCAATGCCGAGCGCGCGAGCTTCCCGCACTCCTCGACGTCCACCGGAGGAAGCCCGATCCTCGCCGCTGAGCCCGCGAGCCGCGCGAGGTGCTCGTCGAGCTTGAATGGACTTCCCGCATACACGCGCGTGGTCTCGAAGGCGGCGCGACCTCTCAGCAGCGCTTCGTCGTCGGCGTTCAGGACCGGCTCGTCCGGGTCGACGATGCCGCGCCCGCCGACAGCCACGGCGAGCAGCGTCACCGGGCGACCGGCTCGTCCACGGGCGCCCCGATCGACGCGAGGAGCGGGCGAGCCTTCACCCACGACTCCTCGATCTCCTCTCCCGGCTCGGAATCCCAGACGATTCCGCCGCCCACCCAGAGGTGGATTCGCCCTTCGGCCACGGCGAACGTGCGGATAGTCAGCGCCAGGTCGAGGTCGCCGTTCGGCCAGATGCGACCGAGCGCCCCCATGGAGGCGCCGCGGCCGACCGGCTCGAGGGCGGCAATGTGGTCGACGGCGGAGATCTTCGGCGCTCCGGTGACGGAGCCGCCCGGGAACATCGCCTCGAGGATCTCGGCGAGCCCAACGCCGTCGCGCAACAGGCCCTCGACTCTCGTCACGAGGTGCTTCACGCCGGCGAGCTCCTGCTCTGTCATGAGTCCGGGCCAGCGCACCGTCCCCGGCTCGCACACGCGCGAAAGGTCGTTGCGCTCGAGGTCGACGATCATCACGTGCTCCGCGGCGTCCTTCTCCGACTCCCGCAGGTCGTCGTCTTCGAGCGGCCGCGTGCCCTTGATCGGCGCGGTCCAGATGCGGTGCCCGCGGCGCGCGAGGAAGAGCTCGGGAGAGGCCGACACGATCGTCCAGCCATCGCCCACGAGCGGCTCTGGGTAGAGCGGGCGCAGGGCCGCGAGGTTGACCCCCAGCCCGGTCGGGTCGCCCTCGAAGGGCGCGGAGAGGTGCTGGACGAGATTCACCTGGTAGACATCCCCGCGAGCGATGGCGTCTTTGACGCCTTCCACGGCCGTTCCGTAGTCGGCGTCGTCCCACGTTCGCGTCCACTCGCCGACTCGGAAGTCGCCGGGCGTGCGCGGCGTCTTCTGGAGACTGTGGATCCTGCAAACGGCGAGAGGCAGCGGACAAGGCTCCGGCGGCGCCGGCGCACTCGTTCGACGGATCATCTGGGAAAGGCCGTAGCCGAGAAAGAGATCCGCGACGAGCCCGCGCGCGTCGGCGCCGAAGAACCCTTCGGCGCGCAGGTAGTCCTCGATTCGCGGGAACGCGCCCTCAGCCTGCCAAAGCTCGAGCATGATCGGAACGCTACCCGGTCGCGCTTATCGAGCCCGTCTCGAAATGAGGAGCCTGAGTCGCTGGGATTCACTGACCTGGCGCCATGCTGCGTCCTCGGTCGCGCGCGTATCTGGAGTCGATACGCGCGCTCCCTGCGTCCTTGCCTGGCGCCGTCCATTGCACCCCAGCGACGAGGCCTCATTCCGAAACGAACTCGTAGAATCGGGCCCGTGGACGACCGGCCGATCGGCATCTTCGACTCCGGCGCAGGAGGCCTCACCGTCCTTCATGAGTGTCTCGTCACGCTGCCCCACGAGGACTTCATCTACCTCGGCGACGGCGCGCGTTGTCCCTACGGCCCGCGCCCGCGGGAGGAGATCCGGCGCTTCTCGCACGAGATCGCGTCTTACCTCCAGGACGCGGGCGTGAAGCTGATCGTGGCCGCGTGCAACTCCGCCACGGCCGCAGCCTTGCCGGAGCTCCAGGAGCGGCTGACCGTCCCGATCGTCGGCGTGCTTGCTCCCGAGGCGCACGCGGCGGTGCAGGCGACCCGCAACCGCCGGATCGGGGTCCTGGCCACCGAGGCGACGGTCGCGAGCGGCCGCTACGCACAGGCCATACACACGCTCGACGCCGGTGCCCAGGTCGTCGCCACCGCCTGTCCGCGCCTTGTGCCCCTGATCGAAACGGGTGCCCCCACCGAGGAGATCGACGCGGCGGTGCGGGAGTACGCCCGTCCGCTCAAGGACGAGGGTGTGGACACGGTCATCCTCGGATGCACGCACTACCCGCTCATCCGGCCCGTGCTCGAGCGCGTCTTCGGCCGAATGACGACTCTGGTCTTCTCCGCCGAAGAGACGGCGCGCGAGGTGGCGGAGACGCTCGACCGCAAGGGAATCGCGAGCGAACGCTCGCGGGAAGGCTCGACCCGCTTCCTCACGACGGGGAAGCCGGGGGAGTTCCGCGCGCTCGGAGAGCGCTTCCTGCAGCTGCCGATCGCCGGGGTCGAGCAAGTCGCCATCCGCGACCTCGAGCTGGCGGCCGCGTGATCGGCCGCGGAGCGGTCTGAGGTGAGAGAGGGGCGCCGAGCGGACGAGCTTCGCCCTATCGACATCGTCCCCGACTTCGTCGAGCAGGCGCACGGCTCGGTCCTGATCTCCTTCGGCCGGACGAGAGTCCTCTGCACAGCCACGGTCGAGGACGGAGTCCCCCGCTGGCTCGTCGGCTCCGGCCGGGGCTGGATGACCGCCGAGTACGGGATGCTGCCGGCCTCGACCGGCGAGCGCATGCAGCGCGAGGCGCGCTCCGGCCGGCAGGGCGGGCGCACCGTGGAGATCCAGCGCCTGGTGGGACGCTCGCTTCGCGCGGCCTACGACCTCGAAGCCCTGGGCGAACGGACGGTGTGGCTCGACTGCGACGTCATCCAAGCGGACGGAGGCACGCGCACGGCCGCGATCACGGGCGCCTGGATCGCGCTCGCGCGCGCGGCCCGCAAGATGGCCTTCCCGCTGCCCTCGAACCAGATCGGGGCTGTCTCGGTCGGCCTCGTCGACGGCGAGGCGCTCCTGGACCTCGACTACGAGGAGGACTCCTCTGCGGAGGTCGACATGAACGTGGTCATGCGGGGTGACGGCCGGCTGATCGAGGTGCAAGCCACGGCTGAGCGAGACGCGTTCAGCCGTGAGCAGCTCGATCAGCTGATTGACCTCGCCGCCGCCGGCATCGAGCAGTTGGGGGAAGTCCAGAGGGAGGGCGTCGAGGCGTGAGCAACGGGAACGTGATTCCTCACCTGGATCTGTGGGAGGTCGCCCTCCGCCTCGCCGTGGCGGCTGCCCTCACGGGGGCCGTCGGGCTCGAACGGGAGCTGCGTGAGCGGGCCGCGGGCCTGCGAACGCACATGCTGGTGGGCGTCGGCTCGGCCCTCTTCACCATCGTTTCGGCGTACGCGTGGGGAGACTTCGTGTTCGACCGGACGCAGGGGACGGCCTTCGACCCCACGCGTATCGCCGCCCAGATCGTCACCGGCATCGGCTTTCTCGGGGCCGGCGTGATCATCCGGCAGGGACTCTCGATACGCGGAGTCACGACGGCGGCCGGGCTCTGGGTCGCCGCCGCGATCGGGATGGCCGTCGGCGCCGGCTACTGGGGTGCCGCCCTGATCGGCACAGGGGTCGTGCTCGTCGGACTCGGCCCGCTCAGAATGGCCGAGGGCTGGGTCGTGCGCCGCCGACGGGAGGGAGGCACCCTGGAGATCGACCTCCGTCCGGAGGAGCCGCTCGCGCCCGTCCTCGGCGTCCTCGAGGGGCGACGTGCACGCGTGAGCAGGATCCACCTCGAAGAAGAGGAGACCGGCCGCGAGCTCCGCATCGAGGTGCGAATGCCTCCCGGTGTGAGCGGTCGTGATCTGGTCGAGGAGCTCACGCGCCTGGACGAGGTCACAGGCGTTCGCTGGGACGAATGAAAGTCAGCTTCGCGTCGGGCAACCGGCACAAGCTGCGCGAGCTGCGCTCGCTCCTGCCCGACTGGGAGATCGAGCCGCTCGAGGACGGCGCGATGCCCGAGGAGACGGGCTCGACCTTTTACGAGAACGCCCTCGCGAAGGCCCGCCACGGGCGAGAGGCCGGCGCCCCCGGGCTGTGGGTGATCGGCGAGGACTCGGGGCTCGAGGTGGAGGGGCTGGGCGGTCGGCCGGGGATCCGCTCTGCCCGCTACGCCGGGCCGAAGGCGAGCGACGAGGACAACGTTGCGAGGCTCCTCGGCGAGCTCGCGGGAGCGGAGGGCGAGGCGCGCCGGGCCCGCTACGTCAGCGAGCTGGTCCTGTTGTCACCTGAGGGAGAGCTTCGAGGAACGGGAACGCTGGAGGGCCGGATCGCCAGGGAGGCGCGCGGCTCGGAAGGATTCGGCTACGACCCCGTCTTCGTCCCCGAGGGCGAGGAACGAACCGTCGCCGAGCTGGGCGACGATTGGAAGCGAAAGCGCAGTCACCGAGCGCGGGCGGCCCGTGCCTTGCGGGAGGCGGTAGGCGGCAGCGGCGCGGAGTTGTAGGCTCTCCGCGTGCTCTTCTCGCACGACACCAAAGCGGACGCTCTCGCCCGCTGCCCGTTCTTCACGGGCCTCTCGCGCGGGGAGCTCCTCGAGCTGGCGAAGCTGACCGAGGACATGGAAGTCGAAGAGGGAAAGGTGCTCACTCGCGAAGGGCAGAGCGGGAGCGAGTTCTTCGTGATCGTCGACGGCGAGGTTTCCGTCACGAAGGACGGTCGCGAGATCCGCACGCTCGGCCCGGGAGACTTCTTCGGCGAGATCGCGCTCCTCGAGGACACTCCTCGAACCGCCACCGTGGTCGCGAAGACGCCGCTTCGGTTCTTCGTGCTGACGCGCCAGTCGTTCCGCAGCCTGCTCGCGCACCAGCCCGAGCTCGAGCAGAAGGTGCTCGCCGCGCTCGAGGAGCGCGTCCGAGCCACCTCAGAGAGCTCCTAGCCCTCCTGCTACGCGACTCCCACGCCCTCCTCGGCAGCGGCGGCCTGCGCCCGCCCGCGGGTGAGCCACCAGTTCACTTCGGCGCCCAGCACGAGGATGTTCGCCATCAGATAGAGCCAGAAGAGGAGGAGGGCGAGCCCGCCGAAGGCCTGGAGCGCGACGAGCTCGCCGGCGGTCAGCCGGACGAAGACCGGCAGGATCTGAAAGCTGGCCTGGAGGAGCAGCGCCGCGATCACCGCCCCCGGAAGCGTCTCCCTCCACGTGAGCGCGGCGTTCGTGAGCAGGTTGTAGAGAGTCCAGAGGAACCCGAAGATGAGTGCGGTCGAGACTGCGAGCGCGTAGACATAGGAGAGGACGCCGCCCGCGACCCCCGCGTCCTTTGTCAGCTTGACACCGACGGAAGCGACGATGAGCGCGACGAAGAGCACGGCGAGGGAGCCGGCCACGAGGACGAGCACGAAGAGCTTCTGCCGGACGAACGAGCGGTTCGGGAGCCCGTAGACGATGTTGAAGGCCGACTCGAGCACGCTGAAGAACCCGAGCGCCGCCCAGAGCAGCCCGATGCCGCCGATGATCGAGAGCGAAGTGGCCTGTTCCTGGATCGAGTGCACCACCGTGACGAGCCGGTCGACCGAGCTCGCGGGGAAGGAGCGGCGGAGCTCCTCGATCAGGTAGCTCGACTCGCTCTGCTGCCCGGCGAGCGCGATCAGGGAGAGGGCGAGGAAGAGCAGCGGAACGAAGGACAGCAGTGCGAAGTACGCGATCATCGCGGCCAGGTGAGTGCCCCGGTCGGCCAGGAACTTGCTCAGGATCTGACGCACGCCGCGAGGAGTCTAGGAGGGACCACCGCTGTGGTAGCTTTGGCCGGCCATGGACGCCGCCCAGGCACTCGCCGATCTGACCGAGATCTCCGCCCAGATCGAGGCGGCCGTCCTCGCCGGAACGGACGGCTCGGTCGTTGCTTCCACGTTCCAGCAGGAGGGCCGAGGAGAAGAGCTTGCACGAGCCGCCGTCGAGCTCGTGGCTGCGGCAGGCGAGGCCCGCGGCAACTCCGGCGCGCCCGAGCTGGTCCAGATCCAGGCGGCCACGCCCCGCGGCTCCCTCTTCGTCGTCCGCGACGGAGGCCACGTGGTCGCGGCCGTGACCGGCTCGAAGCCCACCGTCGGTCTCGTGTTCTACGACCTGAAGACTTGCCTGCGCATGCTCGAGCGCGAGACGGAGAAGCCGAAGCCGCAGAAGTCGGCTGAGGCGGACAAGGCCGAGAAGCCGACCACGACGACGGAGAAGGTCGGCAAGGCGTCCACGGCGCGCAAGCCGACGACGACGAAGAAGAAGGACGAGAACGGTGGCGATGAGAGCTCGTAACACTCTCGCGGCCCTCGGCCTCGCGGCCGGCGCGGCGGCGGCTGCGGCTCTCTGGCTCCGGCGCGGAGGAGCGCCGCGCGAGCACGTCGATCTCTATTTCGCGGACGGCTCGATGGTGTCGTTCGTGCCAGGGTCTCCCGAGGGAGACCGGCTTCTTCCGATCGCGCGCCGCGTCCTCGCGGCCGCGCGCGGATGACCGACGCCGAGCTGGCTCGCCGGCTTCGCGAGCACGCCCTGCTCGAAGGGGACTTCGTCCTCCGCTCGGGCAAGAGGTCGAGCTACTACCTGGACAAGTACCGCTTCGAGACCCATCCCGAACTCCTGCGCGAGCTGGGGGAGCGGATCGGCGTCCGGGTGCGAGAAGCTGCGCCCGAGGCCTCCCGTCTCGCCGGGCCGGAGCTCGGCGCCGTCGCACTCGCTGCTTCGGCCTCGCTGGCCTCGGGGCTGCCCTTCCTGATCGTGCGGAAGGAGCAGAAGGATTACGGCACGGCTCGCCGCCTCGAGGGGGACTTCGCGGAGGGCGACGAGGTCTGTCTGGTCGAGGACGTCGTCACGAGCGGAGGGGCGGCTGTCGAAGCCGTGAGGGCTCTCAGGGAAGGCGGGCTCACGTGCCGGACGGCCGTCTGCGTGGTCGATCGGGAGGAGGGAGGAGCCGACGCTCTCGCTCGCGAAGCGGTCCGCCTGACACCGCTTTTCCGCGCTCAGGAAGTCATCGAGGCCTGAAAAGGCCCGCAAACCCGCATGGTTGCGTGCTGTTGCGACTTGCTGTTAGGCTGCCCCGCGGTCCCGTGGCAACCGAGTAACTGGAAGGAGAGCAAGTGACAAAGGCTGACTTCATCGACAAGGTCGCGTCGAAGAGTGGGCTCTCGAAGCGTGACGCGACGAAGGCTGTCGACGCTTTTCTGGATTCCATCACCGACGCGCTCCGGAGTGGCGAGGCTGTTTCGTTCACCGGCTTCGGCAAGTTCTCGCCCCAGCAGCGCAAGGAGCGCCAGGGCGTGAACCCGCGCACCGGCCAGAAGGTGACAATCGCGGCCGCCCGCGTCCCGAAGTTCTCAGCAGGTAGCACGCTCAAGCAGGCCGTCAAGGGCGGCTAGCAGGCAAGCCCCTCCTTCCTAGCGACGTTTCGAGGGCCGCCAGGTGCGGCCCTCGGCGTTGCTGGTCTTGCGTAGCGAACATATGTTCGCCTATGCTGTGAGGGGTGCAGCTCGCCTTCGACGCCGCGGACCGCCTCGTCGAGCTGGTCGAGGACCAGCGGGGACCTCTTCCCGTCGAGGAGGCGGCCCGCTGCCTCTTCGCACTGCGTCAGGCGCCCGCCGGCCTCGCCCGGAGCCTGCTCGAGGACATCGTCGCCGGCGACGCACGGCTGTCCTGGCGCGGAGGCCGTGTCAGCCTTGCGTCAGAGCCCGGGGAGGAGCTGCCGCTGGAGTCGGCCCGCTTCGTCGTCGTCGACCTCGAGACCACAGGGCTTCGGCCGGTGCAGTCGAGGATCTGCGAGATCGGCGCCGTTCGCCTCGACGGTCTCGTGCCGGCGGGAACGTTCGAGACGCTCGTGGATCCGGGGGAGCCGCTACCGCGGCTCGTCGCCTCGCTGACCGGAATCGCGGACGCCGACCTGGCTGAGGCTCCTGGCCCCACCGAGGCGGTCAGGAGGTTCCTCGCGTTCGCGGGAGACTCGGTCCTCGTGGCCCACAACGCTCGCTTCGACCTGGCTTTCCTCGACCGGGAGGTGGAGCTCCTGACGGGGAGGAGGGTGGCGGCGCCCGTGGTCGACACCGTGGGCCTTGCCCGGCGGCTGCTCGGGGGCCGGGTTTCCCGCGTGAGCCTGGCGTCGCTCTCGCACTTCTTCGGCACTTCCGTGCGACCGTGCCACCGAGCCTTGCCCGATGCCCAGGCGACCGCCGAGATCCTGATCGCGCTCCTTGGCCTTGCGCAGGAGCGGGGGGCGCAGACGATCGCCGACCTCTGCCGGCTCGCCGCTCCGCGGACGCGCCGGATCTACGACAAGCGCTCGCTTGCGTTCGGGGCCCCTAGCCGCCCGGGGGTCTATCTCTTTCGGGGTCCAGGCGACCAGGTGCTCTACGTCGGCCGCGCACGTGAGCTGCGCGCCCGGCTCCGCTCCTACTTCCGCACCGACCGGCAGCGGCCTGCGGTGGAGGCGGCGATCGCCGCCGTCGAGCGGATCGAGTGGCGCGTCCTCGGTTCCGAGCTCGAGGCGGCGCTGGAGGAGCTTCGCCTCCTGCGCGAGTTGCGGCCTCCCGCGAACGCGCGGGGGTCGCGTCCCGACCGCTACCTCTACCTGAAGCCGAATGGGGAGAGCTTCTCCGTGACCTCGGAGCCCACGGGCCTCGGCCCGATCCGCAGTCGCCGACGGGCCGAGCTGGCGGCACGGGCGCTCGCCGGCGCGACGCCCGGTGAGCTGGCGCTCCTGACGGCGGGCGGGCCGCTCCCGCGTCTGCGGGCCAAGCTTCGGGATCTTTCAGAGTCGCTGCGCTACGAGGACGCCGCGAGGCTGCGAGACCGAATCGCTGCCCTCGAGCACGTGATCGCCGGCCTCGCGGAGCTGGAACGCCTGCGTGTCGCCGAGATCTGTCTGGTCGTACCGGCGATCGAGGAAGGCTGGCGCCGGGCATTCTTCGTCGCCCACGGCCGGGTGGCGGCGGTCCGCGCCCTTCCTCGAGGACCGGGCGCCGCGCTCGAGCTCGAGGCTGGGGTGGCCGAGTCCCGCGCCGCGACCGCCTCCGTTGCGCCAGAGGACGCCGACGAGCTGCTCCTCGTCGGCTCGTTCCTGCGGCGGCCGCCGCCGGAGCTGACCGTGCTCCGCTTCGGGGAGATCGCATCGGGGTATGACCTCGTCGATGGCCGAGCAGCCGTGGGAGCCTGAAACCCCCGACGAGGACCTGCCCCAGGATCCGGGGATCCCGGGCGGGCCGCCCGGCCCTGAACGGGACGAAGACGGCGGCATGAAAGACCCGGACGCGCCTCCCGATCCGCACGGGATCGACGCGCCGGACTCCCCCTCCAAGCCTCCGCCGAACCACTAAGAGCTCGTTTCAGAATGGGGCTCGTTGCCGGGGTGCGATGGGCGGATGCGAGGCCAGGACGCAAGGAGCGCTCGTATCGAATGAGATACGAGCGCGACCGAGGACGCCGCCTCGCGCCGCACAGCGCGCTCCGGCGGCACAGCTCTCATTGTGGAACGAGCTCTAAGACCGCGGATAGCGCTTGTAAGCTCAGGATATGGCGCAGGACGCGGGGGTCGGCACAGCGACGACTGTCTCAGTCTTCGCTGACCGCTTGGCGGACGCAGTCGACCGGAAGCGAAGTCAGCTGCTCGTGGGCCTCGACCCACGGGCCGACCTGCTGCCGGTCGAGCTACGCGGAGAAGCGCACGTAAGCCGCGCCGCGGCCGCCGAAGCGTGCGCGCGCTTCTGCAGCGGACTCGTGGACGCGGTCGCGCCGTACGTCGTGGGTGTGAAGCTCCAGCTCGCCTTCTTCGAAGCCCTCGGCTCCGACGGGATGCGCGCGTTCGAAGAGGCCTGCGGGTATGCGCGGGCCGCGGGTCTCCTGGTGGTCGCCGACGGGAAGCGCGGCGACATCGGCTCCACCGCCCGCGCCTATGCCGACGCGTACATCGAGCAACGGGAGGGAGCGGACCCGCCCGTCGACGCGCTTACGATCAACCCCTACCTCGGGAGCGACTCGGTCGAGCCCTTCATCGCGGCCTGCAGGCGCTCCGGGACGGGCGTCTTCTGCCTCGTCAAGACGACCAACGCAGGCAGCGCCGACCTCCAGGACGTCACCATGTCGGACGGCCGTCCGCTGTGGCAGCACACGGCCCAGCTCGTGAACGACTGGGGAGCGGGCCTCGTGGGCGACCGGGGTCTTTCGAGCGTCGGCGCCGTTGTCGGGGCGACATACCCGCGCGCCGTCGCCGAGGCCCGCAAGCTGATGCCCCAGGCGGTGCTCCTCCTACCCGGGATCGGGGCCCAGGGAGCAACTCCGGCCGACGTCGCGCGGGCATTCACGAGCGGGCCCGCGAGCGCTCTCGTCTCGGTCTCCCGCTCGGTCATCTACGCCTTCCGCGTGGACGGCGCCGACTGGAGGAAGGCGGCCGCAGCCGAAGCCGCGAGGCTGCGCGGAGAGGTCTGGTCGGTTTCGGGGTGGTAGACCAGGAGCCTCCCCGGCGGCTCTGGGCGGCGCGCTTGGTCGCGCCGCTCGCCTTCTTTGCCGCCGCGACGATCCTCATCGTTCTCGTTCAACGCGGGCTCGACGGCGGTTCGACCGACACGTCCACCACCGCGACACCGCCGGTCACGTCGCCTACGACGACGGCCGGCACGCCCACGACGCAAGCGAAGAGGCGGTTCTACCGCGTCAAGCGCGGCGACACACTGGAGTCGATCGCCGCGAAGTTCGACACGACGGTCGACGATCTCCTCACTCTCAACCCTGACGTCGACCCGCTCGCCCTCTCACCGCGGCAGAGGATCCGCGTCTCCTAGCCTTTCCGCGCTGCGCGTATGGCGTGGACGCCGGCGAGCGCGATCGTCATGAGCGGGTTCCCGAGGGAGCGGACGCGGACGGTCCCCGCCTGGATTTCCCGCTCGCGGCGCGGGATCATCAGGCTGCGCGGCGGGCTTCCGAGAGAGACGACTCGCTGGCGCTCGGAGCGCTCCTGCCCCCGCCAGACGAAGAGGCGCGTCGGGCGCAGCTCGAACCCGCCCAGGCCGCCGAACTGCACCTCCAGCTCTCGCTCCTTGCCCCGCACGCGCGCCGCGCTTTCCCGTCGCTCGATGCGACTCATCTCGCGTTCGACTCTACTACGCTGGCCCACTGTGAGGCGCCCAGCGCTCGTCCTGCTCCTGGCCGCGACGGCGCTCACCTGGCCCACCTGGGGCTCGGCGGCCAGTCCGCCGGCAGTCAAGGCGAAGGCGGTGGTCGTGGGCGACTCCTCCGGAACCGTGCTGTACGAGCTCCACGCCGACCAGCGGCTCGCCATGGCCAGCATCACGAAGATCATGACCGCGCTGCTGACGCTCGAGCGGACACGGCCGGCCCAGCGCGTCCAAATCAAAGAGCAGGCGCTTTCGGTCGGCGAATCGACCTTTCACCTGCGCCCCGGAGAACGTCTCAGCGTGCGCGACCTTCTCACCGCGGCGCTCGTGCAGAGCGCGAACGACGCCGCGTACGCACTTGCTGCGTACGTGGGCCACGGCAAGGTCAAGGCCTTCGTCCGCCTGATGAACGAACGGGCCGCGGAGCTCGGTCTCAACGACACGCACTACGCGCGACCCGACGGTCTGGACACCCGCGGTCACTATTCGACCGCGCTGGACACGCTGAAGCTGGCGCGCGAAGCGATGAAGAAACGCCTCTTCCGGAAGATCGTGCGCATGACGGGCGGCGTCGTGGCGGGAAGGAGGCTGTACGCCTGGAACGACCTGCTGCGGATCTATCCCGGCACCATCGGCGTCAAGACGGGGCATACGGACCGGGCGGGCTGGAGCGAAGTGGCGGCGGCCAAACGGGACCGGCTGACCCTCTACGCCGTCCTGCTCGGGAGCCCGAGCCGAACTCGCCGGAACCGCGATCTCGCAGCTCTGCTCGACTGGGGCTTCGACCAGTACGGCCGTGTGCGGCTGATCAGCGCCGGCCGCAACTACGCGACCGCCGCGATCCCTTTCTCCGACGAACGTCTTCCTCTCGTGGCGGCCCGCGGCAGCTCGGCTGTCGTCAAGCTCGCGCGCCCGCTCGTCGAGCAGGTCTCGGCGCCGGAGGAGGTCGACCTGCCCGTCGCCCGCGGCCAGCAGGTCGGCGAGATCCGCATCTACGACGGTGAGCGGGTCGTTGCCAGGCGGCCTCTGGTGGCCGCCGTGGCCGTCGATGAGCCGGGCCTCCGGCAACGCGTCGGCTGGTACGCTGGGCGGGCCCTCGACGAGGCCGGCGACATGATTTCCAGCCTCTCTCCCTTCTGATGATCGTCACCGTCACGCTGAACGCCGCAGTCGATCGGAGTCTGCTCGTGCCGAACTTCCAGGTCGGGCAGCGCCATCGCGCCAGCGTCGGGTTCCTGAGCGCCGGGGGGAAGGGGATCAATGTCGGCCGCGCGCTCAAGCGGCTTGGAGTGCCAGTCGTCTGCACCGGCCTCGCGGGTGGGCGGAACGGCACGCTCCTCGTCGAGGAGCTGACGCAGGAGGGGATCCTCAACGACTTCGTCCGGATCCGGGGCGAGTCGCGGACCTCGACAGCCGTCCTCGACCCGACCTCGAACGTCTACACGGAGATCAACGAGTGGGGGCCGGAGATCGCCGAAGACGAGCTCGACACGCTCCGCGAGAAGCTCGCGTACCTGACGCAGGGGGCGGAATTCGTCGTCTTCGCCGGGTCGCTTCCACGCGGCGTCGAGGCTGACTTCTTCGCGCAGGTCGTGCGTGAGGCGGGGAGGCGCCATCAGCTCGCGGTGGTCGATACCGACGGCGAGCCACTCCGCGTGGGCACTGCCGCGGAGCCTTACCTCGTCGCCCCCAACGTGCGTGAGGCCGAGGAGCTCGTCGGGCATGAGTTCGTGGACGAGGAGGATCTTGCGGGCGCGCTCGACGAGATCGCCGAGCTGGGCGCGCGGAACGTGCTCATCACGCTCGAGACAGGTTGCTACGCGCTCCTGCGCGAGGACCGCAACGAAGTGCGCCTGCGAGCCCGCGTACCCGCGCTCGAACCGGTCTCGAGGATCGGGGCGGGCGACACCCTGCTCGCCGGGTTCCTGGCGGCTCGCGCGGCGGGGCGCTCGTTCGAGGACGCCGTGCGGAGCGCCGTTGCTACCGGTGCGGCGTCGGTCCTCGAGCCGGGCCCGGGCCGCTTCGACCCGCGCGAGGCGAGCCGGCTGACACCGCTCGTCACCGTCGAGCATCTCGAGCGCGTCGTCTCTTAGGACACGCCGGGGAAAGACACCTGGGGACGCCGGGGTCTGACCCCAGCGCGTTGCTTCCGGCCCTCCGCGATGAGGGCATCTCGATCGCTTGGTACGATCGAAGGGGTGAGCGTCGAGCTGCGTCCGGACGAGGTGGAGCGGCTTCTCGCGCTCGAGCGCAAGTTCGCCAAAGAGGGTCTCACCTTCGACGACGTCCTCCTCGTGCCGGCCGAGTCGGCCGTCCTGCCGAACGAGGTCTCCACGCGAACCAGGTTCACGCGCCAGATCGAGCTCGAGATCCCGATCGTGTCGGCCGCAATGGACACGGTCACGGAGGCCCGCATGGCGATCGCACTCGCGCGCGAGGGGGGCATCGGAATCGTCCACCGGAACCTTTCCGTGCAGGCACAGGCCGGCGAGATCGACAAGGTGAAGCGCTCCGAGGCCGGAATGATCGTCGAGCCGGTCACGCTCAGGCCGCGAGACCGGGTCGCCGACGCTCTCGCGCTGATGGAGACCTACCGCATCTCGGGCGTCCCCATCACGGACGAGGCGGGGCGCCTGGTCGGCATCCTCACGAACCGTGACCTGCGCTTCGAGGACGATAACTCACGACCTGTCTCCGAGGTGATGACGAGCGAGAACCTCATCACGGTGCCCGTCGGGACGACGCTCGAGGAAGCGCGCGCCGTCCTCCACCGGCACAAGGTGGAGAAGCTCCCCGTCGTGGACGACGACGGCCGGCTCAAGGGGCTCATCACCGTCAAGGACATCGCCAAGAAGGTTCAGTATCCGCACGCGACGAAGGACGAGCAGGGCCGCCTGCGGGTCGGCGCGGCCGTCGGGACCGGCGCGGAGGGAATGGAGCGCGCTGAGGCACTCGTCGCCGAAGAGGTCGACGTGCTCGTAGTGGACACCTCCCACGGGCACTCCCAGGGCGTCCTCGAGATCGTCCGCGAGCTGAAGGGGCGCTTCGATGTTCCCATCGTCGCCGGCAACGTCGCCACGCCCGAGGCAACGGCGGCTCTCATCGACGCCGGCGCCGATGCTGTCAAGGTCGGAATGGGGCCGGGCGCGATCTGCACGACCCGCGTCGTCGCGGGGATCGGCGTGCCACAGGTGACCGCCGTCTACGACTGCGCGCAAGTGGCGGCGCGCCACGAGGTTCCCATCATCGCCGACGGTGGGATTAACTTTTCCGGGGACATCGCCAAAGCGATCGCCGCGGGGGCTGACACCGTTATGGCCGGGGGGCTCCTCGCCGGCACCGACGAGAGCCCGGGCGAGGTCGTCTTCCATCAGGGCGAGCAGTTCAAGGAATACCGCGGGATGGGCTCGCTGGGAGCCATGCGCGAGCGGTACTCCAGCGACCGCTACTTCCAGGCCGACGTCGACGAAATCGCCAAACTCGTTCCCGAGGGAATCGAGGGCCGCGTCGCCTACAAGGGCCCACTCCGGAACGTCGTCCACCAACTTGTCGGCGGTCTGCGCCAGGCCATGGGTTATTGCGGCGCGGCGAACGTCGAGGAGCTGAAGGAGGCTCGGTTCGTGCGCGTGACTGCGGCTGGGATGCGCGAAAGCCACCCGCACGACGTTTCGATCACCAGGGAAGCGCCCAACTACCGCCCGGGAGCATAGTGCCCCGCCCCGCGACGCCCTCCAAGCTCCTGGCGGCTGCAAAGCGAAGCCAGGCGTTGTCCTCGGCGGCGCCCATATTTGGATCCAATATGAGCACGACCTGCGTCCTAGCCTGGCTTGCTTTTCGCTCGCCAGTAGCCGGGCAACGTCACCGGGCTGGGCACTGATGGCCGAGACGAATGTCCTACCGCTCCCGGAGCCTGCTCCCGAGGAGCGTCCCGTCCTGGTCGTCGACCTCGGCGGCCAGTACTCGCAGCTGATCGCGAGGCGGGTACGCGAATGCCGCGTCTATTCGGAGCTAGTCCGCCATGACGCGCCCGCGCAGGCGCTACGAGCCCGGCACCCGCGTGCGCTGATCCTCTCCGGCGGGCCCGCGTCGGTCTACGCCGAAGGCGCGCCGTCGGTCGACCCCGCGCTCTACGAGCTCGGCGTCCCGGTGCTCGGCATCTGCTACGGCATGCAGCTCATGGCCCAGGAGCTTGGAGGCCGGGTCGAGCCCACCGGCGTCTCCGAGTTCGGGCGCACCGAGATCGAGGCCGAGGAGGGGGAGCTCTTCGCCGGCCTTCCGCCCGGGCAGGTGTGCTGGATGAGCCACCGGGACTCCGTCACCGCGCCGCCCCAGGGCTCGCGCGTCGTCGCAGGCTCGCCGTCGACACCCATCGCCGCGTTCGAAGACCCCGAGCGGCGGCTGTACGGCGTCCAGTTTCATCCCGAAGTCCTGCACACGGTCCACGGCACCGACATCCTCAAGAACTTCCTCTACCGGGTCGCCGACGCCCCGCCCGTCTGGACGGCGGCCGCTGTGATCGAGGAGGAGACCGCGCGCATCCGCGCCCAGGTCGGCAACGCTCGCGTGCTCTGCGCGCTGTCGGGCGGGGTCGACTCGGCCGTCGCCGCGCTGCTCGTGCACAAGGCGGTGGGAGACCAGCTGACGTGCGTCTTCGTCGACCACGGGCTCCTGCGGAAGGACGAGGCCGCTCACGTCGTCGAGACGTTCGGCCGCCACTTCCACGTGCCGCTTGTCCACGTCGACGCGCGTGAGCGCTTCCTCGGTCGGCTCGCCGGCGTCACAGACCCCGAGGAGAAGCGCAAGATCGTGGGCGAGGAGTTCATCCGCGTCTTCGAGGAGGAGGCCGAGCGCCTGGGAACGACTCGGTACCTCGTCCAGGGAACCCTCTACTCGGACGTGATCGAGTCGGGTGGCACGGAAGGGATCGCCGAGGTGATCAAGTCCCACCACAACGTCGGCGGCCTCCCTGAGCACATGGACCTCGAGCTCGTGGAGCCGCTCCGCATGCTCTTCAAGGACGAGGTACGCCGAGTGGGCGAGGAGCTCGGCCTGCCCGACGAGATGGTCTGGCGGCACCCTTTCCCCGGCCCCGGCCTCGCCATCCGCATCATCGGGGACGTGACCGACGAGCGGCTCGAGATCCTGCGCGAGGCTGACGCGATCCTCCTCGAGGAGGTTCGCCGCGCCGGTCTCTACCGCGAGCTGTGGCAATGCTTCGCGGTCCTGCCGGCGATTCGCTCGGTCGGCGTGCAGGGCGACTCTCGTACCTACGCGTACCCGATCGTCATCCGCGCGGTCACGTCCGAGGACGCGATGACCGCTGACTGGGCGCGGCTCCCCTATGACCTCCTGGAGACCGTCTCCAGCCGGATCATCAACGAGATCCCGGGCGTGAACCGCGTGGCGCTCGACCTCTCCTCCAAGCCGCCGGCGACGATCGAGTGGGAATGAGTGGAAACGCGCTAGACTTGGTCTACCAGAGCTCGCCCGACCTCTTTGACCCTTCAGACGGCCAACCTGGCCTGGAGGGCCGGAAGGGGAGGCCGTGGAGACTGACGGAACGAAGCAGAAGGTTTCCCGCTTGGTCAATGACAGGGTCTACCAGGTGCTATTGGGCTTCGCGGTGGACGATGGAGCGTTCCTCTGTGAGTGCGAGGGCTCGTCCTGCGTCGAGGAGGTCTCGATGAGGCTCTCGGAGTATGTGCGCCTGCGTGACCGGGAAGAATTCGTGTACGCCCCTGGTCACGACGGCCACGGCAGCGGGACCCCGTAGCCCGGTTCGCCGATCGTTCGTAAAGCTCTGAGCTAAGGCCGGCCGAAGGGCAACCCGCGCTGGGTGCCCTCGATGCCCCGCTGGTCCTCAGACTTCCGCTGCTCCGCTTGGCGGATCTCTTGCTGGGCTCGCAGGCGATTCTCCGCTTCCTCACGCAGACGTTCGGAATCGGCCTCGCGCCAGTCGAACAAGCGCTTGAAGCTCTCGAACACGGTCGCACGATAGCCTCGGGCGCGGTGAGCCGCTACCGCTGGACGATCCTCGCGCTCGGCACCGGCGCTCAGGCGGCCTATTCGGGAGTCTTCCTCGGCATTCCGGTGCTCGGCCCGGTGCTCCGCACGGAATACGCCCTCTCGCTCCCCGAAGTCGGGCTCGTGATCGCGGCCGTCAACGTCGGCTCGGTCGTGACCCTGCTTCCCTGGGGGCTGCTGGCGGACCGGATCGGCGAACGATTCGTACTGGCCACGGGGCTCATGGGGGCCAGCGGGGGGCTCGTCGTGGCCGCGTTCGCTCCGTCCTTCGCCGTCTTCGTCGCGGCCATCACGGTGGCGGGCGCGCTGGGAGCGGGCGTGAACGCGGCGAGCGGGCGCGCCGTCATGGGCTGGTTCGAGGAACGGCAGCGCGGCTTTGCCCTCGGGATCCGCCAGACGGCGGTGCCGCTGGGAGGGATGGCCGCGGCGCTCGCGCTGCCGCCGATCGCGGCCGCCTGGGGCCTGCGGGGCGGGCTCGTGGCGCTCGCCTGCGGGTGTTTCGTCGCGGCCCTGGCCGGTTTGAGCGGGCTCCGCGAGGCGCCCGAGATCGACGAGGACCTGAGTGACTTGGCTCACCCGCTCAAGGACGCTCGGATGTGGCGGCTCTCCATCGGGAGCGGGCTCATCCTGGGGGCGCAGGCGAGCATTCTCGGATTCGTCGTCCTCTTCCTGCACGGCGAGCGAGGGCTGTCCACGGCAGAGGCTGGAGGAATCCTGGCCCTCATCCAGCTGGTCGGCGCCGCGCTCCGCATCCTCTCGGGCCGCTGGTCGGACCACGTTCGCGCGCGAATCGCCCCGCTGCGCCAGCTCGCCCTCGCTCTTGCCGTGTCGCTCGTCGTCACCGCCGCGTTGACGGAAGCGTCGCTCGCCATGCTGCTTCCCGCGCTGGTCGCGGCCGGTGCGCTCTCGCTTTCGTGGAACGCGCTCTCCTTCACAGCAGCCGCCGAGCTGGCCGGACGCGCGCGCAGCGGAGCCGCCCTCGGCTTTCAGCAGACGGCGCTCTCGGTGGCCAGCACGGCCGCTCCTCCGCTCTTCGCCGCCGTCGTAGCCGCGAGCTCGTGGGGTGTCGGCTTTGGGCTCGCCGCCCTGTTTCCGCTCGCGGGGTTGGCCGTCCTCCGCCGCCTCGCTATCTAACTCTTCGAGTCGAGCTCGCTCTCCGCCTCTTCCCCGTGCTCGACGATGTCGCCCTCCTTGAAGAGGACGTCCTGGAGCACGGTGCGCCATTTGTCGTTGCGCCGCGCGAGGAACTCGAGGTTCATGGCGAAATGCTTGAACTCCTCCTGCTGGGCGTTCTCCATGATGGCGTGGGCCTGAGGATCCCTCTCGAGCGCGAGACGCTGCTCGTACCAGCCGATGGCCTCCGCCTCCTCGATGAGCGAGGTGCAGATGCGGGCGAAGGTCCGCACCTCCTCGGGTAGCTCGCCGGCCGGTTCGTGGTATTGCTCGAAGGGCACGCTCTGATTGTTCCGCTTCGTCACCTGCGCAAACCGTCAGCAGCTAGCCTCTCGCGCGTGAGCTCCGTCGAGACCGTCCGCGCGCGGCTGGGCACGCCCACCACGCAGCGCATCCTGCGCTGGGGCGGTCCGGTTGCCTATGGAATCGCCCTGGGCGCATACCTCTGGAGAGACGGGCTGCCGCTCTCGCGCGACCGGCTGCTCATGTGGATCCTGCTCGGTCTCCTCGCTTTCTCGCTCACGAACGTCCGCGGCTGGATCCGGAGCGTCGTTCTCGAGTGGATCCCGTTTGCCCTCATTCTCTGGGTCTACGACCTGCTGCGGGGTCAAGCCGACGGGCTCTTCTTCCAGACGCATGTGGAGCCCCAGCTTCGTGCCGACGAGATCCTCTTTGGAGGCACCGCCCCGACTGTGTGGCTCCAGGATCAGCTCTGGGACGCCTTTCACCTCCACTGGTACGACTACGGCGCCTGGCTCGTCTACGTGAGCTACTTCGTCGGGACGTACGTCGTGGCGGCTTTCCTCTGGTGGGTGAAGCGGCCGCTCTTCCGCCGCTACGTCGTCACCGTCTCGGTGATCGCGATGATGGGCTTCACGACGTATGCGCTCTTCCCCGCTGCGCCGCCGTGGATGGCCAGCCAGCTCGGCGCGCTCGAGCCGACGACCCGCTCGGTCGGGATCATCTGGAGCCACATCCCCATCGCGCACTTCAACACACTGTTCGAGAAGGGGACGCAGTACGCGAACGCGGTCGCCGCCGTCCCGTCGCTGCACGCGGCGTACACGCTCCTCATCGCCCTTTATCTCTGGCGCTTCGCACCTCGGTGGGGCCGCGTCCTCCTCGCGCTCTACCCGTGGGCGATGGCCTTCGCGCTCGTCTACACCTCGGAGCACTACTTCGTCGACATCCTCCTCGGCTGGGTCTACTGCCTCATCGGCTACCTGGCCGTCAACCGCATCGCCGACCGCATCGCGGAGCGGCGTGCGGAGCCGGCCCCAGCTACCTGATCGAGAAGCCGCTGAGGCCCTGCGGCTCCTCGTCGCGCTCGTCGACCCGCTCGACCCGCGCTCCCTCCGGGCCTTCCCGCGCGAACGCACTGAGGCGCGCGACCGCGTCCTCGTCCCCCTCGAGGACGGTTTCGACCCTGCCCTCCGGGGTGTTGCGCGCCCACCCCGCCACCCCGTAGCGCCCGGCGAGCGTTCGCAGCGTGTCGCGAAAGAACACACCCTGAACGCGCCCGTGGATGACGAGCCGGCGCCTGACCACGGGGATAGGCTACGCGCCTTGTCTGAGCCGGCTCCCCCCATTCGGCGCAACACGATCCTCCTTGCCGCGTCGCTGGCGGCGAACTCGGCGATGCTTCAGCTCTCGGCCGCCGTTGCGACGCTCACGGTGGGTCTCGTCGTGGGCGTAAAGGGACTCGTCGGCCTCGGGCCGGCGATCGTGCTGGGAACCGGCGCGCTCTTCGCGCTCCCGGCCGGCCGGGCGATGGACCGCTTCGGCCGCATCCCCGTGCTCGTCGCCGGTTTCGCCCTTGGCGTCGTCGGCGGCGTCCTGGCCGCGGTCGGTGCAGGGCTCGACCTGGCGCTTCCGGTCCTCGTGGGCCTCGTGTGCGTCGGCGCGGCGAGCGCCACGGCCCTGCTCGCGCGGACGGCGGCGGGCGACATGTATCCGCCCTCGCGACGCGCGCGGGGCATCTCGTATGTGCTCTTCGGGGCCGTTTTCGGCGCGATCCTCGGACCGGCCGTCTTCAGCCCGCTGCTTGCAGACAGGGAGCTCGACGCGGACGCGCTCGTCCTCCCCTGGATCGCGGCGGCCGGCTTCATGGTCCTCGGCCTCGCGCTTGTCGCAGCGGTCCGGCCGGACCCCCGGCGCATCGCGCGGATGATCGGGGCGCCCGAGCGAGGGGAGGTTGACGGCGTTGCCGCACCGCTCGCAGAGATCCTCCGCCGCCCGGGAGTCCTCCCGGCGCTGCTCGCCGCGCTCGCGAGCTTTGCCGTGATGGTCGGGATCATGACCCTGACCGGCGTGGTCGTCGTCGAGCAGGGCCACCCGGCCCGAGTCGTCTTCCCGATCATCGGGGCGCACGTGATCGGGATGTACGCGCTCGTGATCGTGGTCGGCGGCCTGATCGACCGCATCGGACGTACGCGAGCGCTTGTCGGTGGGCTCCTCGTCATGGCCGTCTCGGCGGTGAGTCTCCTGTGGGTGACGAGCGTCGGCGCCTTCGCTTTCACGCTGTTCGCGCTCGGGCTCGGCTGGAGCTTCTCCTTCGTGGCCGCAACGGCGCAGCTCGCGGACGCTACGGCTCCGGCCGAGCGCGGCCGGCTCCTCGGCTTCAACGATCTGCTGGCCGGGCTGACGGGTGCAGGACTCTCTCTCCTCGGCGGCTACGCCCTCCATGCCATCGGGGTCGCCGCCCTCGGGGTCGGTGGACTGCTGCTCGTTCTTGCCCCTGCAGGTTGGATCGTGCGCTACTCGTTGCGCCTGCGCGCTCTCGGATTGGCCCCGTCGAGGGCCGACTGACGCTGCTAGAATCGGGCCTCGGCGGGCATCCGGTCCGCCGCTTTTTCTGCCCGATGAAGACCTACTCCGCCAAGCCGAAGGAGATCGAGCAGCGCTGGTACCTCGTCGACGCCGAGGGCCAGACGCTCGGCCGTCTCGCCACGCGCATCGCCGACACCCTTCGCGGCAAGCGCAAGGCCGTATACACGCCCCACATCGATACTGGTGACTTCGTGGTCGTCGTGAACGCGGAGAAGATCGCCGTGACCGGCAAGAAGCGCGAGGAGAAGATCTATTACCGCCATTCCGGCTATCCCGGCGGCCTGAGAGAGCGCACCTTCGCCGAGGAGATCGAGCGCCGGCCGACAGAGGTGCTCCGCAAGGCGGTCAAGGGCATGCTCCCGCGCAACCGTCTCGCGCGGCGGCAGCTGACGAAGCTGAAGGTCTACGCCGGCCCCGCGCACCCGCACGAGGCCCAGAATCCGAGTCCGCTTCCCGAATGAGCCAGATCGCTCAGTACCGAGGTACCGGCAAGCGCAAGACTTCCATTGCGCGCGTGATCCTGCGCCCGGGGGACGGCGGGACCTGGGTCAACGGCCGGACGATCGAGGAGTACTTCCCGCGGGCGGCATTGCGCACCATGGCCACTGCCCCGCTCAGGGTTGCCGGGGTCGAGGGGCGCTTCGACATCCGCGCACGCCTCCAGGGTGGAGGCCCCACCGGCCAGGCCGGTGCTCTTCGCCACGGCATCGCCCGAGCTCTGGTCGAGGCGGATCCCGAGCTGAGGACCGCGCTCAAGCGCGAGGGCTTCTTGACGCGCGATGCTCGCATCGTCGAGCGCAAGAAGGCGGGGCTGCACAAGGCGCGTAAGGCGCCGCAGTTCTCCAAGCGCTAGTACCGGGTTTGGCGCGCAGACTTTTCGGGACCGACGGGGTTCGAGGCGTCGTCGGCCAAGAACTGACTGAACAGCTCGTCGAGCGACTAGGGCGCGCATTCGCGCTTTGGACGGAAGGCGCGCCGGTGCTCGTCGGACGAGACACCCGCGCGTCGGGGCCTGCGCTCGAACGGTCCCTGAGCTCGGGCCTGTCTGCGGAAGGCTCCCCGGTGACGCTCGGCGGAGTCTTGCCAACGCCGGCCGTCGCCCTTCTCGCCCCGGACGGCGGCGCGGTCGTCTCGGCCTCGCACAATCCGCCCGAGTACAACGGGGTCAAGTTCTTTCTCGACGGCTGGAAGCTCGACGACCGTGAGCAGCAGGAGATCGAGTCTCTCGTGGAGACGACGACGACGGACGGTGGGGGGACGGCGCACTCTGAGTCGCCGGATCTTTCCCAGCGCTATGTCGACCTTGTGTGCGAGCGCTTCGGCTCCCCGCTGAAAGGATTTCGCGTCGCGGCCGACTGCGCCAACGGCGCCATGTACGAAGCCGCGCCCGCGGTGTTCTCGTGTCTGGGTGCTCATGTTGTCACTGTAGGCAACGAACCGAACGGCACGAACATCAACGTCGGTTGCGGCGCGACAGACCTCTCGCTCCTCCAAGAGGTCGTCCGGGAAGACGAGTTCGACCTCGGCGTCGCCTTCGATGGCGACGGCGACCGGATGCTTGCAGTCGACGCTGCCGGCAACGAGCTGGACGGTGACCAGATCCTTGCAGTGCTCGCCCTCCATCTGGGCGTCGACGTCGTGGCGGTCACCGAGATGACGAACCTCGGCTTTCACCGGCTGATGGAGGAACGCGGCGTGCGAGTGCTGACGACCGAGGTTGGAGATCGCTATGTCGCCGAGGCTCTCCGCCGGGAGGGCGGCGTGCTCGGTGGCGAGCAGTCGGGCCACCTCATCTACCTCGAAGGACACACGACAGGGGACGGGCTCGTGGCTGCCCTCCTGCTCTGCCGCGCAGTGGTTGAAAGCGGCCGCCCGCTCGCGGAGCTCACTGCGGAGATGCCCAAGCTTCCCCAGGCGAAGACGAACGTTCCCGTGCGTTCAAAGGAGATCTCGCCCGCGCTTCGAAGGGAGATCGACAATGTTGCGACCGGCGGACGGGTGGTCGTCAGACCCTCCGGAACCGAGTCGGTCGTGCGGGTCCTCGCGGAGGCAGAAACGGACAAGGAGGCCTCGAGCCTCTGTGCTAGGATCGCGGCTCTCGTCTCACGGGAGCTCGGCTCCTAGCCGGGGTTTGGAGTTTTCGGGACCCTGTTCCAGTCAGAAAGGGAGCTGACGTGTGCGGGATCGTCGGATACGTGGGGACGAGGACGGCGAAGGAGATCCTCCTTCACGGGCTCGAGCGTCTCGAATACCGAGGCTACGACTCGGCCGGCATCGCCCTGCTCGAGGACGAAGGCCTCGAGCACGTCCGCGCGGTCGGCAATCTCGATCAGCTGAAGGCGAGGAAGGAGCTCGACGACTCGGCCTCGACGACCGGGGTCGGCCATACACGCTGGGCCACACACGGCAAGGTCTCGTACGAGAACGCGCACCCGCTGACGGGTTGCGTCGAAGACGAGGTCGCCATCGTCCTCAACGGCATCGTGGAGAACTTCCGAGAGCTGAAGGGATCCCTCGAGCAGGACGGCCACGCTTTTTCGTCGGAGACCGACGCCGAGGTCGTCGCTCATCTGATCGAGCGCCACTACGCCGGCGACCTCGTCGAGGCCGTGCGCACCGCGTACACCTCGCTGGAGGGGCATTTTGCCTTCGTCGTCATTCACCGCGACCACCCCGACATGCTGGTCGGGGCGCGACTCCAATGCCCGCTCGTCGTCGGGGTCGGGGAGGGGGAGATGTTCCTCGCCTCGTCGATCGCCGCGTTCCTGCGCGACACCCGGTGCGTGCAGCTGATCGAGGACGGCGAGGTCGTCGCCATCACGAAGGATGGAGCCAGCTTCTATTCGGTCGACGACGGCCCGCGCGAGCGGGAGGAGTTCGAGGTCGACTGGGACGACGAGGCGGCCGAGAAGCACGGCTACGAGACGTTCATGCTCAAGGAGATCTACGAGCAGCCCCAGGCAGTCGCGGACACGATCGGCGAGCGAATCCGCGGCGGGCGGCTCGAGCTCGAAGACATCGGGTTGACCGACCTCGAGACCCAAAACCTGCGGCGGATGGTCGTCCTCGCGACGGGGACGGCCTACCACGCCGGCGTCGTCGGCCGTTACGTGATCGAGGAGTGGGCGCGCCTGCCCTGCGAGCCCGACATCGCGAGCGAGTGGCGCTACCGCAATCCCGTGCTGACGAAGGACACGCTCGTCGTCGGCATCTCCCAGTCCGGCGAGACGCGCGACACGATCCACGCGATCCGCCTTGCGCGGGAGACGGGCGCTCGCACGGTCGCGATCACGAACATGATGGGCACCCAGATCACGCAGGAGGTCGAGAGGGTTCTCTACACGCGTGCGGGCATCGAGATGGCTGTCGCCGCGACGAAGACCTTCACCGCGCAGGTCACGCTCCTCTACATGCTCGCGCTGAAGCTCGCCGAGATCCGCAACACGCTTTCTCCCGACGAGATCGCCGGCCTGGTCGCGGAGGTGGATGCGCTTCCCGGCAAGATCGCGGCTTACCTCGACGGCGACCATCCGATCGAGGAGATCGCGCAGCGGCATCACCGCGCGCCCTTCTTCCTCTATCTCGGACGCCACATCGGCCTGCCCGTCTCGCTCGAAGGCGCGCTGAAGCTGAAGGAGATCTCCTACATCCCGACGGAGGCCTATTCAGCCGGCGAGATGAAGCACGGCCCCATCGCGCTGCTCGATTCAGAGACGCCCGTCGTCTGCGTCGCAACCGACTCGCACGTCTACGACAAGGTGGTCTCGAACATCCAGGAAGTGCGCGCACGCGGCGCCGAGGTGATCGCGATCGCGACGGACGGCAACGAGGACATCCAGCACCACGCCGACGACGTCGTTTACGTGCCGCGGACGCATCCGTTCCTACAAGCGACGCTCGCGGTCATCCCGCTTCAGCTTCTCGCCTACCGGATCGCGCGCTTGCGCGGCCTCAACGTCGACCAGCCGCGCAACCTCGCCAAGACGGTCACGGTCGAGTAGGGAGCCGGCCGGCGGCCGGGCGCGAGGGGGGTGCCATACTCGCGCTTCTCGCCCCCGAACCGGAGGAACGGTCAATGAGCGTCGCTGCGCGCGCCCGACTTCGCTGCTTCGTGCCGGTCGTCTTCCTGCTTCTCGCCCTCGCCACCGCCGGCTGCTCCGGCAATCAAGCGGACCGCAACGTCGCCCCGACCGAAGTGGTGACCCAGACCGAGCCGACGCCCACGACCGCCGTCGAGCCTTCGCAAGCCGTCAAGCTTCGCGTCGTCTCGGGGCCGGGAGGCGTCTTCGCCTTCCTCAAGGTCTACATCCGGGGGAAAGGGCCATTCGCCTTCACCGTCGACACGGGCGCCTCCCACTCGGTCGTTGACTACGACGTCGTGCGCAAGCTCCGCCTCAAGACGATCGGCGATCCGGTCACGGTCACCGGAATCACGTGCCGCGGGACGGCAGGACGGCTGCGCCTGGGCAAGTGGCGCGCAGGCCCTGTCGCGCTTCCCGCGGCCGAGATCCAGACGATCGACATGCCGGAGCCCGGCGGCGGCATCGAGATCGACGGCCTCCTCGGCTCGGACATCCTCAGCACGTTCGGCGCCATCACCGTCGACTACCGGAGCGAACGCCTGGTGCTCGAGGCGGCTTCTTAAAGCCTAGGCCGGCGGCTTGCGCAGACGCTTGCGCTCGGCGCGGCGCCGTTTCTCTTCGAGCCGGCGCGCGCGGGACGCCGCCGTCGGCTTCGTCGGCCTGCGCTTGCGCGGCACCCGAACACCGGCACGGATCGCCTGCCCAAGGCGCTCGAGCGCGAGCTCCCGGTTCCGCGACTGGCTGCGCTCGTCCTGCGCGACCGCCCGCACCACCGGGCCGACTCGCGCCGTCAAGCGCCTCTTCTGAGCCTCAGACAGCGTCGCCGAGCGGGCCACGTCGAAGACGGCCTCGACCCGCGTCTCCGTCTTCTGAGCGTGCTGGCCCCCCGGCCCGCTCGAGCGGGAGAAGCGGAGCTCCACCTCTTCGAGGGGAATCGCCAGCCTCGAGGTCACCTGAATAGACTCGCGCGGAATGACCGCCATTCTGCTCGACATCGACGGCGTGCTCCATGTTTCCGGCGACCCGATCCCGGGCGCGGCCGATGCCGTGCGGGCTCTCCGCGCAGACGGCCACCGGCTCCGTTTCGTCACGAACAACACCACACGCGCCCGCGCTCGTCTCGCTCGCGAGCTGCAGGCGATCGGCATCGAGCTGGACGAGCACGAGGTCAGCACGACACCGATCGCCGGCGGAAAGCTGCTCGAAGGGATGCGCGTGCTGGCGCTGACGATGGCCTCAGTCCGCGAGGATCTCGCCGCGTACGTCACTCTCGTGGAGGAAGACGCCGAGGCGGTGCTCCTCGGCGGAGCGGACGAGACCGCCGAGACCGGCGAGGTCTTTGCCTACGAGAACCTCAACCGGGCCTTTGCGGCTTTGCGCGAGGGCGCGAGGCTCGTCTGCCTGCACAAGAATCGCTGGTGGCAGACGGCCGACGGGCCGCTTCTCGACGCAGGAGCATTCGTGGCCGGGCTCGAGTACGCGGCGCAGATGGAAGCAGAGATCGTCGGCAAGCCGACTGCCGCGTACTTCGAGGCCGCGCTCGCCGAGCTCGACTCGAAGCCGAGCGAGGCGGTCATGGTCGGCGACGATGTCGAAGCGGACATCGGCGGCGCGAAGCAAATCGGCATGCGCGGGGTGCTCGTCCGGACGGGGAAATTCCGTCCCGCTGCGCTCGAGGAAGCGGATCCGCAGCCCGACGCCGTCATCGGCTCCATCGCCGAGCTTCCCGCCTGGATCGAAGCGGAGGCGGCGTGAAGGTCGGCCTCGACGTGATCGAGATCAGGCGGGTCTCGGGCGCGCTCGAGCGCTACTCGGCGTTTCGCGAGCGCTGTTTCACCGAGGCCGAGCGCGCCTACTGCGACTCCCGTCCGAATCCCGCGCAGCATTACGCGGCCCGCTTCGCCGGCAAGGAGGCGGTGGGGAAGGCGCTCGGCTTCGGCGTCGCGCGCGCCTTCGCCTGGAAGGACGTCGAGATCGCCGGCCGTCCCAAGCCGGACGTCTACCTCTCGGGTCGAGTCGCGCACTGGGCCCGGGGCGTCGGTGCCGGCCCGATCGACCTCTCGATGACCCATTCCAAGGACATCGCCGCGGCCGTCTGCGTCGTCGCCGATGGTCACTGAGCCGCTCTACACGGCGGAAGAGATGCGCGCCGCCGAGGAGGCCTACGAGGGCACCACCCTCGAGCTGATGGAGCGCGCGGGGATCGCGACCGCTGAGGCGATCCTCACGCACTACCCGGAAGCCGCCTCCGTCTCGGTCTGGTGCGGCACGGGCTCGAACGGGGGCGACGGGTTCGTCGTCGCCCGCAAGCTCCACGAGGCCGGGCGTACCGTCGAGCTCCGGCTCCTCGGCGAGGAGGGAAAGGTGGCGGGCGACGCCGCGGAGAACCTGAGACGCGCGCGCGAGGCGGGCCTCCCGTTCGTGGAAGTGGGCGAGGAGGGCGAGGTAGTCGTCGACGCCCTCTTCGGAACGGGCTTTGCCGGCAAGCCGCGCCGCGAAGCGGCCCAGCAGATCGAGGAGCTGAACGCTCTAGGCGCGCCGGTGGTCGCCGTCGACGTCCCGAGCGGCGTCGATGCCTCGACCGGGGAGGTCGCCGGCCCCGCCGTCCGCGCGGAGCTCACGGTTACCTTCCACGCCCGGAAGGTAGGCCTCGCGATCGCTCCGGGGCGCTTCCACGCAGGCGAGGTCGAGGTCGCCGACATCGGCTTGCAACCTTTGGAAACCCGTCACAGCCGTGTCCGGCCGGAGATCCTCGAGCTCGTGCCACGGCGCGGGCCCGAGGACAACAAGTACTCGGCGGGCTCTGTCGTCGTGGTCGGCGGCTCGCGGGGGAAAACGGGCGCTGCCTGCCTAGCCTCCGAGGCCACGTTGCGGGCTGGAGCAGGGATCTGCACGGCTTGCGTCCCTGCCTCGCTCGAGGCCATCTTCGAACAGCGGCTGCTCGAAGTGATGACCCGGGCGTGTCCCGATGAGGATGGCATCATGACCATGGACGCCGCGGACACGATCATCGAGGCTGCCGAGCGCGCCACCGCCGTTGTTCTCGGCCCAGGGTTGGGCCGCACTGACGGCACGCGCGCCCTGGTGGGCTACCTCCTCGATCGCCTCGACAGGCCGATCGTTCTCGACGCGGACGGTCTCTGGGCAGTCGCAGGCCACCTCGACTGGGTGTTCAGCCGCGACGCTCCAACGGTTCTCACTCCTCACGAGGGCGAGCTCGCGAGCGTGCTGGGCCGCAAGTCCGAGTGGGTCCGGGCGCGCCGTTTGCACGCCGCCCAGGCGGGCGCGGACGACGTCGGCGCCGTCCTCCTCCTCAAGGGGGCGGACACGATCGTCGCCGCGCCGGGCCGAGGCGTGCTCCTCTCCGATCTCGGGAATCCCGGGCTGGCGACCGCCGGCGCCGGAGACGTCCTGAGCGGAATCGTCGCCGCCTTCCTCTCCAAGGGAATGGAAGGGCGTCTCGGTGCTGCAGCCGCCGCTGCCGGCCAGGGCGTGGCAGCCGATCTCGCCGCCGAGCGGCACGGCGCGGCGGGACTCCTGGCGCGCGACGTGGTCGAGGCTCTTTCGCTCGCTCTCTCGTGAGTCGGCGTTCCGAGCTCACGATCGACTTGGGCGCGCTCCGGCGCAACGTCACCCGCATGCGAGCTGCCGCCGCGCCGGCGGAGCTCTGGGCGGTCGTCAAGGCCGACGCGTACGGGCACGGGCTGATCGATGCCGCTCGCGCGGCGCTCGAGGCGGGCGCGGGCGCGCTCTGCGTCGTGACCGCGCAGGAGGGCGAAGCCCTACGACGGTCGTTTTCCGATGCTCGGATCCTCGTGATGGCGCCGCTGGCGACGGGGGAGGAGGCAATCGCGCGGTCTGCGGGGCTCGAGGTCGCGCTTTCCTCGCCGGTGGCCCCGGAGGGCCTGGCTCTCCACCTCAAGGTCGACACCGGCATGGGCCGGTGGGGGATGAGCGTGGAGGAGGCCGAGACTGTCCCGCGCAAGCGCGTCGTAGGGCTGATGAGCCACCTGGCCACCGCAGACGACGACGATTCGACTTACGCCCGCCAGCAGATCGCCCGCTTCTCCGAGGTCGCGCGGCACTTCGACGGCGTTCCGGCGCATCTCGCGAACAGCGCCGCGACGCTGGGCCATCCGGAGGCTCGCTTCGACGCGGTGCGCTGTGGCGTCGCGCTCTACGGGCTCTCCCCGTTCGGCGACGACCCCGCGAAGCATGGCCTCGAGCCGGTCCTCTCCTGGCGGAGCTACGTCGCGCTCGCCAAGACGGTCGCGGCAGGCGGGAGCGTCGGCTACGGACGCCGCTTCGTCGCCGAGCGCCCGACTCGCGTCGGCGTCGTCCCGGTGGGGTACGCGGACGGCTTCAGGAGGGGCCTGATGGGCACCGAGGTGGTCGTCGGAGGCTCACGCCGGCAGGTGGTCGGGGCTGTGTCGATGGACGCCCTCGTCGTCGAACTGGACGAGGAGGAAGAGGGAGCGACTGTGACGCTGCTCGGGGACGGCGTCCTCGCCGAGGAGCATGCACGCCACCTCGGCGCGATCAACTACGAGATCACGACCGGGATCAGCTCGGATCCGCTCCGCGCCGACCGGAAAGTCGTCGATGGATGAGCGCATCCGCACGGCGGTGGCGGGCGTCGAGGCCTACGTGGTGGGCGGTGCCGTCCGGGACGAGCTCCTCGGACGCCCGGTGGTGGACATCGACGTCGCCACGCTCGACCCCGAGGTGGCCGCGCGCATCTATGCGGGCCTGGCCAAGGCGGCGCTCTTCCCGCTCTCGGAGCGGCATGGAGCCTGGCGCGTGGCCTTCCCGGACGGAAGCACCGTGGACTTCACGCCGCTCCGCGGGGGGATCGAGGACGACCTGCGGACGCGGGACTTCACCATCAACGCGATCGCCATGCCGGTCGCGGGCGGGGAGCGGATCGACCCGCTGAAAGGCTTCCCGGACCTGCAGGCCCGCCGTCTCCGGTCCGTGTCGGACGCGGTCTTCGAAGACGATCCGCTTCGCCTCCTGCGTGCCGTTCGCCTGGAGGACGAGCTGGGCTTCGCGCTCGACGAGGAGACCGAGCGGCTTGTCCGCGCGCACGCCGAGCTCGTAACGAAACCTGCGGGCGAGCGCATCCTCGGCGAGCTCGAACGGCTGACCCCCGACGGTTTTCGCCGTGCCGACGAGCTCGGCCTGCTCGCGCCGCTCGGCGGCTCGCTCGACCGTCTGGCAGAGGTCGACCTCGTCGACTCGCCGGGCTTCTTGCTGGTCACGGTCTTCGCCGAGAACCTCGAGCGACTGCCGATCTCGAACGAGCTGCGCCGCTTCGCCCGCACGCTTCTGCGTGCGGAACGGCCGGCGGACGATTCCGCCCGCGCCGTCTACCGCTTTCGTCACGCGACCGAACCCTGGGCGCTCTCGGCGCTCGCCTACCTGGGCGCCACCGATCTCTACGAGACGGTTCGCGCGGCGCGCGCCGAGCATCCGACCAAGCCCCTGCTCCGTGGGGAGGATATTCTCGCGCTCGGCGTCGAGCCGGGCCCCGAGGTCGGGCGCCTGCTCGACCTCGTCGCCGAGGAGCGGGCCGCGGGAACCGTCTCCACGCGCGAGGAAGCGCTAGAGCTCGTTGGGCGCGAGTCGCAGAAGAGCTAAGAGCGCCACTTGATGGTGCAACCGACCGCCGGCACCTCCGCCGGGTCGACCTCGCCGCCGTCGAGCACCGCGTCGAGAGCCCGACGCAGGTACGGCTCGGCGCCCTCCGGATCCTGGTGGTCGGAATCCGGCGTCCCGTGGTAGACGAGCCGGTGCTCGCCGTCGAAGAGGAACACCTCCGGCGTGCGGGCGGCTCCGTAGGACGACGCTACCTCCTGCGTCTCGTCGTACAGAAACGGAAAAGCGAAGTCCTTCGCATCCGCGCGCTGCTTCATGTCGTCGACCCCGTCGCCGAGATAGCCGGCGTTCGAGTTCACGGCGACGAGACCCGCGCGCCCTGCATAGTTGCGCGCGACGTCGTTGAGGCGATCCTCCCAGGCAACCACGTACGGGCAGTGGACGCAGGAGAAAACGACGGCGACCGGCTGCCCACGGAAGTCCTCGAGCGAATGGGTCTTCCCGTCCGTTGCGGGGAGCTCGAAGGGCGGGGCGGGGTCTCCGAGCGCGAGTCGTGCCATGACGCCATGCTATCCATGTGGGGCCGCTCTACGACGCTGTCGGAGTGGGGATGTGGGCCTACTCCAATGCGGCATTTCGCGTCGTTGCCCTCGGCCCGCGGCGCTTCCGCCTCGAACCGGGGACGCTGATCGTCTCGACGCACCGTCGGGAGACGGACGTGCCCGTCATCGGCCCGCTTCTGTACTTCGGAGGCCGGCTCTGGCGCCATCGCGACGAGCGGATGAGCTTCGCCGCCCGCGACGACATGTTCCTTCCCGGCTTCTTCGCCGGGTTTCCCCCTGACCTCTCTCCGAGGGCGCGCCGGCTGCTCTTCCCCATCGGAGTGAGGAGGTTTCTCCCGCGCGTCCAGGTGCATCCGATCTCGAGCGCGAGCGTCGCCCGCGCCGGAGAGCTGCTTCGCTCCCGCTCTGACAGCCCCTTGGAGGACGTGGTCCCGGTGGCCCTTGCGGACGAGTTTCGCTCGCGTTCCGCAGACCGGGGCCTGCCGATTCCGCAGCGGAGCGGCGACGCGCTTCGCGGCGAGTACGCCGACCTCCTCTGGCTGCCCGTGACGCGGGAGGAGGTGCCGGGCCTGGACGGCTTCTGGGGCGCGCGAGCGGCGACGGCCGCGGCCGACTTCCGCCGGCTCGTCGAGCTCGTTCGAGCCGGCGGATCCCTCCTGGTCTTCCCCGAGGGCCGCCCATCGCCTGACGGGGAGATCGGTCCGCTGCGCCGTGGCCTCGCGGCACTCGTGCGGCGGGCCCGGCCACGTTGGTTCCTGCCGGTCGCGCCTGCCTACGATCCGCTTCGACGTGGCCGTACGCGCGTCGTCGTCTCGGTCGGGCCCCGGGTCGAGCCGCCTGCGGAGGATGTGGAGGCGGCGACACTCGAGCTCCTACGCCGGGCGACACCGCTCACGTGCGGGCAGTACGTCGCCCACGAGCTGCTCTCCAGCCGGGACCCGGACGCGGACGGGCTCGAGCACGCCGTCGACGACGCACGCTTGGAGCAGCGGCCCGTCGACCCGGAGCTGCTCGATTCGACGCAGCGTCGGATCCGGCTCGTAGAGGCGATCGCCGCTGCGGAGCACCGCCCCGGGGAGCTCCCGGCGCTCGCGCGCGAATACGCGAGCGCGCGGGATTTGGGCTAACCCGACTCTTCGGCCGGGGCATGCTCGCGTTTGCGCCGGCGGAAGATCCGCGGGAAGGCGGGCCGGACGAGCACGGCGCCGAGGATCGTGATCGGGAGGACGGCGAGCGCGTGCATGGTGAGCACGTACGCCGTGGCCTTGTCCGCAGGGACGTCGATGCCCCTCGCGGCCACGAGCGTGAGGTAATCGAATGTCCCGATCCCGGCGGCGGTCGCAGGCACTGCGAGCGTCAGATTGCCCACTCCCTCGAGCAGGAAGTAGCCGCCGACTCCGATCTCGATGCCGAAGGCCTCCCCGACGATGTAGTACATCGCGACGTCGGCGAGCCACATGCCTGCCGAAGTCCCGAAGACGAGAAAGACTCGCTTGCGCCCGCGGAAGGCTCCTAGCCCTTCGACGAAGTGGGCGGCAGCCCTCGCCGCGCGCGTGTGCCAGCGCGGAGGGAGCCACTTGGTCGCCCGCCAGATGAACGCCTCCGTGCGCTCGTGGTCGCGCGCAGCGAGAGCGACGAGGAAGACGCCGACCGCGGTTCCCGCCGAAAGGCCGATGCCGGTGTAGAGAACGGGCCCGCCCTCACCGATCAGCAGCGCTCCGAGGAGGATCCAGACCGACAGGACGACGCCGTCCAGGAGGCGCTCCGCAAAGAGAGTCCCCGCTGTGACGAAGGCGGGCACGTTCTGCTCCCGCAGGGACTCGATCCGTAGCAGGTCGCCCCCGCGAGCGGGGAGGAAGTTGTTCGCGCCACGGCCGACCGAGATCGTCGAGAAGAGCTTCCGCTTGCCGATCGTGTAACCCGCCCCCGCGAGCAGGTATTTCCACCTGAGCGTCATCAGGAAGACGTTCGCGAGGATGAGCCCGAGGGCCGCCAGCATCGTCCAGCCCGGAAGCGACGTGATCTCGTCCCAGGCCTCGCCCAGGTCGACCTGGCGCAGGAAGAGCCAGAGGAACGCGCCTGTCGCCGCAGACCCGAGCAGCAAGCGGAAGACGTATCGCCGCCACGGCCTCGGCATACGTCGATAAGTATGTCCCCTTCATGCGGGCGCGTGGGCGGACCCGGCGGTTCTCCGGGCGGCGGGAGGCGGCGCTCGGCCTGGGCGTGTATGCCGCCTATTTGCTGGTCAGGCGCCTCGTCGTCACCGAGGAGGGACGCCGTCTGGCAGCCCGGAACGCCGAGCGAGTCATCGCGCTGGAGCGACGCCTTGGCCTACACGTTGAGCCCGAGCTGCAAGCGGTGCTCCTGCCCCGGCGGCGGCTCGTTGCCGTGCTCAACGTGGCATACGTGACCCTGAACGTGGGTCTGACCGTCGGGTGGCTGATGCGTCTCTTCCACCGCCGCCATCCGGACTTCCATCGCCTGCGCCGCAGCGCCGTCTTGGCCACGGTCGGCGCGCAGCCCGTGTTCCTCCTGTTTCCAGTCGCGCCCCCGAGGACCCTCGACCACTTTGTCGACACGATCGCGGACGTCAGCGGGGTCGACCTCGACGCGGGCCTGATCTCGAAGCTGTACGACCCGATCGCGGCCATGCCCTCCATCCACGTGACCTACGCGGTGGTGACGGCCGCGGGAATCGCCGAGACGAGTGGGTCAGCGGTGGCCCGTGCCCTTGCGCCTGCCTACCCGCCGCTCGTGGCTCTCGTCGTCTTCAGCACGGCGAACCACTACGTGCTCGACGCTATCGCGGGCGCCGCTCTCGGTCTGGGAGCGCTCCGGCTCGCCCGCCTGCTCGACTGACGAGCCGAGCGAGGCTGGCCGGCGCGAGCGCCTGGACGGCACCGGCCAGGCGGAGGAACCGCGGGACGATCACCTCGGCCCGGTTGTGCTCGACCGACCTCAGTACGGCCTCGGCGACGCGTTCGGGCGTGAGCACGACCCTCCTCACCAGGGGGCGTTCGAGCAGCATGCGCTGGGGGAAGCCGGGCGTCTCGACGGGGCCAGGGTTGACCGTGTGGACGCGAATCCCGCGCGGTGCCAGCTCGACCGTGGTCGCCCGCGAGAACGCCAGCTGAGCGTGCTTCGCCGCCGCGTACGGGCCTGACGATCCGTGGGCGACCGTCCCCGCCACGGACACGACATTGACGATGTCCGACGGCCGACCGGCTTCGAGGAGCGGGAGAAACGCCAGTAGGCACCAGACGCCGCCGAGGTAGTTCGTGCGAACCATTTCCTCGATCTGCTCGGGCGGAAGCTCGAGGAAGCCCTTGCGTCTCGTCAGGCCTGCGTTGTTGACGAGGAGGTGGACGGCTGGATGCCGCTCGCCAACCCGATCCACAACCTCTTCGACCTGGGTCCGGTCGCCGACGTCGCAAGGCTCGGCCTCCCCGCCGACCTCCTTCGCGACGCGCTCGAGCTGCTCGCGCCCGCGCGCGAGGAGCACACAGCGCCACCCACGTTCGGCGAGCAAGCGCGCCAGGGCCGCGCCGATCCCGCTCGATCCCCCTGTGATCACGGCGATCTGCACGGGGCGACAATAGACTCCCCGCCGCCATGATCGACTTCACGGGTAAAAGGGGCCTGGTTCTCGGCGTCGCGAACCGCCGCTCGATCGCGTGGGCGATCGCGCAGAAGCTCGCCGCAGGAGGAGCCACGCTCGCGTTCACCTACCAGGGCGGGCGGATCGAGAAAAGCGTGAGGGAGCTGGCGGAGTCGGTCTCGAGCCCGCTGCTGACCGAGTGCGACGTCCGCTCCGACGAGGGTGTCGAGCGGGTTTTCTCCGAAGTGGGGGAAGCGTTCGGCGGCGAGCTCGACCTGCTCGTCCATTCTGTCGCCTTCGCCGACGCACGTGACCTGGAAGGGCGCTTCACAGACACTCCGCGCGACCGTTTCTGGCTGGCGCTCGACGTCTCCGCCTATTCGCTCCTCTCGGCGGCGCGGGCTGCCGAGCCGCTGATGGAGGCCGCGGGTGGCGGGTCGATCCTGACCATGACCTACCTCGGCGGCGAGCGCGCGGTGCCGCACTACAACGTCATGGGAGTGGCCAAGGCCGCGCTCGACGCCTCCGTGCGCTACCTGGCCTGGGACCTCGGTCAGAAGAACATCCGGGTGAACGCAGTCTCCGCAGGGCCGGTGCGGACACTCGCTGCCCGCTCGATCGCCGGCTTTCCGACCATGGAGGCGATCGTCGAAGAGCGCGCGCCGCTGCACCGTCCGATCTCGGCGGAGGACGTCGGCGCCGCCGCGGCCTTCCTCCTCTCCGACGCCGCGCAGAACGTGACGGCCACGACGCTCTACGTCGACTCGGGCTTTCACGCCATGGGCATGTAGAGAAACCTTTGGCTGAGCCGATACTGGCTCAACCGAGCCGGTTTTGGTGTTGTATCGGCTGCCAGAATCCGCTCTGGTGTTGTTTCGGTGATGTCAAATACTGTTGACAAGGAAGACAACATCCAGGAGGCGTGGGCCGCGACGAGGCGGCCACGTTCACGTGCAGCGTCAGCAGGTCGAGCAGCAGCCCTCGCCGCGCCAGCTCTCCCGGCCTTCCTTCACGGCGACGGCCGCGATCGCGAGCGCGGCGACCGGGTCGAGCCACCAGAGCCCGAGGAACGTGTTTCCGAGCAGGCCGACGAGGACGGCGCCTGCAAGGTAGGCACAGAGCAGATTCTGCGTTCCCTCTCCACGTGTTGCGACGGAGCCGAGCTTGTCGGCCAACCGGCGCTTGGCGATTCCGAGGATCGGCATTCCGACGAGGCTGGAGGCCGTCAGGCCGATGCCCAGCCAGCTCGTCTCAGGCTGCTCGGCGGTTACGAGCCTGTGGATCGCCTCGACTGTCACATAGGGAGCGAGAAGGAAGAACTGGATTGCGACGAGCTTCTGCGCGCGTATCTCTGCCGCGTGCGAGAGCAGGCGCGAGCCGGTGAACCGCCAGACGATAACGACGCTCGCCAAACCCTCGATCGCCGAGTCGATCCCGAAACCGATCAGAGCGATCGAACCAGCCATAATCCCGGCCGCGACCGCGATCCCGCCTTCGGCGCCCATCCAAGCAAGCGACAGCCACGAGAGTAGGCGTGCCCGCCGCGCCGCGCGGAGCCACTGCTCGCTTCGAGCGGGCGGCTCGAGCCGCTGCCCCGGCTGAATGGCGGTCAAGTCGGGCGTGCTCACGTCGTCTCCACCTCCACCGGATCGAGCACAGCAGCCACGACTGCGGCGGCGCCCTCCGCCAGCGAGTACATGACCATCTTTCCCTCGCGACGGGAGCAGACTAGGCCCGCCGCCTTGAGTGCTCGCAAGTGGTGGGAGACGAGGTTTTGGGAGCGCTCGGCGATCCATGCGAGGTCGCAGACGCAGAGCTCGCCGGCCTCGCTGAGTGCCGCCGCCAGCAACAGGCGGGTCGGATCGGCGAGCCCACGCGCGCGCCCGGCCGCCCTTTCCGCCCGGCTGACGGAGAGCCGGCGCCCACGTAGGCGCTCGGCGACCTCGAGGTCGATACAGAGCAGCTCCCAGCGGTCAGCAGCCACCGCTTCATCCTAACGGCCATTGATGCGTTGCTGCGACCTTCCTGCGGGCCTGGGTATCCTGGGCAGCGATGGCCTTGCAGACGCTTCGGGGACGGATGCCGCTCGTGGCGTTCGTCCTGCTTGCGGTCGTCTGCTTGGCACTCCTCGGCTTCGCCTGCGCCTGTCTGAGCGACCATCCGATGCAGGCGCTTGAGCGGGCGCTGGGGGCGGTCCCCTCGCTTCCGGCGCTGATCCAGGTCTGGTCGCTCATGGCGCTCTCGCTTCTTGCGGCCGGATCCGCGGTCGCCGCCGTTCGCCCGCGCTCACGCGGCCCTTCGCCGGCACTGCTGCAGCGCTTTCTGACCTGAGTCGGCCCTGAACGCCAGCGTGAAGGACCGCTGGCTCGTGTGGCCCGTACGCTCATTCAACGAGGAGGCGATCTGTGGCGACGAAGTCGAAGTCCAAGCGCAAACCGCCGTCCAAGCGGCCGATTCAGGCGCCGAAGAAGAAGGTTGAACCGAGACGCTTTCCGCGGTGGCTCGGGCTACTCGTCACGGGACTCCTCGTTGCGGGAATAGCGACGGGAGCGTTTCTCGCCGCGAAGAACCAAGCCCAGAGCGGCGGCGAGGGCCCGGCCGCCTCGACGGGCTTGCCGGATACGCCGGACTACCACTCGCTCCTCGTCGCCCCCAGTGACGCAAACCACATCCTGCTCGGTACGCACGCCGGGCTCTACGAGTCTCGAGACGGCGGCCGAAGCTGGAGGAAGGCGGCACTCGTCGGCCAGGACGCGATGAACCTCGCTGGTGGTGGTGGTGGCGAAACGGTCTGGACGGCGGGCCATAACGTCTTCGCCAAGAGCACGGACCGCGGCGCCAACTGGGCGGAGGTCCGGCCGGAGGGCTTGCCGAGCCTCGACCTCCACGGCTTCGCCGTCGATCCACGTGACCCGCGGACCCTGTACGTGGCCGTCGCGGGGCAAGGACTGTATCGCTCCGACGACGGCGGGCAGCGCTTCGGGCTCGTTTCGAGTGACGTCGGCGGCGCGGTAATGGCGCTCGCAGTCACCAGGGACGGGCGCATCCTCGCCGGCGACATGCAGCAGGGTCTGGTTGCGAGTGACGACAGCGGCAAGACCTGGCGCCCTGTCGCCCAAGCCGCGGTCATGGGGCTGGCGATCAACCCGGCCGATCCGAACACGATCGTCGCCGGCGGCCCGGGGATCCTCCTTTCGAGCGACAGCGGAAGCAAGTGGCGTCAGGTATTCGCCCTCGAGCAGGGAGTCGGCCCGATCGCCTGGTCGCCGAGCGACGCCGGCGTCGGCTACGCGGTCGGCTTCGACCGCATGCTCTACCGCACGAGCGACCGCGGCCAGAGCTGGCAACCGGTCGGTTAGGAGGGCGTGCGATGGACTTCTTTCCAATCCTTCTGGTCGCACTCGTCTGCCCGCTCGTCATGGGCGTGGGCATGTGGTGGATGATGCGTTCCCATCGCGATTCGGGTCGCGGGGACAAGAGCAATGAGCGGTGAGGCGGGCCCCGAGGGCTCCGGCCGTCGGTCGCCGGTTCGCTTTCTGCTGCAGGCGGGCGCGGTCTCGATGGTGGCGCTTCTCCTCGGGCTCCTGGTTTTGCGCACGCTGGCCAAGGAAGCGGGACCGCACCTGGTCTCCGAGGTCAAAGCCGGAAACACACCGCTTGCGCCGGACTTCGACCTTTCTGTTCTCTGGCCCCATGCGGAGACGTGGCCTGCCAAGCTTCGCGGCGCGCTCGCAGACGACCGAGTCTCGCTGAGCGAGCTTCGCGGCTACCCGGTGGTCATGAACTTCTGGGCCTCTTGGTGCGTGCCCTGTAAGGCTGAGGCACCCCGCCTCGTCGCCTCCGCACAGCGCCACGCCGGCGAGGTCGTCTTCCTCGGAGTCGACGTGCAGGACCTCAAGGGCGACGCGCGCAGCTTCCTGGAGCGTTACAAGACCAACTACGTCTCCGTACGCGACGGCGGCTCATCGACGTACGCGAACTACGGCCTCACCGGGCTCCCCGAAACCTATTACCTCGACGCGCGCGGGCGTGTAGTCGACCATGCGGTCGGTGAAATCTCACCCGAGGAGCTCGAGGCTGGCATCGCCAGTGCCATCGCAGGCCACTGACGGGAGAGGAATGAGAGCGAAAGCGCGGGTGGCCGGCGCCGTTGTCGCCCTCGCCGTGGCCGCGGCCACCTTTGTCGCCGTGGTCTCCCTGACCGCAGGTAAGGACGACAGAGCCAGCTACCGCGGTAGCCCGCCGCCCCCCGGAATCATGCTGGGCCAGTTCGAGCTCCGCGACTACACGGGCGTCCAACTCTCAAGCGACGACCTCGAGGGCAAAGTCGTCCTGCTCACCTTCCTCGAGAGCAGGTGCAAGGAGGCGTGCCCGATCATCGCCTCGCAGGTTGCGCGTGCGATCGAGCGCCTGACAGGCGAGCAGCGAAACCAGGTCGTGGCGATCGCGATCTCGACACATCCCACGGATGACACTCCGGCACACGTGCGCGCCCTCCTGCGCGCGCAGCACGCCGAGGGAAAGCTCCGCTACCTCGTCGGCTCGGAGCCGGAGCTCCGTCCCGTTTGGCGGAGGTTCGGCGTGCTCTCTGCGCTCGACTCGGGCGACGCAGACACGCATTCCGCCTCGGTCCATGTGTACGACCGGAGCGGCGAGTGGGTCGCGAGCCTCCATCCTGGAATCGACCTGACCCCCGCCAATCTCGTGCACGACGTGGGCGTGGCCTTGCAGAGCTGAGCGAGTGGGGCAAAAACTCCTACTTACCCTACCCCTCTAGGGTATACTGGACGTGGCATGGCTAAGACACTGTCCTATCGGGTGCCCGGCATGAGCTGCGCGCATTGCACGGCGGCTATTGAAGGCGAGGTCTCGCGGGTTGCCGGCGTCGAGTCCGTATCGGCCGATCTGGAAACGAAGCTCGTGACCGTCCGCGGAGAAAGCTTCTCGGATGGTGAGCTGCGGGCGGCGATCGACGAAGCCGGTTACGAGGTCGTCGATGGCGACCCTTGAGAGCCCGACTAGGACGGAGCTTCGCATCGAAGGGATGACCTGCGCCTCCTGCGCGGTCCGGATCGAGAAGAAGCTGAACAAGCTCGAAAGCGTGAAGGCGACGGTCAACTACGCGACCGACGCCGCCGCGGTCAGCTACGACCCCGCGCGCGTCACGGTCGAGGAACTCGTGGGCGCCGTGGAGGCGGCCGGATACCGCGCCGCCTCGCGCGACGGGGAGGCGACCGGTGACTCGACGCGCTCGCTGCGCCACTCGCTTCTCCTCGCAGCCGCTCTGACCGTGCCCCTGACGGCGATTGCGATGATCCCGCCATTGCAGTTCGGAGGCTGGGAGTGGGTCGCCTTCGCCCTCGCGACCCCGGTCGTGTTTGTCTCCGGCTTCCGCTTCCACCGCGCCGCGCTCGTGAACGCGCGGCACGCGACGGCGACGATGGACACGCTCATCTCGATCGGTACCCTCGCGGCTTGGGGCTGGTCGCTCGTCGCTCTCGCGGCTCTCGAGGACGGCCACACCTACTTCGAGGTGGCGGCCGTCATCACGACGCTGATCCTCCTTGGCCGCTTCTTCGAGGTCCGCGCTCGGCGGCGGTCGGGCGCCGCAATTCGCGCCCTGCTCGAGCTTGGCGCGAAAGAGGCCCGTGTGTTGCGCGACGGGCGCGAGGTCGTCGTCCCCTTCGACGAGCTCGCCGTCGGCGACCGCTTCGTCGTCCGGCCCGGCGAGAAGATCGCGACCGACGGCGTCGTCGAGGAGGGTTTCGCCGCGGTCGACCAGTCGATGCTGACCGGTGAGTCCGTTCCCGTCGAGGTCGGGCCGGGCGCCGAGGTCGCGGGCGCGACGATCAACACGTCCGGCCGTCTCCTCGTGCGCGCGACGAGGGTGGGCGGCGAGACCGCCTTGGCTCAGATCGCCCGGCTCGTCGCCGAGGCACAGGCGGGGAAGGCCCCGATCCAGCGACTCGCCGACCGCGTCTCCGCCGTCTTCGTCCCGGTCGTGATGGGGATCTCGCTCGCGACTCTCGTCGCCTGGCTCCTCGTGAGCGGCGACCCGGCCGCGGCCTTCACGGCGGCGGTCGCCGTCCTCATCATTGCCTGCCCCTGCGCGCTCGGGCTCGCGACGCCGACTGCGCTCATGGTCGGCACCGGGCGCGGCGCCCAGCTCGGCATCCTGATCAAGGGCCCGGAGATCCTCGAGCAGACGCGCCGGGTGACGACGATCGTCCTCGACAAGACCGGCACGGTGACGGAGGGGCGCATGTCGGTCGCCGACGTTATCCCGGCTCCGGGGGTCGAGCCGGCGGAGATTCTGCGCCTCGCCGGGGCGGCCGAGGACGCGAGCGAGCACCCGATCGCCCGCGCGATCGCCCAGCGGGCGCGGGAGGATCTGGGTCAGCTTCCCCTGACCGAGAGCTTCACGAATCGGGCGGGGCTCGGGATCGAGGCGGTCGTGAACGGGCATGCTGTCCTCGTCGGCCGGCCGAGCTTCCTCGCCGACTGGGGTCTCGAGTTCTCCGAGGGGCTCGTCACAGCCCGGGCGGAGGCCGAGCGCGAGGGCAAGACCGTGGTCGCGGTCGCCTGGGACGGAGAGATGCGCGGGCTCCTCGCGGTCGCCGATCGGATCAAGCCGACGAGCGCCGAGGCGGTTGCCGAGCTCCGCAGCCTCGGCCTGACCCCAGTTCTCCTCACCGGCGACAACGAGGCGACGGGGCGCGCCGTCGCCGCTCAGGTGGGGATCGAACGAGTGCTCGCGAACGTGCTCCCGCACGAGAAGGAGGCCGAGATCCGGCGCCTGCAGGAAGCGGGCGAGGCGGTCGCGATGGTCGGCGACGGCGTCAACGACGCGCCCGCGCTCGCCCAGGCCGACCTCGGGCTCGCGATCGGAACGGGCACGGACGTCGCCATCGAGGCGAGCGACTTGACGCTCGTCTCCGGTGACCTGCGCGCGGCCGCGGACGCGATTCGCCTTTCCCGCAAAGTGCTGGGGACGATCAAGGGCAACCTCTTCTGGGCCTTCGCTTACAACGTCGCCGCCATCCCACTCGCCGTTGTCGGGCTCCTGAACCCCATCATCGCTGCGGCTGCCATGGCGGTCTCGAGCCTCTTCGTGGTCTCGAACTCGCTCAGGCTGCGCCGCTTCTCGAGCCGGCGCGAGGGCGACGGCGGCCAGGCGCCACGGAGACCGCAACCGAAACTGGAGGTGGAACCGGCATGAACGCGGAGCCGATTCTCGAGACGCAGCAGTACGGCTATCTGGCGGGCAAGGACGACCTGCTGAAGCGGCTGCGCCGGATCGAGGGACAGGTACGCGGCATCGAGCGGATGGTCGCGGACGAGCGCTACTGCATCGACATCCTCACGCAGATCAGCGCGGCGACGACTGCCCTCGACGCCGTCGGGCTCAGGATCCTCGGCGAGCACGTCGAGAGCTGCGTGGCGGGAGCGCTTGCCTCCGGCGACGAGGACGCCGCCAAGGCGAAGAGCCGCGAGCTCCTCGCCGCAGTCGAGCGCTTCACGAGGACGCGGTAGCCAAGCCGGTGTCCTCGCCGGCCGGTCGCGCGACCTAATGGCGCACGTTCACGAGGAAACGCGGACGGACGCTCCGGAGACGACGGTTCTCCACACGGGCGGGATCTATCGGGGGAGCGAGCACCTCGTCCTCGAAGAGGCCCTGCGCCGCCGGCCGGGTGTTCTCGCCGTCGACGCAAACCCGGCGGCTCAGACCGCAACCGTCACCTTTGACCCCGGCGTGACGACTGTGGCGGAACTGGCGCGTTGGGTCGAGGAGTGCGGCTATCACTGCAAGGGGCGTTCAGTTCCCGGCCACATCTGCGATCCGCTCGCGGGCGAGGAGCCGCTTGCGCCTGCCCATGACCACGCGGGCGAACAGCGTGCCGAGGACGCTCACGGGCACGGCGGCCACGCGGGCATGTCGATGGACTCGATGGTGCGTGACATGCGAAACCGCTTCCTCGTCGCCGCCCTGTTCGCGATCCCGATCGCGCTCTGGTCGCCGCTCGGGGAGTTTCTCTTCGGATCGACGCCGCCGGCCCCGTTCGGGATGCGCGACGACCTCTGGCAGTTCTTCCTCAGCCTGCCGGTCGTCTTCTACTCCTCCTGGATCTTCTTCCGGGGGGCCTGGTACGCGCTCAAGGCCAGGACGCTCGACATGATGGTGCTCGTCGCCGTCGCGATCGGCACGGGCTGGGTCTACTCGGTCGCCGCCACCTTCTGGATCGAGGGCGACGTGTTCTACGAGGCGGCCGCCTTCCTGGCTGCGTTCGTGCTCCTCGGCCACTGGTTCGAGATGCGGGCACGCGGCGGCGCCAACGACGCCATTCGCGCCCTGCTCGACCTCGCGCCCCCGAAGGCGGTGGTGCTCCGCGACGGCCAGGAGTTCGAAGTGCCGACCGCGGAAGTGCAGGTCGGCGACCTCCTCCTCATTCGCCCGGGCGCGAAGGTGCCCGTCGACGCCGAGGTCGTGGAGGGGACGAGCTCGGTCGACGAATCGACGGTGACCGGGGAGAGCCTGCCGGTCGAGAAGGAGCCCGGCGATCAGCTCGTAGGGGCGACCATCAACAAGGACGGCGTTCTTCGTGCCCGTGCGACCGCTGTGGGCTCCGATACCGCGCTGGCCCAGATCGTCAAGCTCGTCCAGGAGGCGCAGAACTCAAAGGCGCCGGCGCAGCGACTCGCCGACCGGGCCGCCTTCTGGCTCGTCCTGGTCGCGCTGATCGGCGGCCTCGCGACCTTCTTCTTCTGGTTCGGCATCGTCGATCGCCGGGTCGTGGATGCGCTCCTCTTCGCGATCACTGTGGTCGTCATCACGTGCCCGGACGCGCTGGGGTTGGCGACGCCGACAGCGATCATGGTCGGCACCGGGCTCGGCGCTCGGCGAGGCATCCTCTTCAAGAGCGCGATAGCGATCGAGCAGGCGGCCTCCCTCGACACGGTCGTCCTCGACAAGACGGGCACGCTCACCCGTGGCGAGCCCGAGGTCGTGTCGATCGACGTCGACCCCGCCATGAACGAGGAAACCGTGCTGCGCCTCGCCGCCGCCGCCGAGCGCGAGAGCGAGCACCCGCTCGCCGAGGCGGTCGTGCGGGCGGCGGAGAGTCGCGGGCTCGAGCCGCTCAGGGCCCAAGCCTTCGAAGCGGTGCCGGGACACGGCGCCCTGGCCACCGTGGACGGTAGGCGTCTCGTCATCGGAACCGCACGCCTGCTGGAGCGCGAGCGAGTCGAGCTCGACGGCCTCGCGCCGCGGGCAGCCGAGCTCGCCGCCGAAGGCCGCACCGTCGTGCACGTCGCGGTCGACGGCCGCGCCGTCGCCATGCTCGCGATCGCCGACGCGCCGCGCGAGACCGCGACGGAAGCGATCGCGGCACTACTGGAGCTCGGCATCCGCCCGGTCATGCTCACAGGGGACAACCGCGTGACCGCTGAGCGAGTCGCAGCCGAGATCGGAGTCGACGAGGTGATCGCCGAGGTCCTGCCGGGTGACAAGGCGGCGAAGGTGGCCGAGCTCCAGCGAGAGGGCCGGAAGGTGGCCATGGTCGGAGACGGCGTCAACGACGCTCCGGCCCTCGCCCAAGCCGACGTCGGCATCGCCATCGGCGCCGGCACCGATGTGGCGATCGAGACCGCTGACGTCGTACTGATGCGCTCCGACCCGCTCGACGTCGCCACCGCAGTCTCGATCGGCCGCGGCACCGTGCGCAAGATGCGTCAGAACCTCGGCTGGGCGATCGGATACAACTCGCTCGCCATCCCGATCGCCGCCGGCGTCTTCGAGCCCTTCGGCCTGACGCTCAGGCCGGAAATCGCCGCCATCTCCATGTCTGGCTCGAGCGTGCTCGTCGCCGTAAACGCGGTTTCGCTGAAGCGCCTCCGGCTCCCGACCGCGCGCGGCTGAATTCGTGACCGCGTTGCGTCCTGCCGGAAGGGCGGGTCTCGAGCGGTGATAGGCTCGCCGCCTATGGCCGTCAGCACAGAAACCATGCAGGTTTTCGAGCCGGCGACCGAGCAAGTCCTGGCCGAGCTGACGCGCGCCTCGAGAGAGGACGCCGACGCGGCGATCGCCCGGGCCAAGGAGGCTTTCCCGGCCTGGCGGGCCGTCAAGCCCGGTGACAGGGCCAAGCTCCTGCGCAGCCTCGCTCGGGAGATCGAGGGCTCACTGGAGGAGCTCGCCACGCTCGAGACCCGCAACGTCGGCAAGCCGATCTCGGACGCCCGCGGTGAGGTCGGAATGGTCGTCGATGTCTTCGATTACTACGCCGGCGCGCCCGAGCGGTTGCTCGGTGACACGATCCCCGTCGCCGGAGGCATCGACATGACCTTCCGCGAGCCGCTCGGGGTCGTCGGGCTCATCACTCCGTGGAATTTCCCGCTTTCCATTGCAAGCTGGAAGGTGGCGCCGGCGCTCGCAGCCGGGAACACCATAGTCCTGAAGCCCGCCGAGCTGACCCCCTTGACGGCGATCGAGCTCGAGAAGCTCGCGCTCGAGGCCGGAATCCCCGAAGGCGTTCTCAACGTCGTCAACGGCCCGGGAAGCGTCGTCGGGGAGAGGATCGTCGAGCATCCCGACGTTGCCAAGGTCGCCTTCACGGGCTCGACCGCAGTGGGTCGCAGAGTCGGCGAGCTCGCGTCCCGGTCGATCAAGCGGGTGACGCTCGAGCTCGGCGGCAAGTCGGCCAACATCGTCTTTGCCGACGCGGATCTCGAACAGGCGGCCGGGGCTGCCCCTCTGGCCGTCTTCGGCAACGCGGGGCAGGACTGTTGCGCCAGGTCGCGGATTCTCGTCGAGCGCAGCTCGCTGGAGGCGTTCCTCGAAGCGCTGGAGCGGTCGGTGACCGCGCTCCGGGTGGGCGACCCGCTCGACGAGGAGACCCAGATGGGGCCCCTGATCTCCGCCGATCAGCGCGAGAAGGTGGCCTCGTTTGTCGAGGATGGCGCGCCCGTCGCCTTCCGGGGGTCCGCGCCCGACGGCCCGGGCTACTGGTTCCCACCCACGGTTCTCTCGCCGGTCTCGAATGACGACCGCGTCGCCCGGGAAGAGATCTTCGGCCCCGTGGCGGCAGTGATCCCGTTCGAGGACGAGGCAGAGGCGGTGAGGATCGCGAACGACACGATCTACGGGCTCTCGGGCTCGATCTGGACACGCGACGGCGCGAAGGCGCTTCGGGTCGCGCGCGGGCTCGAAACGGGCACGATCTCGATCAACTCGAACAACTCCGTCCGCGTCACGACACCGTTCGGCGGCTTCAAGCAATCCGGCATGGGACGAGAGCTCGGCCCGCACGCGCTCGACTACTACACCGAGCTCAAGAACGTCTTCATGGCTACCTGAGCGGCGTGGAGAAGACCGAGGCAGCTTCGTTCCAGGAGCTGATGGAGCGCTCGAAGCTCTATCGCCTCCGCCGGATCATGAGGCTGATTCCTCGTCCTCCCCGCTGCAAGCTCTGCAACGTTCCCTTCGCGGGTCCGGGCCGGATCTTCAGGCTGGTCGGCTACGGCCGGTCGCGCAAGAACCCGAACATGTGCACGACGTGCTTCGAGCGCGCTCCGGTGGGTGGCGCGGAGCTCGACGTGGGCGTCCTGTTCGCGGACCTGCGGGGCTATACGTCGCTCGTCGAGAGCGCCTCGCCCGAGGAGACGGCTGCGCTGCTCGCACCCTTCTACCGCGCAGCGCGTGACGTCCTCGTCCGCAACGAAGCCGTGATCGACAAGCTTGTGGGGGACGAGGTGATGGCGCTGTTCATCCCTCAGTTCATGGGAGAAGACCCGATCATGAAGATGGTCGACGCCGGAATCGAGCTGCTCGAGCAGACAGGCGCCGCAGGTCTCGACGTCGGCGCCGGCGCCGACTGGGGGCTCGCGTTCGTCGGGAACGTCGGCGAGGAGGAGGTCAAGGACTTCACGGCTCTCGGCGACGTCGTCAACACTGCCGCACGCCTGCAGTCGCAGGCGAACCCCGGCCAGCTGATCGTCTCGGAGAGCGTCTACGAAGGGGTTCGCGACCGCTTTCCGGCGGCGGGGCGGGTGGAGTTCGACCTCAAGGGCAAGTCTGCGCCGGTCGCGGCCCACGTGCTGGAAGTCGTTGCACGAGAGCCGGCTACGGCGACAGGCTGACGCTTTCGAGACGAGCTCCCGCCCGCGGCGCCGAGACCAGGAGCGAATGCCAGCCTGACTCTCCAAGGGTGGCGGCGCTCGAGCGTCCGTCGACGAGGAGGCGCACGTTCGCGTTGCCCGAGAAGCGCACCGACACCGACCCGCTGCCGTAGAGCCAGATGGTGGCCTGCTGTCCCAACATCGTTCGACCACGCCAGCCGGTGCAAAGAACGGGCCGGAACCGCGGCGGTTCGGCTACGGGCGGCGTCGTCGCACCCGCGTTAGGGGCGAAGAGCGTCACGCCGCCATCCGCGGCGACCGGGCCGAAACCGGCGTCCTGCAGCCCGCGCCAGGCAAACCACGCCCCACGCCGGTGAGCCTGTGCGTACAGCCCTCGATGGAGCAGCACGCGGGTGATGCCGAGGCTCTCGAGGTCAGCGCCGTCCCCTGGAAGCCAGACGCCGCAGGAGAGCCGGTTGTGCGTGAACGAGAAATCGAAAGCCGCCTTCGGAGCGATCGTGGAATAGCCCGCGGGCTGCTCGCGCGGCTCCTGCAGCTGGTAGTAGTCGTAAACACTCCCGTAATGCTCGCCGGGCTCGAAGAGCGGGAGCTCCAGGACACGGCCGGGAGGCGAAGAGGATAGGGCGGTGTAAGCGCGGTTGTCCGGATCGGCCGCCGTGGCCGAGAGCGGCTGCACGGCCAGATCCAGCACGACGAGCACGATCAGCGCGCCCGCTACGGCGATCGAGCGGCTGCCGGCGCGCCTGACCAGGCCCGCGCATGCGAAGGCGAGCAGTCCCGCGAGAGCGAGATCCGCGATCGGCAGCAGGCGGCCGGGAACGCGCGTGAAGTGAAGTGGCGCAAAGTGGCGCCACACAAGCTCGTAGCCAGGGAGGTTCACCCCCAGAGCGAGCAGCACCGGCAGGAGCCCGGCGATTCCAAGCAGCACGGCGAGGCCACGCCTCCTCCGGGCGAGGAAGACCAGCCCTGCGAGCGCCAGGACCGGTGTCAGCCATCCGAGATAGACGAACTCCTCGCTTCGCGGCGCGTGCCAGCGATTGACGAAGTCCACGGGCTCCGCGGAGTAGCGGCGCAGCTCGTCCACCGAGCGCCCGCTCCCCTCCGGCGACCCTGCGATCAGCGTGAATCGGATCGCAACTCCGATCGCCACCGCGACGAGCGAGCCCACCAGCGCCCAGGCGAAAGAGGCCCGGCTGAGACGGAGGGCGGCGTAGGCGAGGACGAGCGGCACCGCGCCGAGGGCGAGGTGCAGTTGCCCGGAGAGCGGGATCGAAGCGACGGCAAGAGTCGCGGTCGCGCCCCAGGCATGCGTCCGCGCGGGTGTGGGCGCGACGCGGGCGCGTTCGACGGCGAGGAGAGCGAGTGGGAGGAGGAGCGCCACCCAGCCGAGGAGATGGCCCGCGCTCTGCTCCAGCCGGTACGGGGCGAGGGCGAAGGCGAGCCCGCCGAGCGCGGCTCCGAAGCGTCCGAGCTCGAGGCAGCGGAGCCAGCCGTAGGTGAGGAGGCCGGCGCCCACGATCGTCCCCAGAAGGAGGAGATTCCACCCAACGACCGGCCCGAACGCGGCGTCGAGAGGCCAAAAGCCGAAGCCGAACGGCCAGCCTCCCAGCACGGTCTGGGGCTCGACGATGGGCTGGAAGCTGTACGGATCCTTCCAGGGTGCTTCACCGTGCTCGAGTTGGTGGCCGACGAGCCAGAAGCGGTAGACCGACTGGAGATGGTCGCCCGCCGGCGGTTCGCCGGCACCGAGCCGGTCGTTGGCCATGAAGTGGCTGCCGAAGGAGCCAACCGCCGGCCACGTGGCGGCGACTGCGGCCGCGGTGTAGAGAGCGGTTAGGAGAGCGAGCGGGCGGCCGAGACGAGCTCGTCGAAGTCCGGCAACTCTCCGTGCTCGTACCGCCATGCTCGGCGGATGATGCCGTCTCCGTCGACGAGGAAGGCGCTTCGCTCGGCGACGCCGCGCATGCCGCGGTAGTCCTGCTCCACGCCGAAGCCTTGTGTCGCCTCGCCGTTCCAGTCCGAGAGGAGCGGTGTGTCGCCGAGGTCGAGCACCTGCGCCCAGGCGACGTGCGACCAGGGACTGTCCCGCGAAATGCCATAGGTCTTTACGCCTGCCGCTTCGAATTCCGCCTTCCTGTCACGCAGGAGGGTCAGCTCGTCCGTTCAGGTGCTCGACCAGTCGAAGAGGTAGAAGAGGAGCAGGTACGGCCCCTGCTCACCGAGCTCGCTCAGCCGCGCGTCCTCGTTCGGCGTCAGCCAGATGCGGGCATCCGGCGCCTGCTCGCCGACCGCGATCACGCCGTCGCGACCAGCGCAGCCTCGGTCGCGTCCGCGATCTGCGAGACCACCTCGACGATGTCTCGGTTCGCGTTGAAGACGCGCAGCTGGCGGTCGGCGCCGTTGCCTCGCGCCAGGATGTCTCGGATGCCCTCGAGCTCCCGCTCGGAGCCGAGCTCGCGCGCGTGCGGCTCGATCTCACGGAGCGCCCGGCGGACGAGCTGGGCGACCGGGACGCGGTTGCGCCGGCCGGTGAGGAGATCCATCACCGGCGCCTCGAGCCCATAACGGGCGGCGAGCCACTTGTTCTCGGTGGTCAGGATCCGGTGGTAGGAGGGCAGCTCGCGACCCGCGTCGTAGGCGTCCGAGTAGTGCTTCACGAGCCCCTGGACGTACGCGGCCAGGGCGGTCGTGTCCTCCACTCGGCTGATCGCGTCCATCACGCGCACCTCGATCGTCCCGAACCTGGGATGAAGTCGGATGTCCCACCAGATGTGGGTGTAATCCGCGATACAGCCGGTCTTCTCCAGTTGGCCGACGACCTCGGCGTAGTCCGCGTAGTCGCGGAAGCGCGGCGGCGGCCCCGAGCGCGGGAAGGCGGCGAACACCATCTGGCGGCTCGACGCCAGGCCGGTCGTCTCTCCGCGCCAGAACGGGGAGTTGGCCGAGAGAGCGAGCAGCTCCGCCAGGTGGAGGAGGAGGGCGCTCGTGACCTTGATCGCCTTCTCCGGGTCGTCGACCGCGACGTGGATGTGCAGCCCGAAGATCAGTTCGCGTCGGGCGATGTACTGGAGCTGGTCGACGAGGTTGTGATAACGGTCGCGGGCGGTGATCCGCTGGCGCTCGAAGAGGCTGAACGGGTGAGTCCCGGCCGATCCGACCCGCAAGTCCTTGCTGCCGGCGATCTCGGTGACGTAGGAGCGCAGGCGGCGGAGCTCGGAGTCGACGTCGCCAGCGGTGCGGCACACCGGGGTCGAGATCTCCACGACGGACTGCATCAGCTCGGGGCCTATCCGCTCCGTGAACTCCCCGCCCTGGACGGCCGTGAGGACCGTGTCCACGTGCTGGACGAGATCGAAGCTCTCCGGGTCGAGGAGCATGTACTCCTCCTCCACTCCGAGGGTGAACGGAGGCGACTCGCCGAACTTGTGCTCGAGCACGCTCCCGCCCTGGGCGAAGCCCTTGCCGGTTATCGAAGCGGGATAGATCTGCTTCATCGGGCCGGACAACTCTATCCCCGTCCGGACGGAAGAAGAACGTCCGTCCCGAGGGAAGAAGAACGTCCGCTTCCCCGTCTGGTTGGGCATCGGCAGAGGGGTCGAGCGAAGGGAGCAGGAAGATGCGCAAGTGGAAGCGGAACTGGATGATCAAGCGGATGGTGCTGGGCTTCGCAGTCGTGGCGCTGGTCGTCCCGGCCGTCGCGCAGGCGCGCGTCGACTCGGGGATTGGAATGCCGAACCCGGCGAACCAGGTCACGGGCGACACATTCGTGCCGTTCGTAACCGACTTTCCCAGGTACGAGTGGACTTCGAACGTCTCGAGCGTCAACACGGCTACCCCGATCGGGTTGCCGAACGCTGGCCTCAACGACTACTTGAAGGCGCGCGACGGTATCGAGGTCGCCCGTCTGCAGCCGCGGAACGAGGTCCGGTCCGGCGATCTGATCGAGAACGTGCGGCTCGCGCCGCGCAGCGTCTCGACGCCGCAGGTCGTGTCCTCGCCCGGCGGCGACTGGAGCGACGCCCGCATCGGTGCCGGACTCGCCCTGATTCTCGTCCTGGCAGGCGGAGCGGCGCTCATCGCCACCCGCCATATGGGCCGCACGCAGACCGCGTAGCCCAGTCGTTCAGGGTCTCTCGTGAGCGGGCCTCCGGGCCCGCTCACGCTTGTGCGATCACAGCCTCGGCCTCGATCTCGATCAACCAGCGCGGATCGATGAGCGCTGCGACGACGACTGTCGTGTTCGCCGGCCGGATCACGCCGAAGGCCTCTCCGTGCGCGCGGCCGAAGGCCTCGAAGTCGGCGGCCGGCGTCAGGTAGACCCGTGTCCGCACGACGTCGGCGAGCGAGCCGCCGGCCTCCTCCAGAGCGCTTCCGATTCTCTCGATGCAGCGCTTCGCTTGCCCGTATGAGTCCGAGGGCGGGTCGGCGCCGTCCGGCATGATCGCCGCGCATCCCGCCACGAACACCCGGTCCCCGACGCGAACGGCCCGTGAGTACCCGACCAGGGTCTCGTACGGCGAACCGGACGAGATGAGCCGTCGTTGCAACGCATCCGCGTTCAGGGTCACGCGGCGATACTAGCTGGCTGATGCTGGAAGAGATCGACGGCTGGCCGGCGGAAATCGCCACCGCCGGCGTCGTCTCCGGCGAGCGGAGATGGGTGCGCGGCCCAACGGGACGCGAGTTCGGCTGGGCTTCCGTGACGAAGCTCTTCACCGCGACGGCCACGCTCATCGCCGCGGAGGAGGGAATCGTCGACCTCGACGAGCCCGCAGGGCCCGAGGGCTCTACCGTCCGGCACCTGCTCGCCCACGCCTCGGGCCTGCCGTTCGAGGGCGGACAGCCGATCGCGCGTCCGGGCCAGCGGCGGATCTACTCGAACACCGGGTTCGAGGTTCTCGGCGAGCTGGTGGCGGAGCGAGCCGAGATGGAGTTCGAGGAGTATCTGCGCGCCGCGGTGCTCGACCCGCTCGGCCTCGGCGCCACACGACTCGAGGGCTCGCCGGCGGCCGGCTTGCGCGGCCCGCTCGATGACCTCCTCGCGTTTGCGCGGGAGCTGCTCGATCCGCGGCTTGTCGCGCCTGAGACCCTCGCGGAGGCAACCTCGGTCGCGTTCCCGGGCCTCGCCGGCGTCATTCCGGAGCTCGGCCGCTTCGAGCCGAACGACTGGGGCCTCGGCTTCGAGCTCCGGAACTCGAAGTCGCCTCACTGGACCGGGACTCGGAACTCCGAGCGCACCTTCGGGCATTTCGGTGGTTCGGGCTCCTTCCTCTGGGTCGATCCCGACGTGGGCGCCGCCTGTGCCTCCCTCAGCGACCTCGATTTCGGAGACTGGGCCAAGGAGGCCTGGCCGCGACTCTCCGACGCCGTGCTCGCGGAGCTAGGATGACAGCGACGTGTGGAGCTGGATCGTCATCGTCGCCGGGTACGCCTTCTCAATCTTCTTCTTCCGCCTGGTGGGCGGCATCAACTCGGCCGCAGAAGCCATCCAGAGCTGGGGGCGCGTCTCGTCCGTGAGACGCCTGCGGAAGAGCGGCCACTCGCCGGGCTCGTTCGCCCGGGCGCGGCTCAAGCGCTAGCCCACGAAAGACTCGTAGAGAGTCCGCTCGCAGCTCGCGACGGTCGCGGGCGTCAAGGCGGTCACGCTCTCCGCGAAGGTATCGCCGGGACGGAGGAGCCCCGCCTGGCCACGCACCATTCCGGCCAGGACGACGCCAAAACGCCCGCTCGCGTCCAGCGCTTCGCCGGGCGCGAGTTCGCGGCGCTCCATCTGCTCGCCCAGACGCGCGAGCGTCTCGCCCGGGAGACCCGCGAGCTCGGCGATCCGCGCTAGCTCATGCGCGGTCGCGCTCTGGTGCCTCACGCGTGCCCTCGGGGGTTGGCTCCGGCTGGTCGGTGGACATACTTGCGATGGTATGGGAGAGAGTCCGCTCCTCGCCGGCTGGAAGACCTGCCCGCGCTGTCGGCATGAACTCGAGCGCGACGAGCGCTCTGTGCGCTGCTCCAACTGCGGGCTGACGGTCTACGCGAACCCGGCGCCGACAGCGAGCGCTCTCGTCCTGGACGGTGAGGGGCGCGTGCTCCTCGCCCGCCGCGCGGCCGACCCGGGCGCAGGTCTCTGGGATCTTCTCGGCGGCTTCATCGAGGAGGGAGAGGAGCCGGTCGCGGCCCTTCGGCGTGAGATCGAGGAGGAAACCGCGCTCCGGATCGAACCGGGCGAGTTCCTCGGCGGCTACCCGGACCGGTACGGCGACGGGGGGATCTACACACTCAATCTCTACTGGACGGCGCAGATCACCGGCGGGGAGCTCGAGCTCGACGAGGAGCTCGCCGAGGTCGCCTGGTTTGACCCGGAGGAGCTCCCGGAGTCAGCCGAATTCGCGTTCAGGAACACCCGGGAGGCCCTTCGCGACTGGAAGGCCCAGCTTGGGTCAAAGCCGACCCACAAATAGGCCACTCGGCCCATGAAGGTTTCGCCGGCCCGTGCCGATAATCGGTCCATCTTGCCCGAGAGCGGCGTTCATCGAATCGAGGACGACCTGGTCGATAGCTGGCTGGAGTCCTTCGTCGCCGAAGGGCTCGACGACGTCGAGGCCTATCTCCGCAAGCACGCCGACTTCCAGTCCTTCCTCGAAGACAGAGACTAGCTCCGCCTGGACGGTAGAGGCTCTTGCCGGGCGAAGGCCGGCGACGAGCCGCCTTACGACGCCCCAGGGCGTAGCTGAGGGCTTTACGAAACGATTGGCGAAACGCGGCTAGGCCGCTACATGCCACCCATCGGTGGATCAGCCCCCACCCACGGGCGGTGGGGGGGCTTCGCCACCGCCACCCCACCTCATCTGCGGGTCGCGGATAGCCCCGCAATCCAGGCAGATGTAGTAGGTGGTGTTGTCGGCACCGCGTTTCGTTTCCCAGCGGTGCCTTCGCAGGTAGCAGCGCAGCTTCTTCGGCATGTCTCGCCTCGCTGGGGCGAGTCTATGACGCTAACGAGTCGCCGTCTATGCCGCGAGCGGTATCGCCCGCGCTCTGGCGAGAGCAAGGCTGAGGCGGGCGAGCATAGTCAGGTCGGCATGGAGCGCGACCCGATCCCGCCCGCGTACGCGTAGGGGCAGCAACCCGAACTGGTGCTTCAAGTTTCCGAATTCTCGCTCGATCGCGTAAGACCGATCGGGACGGCGAGAACCCACCAGGACGACTCATCCTGGACGGCGAATACGGTTCCAAGCCACACTAGGAGCACGCCGACATACGCGACGGTGCTCCACACTTCCTTTCGCCTGCGAGTCGTAGACCGTTGTTTGACGAGCTCGTGCAGAGGCGTCGGCGACGGCGGCCGCGCAAATAGCGTCGACGGTTGGCTAGGGCGCATTCCAAGACGGCTCTTGCAGACGCGTCCGTCGAGGAGAGGCGTCAGTCAGCCAAGGCCTAGCCGGGCCTAGCCGGCGCATGCCGGCTACCGCCCGGTTCACGTCGGCGGCCGCTTGCCGGGCAGGGTCAGCTCCCGCGGAGGTACCTGGCGAGGACCGCCTCCACCTCGCGATCGACCGGCCCCGTCGCCGAGGGGATGTGGCGCCGAAAAGCGTAGTCGACGATCTGCCCGTCGCGGATCGTCAGGTCGAGCTGTCCCAGCCCCTGCATGTCATACGGCCCGGCCACCGCGACGATCGACCCATTGACGATCTCGGGCTGCAAATCGGGCTGCAAAGTCGCATCGGGCAGGTGAGTGCCGAGAGCGACGTCGATTCCCTCTACCGAGCGCACGACGCGGAGCGTGTCCTCGTGAATCATGTGCGAGAGCAGAACGACGATCTGCGCTCCTGCTGCGTGCATCTGCTGCAAGACCTGCTTCATCGCCTTGACCTCATCCACGACCCGCACGCCCTCTTCTTCGGGCGGCGGCGGTTGGCCGGGACTGAATGTCACTCCACGGAGACCCGTGATCCCCACGCGCACGCCGGCGAGGTCCTTGATGATCCACGGTCGTGCTCCCTGCGCGAAGGCGAAAACCTCGTCAGGACTGTCGCCCTCTCGCACGTTGGCGCTCACCCACGTGAACCGTGAGGCGGCCACGCGCTCACGCAGGACGGCGACGAGCTCCGTCTCGCTGAAGCCGAACGTGTTCGCATCGAGCCCGGCGGCGTTGAAGGCGTCGATCGTGTGCTGGCCGTCCGTGCGCACACCTTTCAGGGTCGGACTGATGTCGTCGCCGTTGCCGAGGAACAGGCTGTTAACCGGATCGGGGAGACAAGCGCGGAGCGCGTTGCGGAGCCCCACGTACCGGGCGAAGGTGACGTTGGGCGGCGAATTCATGCCGCCGGCGAGATCGCCGTGCGTGTGTGTCTCGTGGAAGATCGTCACGACGACGGCTCCATCCGCTGGCTCACGGCTCGAGCCGGGCGGGCACTCTCTCGTCGTTGCCGGGCGCTCAGAGCCGCCGGCGCGCTCGCCGGCGCCGTTGCAGGCAGAGACCGCCAAGATGGCGAAGAGGACGAGCACTGCGACTCGTCGAGGGCACCCCATCGTCAACCTCCTGCGGGCCCGTGCGCCGTCTACACCGATTCGGGCATGCACGTTACCTCGCGCGAGTGCACTCCGGGACTCCCCGGGTCGATCCGGTGGCCGCGGCAAATAGACGAACCGCTTCGGGTTTTCCGAGGGAATGGAAGCCTCCACATGTCCGCTAGCTGAGCGTGGACCGCGTGCGCGACGTAAACATCGTCGATGTATTCCGAAGGCATGCCCAGGCCTTCAAACCGCTGATACTCGTTCTCCCTATGTCCTGGGAACAAGCCAATTGCGGGAGCAGCAAGGTCCTCCTGCCATCGTTCCCGGCGCGCGAAGAACACGCCCGCGGCAGCCACTGAGAGCAAGTCGTCGCTAGTCCTCCCGCCGAGCGCACAGCCCAGTGGAGGAGGGCGTATTCGTCGCCGTCAATTTCTCCCGCATGGCAGAACTCCCGGAACGCTCGGATGTAGGCCCTCTTGTCCTTTTCGTACAACGCCGCAGAAGAATCGGCCGCCACGCTGTTATGAGTCCCCTTGGGTCGGCGTGACGCCACGACGGATTCGAGGAGGGTTCGCTATCGCATCAAGGTTCAGTCCGCCGTCCCTGTCCCCATACAAGCCCAGCGCCTCGGCCTTGATCCGCGCGACCTCGTCGGACGCCCTCGCCTTTATCAGCGAAGCAAGGATCATTGAGGCCTTCAGGAGGCGTGCCCGGAAGTCGGCGATCCCGGTCACGCGCTCCCAGAAAACATCAGAACCCAGAACCGAGATTTCTGGTTCAGCCCGAATCGTTCCCGTCTTCCGACGTCCGGCCAGTACAGCGATGTTCATCTCGACTGTCCGACGGCCTGACTAGCGGCGCGGCGAGGTGGGGTAAAACGAATGGTCTTGTGGGGTAAGCGACGGCGCCGGACGCTTTCAGCCCCGGATGAATACTTGCATCGAGGGTTTCGCCAAGCCCTCAGCTAGCTGACTTAGGCGTCGGCGAGGCCGAGGGACTTCTCGAGCATGCCTTTGGGCTGTGCGCCGAGGGCCGCTGCCTTGGGCTCTCCGCTCTCGAAGAGGATCATCGTGGGGATGCTCATGATCCCGAAGCGCCGGGCGAGCTCGGGCTCCTCGTCGATGTTCACCTTGACGAGCCGGAGCTGATCCGCGCGCTCCTCGGCGATCTGGTCGAGGATCGGCGCCACCGCGTGACAGGGGCCGCACCACTCTGCCCAGAAATCGACGAGCACGGGCTGGTCGCTCTCGATGACTTCCTGCTGAAAAGTGGATTCCGTGATGGTGTCTGCCATACCCACTGAAACGTACACTGACCCTCCGATGTTCCGGCCGCTTCCGCCCGTGCCCGATCACCCCGCGCTCGAGCAGGAGATCCTGGCGTGGTGGGACGAGAGAGGCATCTTCGGGCAGCTCCGGGAGCGCAATCATGGGGGCTCGCGGTTCAGCTTCTTCGATGGGCCCGTGACCGCGAACAAGACGCTCGGCGTCCATACCGCGTGGGGCCGCGCGCTCAAGGACGTCTTCCAGCGCTACAAGGCTCTGCAAGGCTTCGACCAGCGCTACCAGAACGGCTTCGACTGCCAGGGGCTCTGGATCGAGGTGGGCGTCGAGAAGTCACTGGGCCTCAACTCGAAGCCGGAGATCGAGGAGTACGGGCTCGAGAAGTTCGCGGAGCGTTGCCGCGAGGTGGTGGTCTCCTCCGCCGAGCAGCTGACCCGCGGATCGAAGCGCCTCGGGCAGTGGATGGACTGGGGCAACGACTACTACACCTTCTCCGACACGAACATCGAGTACATCTGGAAGTTCCTCCAGATCGTCAACGAGAAGGGCTGGCTCTACATGGGCCACCGCTCGACCGAGTGGTGCCCTCGTTGCGGCACGTCGCTCTCACAGCACGAGCTCTCACAGTCGGGCGTCTACCAGGACCGCGCCGACCCGTCCCTCTTCGTGCGCTTTCCGCTGCGTGAGCGGCACGGGGAGGCGCTTGTCGCCTGGACGACGACGCCCTGGACGCTGCCGGCGAACGTGGCCGCCGCGGTCAAGCCTGATGCCGAGTACGGGCGGCGCGACAACGGCCAGTGGGTTGCGGTGGCCCGGTATCCAGACGAGAACTTCGAGGAGCGGGTACTCGGCAGCGACATGGTCGGCTGGCGCTACGAAGGGCCCTTCGACACGCTCGGGCCCGGGGCTGCCGTCGATCATCGCGTCATCCCCTGGGAGGAGGTCTCACTGGACGAGGGCACCGGGATCGTCCATATCGCCCCGGGCGCAGGCCAGGAGGACTTCGCCCTCGGTCAGGAGCACGAACTGCCGGTGCTCGCGCCCGTAGACGAGTCGGGCCGCTTCTATCCCGAATACGGCTGGCTGCACGGGCTCTCGACCGCCGAGGCGGCGGATCAGATCATCGGCGACCTCAAGGAGCGCGGCGTCCTCGTGGAGGCCGGGCTCTACGAGCACCGCTATCCCCACTGCTGGCGCTGCGACACACCGCTGATCTGGCGCGTCGCCGACGATTGGCTGATCGCCGTCGACGAGGTGCGTCCCAGGCTGCTCGAGGCCAACCAGACGATCGATTGGACGCCCGAGTACATGGGCAAGCGCATGGCCGATTGGCTGCGGAACATGGGCGATTGGAACATCTCCCGGCGGCGGTACTACGGCCTGCCGCTCCCCTTCTATCCGTGCTCCTGCGGGCATCTGACCGTGGTGGGGTCGAAAGCGGAGCTCGAGGAACGGGCGGCGGCGGGTTTCGAGCAACTGCAGGAGCTCCACCGCCCCTGGGTCGACCGTGTTCCGATCCGCTGCGAGGCCTGCGGCGACGAGGAGGTCCAACGGGTCGCCGAGGTCGGAGACGTCTGGCTCGACGCGGGCATCGTCCCCTTCTCGACTCTTGGCTGGCAGAACTCCGAGTGGAAGCCGGGCGGCTACGCGACAGGGGCGTCGGCGGGCCTGTCCGGCGCAGATCTCCCCGATCACGCGTACTGGGAGCAGTGGTTTCCGGCCGACTGGGTCTCGGAGATGCGCGAGCAGATCCGGCTCTGGTTCTACTCGCAGCTCTTCATGTCGGTCGTCCTCGTCGACCAGGCCCCGTTCCGGTCCGTGCTCGGCTACGAGAAGATGCTCGACGAGCACGGGCGCGAGATGCACGGCTCCTGGGGCAATCTGATCCCGGCGGAGGACGCGTTCGAGCGCATGGGGGCGGACGTCATGCGGTGGCAGTACTGCCAGCAGCCGCCCGATCGCAACCTCCTCTTCGGCTACGGGCCGGCGCACGAGATCAAGCGCAGGCTGCTCACCCTCTGGAACTGCGTCTCGTTTCTCGTCACGTACGCGTCGATCGAGAACTGGAGCCCGCGCTTCGCCGAGCTCGAGCAGGGCCCGTACGAGAAAGGCCTCAAGCCGCTCGACCGCTGGCTGCTGGCCCGGGTGCAGCAGTTCCTCGACGAGGCGACCGGGGCCTACGACGCCTATCTGACGGTCAATGTGATCAAGGCCTTCGAAGTGTTCGTCGAGGACGTGTCCACCTGGTACGTACGTCGAAGCCGGCGGCGATTCTGGGAGGGCGACGTCGCCGCGTTCGCGACTCTCTGGTATGCCTTGGTGCAGGCGCTCAGGGTGATGTCGCCCGTCGTGCCGTTTCTCACTGAGCATCTCTGGCAGAACCTCGTCGCCGGGCTCCGCAACGCCCCCGAAAGCATCTTCCTCGCCGACTGGCCGGAGCCCGTCGATCGCTTCCGCGACCGGGCCCTCCTCGAGGAAGTGGCAACGGGCCGCCAGGTCGCCGAGCTCGCCCGCTCGGCGCGCCAGCAGGCGGGGATCAAGCTGCGGCAGCCTCTGAGGCGGCTCGTGGTCGCCACCGGAGATCCCGGGCGCCGCGCGCTCGTCTCGCGGCAGGTGGAGGACCTCGCCGGCGAGCTGCGGGTCAAGGAGGTTGCGATCACCGAGAGCCCGAGCGAGGTCGCCGAGCTCCGCGCGACGCCGAAGCTCGACCTCGTCGGGCCTCGGTACGGGCCGAACCTCCCGGAGCTACGCCGTCTTCTGTCCGAGGGCAGCTTCGAAGTGTCGAACGGGACCCTGCGGGCGGGCGCCTTCGTCCTCGGTCGCGGAGAGTTCACGCTTGAGTACTCGCCGCGCGACGGCTGGGCCGTCGAGCACGGGGACGACTATGTGGTCGCCGTCGACACGCGGCTGGACGATGAGCTTCGGCTTGAAGGGCGGGTCTTCGACCTCATCCATACGGTTCAGCGCCTCCGCCGAGACGCCGGGCTCGAGATCACCGACAGGATCGTCCTCACCATCACCGAGGCCGAGCGCGACCTCCTCGTCTACGAGGGCTGGATCAAGGGGGAGACGCTGGCCACGAGCATCGAGGTCGGCGACTCGCTCGCCGTGCGGAAGGACGAATGACGGTCGCTCGCCTTCGGCTCGCTCCACATGCTCATGGGCCGGAAATCGGCCCATGAGCAAGCTCGTCGTGATCGCGGTGCTCGTCCTGGCCGCGGTTGCGGCGGCTGACGCTGTCCGAGCTCGATCCGAAAGGACCACGGTCGAGCCGTTCAAGGCCGCTGCCCGGGAGGCCGTCGTTCATCCGATCACGTCGTCCGGCTTCTCGGCGGGCGGGAAGAACATTCACAACCGGGTCCTCCTGAACGGGCGCGAGCACCTGAGTCCAAGCCAGATCGCGGAGGCGTTTCCGGCCCCCTTGCCCGGAGCTCTCTTCTCGATTGCCCACCTCGCCGCCGACGAGGACGGGACTCTCGTAGTCGCGATCTACGGGTTTCCACGGCCGGGCGAGGCCGCGGACGGAATCGAGATCTGGCGCCGCGGGCGGCTCGAGTCCTCGTTCCTCGTCCCGGTCGGCACCTTCGGCGGAGGCGTCGGCTTTGCGGCAGAGGGGCGACTCGTCGCCGGCCTCTCTGGAGACGGTCGCGTGGTGCACCTGTTCACGCGCCGCGGCCGTCCGGCCGGGGAGCAGTCCGCTACGAGTTGGTGAGCCTAAGAGTTCGTTTCAGAATGGGGCTCGTCGCCGGGGGGCGATGGGCGGATGCGAGGCCAGGACGCAGGGAGCGCTCGTATCGGGTGAGATACGGGCGCGACCGAGGACGCCGCCTCGCGCCGCACAGCGCGACCCGGCGGCACAGCTCTCATTTTGGAGCGAGCTCTAAGAGCGACCGGCAGCGCGAAGAAGACGTTCTCGGAGGGAGCCTCGAGCTCGTCCACCTCCGTCACCCCTCGTTCCCGGAACCAGGCGACGACCCGTTGGACGAGGGAGTCCGGCGCGGAGGCTCCCGAGGTCACCCCGACGGTTTCGATCCCCTCGAGCCAAGCATCCTCGATCTGACTCTCGTCGTCGATCAGGTGAGCGTCCACGCCGCGCGCCCGGGCGACCTCCACGAGGCGGTTGGAGTTCGAGCTGTTCCGGGAGCCGACCACGAGTAGGAGGTCGATGCCTCCCAGGAGTCGCTTGACGGCGCGCTGGCGGTTCGTCGTCGCGTAGCAGATGTCCTCCTTCTTCGACGCCTGGATCTCGGGGAAACGGCGACGGAGGACGTCCACGATCTCCCGTGTGTCGTCGACCGAGAGGGTGGTCTGAGTGATGTAGGCGAGACGCTCGGTTTGGGGCGGCTGGATCCGCTCGGCGTCGGCGCACGTCTCCACGAGCAGGATCGAGTCCGGCGCCTCGCCCATCGTCCCTTCGACCTCCTCGTGACCAGCGTGGCCGACGAGGAAGAGCGTGAAGCCCCGTGCCGCGAAGCGACGAGCCTCGGCGTGCACCTTGGAGACGAGCGGGCACGTCGCGTCGATGGTCTCGAGCTTGCGAGAGCGTGCGTTCGCGTGCACCCGCGGCGCGACTCCGTGCGCGGAGAGGACGAGGGTGGCACCATGCGGTACCTCGTCCTCGCTCTCCACAAAGATCGCCCCGCGCTGCTCGAAATCGCGCACGACGTGGGCGTTGTGAACGATCTGCTTGCGGACGTAGACAGGCGGCCCGTGCAGCTCGAGTGCGCGCTCGACGATCTCGACAGCCCGCTCGACGCCGGCGCAGTAGCCTCTGGGCGAGGCGAGGACGAGCCGTTTGACCACCTCCGGCCATGCTAGCCAGCGCCTCCGAACGAGGCGTCAGTAGACGCTCGGCGCTCGACCAGCGATCACCCTTGGAGCAGGGCGCCGCTGGGGAGCGCGAAGGGCAAGCCTCGCTAGGACGCAGGGAGGGTTCGTAGCCGGAGGCTACGGGCGCGACCGAGGACAACGCGAGGCGCAGCCCTGCAGCAATCACCCAGCCCGATCCTGTGACGAGAGGGATTGCTCCTAAGACGAGAAGACCCGCCGCTCGGGGGGGTAAGCGCGGCGGGCCTTCCCAGATTGCTTACCGCGGCGTACATAGCCAGGGACACAATGCCGCGGTTCGCATCGCCCAGTGCGTGCACGCTATCGAGGGCGTCCCCGGATGCCAATAGGTCCTTCGGCCCATTTTTGAAAGCAACAGGACCCTGGCTGAATTCCTCGACGGGCCCCAGAAGCAGGCCTATCATCACGGGTGCCCAGTGGATCACCACGCTCGCGTAATCCTGCTAGAGGCCGGCCCGCTGCTCCTCCTCTCGGCGCTGTATCTGGGAGTGGCTCTGGCTCTGGCGCGGCCGCTCTGGCAAGCCCGGAGTTTCTCTTGGCTCGGCTTCGGCGTCTGGAGCCTCTTCCTGCTGATCGGTGGCTGTGCGGCTCTCGTCGGAGGCGCCAAGCTGAACGACGACGAGTTCCTCGGCGGGGTGACTCCCTGGCCAGTCTTCGCGCTGATCCTGCTTGCGTTCCTGCCTGCCATCGTCTTTATCGCCCGCTGGCGCGAGCGGACCCTCCTCGTCCAGGCCGGCTCTCGGGTCCGTGAGGCGGAAGAGCAGGCCGACGAGCGCCGGCGCGGGGCTGATTCGATCTCGCGTCTCTCTACGGCCCTCACGCGGACGGGAACGGGTCACGAGGCGGCCGCTCACCTCTTCGCGGAGCTCGAGCAGGTGCTCCGGATCGAGAAAGCGATGCTCGCCGTCGTCGACGAGGAAGCCAGGCGGGCGCGCGGCTTCGCTTCGCGCGGTGTCGACGAGGCCTGGTGGAAGGCCGTTTCCCTCGACCTCGACGAGGACACGGGCGCCATCGTCACCGTTGTGCGCGAACGCTCGCCGTTCGCGGTTTTCGACGTGCCCTCCGCGGCCAACATCAACCGGGAGATCGCGGAGGCGGTCGGTGCGCGCAGCGCAGCCTTCGTCCCGCTCGTCTCCGAGGGCCGCTGCACAGGCGTGCTTGCAGTCGCAGCGACGGAGCCGCGCCTCTTCTCGTCAGGTGAGATGGAGCTGATGGTCGACCTTGCGAACGAGACGGCGCTGGCGCTCGGGCGCACCCGTTCCGACGAGGCGCTGCAGGCTGCTCTGGACCGCGAGCGCCTCGTCGCCGAGGTATCGCGGCGAGTCCGCTCCAAGCTGGACCTCGACGCCGTTCTGCAGGTGGCCGTGGAGGAGGTCGGCAGGGCCGCCGGCGTGTCCCGCTGTTTCATCCGGCTGGGCGAGGAAGGCGGCCTGCTCCCGATCCGGGCTGAATGGGACGCTCCTGGCGTCGAGTCCTTGAGCGCCCATGCAGAGCGACTGCCCGTGAGCAACCTCGCCGCCCGCGAGCGGCGCACGGTGGCGGTCGACGACATCGTTAAGTCACCCGCGCTCGACGACCCGTCCCTGGGCGGGCGCGAGACGCTGGTCGAGCTGGGCACTCGGGCCGTGCTCGCGACTCCGATCCTCGTGTTCGACCGCATGATCGGCGTCTTCGGGCTGCACCGCCCCGAACCGGGCGCGTGGTCCGGCGGCGACGTCTCGCTGGTCGAGGCCGTCGCACGCGAGATCGGGCTTGCCTTACACACGGCCCAGCTCTTGCAGCAGAACGAGCGCCGCGTCGAGGAGCAGGCGGCGCTCTTGAAGGCCGCTCAGGTGCTGACAACCGATCTGCGCTTCGAGGCCGTTATCCAGCGCTTGGTCGACGAGCTGGTCAAGCTCTTCCGCGCCGACGGCGCCGACTGCTGGATCTTCGACGAGGAGCGGCGGCTCCTCCGTTGCCGGGCGGTGACGGGGATCCCCGACGGGAACGTCGGTCGTGAGATTCGGCCCGAAGGCACGTTCAAGTCCGTCATCGAGTCCGGGCAGCCGATCCTGAAGCGCGAGTTCGCCACCACCGAGGAGCCCCCGCCGAGCGCGGACTACTCGGTCTTCGCAGAGGTGATGGACGCTCCGATCACCTGGCTCGGGGAGCAGCGCGGCGTCCTCGGAGTCTGCGCCCGCGACGACGGGCACTTCGACCACGCCGACCTGGAGCTCCTGGATACCTTCGCCAGGATGGCGTCCCTCGCGCTCCACAACGCCGAGAGCTTCGGGGAACGGGAGCGGCAGGCCCAGGTGCAGCGCGGCTTCTACCAGATAGCCGAGGTGCTCGGGTCGACGCTCTCGCTCACGGAGACTCTCGACGCGCTCGCCCAGGCGGCCTGCGAGGCTCTTGGCGGCTCGGCTGCCGTCGTGCTCGAGCCGCGAGGTGAGCAGCTCTACGTCGCAGGGGCGCATGAGCTCCCAGTGGTCCTGGCCGAGGAGTTGGCGCGCGGCTTGCCGGATGCGGCGGCACCATTCGCCACAGCCGCCCGTGGCGAGCGGATTCTCACGGCGAGCGCGCTCGAGGAGGACGACCGCTTCTCGGAAGCTCTGCGCGATCTGCTGGCCGAGATCGGCTACCGATCGCTGCTCTGCGCCCCCGTCGCAGGGGCTCGAGGGGAGAAGAATGCGGTCGTCGTCCTCTTCACGGAGCCGTGCGCGTTCTCCGACGGCGACCTGGCCCTCGCCCGCCACCTCACCGGGGCCGCGCGCGGCGCAATCGAGCGCGCAGAGCTCTTCGAGAGCGAGCGCCGGGCGCGGAACTTCTCCCAGCGCCTGGCCGACGTCAGCAGCCTTCTGGCGACCACGCTCGACCCGGCTGCTGCCTTCGCCGAGGTCGTCCGGGAGGCGCCCCAGCTCCTCGAGGCCGAGGCCGCGGTGCTGCGGTTGCTCGAAGACGACGAGCTCGTCGCCAGGGCCGCGTGGGGGCCCGCCACCACCGGCGTCGTCGGGGCGAGATCGAGCTCGGCGGCGGGCGTCGCCGGGGTCGTGGCTCAGTCGCGGTCGCCGCTTGGGGTCTTGGACGCTCGCAAGACTCCTCGCTTCGGTCGCGAGGACTCGCTTCTTCGCACCGGCCTCGTCAGCGTGGTCGCCGTGCCGATGTTCGCGCACGGGGGAGGGCTGCACGGCGTGCTGGCCGTCTACGAGCGCGAACCTCGATCGTGGCGTGACGACGAGACCCAGGCCCTTTCCGCGCTTGCAGCCACCGCGTCGGCGGCCTTCTCGAGCGCCGAGCTCTACGCGCGCGTCGCCGAGGAGAAGGAGCGCAGCGAGGCGATCCTGGCCAACATCGCCGACGGGATCGTCGCGGTGGACCGCGAAGGGGCCATCGTCCTCTGGAACGCCACCGCGGAGCAGATCACCGGCGTTCCGGCCGAAGAGGCGCTGGGGCGACGGGTTGCCGACGTCCTTCAGAGAGAGCTCGCCGAGGACGCCGAGGGTGCGCCCGGCGAGCGACAGGTTGCGTTTCTGCGCGGAGGCAAGGAAGTGTGGCTCTCGCTCACCGAAGCGGTCATGCTCGATGCCGCCGGCGACGTCGCGGGTCGCGTCTTTGCGTTCCGGGACGTCTCGAGCGAGCGGGTCGTCGACCAGATGAAGTCCGACTTCGTGGCGACGGTGTCGCACGAGCTCCGCACGCCCCTGACCTCGATCTATGGGTTTGCCGAGACCCTTTTGCGCGGGGACGTCGAGTTCTCGGACGTCGAGCGCGGAACATTCCTGGGCTACATCGCCTCGGAGTCCGAGCGCCTCATCAACATCGTCGACGACCTGCTGAACATCGCCCGGCTCGAGACGGGCACCCTGGGGCTCAACATCTCGCGGGCCGACATCGGCGAGATCGTCAGCGAGACGGTCACGCGGTTTGCCGAGCACCTGAATGGTGACTTCAAATTCGACGTCGATGTTCCACGCGGTTCGGTCTTCGTCCGCGCAGACCGCGAGAAGCTGATGCAGATCGTGATGAACCTGGTGGACAACGCGGTCAAGTTCTCGCCGGCGGGCGGGCGAATCGCGGTGACTGCCCGGCGCCGCTCCGACACGGCTGAGATCCGCGTCGTGGACGAGGGAATCGGCATCGCCCGGGCCGACCAGCAGCGGATCTTCACGAAGTTCTACCGAGCCGAGGACGCCTCGAGGCACAGCCCGCAGGGAACCGGTCTGGGTCTCTTCCTCGCTCGGGGCCTTCTGGCTGCGATGGGGGGGCGGATCTGGGTCGAGTCGAAGGAAGGGGAAGGCTCCACGTTCGTCTTCGAGCTCCCCGTCGCCAAGGATGGGGCCGCCGAGCCGGCGCTCGAGCCCGAGACCGCAGCGAGCGCCGGATGAAGACGCTCGTGATCGACGACGAGGCGCCGATCCGCCTCCTCTGCCGCGTGAACCTCGAAGCGGAGGGAGTGGAGGTGCTGGAGGCCGCCGACGGGGCGACCGGGCTCGAGATCGCGAAGCGGGACAAACCCGACGCAATCTTGCTCGATGTGATGATGCCCGGGCTCGACGGCTGGAGCGTCGCTGAGCGTCTGCTCTCCGCAGAGGAGACGCGCGCGATCCCGATCATCTTTCTCACGGCCCGGGCCGACCTCCGTGACCGCGTCCGCGGCATGGACGCAGGCGGGCTCGACTACGTAACGAAGCCGTTCAACCCGGTCGAGCTCGCCTCGCTCGTCCGGGAGGTGGTCGACGCCGTGGCCCGTGGCGAACGGGAGCAGCTGCGCACGGAGCGCATCGCCGAGCTTCGCTCCCTCTTCGAGACGGCCTAGTAGACCGCCCAGCCCTAGCGGAACCGCGTGACGGCCATGCGGGCGCAGGAATAGCCCGAGTAAGACCCGCTGGCGACTCCGACGCCGACGCGCCGGGCGCTTCGGTCGAGCAGGTTCGGCCGATGGCTGGGGCTGTTGAGCCACCACCGCACGAGCGTTCGTGCCCAGCCGCGGCGGCACGTGAGCCAACCGATGTTCTCGCTCGTCCCTGCGGGCAACCTGCCGTAGTGGAAGAACGCGTCGTGCAGGAGGAGGTAGCGCGCCCAGCTGTGGGAGTACGTCTGGATCGTGGAGCCGAAGTGCAACCGAGCCAGACCCCTCGCTGCCCGAGCGTCGTTCATCACGCTCAGGAGCCTCGCCTCCGAGCGCGTCGGTCCGGCCTGGGCAGGTGCGGTCCGGATGACGCTCACCGCAACCGCGCAGACCAGTAGGAGGAGGAGGAGCCGTGCGGGGGCGAATCGCACGGGGCCGGATGATTACAAGCAATTGTCTTCAGACTTTTCAGGAAACGTACGCATTGTGTTAGCGGGCCTGGCAAAACGTATTAATCCTGTAGCCGGCCCTGGCAAATAGTGGGTCAGGTTGAATTTGTACGGTTCGCCACTACCGCCTGGCCGGCGCGAGCCGTCTGGGCGAGGATGATTCCGGCCAGGACGAGTAGCCCGCCGAAGATCTGGAGCGACCCGATCTGCTCGCCGAGCCAGGCGTAGGCGACAACCGCGGCTAGGACGGGCTCGATCATCGCCACCACGGTCGCCCGCGTCGCTGGAATGTAGTGGAGCGCGGTGATCAAGAGGATGAAGGGCACGATCGTTCCCAGGACGACGATGTACGCGAGCAGGAGCCAGACCGGGGCGTGCAGGTCGGCGACGCGGCCGAGCAAGGAAGCGTCCCGACGCAGGATGTGGCCGGGAAAGCTCCACCAGGGCTGGGCAAACGTCCAGAAGGCGGCGGCGAACACGAATCCCCACGCCAGCAGGGAGTAGACGTCGCGGCCGCGCTGGAGGCTCCGCTCCGCCATGAGTATGTAGAGGGCATACGCGCAGGCGGCACCGAGCGAAGCGGCCACGCCGACGCCGTCGAGCGCGCCTCCGCTCCAGACCTCGACCACGAGCGAGAGGCCCGTCAGAGCAAGTGCCAGCGCGACCCAGAGACGGCGCCGCACGGGCTCGTGGACGAAGAAACGGGCCCAAACCGCGACCAAGACAGGCGCGATGTACTGGATCACGAGTGCGATCCCGATGTCCAGGTGCGTGATCGCGGTGAAGTAGAGGAAGTGGACGAAAGCGAGGCCGGCGATCCCGAAAATCAGGAAGAACCCCAGCTCCCTTCTGGAGAGCCGAAGGGCTTGCGGGCGCAGGAGGGCGACGGCCGCGAACATGATCAGCCCGGCCCCCGTGGCGCGAACCTCGGCGAGCCGCAGAGGCGAAAGCCCGCCGGAATCGACGACGACCTTGGCGATTGTGGCGTTGACCGACCAGAGACAGATCGAGACGACCACCAGCGCGTACCCGAGCGCCGGGCGCCGGCCCGCGGCCCGATCGGTGAATGCCTCGCTGGCGAGCGGGGAGTCCGCCACGGGCCGCTGACCCTAGCGAGCGGTACGATCAGGGTGCTGCGGGACGTGGCGCAGCCTGGTAGCGCGCCTGCTTTGGGAGCAGGAGGCCGCCGGTTCGAATCCGGCCGTCCCGACTGAAAGCCATTTCTCTCTGATAGACAGGAGCCCGATGCGCTATCGCAAGCTCGGCGTGTGGGGACTCCGGATCTCGGAGATCGGGCTCGGCTCCTGGCTCACCTACGGCGGCTCCGTCCAGGACAAGGCCGCGATCGACTGCATCCACCGTGCCTTCGCGCTGGGCGTCAACTTCTTCGACACCGCGAACGTGTACCGGCGCGGCGCCGCCGAAGAGGTGACCGGCCGGGCCCTCAAGGACTTCCGGCGCGACGACTACGTGCTCGCCACGAAGGTGTACTTCCCGATGGGAGACGGTCCCAACGATCGCGGGCTGTCACGCAAGCACATCATGGAGCAGTGCCATGCCTCGCTCCGGCGCCTCGGAGTGGACTACGTCGATATCTACCAGTGCCACCGCCCGGACGAGAGCACCCCGCTCGAGGAGACGCTCCGCGCGCTCGACGACGTCGTCACCCAGGGGAAGGCGCTATACGTCGGCGTCTCGATGTGGTCGGCGGAGCTCCTGGACGAGGCCCGCCGGCTCCAGCAGAAGCTCAATCTCGACCCGATCGTCTCGAATCAGCCCGAGTACTCGATGCTCCACCGGGATATCGAGGAGGACGTGCTGCCCGTCTCCAAGCAGCTCGGAATCGGGCAGGTGGTCTACTCGCCCATCGCGCAGGGCGTTCTGGCGGGCAAGTACAAGCCCGGCGAGAAGCCCGCTGCGGGTACACGAGCGGCGACGCCGGGCGACGCGGGCTTCATGGAGCGGTTCATGCGCGACGACCTCTTGGAAGCCGTGCAGAATCTTCGCCCCATCGCCGACGAGCTCGGGATCACGATGGCGCAGCTGGCGATCGCCTGGGTTCTGCGCGAGCCCGGAGTCTCGAGCGCCATCGTGGGGGCGACCCGACCCGAGCAGGTGGACGAGAACGTCGCTGCGAGCGGCATCGAGCTCCCGCCGGAGGTGCTGAAGCGGATCGACGAGGTTCTCGCGCCGGTGTTGAAGTAACTAGAGGATCTTCGAGACGAGCGCTAGGACGAGGAAGAGCCAGACGAACGCGAGCATGACGGCGAGGACGATTCCGATCACCGTGCTCGCTTCCCGCGGAACGCCCTGCCTCGCGGCGCGCCAGCCTACGACTCCGAAGACGACAGCCAGGAGCGAGGCGAGGCTCGTCGCCGGCAGGAGGTCGTCGGCGACGGCGGCCGTCGCGAACCAGGTGATGATCCCGACGCCGCCGAGCCAGAGGAACGCGGAAGCGGCGCGCTCGTCGTCTTCGAGCGATCTGACGTCGTCTTCAAGAGACCGAACCAGCTCCCACACAGGCTTAGAGTAGGCCCGCCGCACGCCTCCTTCGTCCCCCGGACGGGTTAGAGATCCCGCCGTCTGAACCCGAAAAGCGCTGCTAATGCAAGGATCGCGAGGTACCCAATGACGAAGGGCGCCAGCGTGACACCCGCGGACTGGGCCCCGCCGAACGGGCCCAGCGAAAGCGCAGCGCGGGTGAAACCCGCGGTGTCCGCAGTGATCGCGTTCAGCCCGTCCTGGTAGAGGGCCTCGAACGGAAGCACCCAGGAGGACACGTTCGCGATCGTGTCGAGACTGTCCGAGTTGAGGGCTTCGCCGATCTGGCCCAAGAGGCCGGCGACGAGCCCTGCTCCGAAGATCATGAAGACGGCGATCCCGTTCGCGATCGCCGAGAGGAAGACCGAGCCGAGCAGCGAGAGGGCCACCAGGACGATCACCGCCCCGGCGAGCTCGACGGCCGGCTGGACGATCCGGTCGGGCCACCAGCCGGTCACGGCGTGCGTGATCAGGAGCGCGCTCGCGTAGACGCAGGCGACGTAGACGGAACAGGCGATCGCGGCGGCGGCGAACCGTCCTGCCAGGACGGCGGCACGCCCGACCGGGCGCACGACGAGAGGCTGGAGCAACCCTCGCTCGGCGTCGCCCCGAACGACGGCGTGCGTGAGGAAGATGGCGAGCACGGTCGCGAGGAAGAGGGAGCCGAACATCGAGAGCCCGAAGAACGTGGCGCTGAAGAGAACTTGCGCGTCGATGAAAACGTTGGAGGCGCCGATGCTTTCCTGCTGAAACGGATCGATCGTCGCGTACGCCTTGTAGAGCCCGAACCCGTAGAGGCCTAGGAAGGCGGCTGTGAGGACGAGGACGATGGACAGCACCTTCCGGCGCAGGCTTTCCTGGAGCGCGTAGGCCGCGATGATCGCGACGCCCCTCAACTCGACTCCCCCTCGACGGCCTCGAGGTAGATCTCCTCGAGGGTGCTCGTGAGGACGCGGGCGCCGTAGACCTTCTCGCCGCCGGTCACCAGCTCGGCGACGATCCGCGGCACGTCCTCACGGCCGACGCCGTCGTAGTGGCGCGTCCCGCCGTCGACGTCCACCTCGACGCCGCGGGGCTTCGCCAGTTCCTCGGTCCGGCCGGCGATCACCACTTCGCCCCGGTGGAGGATGATCACGCGGTCGCACACGAGCTCGACCTCGGAGAGAAGGTGCGAGTTGAGGAGCACCGCGACGCCGCGGCGGCGAAGCTCCTCCAGGAGGCCGCGAACGGTGCGGCGCCCCGCGGGATCCAGAGCGCTGGTGGGCTCGTCGAGGAAGAGCATCCGGGGAGTTCCGACGAGCGCCTGCGCGATCCCGAGCCGCTGCTGCATGCCCTTGGACATGTCCTCGACGCGCCGGCTGCGCGCGTCAGTGAGTCCGACGAGCTCGAGGAGCTCGGAACGCTCCGGCTCGCCGCCTCTGGAGCTTGCAAGCCGCTGGTGCAGGAGCAGCAGCTCGTCGGCGGAGCACCAGCCCGGGAAGCGGAAGAGTTCCGCGAGATAGCCCATTGCGGCCCGGGCTTCGCGGGAGCCGGCCGGCGCGCCGCAGACCTCGGCGGCGCCGGAGGTCGGCCGTACGAGCCCGCAGCCGATCTTCACGAGCGTGGACTTGCCCGCGCCGTTGGGGCCGAGCAGCCCCACGAGTTCCCCCTCCTCGACCGTGACGTCCACGCCGTCGAGCGCCCGAACGCTTCCGTACCGCTTCGCGAGTCCCCGGGCTGAAAAGGCGGTGCTTTTGACGGCCCCGTCGATTCTGGCGACAATAGCCGCCCAACCGAGTCCGGGGGGAGAGAGGAGCCGGTGATGGAGGCCAGTCAAGCCGCGCCGCCAAGGAGGTTCGACCACCTGCGAGAGCACTCGGTCGGGCTTCCAGAGGTTCTCTTCCAGTCGATCACCCACATGGCACCTGGGGCCGCGGTTGCCTTCTCGATCCTCGTCGCCGTCCAGTTCGCCGGCCCGGCTTTGCCGCTCGCCGTGCTCTTCGCACTGATCGCGTGCACGCTCGTCGCGAACTCGATCGGCCAGCTGGCGAAGCAGATGCCGTCGGCGGGCGGGCTCTACACGTACATGAGCCGCGCGCTCGGGAAACGCGCCGGATTCCTCACCGGCTGGGCCTTCCTCCTCTTCGAGCCGATGATCGCGCCGCTCCTCTTCCTCATCTTCGCGTGGGCGACCGAGGACGTCGTCAAGAACGACCTCGACGCCAACATCGGCTGGTGGCCCTGGGTGCTCGTAGCGGCGGCGATCGTCTTCGTCCTGACCTATCGGGACGTCCGTCTCTCCACCCGTGCCGGAGTTCTGCTCGGCATCTTCGAGATCGCGGTCTTCGCGGCTCTCGCCATCTGGATGATCCTCTCGAACGCGGAGCACCTGGGCCTGGCGGCGTTCGATCCGACGAACGCGGAGGCCGGAACCTTCAACGGCATCTTCAAGGGGATGGTCTTCACCGTCCTTGCGTTCATCGGCTTCGAAGCGGCGGCTCCGCTCGGAGAGGAAGCGCGCCATCCGCGCTGGACCGTCCCGCGCGCGGTCGTTCTCTCCGCGGTCGGAATCGGGATCTTCTACGTCCTCTGCGCGTACGCCTGGGTCTATGGAGCAGGTTTCAACAGCTTCGTCGAGCAGGCGACCGGCAACGCGAACCCCTGGCGGGCGCTCGCAACCGTCTTCTGGGGCAGCGGCTGGGTGCTCATTTTCTTCGCCATCATCAACTCGGCGATCGCCAACGCGAACGCGGGCGTCAACGCGGGCACGCGGGTCATCTACGCCATGGCCAGGAACGGCGTGCTGCCGCAGATCTTCGCCCGCACGCATCCCCGCTTTCGGACGCCGCACGTCGCCATCGTGCTGAACGTCGTGGGGGGCGCGATCGTGGCGCTTCTGCTCGGCTGGAAGTGGGGGCCGATCTTGGCTTTTACGATCATCGCGACCGCGATCACGATCGTGGTGATCGTCATCTACATGACGGTCTGCCTCGGCTCGATCATCTACTACTGGACCCAGAAGCGGGAGGAGTTCAACGTCTGGCTCCACGGCGTCTTTCCCGTGCTGGGGGCGGTCGCCTTCGCCTTCCCGCTCTACTACCAGTACAACCCGCTCCCGGACTATCCGATCCGCTACGCGAACTGGGCGGCGATCGGCTGGATCGTGCTGGGTGTTCTCGTTCTCATCTGGGCCGAGCGGACTCGGCCGGAAGCCCTCGAGGGCGCCGACCGCATCTACGTCGAGGACGAGACCGTGGCTCCGCCCCCGGCCGCGGCTCCGGCGCCGGCGGCGAGGTAAGAAGATGGCCGTCGCCACCGCCACCGAGGTCATCGGGAAGGACAACGTCGTCTGGGCCTTCGGGCCGGACCTGGAGCCCGTCGTCGAGGTGGAGCCGGGCGCCGTCGTTCGCTTCGAGACCAACGACTGCTTCACGGGGCAGATCAGCTCGGAAGACGACCTCGTCACGGAGATCGACTTCACGCGCATCAACGGAGCTACGGGCCCTGTCGCCGTGAAAGGAGCCGAGCCCGGCGACTCGCTTGTCGTCGAGCTCCTCGAGGTGAAGCCGATCGAGTGGGGCGTGGCCACGATCATCCCCGGCTACGGCCAGTTGCACGAGCAGGTGCGCTCTCCCGTCACGAAGATCTTCAAGGTCCGGGACGGCGAGATCGAGATGGACGAGCGCATCCGCTTCCCCGCCCGCCCGATGGTCGGGGTGGTCGGGGTGGCGACGGAGAGCGAGACGCTGACGAACGCGTTGCCGGGCCAGCACGGAGGCAACCTCGACAACCACATGCACGGGGCGGGGGCCAGGATCCTCTTCCCCGTGCGGCAACCCGGCGGTCTCTTCGCGGTCGGAGACATGCACGCGCGTATGGGCGACGGCGAGATCTGCGGCACCGGAGTCGAGATCGCCGGCGAGGTGACCGTCCGGTTCGACCTGGTGAAGGGGAAACAAGGTCGGTGGCCGATCACCGAGCTCGCGGACAGCTGGGTCGTCCACGGGACGTCGTTCGAGTTCATGGACGCCATGCAGCTCGCGTGCGAGGAGGCCGCGCGGATGCTCGTGGACGAGTGGGGGATGACGATCGAGGACGCGTTCGTCTTCCTCTCGGTCGCCTGTGATGTCGGCGTCGCCCAGGCCTGCAAGCCCGGCCCCGGGTTCGAGACGATCGCGCGAGTCGTCATCCCGCGCATCGACGCGATTCCCGGGCCGTTCCGGACTTAAGCAACTAGAAGCACCGCGCCCGCCCCCGTAGGCTTCGTGGGCCATGCCCGTCTGCGCCAACTGCGGTCAGGACAATCCCGAGGTCGCCCGTTTCTGCCTGGCCTGTGGCGCTCCGATCATCGATCCGGCGGGTGCGGTGGAAGAGCGCAAGGTCGTCACCGTCCTCTTCGCGGACCTCGTCGGATTCACCAGCCGAGCCGAGCAGCTCGACCCGGAGGACGTGCGCGCCATGCTCTCGCCGTACTACGCGCGCTTGCGCAGCGAGCTCGAGCGCCGTGGGGGCACCGTGGAGAAGTTCATCGGAGACGCGGTCATGGCCCTGTTCGGCGCTCCGGTTGCCCACGAGGACGATCCGGAGCGGGCTGTACGCGCCGCCCTCGCTATCAGGGACGCGATCGGCGAGCTGAACGAGAGCGACCCGAAGCTCGAGCTCCAGGTGCGGATCGCCGTCAACACAGGGGAGGCGCTCGTCGCGCTCGGCGCTAACCCTTCCGAAGGCGAGGGCATGGCCTCGGGCGACGTGGTCAACACAGCCGCGCGGCTACAGGCTTCCGCGCCGGTGAACGGCATCCTCGTCGGCGAGGCGACCTATCGGGCGACGGAGCGAACGATCGAATACCGAG
>Ga0209874_1000001_pt1 | contig 95172 bp, 97 predicted proteins | sample GWRWN1_20_30_FD_187216 | JGI IMG/M metagenome (GOLD analysis project Ga0209874, IMG submission 187216) | Riverbed sediment microbial communities from areas with no vegetation in Columbia River, Washington, USA - GW-RW N1_20_30 (SPAdes)... | ecosystem: Environmental > Aquatic > Freshwater > River... | reverse complement strand
GTCAGTCCGGGTACTCGTCCTTCCGCCAAGTGCGGGGCTCGGCGGGTTGGGCTTTCGGCGTTCGCTCGAGCAGGAAGCTGTAGTACGGCGCGACGAACGGGTCGGGCGCCATCACCGTGTAGGTGTGGTAGACGGTCCCGTTCTCGCGCGCGAAGGCGATCCAGCTCGGGCCCTCGCGCAGCCCGTCCTTGAGCTCGGCCCCGACCTGGCGTGACCACTCTTCGAGCCAGTCGGGCGGATTGTCGATCATCTCCTTGACCTCGGGAATCTGCTGCACTTGCTCCTCGGTCAACGCAAGGCCGAAGTCGAAGGCGAAGTCCGTGTTGTAGGTGGAGACGTAGGGAAACTGCCAGCCCATCCGCTGCTTGTAGGCGGTCAGCCGCTCGATCGGCGCCCGCGAGAAGCTGAGCAGCGTCACGTCGCGGTGGTTCAGGTGGATGAGCGAGCCGTCGAGCCCGTCGCCCAGGTTGGTACAGCCGGGGCAGGCGCCGAGCGTGTAGTCGGGGCCGAACATGATGTTGTAGCCGAGCAGCTGTGAGCGGCCGTCGAAGAGCTCGGCGAGAGTCTTCTTGCCGTCCTCGGTGTCGAACTCGTACTCCTTCTCAACCGGGACCCAGGGGAGATCGAGACGCTTTCTCTTGATTTCCTCGTTTCGCTCCGCCTGCTCGGCCTCGAGCTTGGCGAGCTCGTCCCGGGCCGCCTGCCATTCCTCGCGCGTTCCGATCTCGTGTTCGGGCATCTCATCTCCCTCCGTCGGACTCGAACGGGCCCGCACGAGCCGATCCCATCGTCGGATCGGACGCTACCGGAATCACGAAATGGATCCGGCCTGTCACGCCAGAGGTCGCGGGTTCGAGTCCCGTCGCCCCGTCTTTCTAACTCCCCGCTAAAGGCCATTCCGGGCGCACGGGGAGGCCGCGCAACCGCGGCCTCCCCCGTGTCGACGAATCAGTCCACTGGCTGGAAGTAGTGCGTGCGCACGTAGCGAGCGACCTTCTTGCCGATCACGGCGCCCTGCAGGTCCGCGGTGCGGAAGTGGATCCCGCCCCAGACCCGAGCTCCCAGGTCGGGTCGGCCACGGTTGCAGGGTTTCCGTCGGTGTCGGCTTCCTGGATGGCCGCTCGCGGCCGCCAGAAGTTCCAGTAGTACTTCTCGTTCCAGCAGGCGATGGCGCCGTCGGCTGCGGCGAGGTTGATCATCGCGAGGAGCCGCGCCTCTCGAGCGACTGAGATGTCGTGCTCAGCCGAAAGGTCGCGGGCGAGTCGATTCCACAGTGCGGCGGGGGCGAACTGCCAGAAGATTGCCGCGGTCGTCTGGTCCGCCGTTCTCGTCGAGCTGTCCAGCGCACCGATCTCCTTCACCTCGGCAAACTCCTCCGCGCAGGCGGTGCTCGTGAGAGCGTTTGGGCCCGCCGACCGAAACTGCGAAGCGCTCTCGATGCGCGAACCCACGGGTCGGCCCCTACAGTACGACGAATGGAGGCAAGTTCGCGCTCAACGGAGTTCGTCGCGCTCGGCCACCCGGGCTCCGAACGGTATGTCGGGTTGGAGACCTTCGCCAACCCGGGCGTGTCGAATGTGGAGATGAGAAGCGACGAGCTCACGGCCGTCTGCCCCGTCACCGGTCAGCCCGACCTCTACGTCGCCACGGTCGAGTTCTGGCCGCAGGCCTTCTGCCTCGAGTCGAAGTCGCTCAAGCTGTACCTGGGCGGGTTCCGGAACGAAGGCCACTTCTGCGAGGCGCTCGCGGTCAAGATCCGAGACGATGTCGCCGAGGCGCTCGAGCTTCCACCCGACAAGGTTCGGGTGAGGCTCGAGCAGAAGGCGCGCGGCGGGATCACGATCACCGCGACCTCGTAGGTCCAGCGGCCTCGTGCCCTGTATGGCCCTAGACATCGCCGGCTTCGCGGTCAGCCGACGTCGATGAGGACTTTGCCGACGGCGCCGCCTTCGACGGAGGCGTGAGCCTCGGCGGCTTGTTCGAGTGCGAAGCGGTGGAGCGGGAGACCGGCTTGGGCTCCCACCGGCAGTGCACCATCGGCGACTGCCGCGGAGACATCGGCGAGCGCCTGGTCCTTCGCCGCGCGCGGGACCGTGTAGACGAGGACGAACTGGTAGCGAATGTTGCGCGACATCAGGTCGCGCACACCCAGGTCGAGGTCGTTGCCACCATCGGTGGCGTAGACGGCGACGGTGCCGTTCGCCGCCAACACGGCGGCGTCGAGTGCGGCGTTCGCGGCCGGCGCCACCTCGACCAGGACGTCGACGCCATCCGCGGCGAGACCGCGGATCTGGTCGGCCGCCTCGCTGCTGCGGTAGTTGACGACGTGGTCGGCGCCGGCCGCGTGCGCGAGCTTTGCCTTCTCGTCGCTGCTGACGGTGGTAATCACACGCGCCCCTCCCCAGCGCGCTAGCTGGATCGCGGCGTGCCCGACAGCGCCCGCGCCGCCGGCAACCAGCACGGTTTGACCGGCGAGAACACTTGGCGCGAGCCGAGGCGGGCCCAGCTCCGCAACAGTCAGACAACGGTGCGCTGTCAGGGCGGGGATCCCGAGGCTCGCGCCAACATCGAACGACACCGCGTCCGGCAAGCGCACGGCCTGACGCTCGGGCAGGACGACGTACTCCTGCGCTGTCCCGTCCGCCCGCTGCCAGGCTGCCTCCCACAGCCAGACCCGCTCCCCGACACGCGCAGGATGGAGACCAGCCCCTACGGCATCGATCGTGCCGGCGCCATCCTGATTCGGCACGACCTCGGAAAACGGAAGCTGTCCATCCCCGCCGCTGCCACGGCGCGCCTTCCAATCGGTGGGATTGACGCCCGAGACCTGCACTGCGACGCGAACCTCACCCGGTCCCGGCTCCGGAACGGGCCGCTCGACTACGCGGAACACCTCCGGCCCACCCGCCTGTGAGTAAACGACCGCTCTCAACCGCCTACCTCGCTCGCGCTCACGCCAGCGAAAGCTCAGGCAAGCGTAACGTCGTCGCCGCGGCGGACCGTCCCGCCCGTGACGACGGCGGCGTAGACGCCGACATTCGCTTGATTGTTCTGCGCTGCGGTGCGCAGGATGCCGGCATCCTTGGGTAGGTCTCCCTGCGGCAGCGTGGTCATGACGCAGCGAGGACACGGGCCCGTAATCTGCAGGCGAACCTCGTCGCCGATCGCGAGCGTCTGGCCGATCCAGTCGTTCTCGACAAAGCCTTGCCGATCGGGCGCCGTGGCTACCACGATGTTGGGTCGGAAGCGTCTGACCTCGAAGCGTCCCTCCGGATACAAGGCGCGCAGACGCTCGATCGTCGCCGTCGTCAGCAGGTGCACCAGGGCAAGATCGAAGAACGTTCCCGCAGGCAGCTCCCACTCGGTCACGGTGTCCCTGTGGTCCAGACCCTCCATGTCCGGCCAGTACTCCTCCGCTTGTGCTCCCGAGGACTCCCCATCGTGCTGGGCCTCGGCGAACGCGACCTCGCGGCCCAGCGCCGTTGACAGGACCTGCGCCAGGTCGGGCTGCTCATTCGTCACGACAGTCCCATCGGGCAGGGTCAGCCGGACGGCGGGGAGCTTCGACCCCCTCTCCGGCGGCTCGGCATAGGCTGCGCGGAAATCGAAGAAGTTGCCCCATTTGCGCGGGTTCTTCGCGCCCGCGACCATCCCGGTCGTGGCGTCCACCACGGCGAACTGCCGATCCCCGACGAGGCCGCGGTCCGTGACTTCGGCAGCATTCAATTCCTCGCCCATCATCGATTTCACCGGGTAGCGCCACAGCCCGACAACCGAACCAGCCTCGACCTGCGCGGAAGCCGAGTGCGACAGATCCGTTTGCATGGCCGCCCCCTTTTGCTCAACCCTCGTTCGCACGATCGAGGTTTGCTCGCCGACGAGCTCATGTCAAGAGGTGCATGGCGGCGGCGTCGTTGACAACCCACGCGTCGCCCCACATTCGCCGCATGCCGTGGAGACGGGGGTAGTTGCCCGTCAGCATCTGTCTCCACATCTCCTCGGGCGTCAGCCTGGCCACGGGCGGGACGCTACATGCGACGCCCGGACTAGCCGAGGGTCTCAGGACGTCGCGAGCGGCGAGCTAGCGCAACTGCGCCATGCGCATCTGGTTACCCGATGGGTCGCGGAAACCGGCATCGATGCCGTACGGCTGTTCCGTGGGCTCCTGTGAGAACTCGACGCCCCGGCTCTTCAGCTCCTCGTAGCTGGCCTGGACATCGTCGCTGGAGAAGAAGAGGCCGCTCGCTGCGCCCTTCGCCAATAGCGCAGTGATCATGTCGCGTGTCTCGGCGTCGAACACGGGCGGGCCCGGGATCGCCATCAGAGTGATCGCGACGTCCGGCTGCCCCGGCACTCCGACCGTGAGCCAGCGGAAGTTCCCCATCTCGGGCACGGTGACGTCGTCGCGAAGCTCGAGTCCGAGCTTCTCGGTGTAGAAGGCGAGCGCCTCGTCCTGGTCGTGAACCCAGACCTGCACGTTCGTGAGCTGCTTCAGCATGGTCATCCTCCGGTCGTCGAACGGTCGCAGGCGAGGTTAACCGCGGCGCTCGGCGCCGTCTTCTCGAAAACTGCTGGACTGCGGACGCGCGTAGGCGAGCAGCACGCAGGTCGGGATCCGTGCGCGAGTCGCCGCGGGTGGATAGGCGGCTCGGTAGGCGGTGGGAGACAGGCCGAACGTCCGGCCAAAGCTCGTCGTGAATGACCCGACGCTCCGCAGTCCAATCGCGAGGCAGATGTCCATGACCGGTCGGTCCGTGTTCCGAAGCAGCGCCGCAGCGCGTTCCATTCGACGCGTCAGGAGGTACTGGTGCGGCGTCTCCCCGAAAGCACGGCGAAACTCACGACTGAAGTGTGCCGGCGAGAGGCGCGCCGCATGGGCAAGCGCGGCCACGTCGAGCGGTTCGCCGTAGCGTGCGTCGACAAGGTCTTTCGCGCGGAGGAGATGGCGAGTTGGATGGACGGGCGTCATCTACGCGAGCGTAACGCGGCCATACTGCAGGGCGCTCAGGCGACCTTCTCGATTGCGGGCGTGCGCTCGTCCTCGAGCAGATCGAGGACGGCCTCCTCGACAGGCCCCTGGAACGAGGGTTGGCCGAAGTCTGCGCCCTCACCCAGGCTGTCCAGCGCGCCGCCGATCGTGAATCCGTCCTGATAACGGTCGAAAACACGCGGGTCGATGTAGGACGCGCGACAGACGGCCGGGGTGTTCCCGAGATAGTGAGCGACCTCCTTGATCGCCCTCGCGATCGCCCGCTTCCGTGCTGTCTTGGTCGCGACGGCGCGACCTGAGACCGCGAGCGCGACGGCGGCGATGACGGTCGCATTCCAGGTGCGGAAGTCCTTTGCCGAGAAGTCCTCTCCAGTGATCTCCTTGATGTAGTCGTTGATGTCGTCGGAGCGGACGTCGGCCCAGCCGCGCCCGTTCCGGTAGGCGAGTAGCCCGGTGCCATCCCGGCGGCGCTTCAGAATTTTGACGAGGGCGTACACCTCCGGATCCACGATTGACTGGACGCGCCGCTTGCCGCCCTTGGCGACGTAGTCGAATCTCAGGACGCCGTCCTCCCGGAGCGTCACGTGCCGCCTTTGCATCGTGGCGAGGCCATAGGTCTGGTTCTGCTCTGCGTAGCCTTCGGTCCCGATCCGGAAGAACCCACGGTCGAGCAGACGCACCGCACCGGCGAGCACACGCTCGCGCGTCACCTCCTTCTGGTCGAGGTGGCCGGCGGCGGTCTTACGCACGCGCGGAAGCGCGCGGGCGAAGCGGATCATCTCGTCGAACTTCTCCTGGTCGCGTCGCTCGCGCCAGCGCTGGTGGTAGATGTACTGCCTGTGCCCGGCCGCGTCCGTGCCGACGGCCTGGATATGGCCCAGCGGGTGCGGGCAGATCCAGACGTTCTCCCACGCAGGCGGGATGACGAGCTCGCGGATGCGCTGGAGGACATCTGCGTCCTCGATCCGACCGTCGTTCTCGAAGTACTCGAAGCCCCGGCCGCGCCGGCGACGCTCGATCCCAGGTCCCGAGCAATCGACTCTCCTCAGCCTCGCCACGCCCGCGTCCTTCCCTCCAAGCCGATGGTCCAGTCACACTTAGTCGAGCCCGCAATGCGCGCAATCGTCCTGCTCGACGGCGAGCCTCGCTTCCGTCCCTTCCCCTTCTCCCTTCCGGCCGACCCGGCGGTCGGTCAGGCGCTGCGCAACGCAGAACGCCTTCTCTCCAGGACACCGAGCCGCTTCGACGGGCCGATCGCCTTCTGCCACGGGGTGTCGGCCGACGGCGCGATCCTGCGTCGCGCGGGACGCTATGCCGAGGCGATGGTCGTCTTCGAGGAGCCCACGCTTGCCTTTCGGCTCGGCTTCGCGCTCGGCGTCCAACTCTTCGTCGAGCGGGCGGAAGGGCCCGTTCTCTTCCAGCTCCGTGGCCCTTCCATCGGCCGGGACCCCCTCCTCTGGACGGCGTCAGCCTCTGGAGGGCTCACACCGAGCGAGCGACCGCGAACGGCGGTCCTCGCCGACGCTGCCGAGGAGATCGGCCTCGAGGAAGACGACCTCGAGGACTTCCGCCCGGTCGCTGTGTGCGTCAACGACGACTCGGGCTCAGCGCTCGTGGTCTACCACGCCCGCCTGCTGCCGCACGCCGAGCCCGAACCCGACGAGACGAAGGTCGCCGAGCTGCACTGGGCCACAAGTCCCACAGAGCTAGGGGCGCAGGTGTCAGGCGACACGGTGGCTTGCTGGGAAGCGCTCGAGCGCTGGCGGGAAGCTCTACGCGAGGGGGCAGTCGCTTAGATTCCTGAGAGTTCTGGGGCGCCGCTGGCAAGAGAGGCGAGCCCGAGGGACGACGGAACGCTCAGGCCGCTTCTTCCGGCGCATCGTCGCCGGTGACCTTGTTCCACCAGGTCGCTTCGCGGTCTTTCAGCTGGCTCTGGATCTGCTGGACGTAGGAGGCGAGCTCGCTCTCCTTGGTGGCGAGGCGCACCTCGAGCTCGGCCAGTTCCTTCTCGCGCCGCTCGAGCTTGTCCTCGCGGATGTCGTGGTCGGCCTCGACGCCGGCCTCGCGGTGCTCGACCTGCTCCTCGCGGTCGTCGAGCTCGCGTAGACGGTCGCGGATCGTTTCCTCCATCTCTCCGAGACGCTTCTCCTTGCGCTCGAGGCGACTTTTCTGCGAGTCGGTGAGCTGCTCGCCGTTCTGGAGCTCGGCCTCGCGCTCGGCCAGTTCTTTTTCGCGCTCGCGCAGGCGCTCCTCGTACTCCTCGAGATCGCGGCCCTTGGCGGAGTCCTTCTCGACGCGCCCGAGCGAGGCCTCGCGACGACCGACCTCGGCCTCGCGCGCGGCAAGCTCGAGCTCGCGGGTCTCCAGGTCCTGCAGGCGAGCGAGCGCATCCTGGGTCGCCTTGCCCTGTCCCGAAAGCTCTGTCTCGAGGCGCGTGGCGTCGTTGCGGAGCCGCTCTTGCTTCTTCAAGACGTCGGCCTCGCGCTCCTCGAGCGCCTCTTGCTTGGCGGTCACCGCGGCGAGCTGCTTGGCCAGCTCCCGCTCCCTGTGCGCGATCTTGGCCTCCGCGCTCGAGTAACCCTTTTCCTGCTCGCGGACGGCGGCTTCGCGCACTGCCAGCGACCGCTCCCGCGCGTCCTGCCGGGCCGTCAGCTCGGCCTCGCGGGCCTCGACCGCGGCTTCGCGCTTGGCGACCTTGGTTTCCTGGGCGGCCAGGGTCGATGCCTGCTTCTGCACCTGGTTTTGAAACCGCTCGTGCTCGCGCTCGGAGTCCTTCAGCACGCGGAGCTTCGCCTCCACCTGGGCCTCGCGCTCGGCACTGAGAGCGTCCTGCCCGACCACGCGGTTCTCGATCTCGGAGAGGCGTTCCTTCTCGGTTCGCACCATGGTGACCTGTTCGGAAATGCGCCGCTCGCGCTCCTCGAGCTCGATCTCCGCGGCCGCCAGCCGGGCGGTCCGGGCGTCGAGCTCCGCCGAGCGGGTTTTCAGCTCGGCCTCGAGGGGACCGAAGTCGGCGCTCGGGAGAACGCTCTGGGTCGCGAGCTCGGTACGCAGCTCGCGCTCGCGCTCGAGCGAGGCGGCCAGCTCGGCCCTGAGGGCCTCCACGTCGCCGTTCGACTCGCCGTACGCCGCCGGAACGCCGGCTTCCTGAAGGGGCGCCGTGGCCACAGCGTGGCCCCCTGTGCGGTCGTCAGGGTCGGGCCGGCCCTCGAGCTTGGCCCGAAGGCCGGTGCCGAACCCGGTCTCGGTGTCGCTGCGAGGCTGGTCGTCTTCGGACATCAACGCGTCCCCGGCCTAGAAGAAGATGCCCTTGAAGTTGAGGAACGCTGGTCCGAGGATGATCAGGAACATAGACGGGAAGATGAAGAGCGCCGTCGGAAAGAGCATCTTGATCGGCGCCTTCATGGCCCTTTCCTCAGCCGCGGCCTGACGCTTGTTGCGCGTGTCCGTCGCCTGCACGCGCAGGATGCGCCCGAGGGAGATACCCAGCTGGTCGGCCTGGATGATCGCCCGCACGAAGGAGGCGAGCTCCGGCGCCTGCACCCGCTGGACCATCTTCTCGAGAGCATGCTGGCGCGTCTCGCCGATGCGCATCTCGCCGAGGGTGAGCGCGAACTCGTCGATCAGCGGACCCTCCATGTGCTCCGTCAGCTTCGCGATGGCAGCGTCGAATCCGAGGCCGGCCTCGACGCTGACGGCGAGCAGGTCGAGCGCATCGGGGAGCTCCGAACGAATCTCCTCACGGCGGCCCCGCGCCTTGAACGAGATGAACAGGTCCGGGAGCATGAAGCCGATAAAGAGGAAGAAGAGCGCGAGCAGGATGCCGAGCGAGCCTTTGCCCGCGACGCCGCCGAGGAACGTGCCTCCGAGGAAGCCGCAAATGGCAAAGACGGCCTTGCTCGCCAGGAAGCTCGTCGGCGAGAACGCGCGACCGACGCCCGCCCCCATCAGCCGGCGGCTGACCTTGTCGACGGTCATGCGCGGGCTGAGCTTGAGGACTGCGTGCGCGAGGCTCATCTTCATCGGCTCCACGGCCCGCTCGCGGAAGCCTTCCTGGCCGTGGCCCGAGGCGGGCCGGCGCCGATGCCCGTAGGTCGCAGCCCGGCGGAGGCTGCCCTCGCGCTGGCGCGCCGGAAGAGTTGCCACCTCGCCGATCAGGTAAGCGGCGAGACCGAGAGAAGCGAGACCGAATACGAGTAGGAAAATCATGAGCTCCTAGCCTTTGAACGAGACGATCTTCTTCAAGAGCAGCGAGCCGATGGCCATCATCACGATCATCAGGATGATCAGCTTGTGGCCGGTGGACGTGGTCAGAAGCGGCTCCATGTACTCGCGGTTGATCGCATAGATCGCCAGCCCGACGACGAAGGGAAGGCCGATCAGCGTGTACGCCGACATGCGTCCCATGGCCGTGAGGCCGCGGATCTTTCGGTGGAACTGCTGCCGCTGGCGGACGGTGTCGGCGACCATGTCGAAGAGCCCAGCGAGTGAGCCTCCGACCTGGCGCTGGATCGTCACCGCGCTCATCACGAACTCGAAGTTCTTCGAGCCGACCCGTGCCGCCATGTCGGTGAGCGCGTCGTCCATGGGCCGCCCGAGCCTTGTCTCGTTGAGCACGCGCTTGAACTCCTTGGCGGCCGGATCGACGCCCTCGTCGACCACGCTCTGGATGCCCTGGCGGAAGCTGTGGCCCGCTTTCAGGGAGGCGGCCATTGTCACGAGCATGTCGGGGAGCTGCTCGTCGAAGGCCTTCAGCCGCTTGCGCGCCTTGTAGGAGAGGAACGCATACGGGATGAACGCCCCAACGGCGAAGCCGACGGCCATGAACCAGAGCTGCGGCTTCAACGCGGCCGAGAGGAACGCGAAGAGCAGGCCGAAGCCGAGCATGATGTAGGCAAACTCGGGCGTTCTGAGAGGCATGTCGGCGCGCTGGAGCAGCGTGTCGATCCTCTTCCAATGTTTGAGGTTGCCGAAGAGGCTCTCGGTTGCTTTGAAGAGACCCGAGAACATCGCGAAGCGCTTTCCTTCGCGCTCGCGCTTCAGCGCCTTCGTCCGGGTCGCGGCGACGTGGGGATCGAGCCGCCCGCGCAGCCAGGTTCCCTTCGGCGACGCGAGCGCGAACGCAGCCGCGATCAGCGCGAGCAGAGCGACCACACCCGCGAGCACGGGGAGCCCCCAGTCGCTCGTGTAGAAGAAGTCGGGCAGGAGCGGAGACGGCTTGGCGGCCGCCGAGGGTGCATCCCCGGGAGCGGTCAGGTGAGCCGTGAGCCCCTCGCCGCCGGGCAGCTCGACGACCAGGTCGAGGCGGTCGCCGGGCCGCGCCGAGGTGACGTAATCGAGCTGCCACGTCCTCCGCAAATCCTCCGCGATCGAGGTGTAGACATCGGCGAGCGCCTCCGTCGAAGCGGTTCCGTAGTAAGTGCCGTTGGTCGCATCCGCGAGCCTTTGAAGCGGTTCGGGCTTGAAGCGGGGGCTTTCGATGCCGATCACGAAGACGTTCACGCCAGCACTTTTGGCCGCCTTGATCGCATCGTCGAGCGTGGCCTTGCTCTCCGTTTCCTGGCCGTCCGTGACGAGAATGATGATGCGGGCAGGAAGTGGCTCGCCGGCGAGCATTCTGGCGGAGAGCACGACATCGTCATAGAGCTTCGTGCCTTCTACGGGGTCCACAGACATCGTGCGAAGGGCCCCGTCGGCGTCGATCGTCGAGGTCGAGAAACCGGTCAACGCGAAGGCCTGCGTTGCGAACGTCGTGACGGCGATCCGGTCCGTGGCCGGCTTCGCGGCGACGAATGCGCGTGCGGCCGCGGTTGCGTCTGCGAGCGGCTTCCCGAGCATCGAGCGCGAGCGATCGACGGCGAGTATGACGCTCTTGTGCTCACCGAGGTTCGTGGCGTCGAGGCCGGCGACGGGCCGGCCGTTCTCGCGAATCTTCGGCGGCGTCTGGGTCGACGAGGGCGCCACGACCGTCAGCTCGACATGAGGGAAGTTCGTCGCGCTGGCGTGCTTGACCTCGCCGGCGCCTAGAGCGGCCGCCGGGAGGACGAGCGCAGCGACCAGAGCTGCGTAGGCAACCCTTCTCACTTGAATCCGCCGTAGCTCGCTGCGGTGAAGCTAGGCCGGAAGTTCGGGTCCTCCTGCTGGAAGAACGTCGCCGGCAGGGTGACACCGTTCGCGGCCATCTTCTCGAGGAAGTGCGGCTTGAGGCCCGTGCAGGACAGAGGCGAGAGCAGTCGCGAGACCTGGGCCGCGGCCGCCTCCTCGTCAGGGGGCCGGGCGAGAAAGATGTCCTGGAGCGTGATGACGTCCGACTCCATGCGCAGGACCTCGGTCACGTGACTGATGCGGCGAGAGCCGTCCACCAGGCGAGAGATCTGCACGAGGATGTCGAACGCGCTCGCCACCTGCTCGCGGATCGCACGCAGAGGCAGGTCGACGCCGGCCGTGAGGACGAGCGTCTCCAGCCGTGCGAGAGCGTCGCGCGGAGCGTTGGCGTGAATCGTCGTCAGGGAGCCTTCGTGGCCCGTGTTCATCGCCTGGAGCATGTCCAGGGTCTCCGGGCCGCGGACCTCGCCGACGATGATCCGGTCGGGACGCATTCGCAGGGCGTTCCTGACGAGCTCGCGGATCTTGACCTCGCCCTGGCCCTCGATGTTCGCGGGCCGGGACTCCAGCGTGATCACGTGCTCCTGCTGGAGCTGGAGCTCGGCTGCATCCTCGATCGTGACGATGCGCTCGTCGCCGGGGACATAGGCGGAGAGGGCGTTCAGGGTCGTCGTCTTACCGGTACCCGTACCTCCCGAGATCAGCATGTTCAGCTTGCCCTGCACACAGGCGGCCAGGAAGTGCGCCGCCTTCGGCGTGAGCGTGCCGAAGTTGATCAGGTCGTCCATCGTGTACGGGTCGCGCGAGAACTTCCTGATGGTGAGCGTCGGCCCGCGAAGCGAAAGCGGCGGGATGATCGCGTTCACGCGGCTGCCGTCCGGCAGGCGCGCGTCCACCATCGGAGAGGCCTCGTCGATGCGGCGGCCGACCTGCGAAACGATCTTGTCGATGATGCGCAGGAGGTGCGCGTCGTCGACGAACGTGACGCCGGCCTGCTCGATCTTGCCGCTCCGCTCGATGTAGATCCGGTCGGCTCCGTTGACCATGACTTCTGTGACGGAGTCGTCGCGGAGCAGCGGCTCGAGCGGTCCGTAGCCGAGGATGTCGTCTGTGATCTCCCGGACGAGCTGGCGCCGCTCGTCGCGGGTCAGCGGCGTCCGGTCGAGGGCGAGCTGCTCGGTGACCGCCCGGAGAACGCGCTCCGAGAGGTCGCCGGTCGTCTCGGCCGCGAAGAGCTCGGGGCCGAGCTTGGCGATGCAGGCATGATGGACGCGGGTCTTGAGCTCCGCGTAGGGGTCGACAGCCGTGCGCTCGGCCTGCAGGCTGACGGAGGCCTCGGCTCGCTGAGCGAGCGTCTCCTCCGGCCCGAGGCCGTCGCCGTTTCCGGACCCACCTTTGAGGCGATCGTGGAGTCCCATGGCTATGCCCGGCTGAAGAGCTTCCGCTTGTGCCCAGCCTTCACCGCCTCCTCGGGGAGGAGGGCCTTGGCCATCGCCCGCACGGAGCGGGAGAAGTCGGCCTTGTCGTCGGCGAGAACCAGTGGCGTGCCCCGGTTGACGGCGAGAGGCACCTTGCCGTCGCTCGGAAGCTCGAAGCGGACCTTCACGTCAAGGGCGCCTTCGACTTCGCCAGGCTTCATCCCGACCTTGGAGTTCGCGCGGTTCAGGACGACGCGGATCCGATTGGACGGGAAGGCGAGCAGCTCGAGCGTTTGCAGGCTCAGGCGCACGTTTTTCAGGGTCGGCACGTCGAGGCCGCAGACGAGCAGGAGCTCGTCGGTGCGGTCGAGCGTAGCGAGCATCGGGCCGTGGAAGAACGGCGAGGTATCCACGACGATGACGTCGTACGACTCGCGGGCGACTTCGAGAAGCCGGGCGAGTTTGGCCTCGGTCACGAGCTCGGCGTCCTCCGGCCGCAACGGGGCCGGAAGGATGTCGAGACCGGACGTATGGCGCGTCGTATAGCCCGCGAGCTTCTCGGAGTCGAGCTCGCCGGGGGCGACGACCAGGTCGTAGATCGTCTTCTCCGGCTCGATTCCGAGCATGATCGCGGCATCGCCGAACTGGAGGTCGAGGTCGAGGAGAAGGGCCTTCTTGCCCTCGTACTTCGCGAAGCTCGACGCCAGGTTCGTCGCGGTGACCGTCTTGCCCGTGCCGCCCTTGGGGGAGAACACGGTGACGACGCGGCCGCGACGGCCGTGGCCCCCTCCAGCCTTACGGCCGGAGTGGCTCGCCTTCCGGATAGCGAAGATGACGTTCTCGGTCATCTGGGGAAGGAGAAGGACGTCCGACACGTCGGCGTCGAGCGCCTCGTCCAGGAGGACGGACGACTCGCCGGACGCGAGGAGGATCACAGGCGCGGGCGAGTGCTCGCGGATGGCCGCCAGCTCGTCGGTCGGCAGCGTGGAGCTGCGCGTCCCGTGGAGGACGACCTGCAGGTGCCCGCCCGTGAGCGTCGAGGCGGAATCGAGGACGCTGTCGCTCGAGCCCACGACCTCGACCTCGCCGTGGCGTTCCAGGGCGTCGCGAAGCTCGGCGAGCCCGTCACAGCTACCCGTGACGAACACACGCACCTTCTCGCGAGTGGTTACTTGTGTCTCGAGGTTCGGGCTCATTTCTGCTCCTCATTGCGCCGGAACAGGAGCTGGTTGAGCTGCGACGCCGAGAGCCCGTCTCCGAGCACCGTGGCAACCGTCTCGATGCTCTCCGGACTGTCGGCCGGATCCTTGACGGGGCGGAGCTGGAGCGCCCACTCGCCGTTCTTCATGACGAAGAAGAGCTTCTGGGACTGGGCATCGGTGAGGGCAAGCAAGACGAACTTGTTCTCGCTGTCGGCGCTCAGGCGCTTGGAGTCACCCGAGGTGAGAGGCGCCTGAATGACGAGCACGTCGCGAAGCACTGTGCGCGTGGCGACGTTCTCCTGCGCGCCGCCGCTCCTCCCGAAGTTCACGAGCTTGTACTTCAGGTTGGCGACGAGATCGATGCGGTCGCCGTCCTTGAGCGTCCCGGAGAGGAGCTGATGCTCGTCGCCCGGCACCTGTACGGCGCGCAGGGTCCCGGAGAGCTTGGCCCGGACTCCCTGTTCGGTCGGGTTGGCGAAGCGCAGTAGGCTGACCTGCTCGTTCGCATAGATCTGCTCCGTGGAGACCTTGCCTTCGAGGTCTTCGGGCCTGACGATTGCACCAGGCGCCGCGGCGTCCTTGGCGACCTCGACCCGCTCGACCTGGCCGGCGATCTCGGAGCCCGGCGTACCGGCGGGGATGTCCTCCTTGGCCACGTAGACGGCCGTCAACGTCTGGCCCCTCTGGAGGTCCTGCTTCTGCTGCTTCACGTAGAAGCTGACGATCACGGCCGCGAGAACGGCCAGCGCGACGGCAATCGCGATGTTACGGAGGCGGTAAGTCATTGCACCACGTCTTTCTCAGTTCGTTTGCTTGCCGTTAATCGATCAGCGAGACGTTCTTCACTCCGAAGTTCGGAGGGGCATCGCTCGCCTTGCTGGCCTGGATTCCGTCCCAGGTCACACTGACGAACTCGCCGAAGAGCTTCTCGTTGTTGCCTTTCACGTCGAGGCCGGTGAGCCGGAACCCGGCCCAGCCGATGATCACGTACTTGGCATTGGTTCCGCTACCGCTCAACTTGCGGTAAATAGGGAAGAGCATGATGTCGCCGATACGGGCGTCGAGCACATCCTTGATGTGCGACGAGCTGAACGGATTTCCCGTTCGCGCGTCGTAGTCGCCGAGCCCGAGGTACTTATCGAACCCATTCGTGATCCACTTCTCGAGCTCGCTCGTACCGGTCCCACCCTCTCCGGTGAGGTTGATGAAGCCGAAGTTTCCGGAGCCGTCGGGCGATCCGTTGTTCTTGAGGTGCTGATACTTGAGCTCAGTCAGGCCCGAGCATGGATTCGGGTTGCACTGGAGCTTCTCGTGCTTCTCGTCCACGACAATCGGCACGACGTACTTGGCCTGCACAGGGAAGCCGGCGCGCGCCGTCGCGTGCGTCCTGACGGTGACGGAGTCGACTCCGAAGACCTTCGCGAAGAAGCCGGGCGCGGGGCGCGTTCCCTCGACGTTGATCGTGTCGCTCGGAAAGACCTGTGTGGAGAAGGTGATCGTCATCGAGCCGCCGCCGTTCTTGGTGGCGTACTCGTTGGCCAGCACGCTGGCCTTGCCGGAATCTTCCGGCAGCGCCTGCGCCCCCGCCAGCGCGGCTGCGTCGACGGTGGCCTGGAGGGCGCGATGCGCCCGGTACCAGGAGCCCACGTCGAGCACCGCTGCAGCCATGCCCAACAGCACCACGAGGAAGAGGATGGTGAGGACGTATGCCTGGCCGCAGCTGTGCCTGTGCCGGGTCATTCCACACGCTCCGTCGTCTTGCTCGTGAGCAGGCCGTCCTTGACGACCTTTCCGAGCAGGTTGATCGAGTAGGGATAGGTGGCCGTGACGGTCACGTCTGATCCGGGCTCCCAAGCGGCCGACGGACTGACGGTGACATTGAGCTTGCTCGCGTCGAGGTTGTCGGCAGACGCGTAGACCTTCGCCTTCACCTTCGAGTCGCGCTCGCCGGGCGGCAGGTAGCGGGCGACCGCCGCCTGGCGTGCGCCGGCCCTGACCGCGTCGGTGACAGCGAGGTAGTTGTTGAAAACGATGCCGAACTGGATGACCCCGAAGAGCAGGATCGCGAGCACGGGGAGAACCAGCGTGAACTCCGCCATGGTCTGCCCCTGCTGTTTCTTGCTCTGAAACTTTTTGAAAGTCATTTGCTCTTTTTCTCTTCGGGATTTACTGCCGACTTGCTTAGTTCTTCTGTTGGTGGGGGCGAGCTCTTCGTCGCTTGGGAAGAGCCCGCCCCTCGCCAAACTGCGTTGCGCGTCTAGTTGAGGACGCCCACCACCGACATGAGGTTGTCGAAGATGCCGGTCGAGAGAGCGATGAGCGCGGTGATGATGGCGACCGTGATGACGGCGAGGATCACGCCGTACTCAGCCATGGTCTGACCCTCTTCATGCCGGCGAATCGCGGCGATCAGCTCAGTGAGATAACCGTAGTACTTCATTTGCGGATTCACCTCCCTTCGTCATCCCGGGCACGCTCGTGAGCGCGCGGAGAAACGGAAAATTCAGAGTCGAAGGTGAAACTTCTCGGGCAGTCGAGAGCCGACTGGATCTGGCAAGCGACTATGGTCACGACGTAAAACCTCCATGTCCTCGGCGTGACCGCTCCGCCGCGCAACGACTCCGACAAACTGCTCCGAGCATCGTCCAAGTCGGGACCGCGGAGAATCCCCCTCCGTAGGGATTCGACCCTCAACCCTCCTGTTGGGGGAGATTCGACCCCCAACCCTCCTGTTGGGGGATGACCGGGGGTCGGATCGCCGCTTCTCTGCGTCACGTCCGCCTGCGGAAACGGACTGTTCGCAATGTGATCCGCGCCGAAGTGGCGGCCTCGGCGCCCGAATACGGGAGCAAAGGCAATGCCACAAAGGAATTCCTCGCGGCGGCTCGTCCTCCGCCTCGTTCTCTTCACTCTCGCCGGCTGGCTCCTCTGGGCCCTCGGCAAGAACAGCGCGCTCGCGGGCGCCGAGCGTGAGATCGTCACGACGGCGGTTGAGGACGGCCACAAGCCCACGCGCGCAAAGGCACGCGGCTTCAACAAGCGCCGCCTCGCCACGACCCTTGCGTTCACGACGCTCTTCTTCGCCGGGGCGGCCTTCTCGGCCGGCGCGGGCGATCTCGTCGTAGGCGCGCTCGAGGGCTCGACCGACACCGCAGCGACGTCCACCGAGGCGGCGCCCGAGGAGTCGAGCGACCCCGCCGCGGCCGAGGACGGACAGGCCGAGGATCCGGCACCCTCCGACGAGGCTTCCGACCCAGCTCCCGAGCCGGCGCCGAGCGGAGACGACCAGTCCGGCGAGCCCGCGGACGACGGTTCCGCAGCGCCTGGCGAAGAGCCCGCAGACGATCAGAGCGGCCAGCCGGCCGACGACGGTTCGGGTTCCGCCGGTTCCGGCGAGCCCGTGTCCGATCCAGGCGCAGGAGACGGAGACGCCTCAGGCGCGGACGATCAGGGCGATGAGCCCGACGCCGGTCCCGGCTCCCCCGCGCACGCGGGTGACGAGCAGCAGTCCGAGAGCGACGTCGGCCTAACGTCGGAGGACAATGCCCCCGCCGATCTCGAGTTCGACAGCGAGGCCGGCTACGGCGTCATCTGGCTCCACCGGACGCTCCCGGATCCGACCCCGCCCGCGAGCCGGCTGTCACCGCGCTTCGCGCAGCGGCTCGTCCGGGAATCGCGTGCCAACCACGTCGACTGGGCGCTGGTTCTCGGCGTCCTGCGCGCACGCGGTCACAAGGAGTCCTCGCCGGCAACGCGGAGGGAGCTGCACTCGCTCGCCTCACAGCTGCGCGAGCTGCGCGCCAACGCGGACGCGTGGAGGGCCGCACTCGCCCTGAGCGGACGCACGATCTTCGCGGACCGCTCGGTAGCGCTAGCCAATTACAACCGCGCCGTCGGACTGCGTGGCCTCGTTCGCGGCCTCCGGGCCGAGACCCCGGCGCTCGAGCGGCGGGTGCTAAACGATTCGCGGCTCAGCATCTACCCTGCTGGTCGCGATGACATCGCCAACCATCGGATCAACGTCCGCGTCCTCGTGCTGGTGCTGTACCTGGCCGAGGCACACGGCTCGGTCACGGTCTCGAGCCTCGATAGCGGGCACCGGCTCTACTCCCGCCCGGGCGTCGTCTCGGCGCACAAGTACGGGCTCGCGGTCGACATCGCCGCGCTGGGCGGGGAGTCGATCCTCGGCCATCAGCAGGCCGGCAGCCTCACCGAGCGGGCGGTGCGCAACATCCTCACCCTTCCCGTGGAGGTCCGCCCCAGGCAGGTCATCTCGCTGCTCGGGCTCGGCGGCCCGTCGTTCCCGCTGGCCGACCACTACGACCACATCCACATCGGCTACTAGATGAAGGAGCTGCGCCTGGAGCGCCAGGACGGCAGCCCGGTATGTGAGCGGTGTCTTCTGGCGGAGACACCGCTCACACGTCTGAAGGGCCTTCTCGGACAGCGTGAGCTTCCACGGGGCCAAGGTCTCCTCCTTCGCCCGACCTCGTCCATCCACATGTTCTTCATGCGTTTCCCGATCGACGCCGTGTGGCTGGACCGCGAGCTCCGAGTAGTCGGTCTGACTCACGAGCTCCAGCCTTGGCGGACGGCGTCGCAGCGAGGAGCGAAGGCAGTACTCGAGCTCCCGGCTGGCGAGGCGGCTGCACGCGGCCTCCAAGCCGGCGATCGCCTCGTCACCGTCGAGCCGGTCAAGTAGACGCGTTCGCCGGCCGATTCGGTAGCCGAGATGACGGAAGCCGAGATCGCCGCCTCGACACCGGCGGGCGTGGTCAAACTGCGACGAACCGTCGCGGCGCTGATCGTCCTCTTCGCTATCGCGCTCTCAGTGCAGACCGCGCGCGAGGAGAAGCTCCCCGTGCTTGGCCTCTTCGTCATGCTCATGGCGGTCGCGCTCTTCACGAACCGCGCCGGGCGCTTCCTGCGCGACTGGGGCCTGGTCGTACTGGCGTTCGTCGCCTACGGGCTCACTGCGCGGGCGGTGCCGGATCTGGGACTTCCCGTCCACTACATGCCGCAAATCGAGGCGGATCGCGTATTGGGATTCGGCTCCCTCCCGACGGTGTGGCTCCAGGATCATCTCTACGACGGAGCGACGGGGCCCCTCGAGGTCTTCTCGATCGTCATGTATGCGTCGCATTTCTTCGCTCCGCTGCTTCTGGCGTTCTTGATCTGGGCCGTCTGGAACAGGCGGGGATTCACGGATCTCCTCTTCGGTCTGCTCGCGGTGAGCATCCTGGGGGAAATCACATTCCTGCTGGCGCCCACCGCGCCGCCCTGGCTCGCGAGCGACCACGGGCTCATCCCGCAAGTTCACCATGTCATCAAGCAGGGTCTTTACGACGTCGGCCTCACTGAGCTCGCCGGACGCAAAGACGATCCGTCGAGCTACAACGTCGTCGCCGCGGTGCCATCCCTACACGCGGCGTGGCCCACGATAGGACTGCTTGTCATTCACAAGCACGACCTCCCTCGATGGCTCTTCGTCGCACAGGCGCTGATCCTTGCGGCGGTCGTCTTCGCCATCGTCTATACGGGCGAGCATTACTTCATCGACGCCGTCGTCGGCTGCGCGTACGCCTTCGGCGCCTGGTGGCTACTCCACGCTGTCCTGCGCACGGGCCGGCGGCACCAGAACCCGTAGCGCGCCCGCCTTGACCTCGAACTCGAGCGGAGTCTCGAGCACGGCCGGCTCGCCGTCGATCGCGGCGTGGATGCGCGCACGAGAGGACTCCACCGAGAAGCGGTCGGCGGCCCATTCCACCAGGGCTTCGGCCTCGCCGACGTTTCCGACGGCCGCCCGCGCGAGCAGCGCGAGCAGCACACGGCGGCTGACGGCCTCGATCACATACGCGTGCAGGAGGCCCTCGTCGAGGCGGGCGCGCTCGCCGAGGTCGGCCAGGCTCTCGATGCGGTAATCGTTGTTCGCCACCAGCACGACCAGGGCCGCGCGGCGCTCGCGTCTCCCCTCGAACTCGAAAGAGACGTCCAGGGGACGCCGGCCTCGCCCCAGGGCCGCGGGAGCCATGCGGAGGAAGGCCATGAGCCGGTTGCGTGCCTTCCGTGCCGGGTCGTGAACGAAGCTCGCGTAGAGCCCCAGCGAGACGTTGTTGAGAAAAAGGCGCTCGCCGACCGCGCCAACGTCGATCCGCCGCTCTCCGCCGTGGAAGGCCGCGAGGGCTCCCACGGCGTCGCCCCTGTCGATACCGAGGTCTTGGGCGAAGTGGTTCCGGGTCCCGAACGGAATGCAGACGAAGGGAAGGTCGCGCTCGAGGGCGACCGCGGCGACGGCGGCGAGCGAGCCGTCTCCACCGGCGATTCCCAGGGATTCCGCTCCGGAGTCTGTCGCCCGGCGGGCGACCTCGGTCGCGTCGTCGTCCTCGCCGAGGACGTGGACGTCGACGCCGAGGCGACGAGCCTCCAAGGCGAGCTCTTCCGGTGAGGGCCGCTGGTCTCCCGACCGCGGGTTGATCAGGAGGAAGCCTGAGACTTAGACAGCGCCTTCGATGGCATGCAGCGTCCAGGCCGGACCGACGCGGACGAGGTGCCCGTCCGGGTCGGTCAGGTCATAGACCTCGGTGCCGAAGCGCGTGCGGGTGATCGTCCCGCTTCCCACTCCGTGCGCCTCGAGCCGGTCGACCTCCCGCTGGAGATCTTCGGCGGCCAGCTCCAGCCGGACGGCCCCGCCCACCTCCCGGCCGCGGTCTGTATCCCACGTCAGCACGAGGAACGTCTGCTGCTCGAGCACGAAGAAAGCGCTATGCGCGTTCTCGCCCTCGTCATAGGCGGCCGCCGGCCCGTAGCCGAGAAGCCGCGAGTAGAAGTCGACCGAGCGATCGAGGTCGGTGACGTACAGGTGAACGGCCGTGACGACGCTCATGGCTACTTCGCCGGCCGAGCAGTCGCCTTGCGCTTGCTGCGCTCCTTCTTCTTGCGCTGGCGGTCGTTCTTCCAGCGCCGAATTGCCCTGGAACCTCTCCCCATGCACGGACTTTATAAGCTCCCTCGCCGTGGCGCTTGACCCAGGCCGCACGGTTGCAGAGCTTCGCGAGCTCCGAGAGCTGACGGGCGACGAGGAGGGAGCACAGCGCCTCGCCTGGACGGACACGTGGGTCCAGGCGAAGGAATGGCTGGCGTCCAAGCTCGAGCCGCTGGGGATCGAAGAGGAGATCGATCAAGCGGGCAACCAGTGGTTCACGACGCACGGGCGCTCTGAGCGCGCTCTCCTCATCGGCGGCCACATCGACTCCGTGCCCAACGGCGGCTGGCTCGACGGCGCGCTCAACGTCGTCGCCGGCGCAGAGGTCCTGCGACGAATCGCGGATGACGGGGAGCCGCCCGTCACCGTGCGCCTGGTCAACTGGGCCGACGAGGAGGGCGCTCGCTTCGGCCGAAGCCTCTTCGGGTCGAGCGCGGCCGCGGGCTCCATGGTCGACCAGGACGAGCTGCGCTCGCGCCGGGACGCGGGCGGCCAGGCGCTGCCCGAGGTGCTCGCGGCGCATGGAGTCGACCTCGACCGCGCGCTCGAGGCGCGCAGCCGCCTCCACGGCGCAGCCGCCTATCTCGAGCTCCACATCGAGCAGGGCCCCGTGCTGGAGGCACTCGACCTCCCGCTGGGTGTCGTGCTGGGCACCTTCGGGGTGGAACGCCACCAGATCACGTTCCGCGGCCAGGCCGCCCACGCCGGCTCGACTCCGATGAACAAGCGACGAGACGCCCTCGGGGCGGCTGCCAAGCTCGCGCTCGAGATCCGGGAAATCGCCAAACGCAAGGGCGACGGGGCGGTCTGCACGGTGGGCAGCTGCGTCACGAAGCCCGGCATTGTCACCTCGGTGGTCGAGACCTGCACCGTACTGCTCGACCAGCGCCATCTGGACGCCGGGAAGCTGGCTTCCATGCTCGCCGAGGCAAAGGACGCGGGCCGGCGGTTCGCGGAAGAGGAAGACGTCGACGTCGAATGGGAGCGGGTCTGGGCGATCGAGCCGATCCTTTTCGACGAGGAGCTGATCGCGTTGGCCGACGAGGCCGTCAACGAAGTCGCCGGGCGCTCGCACCGTCTCCCGAGCGGCCCTCTACACGATGCGGCCGAGGTTTCGCGCGCGGGCGTACCCACGGTCATGCTCTTCGTCCAGAGCCTCCGCGGCCTCTCGCACACGAAGCTCGAGGACACGAAGCCAGAGCACCTCGAGCTCGCCGTCGAGGCACTCGACCGCCTCGCGTCGAAGACGATCGAAAAGCTCGCCGGCTAGAAGGACACCGGGTCAGACCCCGGTGTCCTTATTGGACAGGCCGGGGTCAAGACCCAGGCCTGTCTGAAACCGACTAGCGCGGCACGGTGATGTGGTGGCCGACCTCGTGGGGATCGGCGCTGCTCTTCCCCTCCTTGCTGAGGTGGATGCCCACACGGCCGTTCTTGCGCTCGATTTCCCGCACGACCCAGGGACGGCCGTCGACCACCGAGCGGCCGAGCTCGTCGCCGACCTCCGGCACCTCGCCCTCGTGCACTCCTCGCCAAAGCTCCTGCCCCCAGCTGTTCTCCCGGATCCAGACGACCTCGCCTTCGATCCCGGCATCGGGCGGCGCCGCACCGCCGGCAGCCCAGACACGCTGTGGATCGTAGGTCGGCTGCTCCGCACGGGTGATGTCCCGGAGAGCGAGCCGGAGCTCTTCGATCGTCGGATTCCCCCAGTACCAGAATCCGCACCAGATGTTGCGGATGACGAGGTTCGAGTCCAGGACGAACGTGTACGGCAGAAACGGCCGGTGCAGCTCGTCCGTCAGCTCGAGCAGATCGAGCTCGTCGGCTATCCTCCGCTCCTCATCCGAGAGAAACGGGAAATCTGCGCCGATGCCCGCGCGAAAGGCTCCATTGACATAGGGCTCGTCGACGGTCGCCACGGCGATGCGCCCGTACTCCCGCTGGAGCTCGTCCTGGGCGTCGACGAGCTTGGCGAGCCGGATCTGCTCCTTCGGGCACCACCAGCCGCGCACGAACAAGAGCACGAGCGGCTGCTGTCGCGCGATCTGACGCAGCGAAAGCTCCTTGCCCGTGTGCTCGGGCAGGCTGATGTCCGGAAACGGGTTGCCGGATACCAGGTCTTCTCTCATCGTTCCTCCTGAAGTTGCGCTCCTCTCACGGCAACGAGGCGCGCTCGCCTTCGATTCCCGGATCGGCCTGCCGACAACACTTGCCGCGCCGCGCAAGCGAAACTAGAATTTAGGCGTGTCTAATTCAAAGTTCACTCGCCGTCGGCTTCTGGCCGGAGCCGCGCCGATCGTGACGGTCGGGCCCCTGTGCAGCCTCGCGTCCTCGCCCCTTCTGGCCAGCAACCGGGAGGCCACGCATCTCGGGCATGAGCACGCGGTCGGCGGGCACGCCGCGATGATCGGCGACGCCGTGCCGGCGCCGGGTGGACCGCACGACCTCGACGAGCTGCTCTTGCCACCCGCAGCGCTGCCGCACGAGCCTGGCCGCGTGCGCGAATACACGCTTGTTGCGTCCGACAAGCAGATCGAGGTCGCCAAAGGAGTGACGTTCAACGCGTGGACCTACAACGGCACCGTTCCGGGGCCGATCATCCGGGCGACCGAGGACGACCTGCTGCGGGTCCACTTCGTGAACGCGGGCTCCCACCCGCACACGATCCATTTCCACGGCATTCACCCGGCGAACATGGACGGCGTCTTCGAAGTGGTCGAGCCGGACGAAAGCCTCACGTACGAATTCCCCGCCCGCCCCTACGGGATGCACCTCTACCACTGCCACGCGACGCCGCTCAAGAAGCACATTCACAAGGGCCTCTACGGCGCCTTCATCATCGATCCGCCGAAGCCCCGGCCACCGGCCCAGGAGCTCGTCATGGTCCTGAACGGCTACGACACCGACGGCGACGGGGACAACAACTTCTACACCGTCAACGGGCTCACGTTCTACTACGCGAAGTATCCGATCACGGTCAGCCGCTCCCAGACCGTGCGCATCTACCTCGCCAACCTGACCGAGTTCGATTTCATCAACTCCCTGCACTTGCACGGCGACTTCTTCCGCTATTACCCGACCGGGTCGAGCGACCGCTTCGAGTACACCGACACCGTCATGCTCTGCCAGGGCGAGCGGGGAATCCTCGAGATCGACTTCGCCAACACGGGGACTTTCATGTTTCACGCCCACCAGTCCGAGTTCACGGAGCTGGGTTGGATGGGCTTCTTCAACGTCGTCGACTGATGGAGTCGAGCTCGGCGGCGGAGAAACGGGGGGCGGGCGATCTCCGCTGGCGCCTGTGGGCGCTCGTTCCGATTCTCCTGCTGGTCGGTGCAGTCTCGGTCTTCGCGGCTGCCGGCGATTCCGTTCTGGGACTGCTTGGGCGCAACCCGCCCCCTGTTGACGAGTTCAAGATCCGCCGGGTCGAGTTCTCGCCCGGCGAGATCAGGATCCGGGTCACGAACCCGCAGCGTGACGACCTAACGATCGCCTCGGTCTCGGTCGACGACGCGATCGTTCCCTTCTCGGTCGACGGGCCGCAGCGGCTCGAGCGTCTTCGCTCCGCGACGATCGTCATCCCCTTCGACTGGGTCGAGGATGATCCCATCTCGGTCGGAGTGACGAGCTCGACCGGAATCGAGACGACGGAGGAGATCGCAGCCGCGGTCGAGACGCCGAGCGCCTCGCCGAAAGGCTTCTTCGGTTACGCACTCGTCGGCTTCCTCGTCGGGATCGTTCCGGTGGCGCTCGGGCTCCTGTGGCTGCCGTCCCTGCGGCGCGTGGCTCCGCAGTGGCTGGCGGCCTTCATGGCCCTGACGGGCGGCCTGCTCACCTTCCTCGCCCTCGAGGCGCTCGCCGAGGCACTCGAGCGCCAGGCGGCCCTTCCCGGAGCCCTAGGCGGCCCTGGTCTCGTCCTGATCGGCGTGGCGACCAGCTACCTCGCCCTCACGTTCCTCGCCCAGCGCCTTGGCGCACGAGGAGGGGCGCGCCGCAACTCCGAGCTCGGCGGCCTCGGACTGGCGACGCTCGTCGCAGTCGGGATCGGGCTGCACAACCTCGGCGAAGGGCTTGCGATCGGCTCGTCCTTCGCACTGGGAGAGCTCACTCTCGGGACCTTCCTGGTCGTCGGCTTCATGGTCCACAACATCACCGAGGGGCTCGGAATCGCCGCTCCAGCGGCCGAGGAGAAGGAGACGAGCATCGGCCGGCTCGCGCTGCTCGCGCTCGTCGCGGGCGGCCCCGCAATCGTCGGCGCGTGGGTCGGCGGGTTCCTCACCGACGACTTCCTTGGAGTCCTCTTCTTCGCCGCGGCTGCGGGCGCCGCCTTCGAGGTCATCGTCGAGGTCGGTCGCTACGTCGCGCGCCGGGCGCCGGGCGGTCTTGCCTCCGGGTACGTCATCGGCGGTTTCCTGACCGGGATCGCGGTGATGTACGCCACGGGCCTTCTGGTCGCCTGACGAGGCGCGAGTCGAGTCAGAATCCGGTTTGAAGCGGCGGCAACCCCTCCAAAGGGTGATACCTCGGCGGCGTCCCTCACCGATAGTCGAAGACAGGGCGAAAAAGTACCGCCCAACCACTGCGGCAACTGAGATCTGCGGCATATGAGCACCCCGTTGAGAGAGCGTCCCGACGCACCCCTTGGAACCCTGATCTTCAGGGCAGGACTCCTGCCCGCGGAGACGATCGAGAACGCCCTCGAGGAGGGCGTCAAGACCGGACGCCGGCTCGGCGAGATCCTGGTCGAGCGCAACCTGATCAAGGAAGAGGACCTGACGCGGCTCCTCGCCGGGCAGAAGGGCCTTCCCTTCGTCAGCCTGCGCGAGCGGAGCATCGAGCCCGACGCGGCCCGCCTGTTGTCCGAAGACCAGGCACGCCTGTTCACGGCCCTGCCGATCGGATTCGAAGAAGGCGTTCCGGTCGTAGCCGTCGCCGACCCGACGAACGACGTCCTGAACCGGAACATCCGCGAGGCGCTCGGACAGGAAGCCCGGTTCATCGTGGTCGCGCGCAGCGAGTTGAACGACGTCATCGGCGAGATCTTCAGCGGCGCCTACCAGGCTGCCGCCGCGGCCCCCGACCCGGAGCCCCAGCCGCTGCGAGTCGACACGAGCCTTCCCCCCGCCGAGCCTGAGCTCCCGGCCGCCGAGTACGAAGCCGAGCCGGAGCCGGCTCTCGAGGCCGAGCCGACAATCGAAGCTGCGCCCGAGCAGGAAGCGGAGCCGCACTTCGACGCCTCGGAGTACGACTTCGACGCGCCTGTTCAGCCTGAGCCCGAGCCGGAGCCCGCGTTCGAGCCAGAGCTTGAGCCGGAAGCTCTGCCCGAGCCCGTCATGGAGGCAGCGCCCGAGCTGCCGGCACCCGCGTTCGAGACCCCCGCGCCTGCTCCCGAGCCGGAGGCCGAGCCCGAGTTGGCGCCGCTCGCCACGGAGCCGGTCGCGCCGCAGAGCCTCCCGGAGTCGAACGGCCAGGTGCACGAAGATTTCGAGGACGACACTCCCCCTCCGGCCGCCGCACGCGGGGCGGCCTATCGCGTTTCCATCCGGCTCACGACCGGTGAGCGCTTGACCGTGGCCGAGTGCGAGGACATCGGCGAGGCGAAGGGCTACGCCAAGGCCCTGACCAAGCAACTCGGCTCGACGGACAGCGACGACTGGCCCTTCGTGAACGGCCGGTTCCTCAAGCCGGACACGATCGTCTCCGTCGACGTCGAAGAGCTCTAGCCCGTCTCGGGCAGGAGGGGCGATTTGAGGCCCGCGGCCAGGCCACGGCGCGCAGCCAGGGCCTCGAGCACGAGCACCGTGTCTGCGACAGGGATGTCCTCCAGGTAGTCCTCGCGGGTCTCGAAGGACTCGAGCACTCGCGCGGCCGCACTCGCATAGGCGTCGCGGTCGTGCGCGGACAAGGACGCAAGCGCGTCGCCCACGGCCTCGGGAAACGCCTCGTTGCGAAGGGCAGGCGCGAGCGCGGCCGCTTGCTCGTCCTCCGCGAGCGTCAGCGATGCGAGCACGGCCGCATAGGCCCCGATCGGCGAGTCCGAATCCTGCGGGCTCTGCTCCAGCGCCCACTGGGCGTCCTGGACAGCCCCCTCCCAGTCCCCGGCCAGGATGCGAGACTTGACGGCCCCGATCAGGCGCCCCCAGCTGCCAGGCGGAGCGCCGTCCCAGCTTTCGCGGTAGCGCTCGGCGGAACGCGAGAACCAGCCGGCTGCTTCGGCCGACCGACCCTGCATGAGCCGGGCGAGCCCAGCTCCTCCGGCGGCCATGGCCACGCGCACGAGCTGCTTCTGCCTCGCGTCCAGACCCTCCGGCAAACGGGCCAATCCGTCGCTGTAGCGGCCCTCCTCGCGCTCCGCGTGGGCGTCCCAATCCATGCACCGGAGCCTATTCGGCTCGAGAACCCCCCGTTTGGGGGTGGTTGTCAAGACCGTATCGACGACAATTGTCATTGCCGTTGACGCTCCAGGGAGTCCGCCGCCGCAGACGGGCTCCCTTCCTCTTTAAGGAGCCCAAACGACTTCCCTCTTGCGTTACGGGTGAGAAAGTGGTCAGAATGCGCGGCGCTTCGATCCAGTACCCCGATCGAGGGTTCACGTCAAAAGGCAAAATGGACGTATACAAAGAAAGAGAGTGGCGGACAAAATGCCCGCCACTCCCAATGAATCAATGACACCGACGAGCTGCTACCACCAGGGAGTGCCGGCCACAAGGGCCGCGACAGTCCCAAGCGCAGCGCAAACGAACGCCAGCTTGAGTCTCATGGAGCCGTCCTTTCCGACGTTGACAGCTCCTGGGCCCAGGATTGACAGTTTGACTTTATAACAGGTTTCGGATGCCACGACAAAAGTCAACCCATGTCGACAGTCCCGCCGCCGTGGGTGTGCGCTTGAAGGAAGCGCGCGAACGGGCCGGACTCAGCCAGCGCCAGCTTTCGTTTTCGGGCTGCTCCCCGGCCTACATCTCGCGCATCGAATCGGGCGACCGGATCCCCTCCCTCCAACTCCTCCGCGAGCTCGGGCGACGCCTGGGCGTGTCCGAGGACTATCTCGCGACGGGCGCGGCGGACCGCGGGGGCCGCGGCGCCGACCTCGCCCAGGCCGAGGTCGCACTCAGGCTCGACGAGCTGGACGCCGCGGAAGGGCTGTTCGAACAGATTCTGGGCTCGGCAGTGACCGATGCCGAGAAGGCGGAGGCGCACGCCGGCCTCGGACAGCTGGCGTCACGCCGCGGGTACCCGCGCGAGGCAATCAAGTTCCTCGAACAGGCCCGCGGGATGACCGACCGGATGAAGCGGGCTGCTGTCGCCGAGGCGCTGGGCCGGGCCTACGCGATGGTCGGTGAGCTCGAGTCCGCGATCGGGGTCTTCCAAGCGGCCCTCGACGAGGCGGACGCGCGGCAAGACGACATCGAGACGATGCGGTTCGCCGTGCTCCTCGCATCCGCGCTGATCGACAGCGGGAACCTCGGGCGGGCGGAGGAGCTCCTCGGCCGAGCCCTGGCGTTGGGGGACAAATCCCAGGACCCGCTCGTCCGCGCGAGGCTGTACTGGTCGCAGTCGCGCCTGCACGCCGAGCGCAACGATCAGGACACAGCGGCGGACTATGCTCGCCGGGCGCTCGAGATCCTCCTGCTCACCGAGGACACGTACCGCACCGCTCGCGGCCACCAGCTGCTCGCCCATATCGAGCTCGACCGTGGCAACGCTGATGAGGCGCTGATTCTGCTCGAGCGGGGCTGGCCGCTCCTCGAGCGGAGCGGGAACAAGCTCGAGCGGGCTCAGTACCGGCTCGAGGAGGCAAGGGCCCTCGCCATGCTCGAACGGAGCGAAGAGGCGGCTGCGCTGGCCATGCAAGTTTCCGGGCTCATCTCGGACGCGGCTCCCGAAGACGCCGCGCGGAGCTACACGGTGCTCGGCAGCGTCTACGAAGAGCTCGGCGAGAGCTCTCGCGCCCGCGAGGTCTACGAGCTCGCCGCCGAGCTGCTCGAGCCTCGCAACCCGAACCGCTTCCTCATCGAGGTCTACTCGAGGCTCGCCGACCTGGCGGAGGCCGAAGGTCGGAAGGACGAGGCCTACGATTACATGAAGAAGGCCGTCCGCCAGCAGCGGGCGGTTGCCGAAAGCTTCGTTCACTAGCCCCGAAGGGCTCTCGCCTGCGATATAGTTCGACCAGGCCCGCGCCAAGATCGCGCGCAGGCATCCTCGTTTTCCGGCAGCGCACCCGCGCTGCTCCTATGCAAGAAGCGATAGAGCACTCGACCGTTGCTGCGGTAGAGGCGGACGGCTTGGCAGCCGCCGCCCGCCGGGCGGAAGCCTGGGCGGGTGAGCCCTTCCTGCATCTGGACGAAAATCCCGCCGAAGCCCTCGCCGAGGGACGGGCGCGCCGCCGCGCGCTCGACGACGCCCTCGCCGAGATGGAAGCGGGCCGGCGGACTCCCTCGCCCGAATGGAAGATCCGCTACTCGCTCATGCTCGGTCTCGAGCGCGTACTCGCCGACCTTCCGCCGCGCCTCGCGTCGGGCACGGAGCTCCGGAGGCACCAGATCGACGCGCTCGCCGGGATGTTGACCGAGCTGATCTCCCGGCACGAGGAAGCGCCCGAGAACGGCAACGGCCATCCGGCCGTCGAGGAGGATGAAGAGGAGGAGGAGTTCGAGGAGCCCTCTTCCGACGACGGCGAGGTAACCGATTTTCCCCGCGAGAAGGATCCCGGAGCGATTCGCCGCTTCCGCTTCCGCCATCCCACCGCATCCGGGAAGACGATCGCGGCCGCAGGCTTCGTCGAGGCCGCCCGGACGATGGGGGTCCTGATCCTCACCCACCGGCGCCTGCTCGTGCAGCAGTTCACGACCGACCTCACGACCGAGGGCTACGGGGACCGCTTCCGGCCCGCGATCGAGAAAGGCCGGGAACCGCTCCGCGGGAATCCGATCACGATCCAGACGTACGCGTGGTTCGCGCGCCACGTCGGGTCGATCTCCAGGAGTGCCTACCAGCTCGTCATCTGCGACGAGGCCCACACGGCGCTCGGCGAGAAGACGAGCAGCGCCATCCGCAGCTTCCCCGAGCCGATCTACATCGGGATGACCGCGACCGAGCAGTTGATCGCCAAACAGGTCTCGGACGTCTTCCCGGCCTCGGTTGACGACCTGCCGCTCGGCGACGCCGCGCGCCGGGGCCTCATCGCACCCCTGCGGTGTCTACGCGTGCCACCCGCGGCCGCTGTCGCCTCGGTTCCAATCGTCGGCGGCGACTACGACCAGGAGATCCTGGCCAAGGTCCTCGATCACAGCGTCATCAACCAGGCTGCGGCGAGCCTCTATCGCGACCGCTTCGACCAGACGCCCGGGATCGTGTACGCCGCGGGTGTAGAGCACGCCTACAACCTGGCCCGTGAGTTCCGGGCGGCCGGGATGAAGGCGGAGGCGGTTAGCGGCCGCACCCCGCCCGTCAAGCTCGCGGAGACGCTGGCCGCCTATGAGCGCGGGGAGATCCACGTGCTCATCAACGCCATGCTCCTGGCGGAGGGCTGGAACTCACCTCGCGCCACCGTTTGCATGCACCTCGCGCCGACCGCAAGCCGTCGCGTCTACCAGCAGCGGATCGGTCGCGTCATGCGCACCCACCCTCGCAAGGAGGCGGGCGTCGTGGTCGACTTCGTCCCTGACGCGGCGACCCACAACGAGCGCACGGTGACGCTTCACAGTCTGCTGGACTCCGACTTCTACCGCCCCGGAGCACGCGTCACCCCCGCACCACGCCGCCGAGTCCAGCGGCGAGCGCGCCGCAAGCTCTCTCCGGCGCCGTGGCTCGTGCCGGTCACACCCGACATCCGCCGGCGCGTAGCCGTCATCACGCGAGAATGGGAGCGCGTCGATCCGGGCAAGCTCGCCGAGGACGAGCAGCTCCTCTGGGCGCGCATCGCCGGGCGGCAGGTGCGCTTCGAGGAGCGGCAGCATTTCGCCGAAAAGCTCGCGCGCGCCTCGAGGGAGTGCCGCGAGGCATTCCTCATGAGCTGCGCCGCGGAGAATCCCAACCGCCGCCTGCGCCTCTCGGCGCTCGGCGACCGGGTCGCGGTCACGGTCGATCGCGCCGACTTCGACGACCTGGTCACGATGGTCACCTCGGCGCCGACCTGGGACAAGGACCGCGTCCAGGGCGTGCGCATCCTCTTGCGGGCGATCGGAGAAGGGAAGGTGGACGCTCCGCCCGACATCGTCGCGCGCTGGACCTGGCGACTCGCCCGCGCAACTCGCAAGCTCCAGGACCGGCGCGCCAGTTCCGAGCTCCCGGAGGCTAAGCGGTTGCTCGGGGCTCTCACCAACTCGCGCGGCCACCGACACGAGGAGAACGCCGCCCGACTCGTCAACGTCGCTCTCGAGCAGCCTCTACACGTTGCGGTGGCGCTGCTCGCCTCGGCCGAGGCCTACACACCGACGGCCCAGCGTCTGATCGACGGCATGCGTGAGCGGCTCGGCTCGATCAACGATGTGGCCAACGCGCTCGCCGACAACCTCCCGGCACCCAAGCAGCACTCCGGCAAGGCCCGCCGGCGTCGGCGCAAGCGCAAACAGCGCGACCAGCAGCCCCAGCAGCAAGGGCAGAGGAAGCAAGAGCAGAAGCAGCCGCAGCAGCAAAAGGCTGCGCAGCCCGAAGCAGCCGGCTCCGGCTAACTTCTCCTCGTGCTCCTTCTCGTCGGCGTCGCCTTCGTCGCAGGGGTCGTCACAGCGATCTCACCCTGCGTCCTTCCCGTGCTGCCGATCGTGCTCGCGGGAGGAGCGACCGGGGGTCGACGGCGCCCGTACGCGATCGTCGCCGGCCTGGTGGTGAGCTTCACTACCTTCACGCTCGCGGCAACCGCGCTGCTCTCGGCACTCGGTCTCCCAGACGACCTGCTCCGGAACATCGCCATCGCGGTCGTGCTCCTGGTGGGGATCTCCCTGATCGTGCCGGCGCTTGGCCGGCTCGTCGAGCGTCCCTTCCAGGCACTCGGACGGCGCCGGCCGGGCGACGCGGGGGGCGGCTTTCTCCTCGGGACGAGCCTGGGGCTGCTATTCACGCCGTGCGCCGGGCCGGTGATCGCGGCTGTCGCCGTGCTCGCCGCGACGAGCCGCTTCTCGGTCGAGTCGGTCCTCGTGACGCTCTCCTACGCACTCGGGGCAGGCGTCGTCCTCCTGCTGTTCGCGCTCGCGGGCCAGAGCGGGATCAACCTCCCACGCTTGCGCCGGCGCGCGCCACAGGTGCGCCAGATCCTCGGTGCGGCGATCGCAGGCGCCGCCGTTCTGATGATCTTCGGCCTCGACCTGAAGCTCGCGACCTACGTCCCCGGCTATACACGCTCGCTCCAGCGGGTCGAGAGAGGAGCGGCGGCGCAGCGGGAGATCGACCGGCTCGTCGCTGGGCGCCGGCACGTTCTTCCCGAGAGCCAGCTCCGCGACTTCGGGGAGGCCCCGGAGTTTCAGGAGGTCGACCGCTGGCTCAACTCGAAACCGCTGACCCTCGCTTCGCTACGCGGCAAGGTCGTTCTGATCGACTTCTGGACGTACTCCTGCATCAACTGCCTGCGCACGCTCCCGTACGTCAAGCGCTGGGCCGACACGTATCGCCGCGCCGGCCTCGTCGTCGTAGGAGTGCACACGCCGGAGTTCGCGTTCGAGCGCGTGCCTGCGAACGTGGAACGAGCCGTCCGCGCGCTAGGCGTGGGTTACCCGGTCGCGCTGGACAACGGGTACGGAACCTGGAGCGCCTGGGGCAACCAGTACTGGCCGGCCAAGTACTTAGTCGACCGTCAGGGACACGTCCGCTACGCGCACTTCGGCGAGGGTGAGTACCAGCGCAGCGAGGACGTCATCCGGACCCTCCTCGCCGAGAAGGCGCTGCCGAAGCCCGTGTCGGCCTCGATCCACGATCAGACGCCCACCGAGCTACTGACGCCGGAGACGTATCTCGGCTCGGCTCGCATCGACCGCTTCGTCGGCTCACGGCTCGTTCCGGAACGCGAGGCCGACTACTCGATCCCCAAGGTCGTCCCGCAGAGCTCGCTCGCTTACGGCGGCCGCTGGACGGTCGAGCAGGAGCGCATCGTCGCGGGCCCGGACGCGAGGCTCCGGCTTTCCTTTCACGCGCACAAGGTCTTCCTCGTGCTCGGGGCCAACGGCCGGACGAGGATCGTGCAGGTACGTGTCGATGGCCGGTCGCTGATGACAGTTCGAGTCACGGAGGATCGCCTCTACACGCTCGCGGAGCTGCCCGGGGAGGCGGGTGACCACACGCTCGACCTCTCCTTCTCCCCTGGGACGGAGGCCTACGCCTTCACCTTCGGCTAGCCCTCGTCTTCGGAGCTCTCCTCGTCGCGGCGGGCCTCGTGCTCACGGAGGAAGCGCGTGAGCTCCGCGGCCAGCGTCTCGCCCGACGGCATGTCGAGTTCATCCCCCAGCGCGTCGCGGCGCTCCTCGAGCTGCTGCACGTACGCCTCGGTCTCCTCGTCCGAGGCCACTGCCTCGCTCACTTGCGTCTCGTAGGCCGCAGACGCCCGCTCGAGGTCGGCGAGGTCGAACTCCGTCCCGAGCAGGTCGGCCAGCCGCAGGCAAAGCGCCAGCGCCGCTTTGGGGCTGGCCGCGAGCGAGGCGTAATGCGGTACGGCGGCCCAGAGGCTTGCCGAAGGGAGCTCGGCGCGCCGACAGGCGTCGTGAACGACTCCGACGATCCCTGTGGGGCCCTCGTAGCGCGACGAGGCGAGCCCCAGCTCTTCCACGAGCTTCGGGTCGCTCGCCGAACCCGTTACCGGCGCGGGGCGGGTGTGTGGCACATCGGCGAGCAGCGCTCCGAGGGTGACGACAAGGTCCACTTCGAGGTCGCGGGCGAGCTCCACCACCTCGTCGGAGAAGGTCCGCCAGCGCAGGTTCGGCTCGATGCCGAGCGCGAGCACGGCGTCGCGCTCCAGGCCCGGAATCGAAGCGTGGTAAAAGGCGGTCTCCGGCCAGTCGATTCGGCGCGTGAGTCCTTCCTCGAGAGCCACGTGAGGCCTGGTTGCCTGGAAGTCGAAGAATTCCTCGGGGTCGATGTCAGCGAAGCGGCGCGCCTTCCAGGCCTGCGCGAGGAAGCTCGCGGCCAGGGAGGCTCCCTGCGCTCCGTCGTTCCAACCCCTGAAGGCGGCGACGAGCACCGGGCGGCGCAGGGAGGGGCGGCGCTCGATGCGGAGATGTCTGCCGATGAAGGGAGTTTAGGGCAGGTACGGCCGCGATCTGAGGATCAGCCTGGCTGCGAGCGCAACGACACCCGCCCAGACGGCGGTCGCCAGAGCGACGTGCACCAGCACGAGGCCCCAGGGCAGATGAGTTCGCCACTGGATGTCTCCAATCGCCATCTGGGCGACGAGCGCGGCCAGCACGCCCCCGGCGAGGAAGAACTCCGTTCGTGGCCGCGGCCGCGCGACGTAGAGCGAAGCGACCACACCGACGTAGAGGATGCCGAAGAGCGCCGCGGCTCCGACATGCAGGTGGAGCGCGTCGGGAAGCAGCCCGAACCGCCTGATCTCCTCCCCTCCGGAATGGGGGCCCGCGGCGGTGACGAGCGTCCCGGTGATCACGAGCGCGAGGGCGCTGGGCACGAGCACGAGCACGAGCCAGTTAGCGGCGAGCGGCGGATGAGTCGCGGCGGCGTGCAGGAAATCGTAGGCGCCGATCACGACCGCGACCGCGACCGCGAGGGCGAGCAGTGAGAGCAGGAAATGCCCCATGACGATCAGCGGGTGCAGCTCGACGAGGACGGTGATCCCACCGAGGATGCCCTGGAGGAGGACCGTCACCGGCAGGACCCAGGCTGCGGCGACCAGCCAGCGGGGGAGCCGCTCGACCCGCGTCGCCCCGATCGCCGCGGCCAGGGTCACGAGCCCGACCGCGAAGCCGACGCCGCGATTCCCGAACTCGATGAGCGCGTGGTAGTCCTTCTGCGGCAGGAACGTGCTTCCGCAGCGTGGCCAGTTCTCGCACCCGAGGCCCGAGCCGGTGAGACGGACGGTCGCGCCCGAGACGACGATGAGGAAGAGGGCAGCGAGGGCGAGGAGGCTGAGCTGGTAGAAGAGCGTCGGGGACGCGGCGCGAAGCCTGAGCCGCGAGATCCGGCTCGCGCCGGCTTCCATCACGGGACGACCTCGACGCCGTTCCCTTGCTCGACGCGGCCCACGAGCGCGAGGAAGAGGTCTTCCGCCTGGAAGCTCGCGGCGAGGACCGCACTTCGCTGCGGTGGGAGCGAAATGAGCAGGCCCCCGGACGTCTGGGGATCGAAGGCAAGCGTGGAGAGGTCGTCGGAAAGGCCGTCCAGGGTGAGGAAGCCGGCAACGTACTCGCGGTTGCGCTGATCGCCGCCGGTCTTGAGGCCGCGCCTGGCGGCCGCCAGAGCGCCGGGGAGGGCGGGCAGGCTTCCTCCGTCCAGGACGATCCTCACACCGCTCCGCTCGGCCATCTCACGGGCGTGTCCGAACAGGCCGAAGCCGCTGACGTCCGTGACCGCGTTCGGCTCGAACGGTCGCAGCGCCTCGGCGGCACGGCCGTTCAGCTCGGTCATGGATTCGACGGCCGCCGCAACCTCTTCCTCACGTGCCGCCCGCTTGTGCGCGGCCGTGAGCACGAGCCCCGTTCCGAGCGGCTTGGTGAGGAACAACGCGTCACCTGGCCGGGCCTCATTCTTGCGCCAGATCGCATCCGGGCGCACGGTCCCGATCGCCGCGAGGCCGTACTTCGGAGTGTCATCCCGGATGGTGTGGCCGCCTGCGAGAACCCCGCCGGCCTCCGCGACCTTTTCCGCCGAGGCGTCGAGGATCGCCCGGACGGTCTCCAGGGGCAGCTCCTCAGGGAAGGCGGCGATGGAGAGGGCGAGAAGCGGCCTCGCGCCCATGGCGAAGATGTCGTTGAGCGCATTCGCGGCCGCGATTGCCCCGAACAGCGCCGGGTCGTCGACCATGGGTGGGAAGAAGTCCGTCGTGAAGACGAGTGCGCGCTCGTCGTCCAGGCGGTAGACGGCGGCGTCGTCGGCCGGCGAGAGCCCGACGAGGAGATCTTCGGAGGAGGCGGGCACGAAGCCGGCCAGAAGCTCCTCCAAACGGCCTGCCGCGTACTTGGCCGCGCAGCCGCCCCCGGCGTCGAGCATCGTCAGCCGCGCAGTAGTCTCCACGCGATGGAGGTTACCGTCCGAAAGCCTGAATTCGGCTGCCAGAGCATGACCGCGCCACTTCGGCGCGTGCTCGTCCGGCCGCCTGCGCCTGGCTCCTGGGCGGCGTGGAGGTCTTACGGGTGGCGCGGAGAGCCGGATCCGGCTCGCATGGAAGGGGAGCATGAGGCGTTTCGGGCGCTGCTCGCGGACGCCGGCGCGGACGTCGTCGTGGCCGCGACGCCCCACGCGCTCGACCCGGACGCCATCTACGTCTACGACCCCGCGCTCGTGACCGACGCGGGGGCTGTGATGTTGCGGCCCGGCAAGGAGGGCCGTCGCGGAGAGGTCGAGGTGATGGCGGCGGACTTCGTCGAGGCTGGCCTACCGATCGCGGGAAGGCTCGACGCGCCCGCAATGGCCGAAGGAGGAGACACGCTTTGGCTCGACGAGCGGACCCTGCTCGTGGGCCGCGGCTACCGGACGAACGACGAAGGGATCCGACAGCTAGCGGAGGCCCTGCCGGGCGTGGACGTCGTTGCGTTCGACCTGCCCCACCTGCGCGGCGCCGGCGAGGTGCTCCACCTCATGTCCCTGCTCTCGCCGCTCGACGTGGACTTGGCGGTTGCCTACCCGCCGCTCATGCCCGTGCGGCTGATGGAGCTCCTGGCGCAGCGCAGTATCGAGCTGGTCGAGGTGCCGGACGAGGAGTTCGAGACGATGGGGCCGAATGTCCTCGCGCTCGGCCCGCGCGCCGCTCTCGCGCTCGAGGGGAACAACGAGACGCGCCGGCGGATGGAAAAGGCCGACGTCGACGTGCGCGTGTACCGCGGCGACGAGATTTCCCGCAAGGGCGACGGCGGGCCGACGTGCCTGACGCGCCCGCTCCTTCGCGGCTAGCGGAGGAGGAAGCCTTCGCCGAGCGGGTCGGCGGGGTCGAGGGCGAACTCGTGCCGACCCGTGTAGTGCGCGCTCCCCTCGACCTCCGTGACGACCGCGGGAAGCCCGTCCACGACGGTGTCTTCCACGACGCGGGCCCGGAACTCGGTGCCGATGATGCTCCGGTGGAGAAGCTCCTGGCCGCGGGCGAGCGCGCCGTCCACATCCAGGAGGGCGAGCCGAGCCGAGGTCCCGCTCCCGCACGGCGACCGGTCGACCTCTCCGTCCGCGAAGACGGTCACGTTCCGCTGGAGAAGCGGCGGGCCGACCCCCTCGGCCTGCCAGAAGATGACGCCGTAGATGTCCCGAAGCTCGGGCTCCAGCGGATGAACGAAGTCCCGCTGTGCCTCGAGGTCGCGCTTGACCTCCCGTCCCAGCTCGATGAAACGCGGCAGGTTCCCCGGCTCCACGGGGAACGGCGCTTCCACCGATGCGTAGAACGCTCCGCCGAAGGAGACGTCGGCGGCAGCACCGGCCGCCTCGAGATCCCGTGCCAGGACGAAGGAGGGCACGTTGCGGAAGCGGACGGTCGTCACACGCCCATCCTGGAACCGGGCGAAGGTCTCGAGCCGCCCCGACGGGACGTCCACGATCACGCGCGTCTCCGGCTCCTGCCCTTCAAAGCGCCCGGACTCCAGCGCCCAGGTGACCAGGGCGATCGTCCCGTGCCCGCACGCTGTCGAGTAGCCCGCATTGTGGAAGAAGACGACGCCGAGGTCGGCGGCCTCGTCCTCGGGCTCGGTCACGTGGCAGCCGTACATGTCCGCGTGGCCGCGCGGCTCATAGACCAGCAGGCGGCGAACTTCGTCCAAGTGCTTGGCCGCGAAGCTCCGCTTCTCGAGAATCGTCCGACCCTCGAGAGGAGGCACACCGCCGGTGACGATGCGGAAGGGCTCACCGGCGGTGTGGTAATCAACCGCCTCGACCTTCATCGCACCCCCTAGTGTCCTGGGGCGCCGCTGGCCAGGGGAGCGGCGCCGTCCAGGGCGCTAGGGGCCCTTCTCGATGGGCACGTCCACCAGGTTGCCCCATTCCGTCCACGAGCCGTCGTAGTTTCGCACCCGCTCGTACCCGAGGAGCTCGCGCAGGACGAACCACGTGTGCGCGCTGCGCTCGCCGATGCGGCAGTACGCCGTGACCTCCTTGTCGGGCGTGATGCCCTTGCCGCCGTAGAGCTCCTTCAACTCGTCGGCGCTCTTGAAGGTACCGTCGTCCCGCACGGCGCTCGCCCAGGGAATCGATGCTGCGGTGGGAATGTGCCCGCCGCGCTGGGCTCCCTCCTGCTCGTAGCCGGGAGGCGCGATCAGGTCGCCCGCGTACTCGCCCGGGGAGCGGACGTCGACGAGTGCCCGGGTCGACTCGCCGAGCCAACCGTGCACCTGGTCGCGGTAAGCCCTGATGGACTCGTCTCGCTCCTGCGCGCTGTAGGACTTCGCCTCGGGGGAGGGCACGTCGGTGGAGAGCTCACGGCCTTCGTCGATCCACTTCTGCCGGCCGCCGTCGAGGATGCGGACGTCGGAGTGCCCGTACACCTTGAGGTACCAGTACGCGTAGGCCGCGAACCAGTTGTTCTTGTCCCCGTAGAGAATGATCGCGGTGTCGTTGCCGATCCCGCGCTCGCCGAGCAGGCGTTCGAAGGTCTCGCGGTCGACGACGTCGCGCTCGATCGGGTCCTGCAGGTCTTCGCGCCAGTGAAGCTTGACCGCGCCCGAAATATGCCCCTCGTCGTACAGGTCGGGATTCTCGTCGACCTCGGCCACGACAATGCCGTGGTCGCCCAGGTGTTCCGCCAGCCAATCGGTCGTCACGAGCACCGGCTTCGCGTAGCCGTTCTCGGCCATACAGCGCCACCTCCAGAGTTACTTTACGAAATGAAGTGAGGCGATCTTATCACTCTCAAGAAGCGGCGAGAAGGTCCTCTCGAACTGCGCTCTCGAGCTCGGCCACCGAGACTGCGCCCTCGAACTTGCCCCTGATCACCCCGGCACTATCGACGAGGAAGACCCAGGGCTCGGTCGGGAGCTTCCACTCCTGCACCCACCGGTTGAAGCCCTTCTTCGGATCGTTGTCCGTGAAGATCTCGACGTGGATGAAGCGGACAATGCGGCGGTCGAACTTCCTCGCGACCTTCTCCACGACCTCGACGGTCGGCCCGCAGACTCGGCTCACGCAGAACTCGGGCGTGGCGAACACGACGACGAACGGCACCTGGGCCCGGATGGAATCCGCGATCGAGTAGCGGAGCAGCTCGGTATCGGGCGGGTGGGCGGTTGTGATGTGCTTGGCGGGCGCGGAGGCCAGCGTGGGGTTGTCGGACGCGGGTGCCTTGGCGCCGAGGGCGGGCGAAACGGACTGCTTTTGCACCTCGAGCGTTCCGACAGCCTGGATCTTCTCGTCCGCCGGGTCGGCCACGAACCAGTAGCGGCCCGGCTTCGGCGTCTGCACGTGTGCGACGTAGACGTCCGTGACGTCGACGTGATCATGCGCCTCGTTCTCGTGGGCGTGCTCGTGCGCGCCGACCGGCTGCAGAACCGCCTTCGCGGTCCGGGGCGCCTCGCCCTCGCCGGCATACTCGATCGCTGCCGTCGGAGCCTGGACGAGCGCTCCGTTCTCGCGCACCACGAGAAAGACCACGCGGTTGTCTCCCACGGCGAAATCCTGCGACCCCATCGTCACTGCCACGTCCGGCCCACTTTTCGCCGAGAGAGCTTGCTTGACCCACGAGGGAAGCTGTGCGCCCTTCTCCGTGGCGGGCGAACTCTCCTGGTCGCTGGAGCCGGCCATGCAGGCGGCGAGCAGGCCAACGAGCGCCACCATGAGGACGTAACGCACTCCCGGCAACTGTACCGTCGCCGCTCGGTCATGGATTCATCTGGGAAACCCGTCTGGCGAGCGCACCGCGCCGGGGCTATGCTCGGCGGATGACGCGTCTGAGTGAGCTCATGACAGGCGCCGTGGTGTCCGTTGCGCCGGAGGACACGCTCGGAGAGGCTGCCGAGCGAATGGCCGAAGACGGGGTGGGGTCCGCCGTGGTGCTCGATTCCGGGCGCCTGATCGGCATCCTCACCGAGCGGGATCTCCTCCGGGCCGTCGCCGGCCGCGTGCACACGAGCGAGGCACGCGTACGTGAATGGATGACCGTTGATCCGATGACCGCAACGGAGGAGACGTCAGTCGATGAGGCCATGCGAACGATGCTCGAGCAGGGCTTTCGCCACCTGCCGGTGATCGAAGGCGGCAGGACGATCGGCGTCGTCAGCCTGCGGGAGCTGATGCGGACCGCGATGCACGTCGACGTCGGGGCCGAGGGCCCGAACGACTAGCTGCTAACCCGCCAGCAGTTGCGCCGCGATCAGGCCGGCCGTAACGAGCCACAGGGCTGCCAGCGTCCCGATCAACGGGGCGAGTGGGCGAAGGGAAGGACGTGGTTCCATCGTCGAGCGTCTCAGGGTCGCGCGCCGTCGAACATTCGACGCGAGGACTCCAGATCCTTCCGCTCCGCTAGTGACCGTCGAAGAAGCCAATCGCCAAATGCGCCTTGGCGAGGAACGATGCCAGCAGCGTCAGAAGAACGAGAAGCTGAATTTGACGTGCGTTCATGTGCGTCACCTCCCTTCCTAGAACCGGAAGTCCTGTAGAGCCTCTGCCGCGCGCCGGTAGAGGTGCGCGGCATGCCTGTCGTCGCCGCGGCGCACGGCCAGGTCGCCTTGTGCGACCCACGCTGCGGCGCGGTGGCTGATCGAAGAGAGCTGCTCGAAGCTCGCCTCCGCAGCCGTGAAAAGTTCATCCGCCTCGTCGAGACGATCCTGCTCGAGGAGTGAGCGCCCGAGCACGAGCTGGGCGTTTCCGATCTCATCGAGGACGTCAACCCGGTCGCCGAGGAGCTCGAGCGCATGCCTCGCTTGCTCCTCCGCGAGCTTGGGCTCGCCGGTGCGGAGGTGAACCTGCGCCAGCGAGGAGACGACGTAGCCGGCGTCGGCTTCGCTGCCGACGTCCAGCAGTACGCGGTAAGCGTCCTTCAGGTGACGGATCGCCTCCTGCGGCTTGCCGAGCTGGAAGTTGAGGCCGCCGAGGTTGTTCAGAAGCTTGCCGACGTTTGCCTGGTCGGCGAGCTCCTCGTACTGAGCCTTTGCGCGCTCGGCGTAGGAGCGGGCGAGGACCCAGTGGCCCGTGCGCTCGGCGATGAGCGAGGCCTGGAAGTAGTGGTGGGCGACCGTGCGGCGGTCGTTGAGGCCCTCGGCGAGCTCGAGCGCGCGCTCGACGTCCTCGCGGGCGGCTTCCCAGTCACGCTGCCGCCTGTAGCAACGGGAGCGCCAGCCAAGAGTGTTCGAGCGTAGACGGTCGGCGGGGAGGCCCGAGCGCTCGGCGAGGTCGAGCGCCTCGCTGAGGAGCGCGACGGCCGTCGAGATGGATGAAAGCTTGTACCTGCAGACTCCGAGGCGGTAGAGAATCTCGGCTCGGTCGACGTCGCTGAAGGTGGGCGCTTCGGCGAGCTGGCGGGCGGCTTCCAAGCGGGCGATGGCTTCCCGCACCTCGCCGAGGTTCATGCGCCCCCAGGAGTCGGCCAGAAGGGCGCGGAGCTGTAGCGCGGGGACGGCCACGGACTCGAGTGCTCTGCCGAGCTGTGCCAACTCGTCGACCGCGTCCTGGTGTGAGTTCGACTCGAGGGCCGCCTCGGCACGCGCGATGACGCTTTCGACACGCTCCCGCTCGCTCGAGGAGACGCCCGTCTCGAGGAAGCTCTGGTCGACGCCAAGCCGGGCAGCCAGCCACTCGATCGTCTCGCCCGTCGGGCGCGTCTTGCCGCGCTCGATCTGGCTCACGTACTCCTTCGAGAAGCGCTCGCCGGCGAGCTCCGTCTGCGTGAGGCCCTTCGCGATCCGCAGCTGGCGCACGCGATCCCCGAGCGTCGTTCTGACGGCTGGGGCGGTGCGGGGCGTGGTGGTGAGCTGATCTCGCATGGCTTCGTAAGGTGAACTATACGGCGGAATATCTACTTCACAAGGTCACTTGACTTATGAGTCCGACTGGCTATAGTCCGACTGACTCGCATTCCGGCCGGACGCCAGGCAGAGGGGTGCGGGAGGCGCGCCAGATTCGCGGCGACACAACCCGGAGGCATCGGCTGGGCCGCAGAGCCGAAGTCTCCGGGTCGTCGCCTTTAAGCGGCAAAGCATGGACGCAGCATTGCCCCGTGGGCGGCCCGCGTCATCCCCCGAAAGGGGCGGCGCTTCACCCGGCGGTGAAGCGCATACCGAATTCAGACCAGGGGCTCTGGATCGCGCCCGGTCAGCCAGCGGAGGCGCGAGGCCCGGATTGCCGGCCAACTCTCCCGCATGACTCCGTCCAGGACCCGGTCGGCCATGGTCAGGAGCCCGAGAGCGATGAAGATCCACGCCTCGGCGTCAGGATCGCGTTCGGCCTCGATCCCGCCGGTCTCCTGCGCCCGCCTGATGACAGCCGTGGTATAGGCGTGCACCTCCCGCATGTGCTCCTTCATGTAGGCGCCGATGACGGCGTCCTCGCTCCCTTCGGCTATGGCGTGCACCCATAGGTTGGAAATGACGGGCCGTTCCGCCTCCGACTCGATGAAGGAGCGACCCATCGTCGCGATCCAGAGAGACGGATCTTGCTCCGCGGCGATGGCCTCCTCCCACATGGCGCGAACTCCGGCCCACGTCGCCTCGAGGCAGGCCAGATACAGATCCCGCTTCGAGTTGAAATGGCGGTAGAGGACGGGCTCGGTCACACCGGCCTCTCGGGCGATGTCGGCCGTGGTCGTCCCCCGGTAGCTGCCCTCGGAGAAGAGCCTGCAGGCCGTCTCGAGCAGCGCGACACGCCGCTCCTCAGCGGGAAGACGGGTCGTGCTCAAGCCGCCTCGGGAAGGGGTTGATCGAGGTGCCGGTACTTGCGCACCGTCGCAACGGCGAGAAACGCCCCGGCGAGCGCGATGAGCGACGCGACGACGAGCGCGTGCTGAAAGCCCGTCACGAACTCCGCGGCGGCCTGCGGAGTGCCCAGAGGAGCGTGAACCTCGGAGGCAACGATCGCCCCCATGACGGCGATTCCGAGCGAACCGCCTACCTGGCGCATGCTGTTCAGGACGGCGGAGCCGACGCCCGCCTTGTCGACAGCGACGGAACCCATCGCGGCGGCCGTCGTCGGCGTCATCACCAAGCCCATCCCGAATCCGCCCACGATCAGCCCTGGGAGGAGGTCCCAGAAGTTCGAGCCCGCATCGAGGCGCGAGAAGATGAAGAGCGAGAGCGAGAGCAGCAACATGCCTCCACCCATCATCCACCGGGAGCCCACGCGATCCGAAAACCTCCCGGCCACCGGCGCGACAAGGATGATCAACCCCGTCATGGGCAGAAACGTGGCGCCCGTCTGCACCGCCGAGTAGCCCATGATGTTCTGGATGAAGAGCGAGTTGTAGAAGAAGACGCCGAACATAGCGAGACCGACGAGCAACATGACGGAGTTGGCGCCGGCGAAGGTCCCGTTCTTGAAAAGGGAAAGGTCGAGCATGGGCGCCCGCTGTCGAAGCTCGAGCGCGACGAACACGACAAGTCCGACGACCGCCACGACGAAGAGCCCCAGGATCCGTCCCGACGTCCAGCCGTACGTGTTCGCTTCGATCAGCCCGTAGGTGAGCGCGAAGAGCGCGACGGCGGAGGAAAGCAGGCCGGGTAGGTCGAGCCGCTGGTTGGCCGACGTGTCGCGGGACTCGTCGACCACGAGCCTCGTGACGAGGATCGCGAGGATGCCGACCGGGACGTTGATGAAGAAGATCCAGTTCCAGCTGATGTGCTGCGTGATCAGGCCACCGACGAGCGGGCCGATCGCGAGCGCCAATGCGGCGACTCCAGCCCAGATCCCGATCGCCATTCCCCGCTGCCGCGGCGGGAAGGTCGCCGTGATGATGGAAAGCGTGGCGGGGTTCATCAGCGCCGACCCCACGCCCTGCACGACGCGCGCTCCGATCAGCAAGCCCGCGCTGGACGCGAGGCCGCAGGCCAGGGAAGCCGCCGTGAAGACGACGAGGCCAACGATGAAGATCCGGCGGCGGCCCAGAAGGTCGGCCAGCTTCCCGCCCGTCAGCATGAGCACGCCGAAGGTGAGCGCATAGCCGTTGAAGACCCACTCGAGCTCGGAGATGCCGATGTGGAGGTCGCGCTGGATGGCAGGCAGCGCGACGTTCACGATCGTGTTGTCGAGCATGATCATGAAAAGGCCGAAAGCGACGGCGCCTAGCGTCCACCACTTGCGGTTCTCCGGAGCGAAAAGCCTGGACTTCAACGGAATACCTCCCAGAAAGTTAGTGAGAGCTAAGTTACCATGCGCTCCCGCCCTCGGCGAGCGTTTCTCCTCTCCGGCGGACGGGGACGACTAAGCGGGCATGGCGCGCAAACCGCTCGAGGACGCGCGAAAAGCGCTCGGAACGATCGGGGCCCAGCTCGGCATCCTGGAGTTCGAGAACCTCGCTCCAGCCGCACCGACGAGCACGATGGACGAGCTCCAGCGAGAGCTGGACAGCCTGATCGGCCTCGAAAGCGTCAAGGATCAGGTGCGTTCGCTGCTCGCCTTCCTGCAGGTGCAGGCGCTGCGGAAGGAACGGGGCCTCGCCGAGGTGGCGACGAGCCAGCATCTCGTCTTCCTCGGGAATCCGGGGACGGGCAAGACGACGGTTGCTCGACTGCTGGCCCAGATGTACCAGGCGATGGGGCTTCTCCGCAGGGGCCACCTCGTCGAGGTCGACCGCTCGGGGCTCGTCGCTCAGTACGTGGGCATGACAGCGCTGAAGACGAACCGTGTCGTGCGACGCGCGCACGACGGCGTCCTTTTCGTGGACGAGGCTTATGCGCTCGCCCCGGAACCCCGCCGCCTCGACTTCGGGCCAGAGGCGATCGAGACGCTGCTCAAGCGGATGGAGGACCAACGCGAGCGGCTCGTCGTGATCGTGGCCGGTTATCCACGGCTGATGCGCAATTTCCTCGCCTCGAACCCTGGGCTTCGCTCTCGCTTTTCGCGCGAGATCGTCTTCCCTGACTACACGACCGACGAGCTCCTGGCCATCACACACAAGTTCGCCGCGGAACACGAGTATCGACTCGGCGAGGGGACCGAACGCACCCTCCGCGAACTGCTCGAAGCCGCTAGGCGCGGAGAAGGCTTCGGTAACGCGCGCTTTGCGCGCACACTTTTCGAGCAGGCTCTGAACGCGCACGCGCTGCGCCTCGCGGCGAGGCCGGATGCGGAGACGCTGGCGATCGACGAGCTCATGGTGATCACAGCCGACGACCTCCTCGCGGCCGCCCGGGTCATCGGCGAGGGAAACGACCTGTTCGCGGCGCCTCGTAGGCCGTTCTGGCGCGGGCGCCAGGCCTAGACTTGATCGCCAGATGGGAAAGTTCATCTGGGAGCCGACCCCGGACGTCCTCGCCCGCGCCAACGTCGTGCGCCTCATGCGCCGGCACGGATTCGAGGACTACTGGGAGCTGCAGCGCCGCTCGCAGGAGGATCCAGACTGGTTCTGGCCGGCGGCGATCGAGGACCTGGGGCTCGAGTTCTCGCAGCCGTGGGACCGTGTCGGCGATCTCTCGAAGGGCCCCGAATGGGCTACCTGGTTCGTGGGCGGGAAGCTCAATCTCGCCTGGAATTGCGTCCACCGCTGGGCGGAGCGGCGGCCCGACGACGTAGGCGCGGTCTTCGCCGGCGAGGACGGTGAGCGGCGGGAGTGGACGTTCGGGGAACTCTCCAGGGCTGTCACCCGACTCGCCGAGGGCCTGACCGCGCTCGGCGTCGAGCCCGGCGAACGGGTGGCCATCTACATGCCGATGTGCCCCGAGGTCGCGGTCGCCTCGCACGCCTGCGCCCACATCGGCGCCGTGCAGGTACCCATCTTTTCCGGCTTCGCGGCCCCTGCAGTCGCCCAGCGCCTCCGGGACTCCGAGGCCAAGGTGATCGTCACCGCCGACCGTTCGCTTCGACGCGCCAAGTGGCTGGACATGCGTACAACCGCCGAGGAGGCGGTGGCCGAGGCTCCCTCGGTGGAGCACGTCGTCACCTGGTCGCGCTCAGACGGATCCTGGGACGGCGCCGAGCTCGGCCCTGGGACGCTGCCTCCTCTCGAGGTCGACTCCGAGCACCCCTACCTGCTCACCTACACGTCGGGCACGACCGGGAAGCCCAAAGGAGTCGTCCACGTGCAGGGCGGCTTCCTGGTCTCGATCGCCCGGGAGGTCGCCTACCAGGCCGACGGGCACGAGGACGACGTCATCCTCTTCGCCACGGACATGGGCTGGATCATGGGCCCCTGGACGGTCGTCGGCGGGGGCGCGCTGGGCTGTCGCCTCATCTTCTCCGAGGGAGCGCCCGACCAGCCGGCCGACCGGCTCTGGCGGCTGATCGAGCGCGAGCGCGCGACGATCCTCGGCTGCTCACCGACCCTCATTCGCGCGCTCCTCCCTCACGGCGACCCCGAGGCCGACCTTTCCTCGCTGCGCACGATCGTCACGACCGGCGAGCCGTGGAACCCGGATCCGTACAGATGGCTGTTCGACCAGGTTGGCGGCGGCCGCTGTCCGATCATCAACTGCTCCGGCGGGACGGAGGTCGGCGCTTGCTTCCTCTCGCCCACCCCGGCGATCCCGATCAAGACCTGCTCGCTCGGAGGCCCGGCTCTCGGCATGGCGATGGACGTGGTCGATGGGGAAGGCAGGTCGCTGGTCGGCACGGGCGAGGTCGGCGAGCTCGTCTGCCGCAAGCCGTTCCCCGGGATGACGCGTGGCTTCTGGCGCGATCCAGAGCGCTACCTCGACGCATACTGGCGGCGACTGCCCGGCATCTGGGTGCACGGGGACTGGGCCTCCGTCGACGAGGACGGCTACTGGTTCCTGCATGGGCGCAGCGACGACACCCTCAACATCGCCGGCAAGCGAATCGGCCCGGCAGAGATCGAATCGGCGGTGGTGGCTCATCCGGCCGTCTCCGAAGCGGCCGCCGTGGGCGTGCCCCACGAGGTGAAGGGCGAGGTGGCCTGGGTCTTTTGCGTCCTGAAACCCGGCCAGGACGCCGGCGACGGCCTCGCCTCCGAGGTCGCGAACTGCGCGGCGCGGGAGCTCGGGAAGGCGTTCAAGCCGGAGCGCGTCGTGTTCGTGTCCGCGCTCCCGAAGACACGGAGCGCCAAGATCGTCCGCCGCGCCGTTCGAGCCGCCTTGCTCGGCCAGGATCCAGGGGATCTCTCGTCGGTGGAGAACCCGGAGGCGCTCGACGAGGTCGAACGCCTCCGGGTCGCGCGACCCTAGCCCCGGGGCTAGAGCGCGCCCGCGACTTCCGGCCTGCGACGCCTGAACAGCAAACCCAGTCCGGTGAGGAAGAGCCCGGCGAGTGTCACGGCCCAGACCGGGAGGCCCGTGTAGGGGAGCTCGCCGGAAGCCACTGCCCCCAGGACTCCTCCAGGGGAAGCGTTGCCGCCGTTGGCGTCTCCGGCCACGCCGCCTGCCCCTTCGCCCGTGCCGTCATCGGCACCGCCGCCAGCGCCCGGCCCCGGTGCAGGCTCGGGAGTGGTGCTGGCCGCGCGACAGACGCCGGCGCTCGTGCCGCCCGTCGTGTCCGTGCCGGAGACGCTACCGGCCAAGCAGCCGACGAAGCCGCTGGCGCTTGCGTCGCCGTCGGCCGCTCCGGCGTCCACGGCACTTCCCGGCACGTCGCACGAGCCGAGGGTTGCCGCGCCGGTCAGGCCGTTGCTCGTCCCGGTGCCGGTGAGACACCCAGCCGCGGCGCTCCCGCTCGAATCGCCGCTCCCGGCAACCGCGTTCGCGCCGCCGCCCGCAGGCGAGCCGGCCCCACAGAAGCCGAGCCCCGCGGAGGAACTGGCTTCGCCGCTCGACGCAGATCCGTCGATACAGCCGACGTCGGCAGTGCCGCCGTTGCCACCGCTCGAGCCGCCGGCCGTCAGGGCGCTGCCTTCTCCAACCCCTGTCGCCAAGGCGCCGCTCGTGTCGCCGTTCGTCGCGCTCGCATTCGCGTCCGCGGCTGTTGCGTCTGCGCTCGTGTCTCCCGTGACCCCCAGCCCCGCTGTCTGACCGAACGCCGGGCCCGCACTTACCGCGGCGAGGGCGAGGAGGGACACGAGCAGGACTACCCGTAGCCTGTTCATGCTGACTCCTTCGTTTTTGGAGTGACTGACGTCAAGAAAGAAGTCCGCGCCACGCATTTCTGGCGGCAGATCCCTCGTTCGAGGGAGGTATTCGCCTGAGAGGCAAAAACTGGTAAACTACGGCTGATGCGGCTTGCGCTCGCACAAATGAACACCGTCGTGGGCGACCTCGACGGAAACCGCGAGCGGATCGTCGCGCGTCTGGAGGAGGCGCGGGAGGCGGGCGCGGATCTCGTCCTCTTCCCCGAGCTCGCGACGACGGGCTATCCGCCCGAGGACCTCCTCCTCCGGCCCGGTTTTCTCCGAGCGGCGGCCAAGACGCTCGATGCGGTGGCGGCCGAGACGAAGGGCATCGCTGCGCTCGTCGGCGCCCCCCACCTCGACCGCGACCTCTTCAACGCCTGCGCGGTGTGCGCCGACGGCGAGGTCAAGGCGATGTACCGCAAGCAGTTCCTCCCCAACTACGGAGTCTTCGACGAGGATCGCTACTTCCAAGCCGGGCGCGAGCTCGTCCTGCTCCGCTGTGGGGAGACGCTCGTCGGCCCAACCGTCTGCGAGGACATCTGGCAGCCGGGGCCACCGGCTACCGATCTCGCGCTCGCGGGGGCGCACATCGTCGCCAACATCTCGGCGTCCCCGTTTCACCTCGGCAAAGGGGCGGAGCGCGAGGAGATGCTCGCCACCAGGGCGCGTGACAACTCCTGCTGGATCGCCTTCGTCAACGCTGTGGGCGCGCAGGACGAGCTGATCTTCGACGGACACAGCCTCGTTCTCGACGAGGAAGGCCGCATCGTGGCCCGGGCGCCCTCGTTCGAGGAGGCGCTCCTGATTGTGGACGTCGATTCGACGACCGCGGTCGGACGCCGGCTGCGGGACGCCCGTCGGCGCGCTCTCGCGCGCGCTCGACGGGAGATGCCGAATCCGCCCGTGATCGACATTCCCGACCGGGAGAGCCGCGGCGAGCCGCCCAAACCCGTTGTCGCTCCTCCACTCGACGAGCTCGAGCAGATGCGGCTCGCGCTCGAGCTGGGCCTGCGAGATTACGTCGAGAAGAACGGCTTCCGCGAGGTCGTCCTCGGCGTCTCCGGCGGGATCGATTCGGCGCTGACCGCAGCGCTCGCGGCTGAGGCTCTCGCACCGGAGCGGGTCGTCTGCGTCTCCATGCCTTCCCGCTACTCGTCCGAGGGAACGCGCGCCGACGCCCGGCGAGTCGCCGAGATGCTCGGCGCCCGCTACATCGAGATTCCGATCGAGCCGATCGTCGACGCCGTCGGTGCCGCACTCGTGGAGGCTTTTGCCGGAACCGAGCCGGGAATCGCGGAGGAGAACATCCAGTCGAGAGTCCGCGGCCTCCTCGTGATGGCTCTGTCGAACAAGTTCGGCTGGCTGCCCCTGGCGACCGGGAACAAGAGCGAGCTCTCGGTCGGCTACGCGACCCTTTACGGCGATATGGCGGGCGGCTTCGCCCTCTTGAAGGACGTCTACAAGACGGACGTCTTCCGCCTGGCCCGATATTTGAACGAAAGAGCCGGCCGCGAGCTGATCCCAGAGACCGTGATCGAGCGCGCCCCGAGCGCGGAGCTCCGCGCCGACCAGCTCGACGAGGACTCGCTTCCGCCTTACCCGGAGCTCGACCGCGTGCTCGAGGCGTACGTCGAGCTGGACGAGTCGCGGGAGGAGCTGACGAGTGACGGGTTCGACGCCGACGTCGTCGACCGGGCGGTCGGGATGATCGACCGCGCCGAGTACAAGCGTCGCCAAGCGCCGCCGGGCGTGAAGCTGCGTCCGAAGGCGTTCGGCCGCGACCGGCGCGTGCCGATCACCAACCGCTGGCGCGGTTAAGAACCGGGGCCACCCCTTGCCTCCTCCCGCTATCAGCCTAGAGCGGAAATCCGCCTCTATGGTGCGCGGAAAGCGAAGAGAACGTCACGGCTCTCTGCTGATCTCCGCGAGCGCGCGGAACCACCGTAGGCGTTCCTCGTAGGGCACCGCGGCGTTCGCCGGGGACGTCGAGGGGAGAACGAAGAGGATCGTGTCCTCGAGCCGCCCTTCTTGCCGGCCCAGGGCGGGCCGCTCCCTGAATGCCCCCTCGTAGGCCGCCTTGCCGACGAAAGCGATCGTGCGCGGCCGCAGCTCTCGCGCGATCCGTCCCAGTCGCTCGGCTGACCCCGCGAAGTCGCTGCGGCGAAGATCCGAGCTGCCCTTCGTCGTGCGGTAGGCGGCATTCGTCAGGCCGAAGCCGAGCTCGAGCAGCTCCCACTGGTCTTCAGGCCCGAGGCGGCGCGGCGTCAACCCGGCATCGGCGAGCAGCCGCCAGAAATCGTTCCGCGGGTTGGCGAAGTGGGCGCCCGCGGCCGCGGAGCGGAATCCCGGATTGATCCCGCAGAAGACGATGCGCAGGCCGGGCGCGAGGATGTCGGGAACGGCCGACGGCACGGCGGTACGCTACGCCCAAGCGAAGAGGAGGAAGCAATGGCGGTCGAGACGGCGACGAGGACGATGCGCAACTACGTCGGCGGGACGTGGGCCGACGCCGAGGCGAGCGAGCGCCTCGCCGTCACGAATCCGGCGACCGGAGAGACGCTCGCGCAGGTTCCGCTCTCGGGGCCGGCCGACGTGGACCGCGCCGTCCGCGCGGCGCGCGAGGCCTTTCCGGGCTGGCGCTCCACCCCACCGCTCGAGCGGGCCCGAGCCTGCTTCGAGCTCAAGTACCTGCTCGAGGAACGCAAGGACGACCTGGCCCGCCTCGTCACGCAGGACAACGGCAAGGCCGCGAAGGACGCGGCAGGCGAGATTCGGCGCGGGATCGAGTGCGTCGAGGTGGCCACCGGGATCCCGTCGCTCATGCAGGGCGCCAACCTCGAAGACGTCTCACGGGGGATCGACTCGGACCTGCTCCGCCAGCCCATCGGCGTCTTCGCCGCGATCACGCCGTTCAACTTCCCCTTCATGGTACCCATGTGGTTCTTGCCCTTCTCGATCGCGTGCGGGAACCCGATGATCCTCAAGCCCTCGGAGCAGGACCCGCTCGCGATGGAGCTCACGTTCGAGCTGCTCGACCGCATCGGGCTTCCCCCGGGAGTGGTGAGCCTCCTGAACGGCGGCCGTGAGTCGGTGGACGCGATCCTCGAGCATCCGGGGATCAACGGCGTCTCCTTCGTGGGCTCCACGCCCGTCGCCCGCCACATCTACGAGACCGCCGCCAAGCACGGGAAGCGCGTCCAGGCTCTCGGCGGGGCCAAGAACCACGTCGTCGTCATGCCGGACGCGGAGCTCGAGTCGGCAGTCGACGGCGTCCTCTCCTCGGCCTTCCATGCCGCGGGCCAGCGCTGCCTGGCCAACTCGGTTTGCGTCGCAGTAGGCGACGCTTACGAGCCGCTCAAGCGCCGCCTCGCTGAGAAAGGCGAGGCGATGGTGGTCGGCGAGGGCTCGGATCCGGACACGGAGGTCGGGCCCGTCATCTCGGGATCCGCCCTCGAACGGATCCTCGAGTGGATCGACAAGGGAGTCGCCGAAGGCGGCGAGCTCGTTCTCGACGGGCGCGGAAAAGGCTCCGACGACGGCAACTTCCTCGGGCCGACGATCATCGAGGCCGACGCGGAAGCGGAGATCGCGAAGGAGGAGATCTTCGGCCCCGTCCTCACCTTCATTCGCGCACGCGACCTCGATCACGCCCTCGAGATCATGAACGCCTCGCCCAAGGGCAACGCTGCCTCCATCTTCACCACGTCGGGCGGAGCGATGCGCAAGTTCCGCTACGAGGCCCAGGCGGGCATGATCGGCGTCAACATCGGTGTCGCCGCGCCCATGTCGTTCTTCCCCTTCACCGGCTGGAAGGATTCGTTCTTCGGCGACCTGCACGCGCACGGCCGCGACGCGATCGAGTTCTATACGGAGAAGAAAGTCGTCATCACGCGCTGGCCCGAGTGACTGCGAGACGATTCGAGCACGCTGTCACCGAGCGCTGGGGCGAGCCGCCACATGCCGAAGAGGACTGGACTCCCGAGCATCTCGTCCTCGCCGGGCTCGCCCGCTGCACGCTCACGGCCCTCGACTTCCACGCCAAGCGGGCCGGGATCGCGGTGAGCGGAAGCGCGTCCGCAAGGGGAGTCGTGACGAAGCGCGAGGAGGACGGGCGCTACGCCTTCACGGACATCGACTGCGTGCTCGACATCCAGCTCGATCCGGCTCCTGACGCCGATCGTATCCACGAGCTGGTCGACCTGGCCGAGCGCGACTGCTTCATCGGCGCCTCCCTGACAGTCCAGCCGCAGTACGAGTGGCGCGTCAACGGCGAGGCAGTGGGGTGAGTACAGTCGCCTTCGACGTCGGAGCCGTCCGCGCTCGCTTCTCCGCACTGAACACGCCGACCGCGTTCCTCGACGGCCCAGGTGGCACGCAGGTTCCCGACTCGGTCATCGAAGCGATGGCGACCTGTCTCCGGGAGGCCAACGCGAACCTCGGGGGTCCCTTCGAGACGAGCCGCCGGGCCGACGCGGTGGTCGGGGAGGCGCATGAAGCCGCCGCCCGCCTCCTTGCCGCCTCACGCGAGGAGGTGGGCTTCGGGCAGAACATGACGACCCTCAACTTCGCGCTCACGCGCGCCCTGGGGCGCGAGCTGGAAGCCGGCGACGAGATCGTCGTCACCCGCCTGGACCACGACGGGAACGTGGCACCCTGGCTCGAGCTGGCCCGCGACCTCGACCTCGTCGTCCGCTTTGCTGATCTGAACGAAGAGGACTGCACTGTCGACGTGGACGACCTTCAGCGCCAGCTGTGCGGCCGGACGCGCGTCGTTGCGTTCCCCTGGGCGTCAAATGCGGTCGGCTCGATCAGCCCGGTGCGGAGGATCGCGGAGCTGGCGCACGACGCCGGCGCGCTGGCCTGGGTCGACGCCGTCCACTACGCACCCCACGGGCCGATCGACGTGGCCGCGGTCGACGTCGACATCCTCATCTGCTCGCCGTACAAGTTCTTCGGCCCGCACCTCGGGCTCTTCTTCGCCCGCCGTGAGGTGGTCGAACGCTGGCGGCCTTACAAGGTGCGGCCGAGCGCCGACGAGCCCGTGGCGCACCGGTTCGAGACGGGCACGCTGTCGCACGAGTCGCTCGCCGGGTTCACGGCGGCGGTGGAGTACCTGGAGTCGCTCGGCTGGGAGGCGATCCAGGCGCATGAGCGCGAGCTCGGGCAGCGTTTCCTCGACGGGTTGCCTGTGCCATACCGGCTCTACGGCGTTCCCTCGATGGAGGGCCGCGTCCCGACGTTCGCCTTCACCCATCCCGACCGGCCGCCGGAAGAACTCGCGGCGCTCCTGGGCGAGAGCGACATCGCCACATGGCCGGGGAACTATTACGCGGTCGAGGTGATGGAGCGGCTCGGCCTGCCCGACGGAACGCTCCGCCTCGGCTTCGTCCACTACAACACCCGCGACGAGGTCGATCGCGTGCTCGCAGCCCTGCAAGACCTGGCGTGAGCATCCGCCTCTATTGGGCGCGGAACGACGGCATGACCGGCCATGTCTTCTTAAGCCCGCTCGAGCGCTCCGCGCTCCAGCGGGAGATGCTCCTGCAGGGCATTCCCCTCCCTGAACTCGAGCCAGGGATGCATGTCACCGCGAGCGAGGTGGACCAGGCGCTCGCGATAGCGGCGGCGGAGCCGCTCGAGCTTGGCGACCGCAAGCTCTGGGACGACTGGCTCGCGTTCCTGCGCGGCGCATCGATCAACGGCGGCCTGCTGGTTCGCTAGCCGTACGACCGGCGGGCCGCGTCCCAGCGCGGGTTGTCCCAGCGGATCCTGTCGGGGTTCACGCCTCGCCGCTCGGCGAGATCGACGGTCAGGAGCTGGAAGCGGACGATGTCCACGACCGGATGAACCGTCGGTACAAGCGTCGTCTCGGCGCCGATCTCCCCCAGCGCACCCACGACGTCTGCGGCCCGCTCAGCCGCTCGCCCTTCCCCTTCGAGGACGAAGACCCGCACCCGCTCGTCGATCGCCGCCAGGTGGCCGTGCAGGATCTGCTCGGTGTGGTGGGCCTCGGCCGGAATGTGAGCCCCTTCGCGGAGCTTCAGAACGGCCTCCTGCGCCGTCGGCCAGTCGCGACCCGCGCCGACGACCGCGACGCGCTCCCAGTCGCCTCCCTCGAACGGATCAGCGAGCGCGTGCTCGACCGCGAGCCGCAGCCAGCGAACGTCCGCGCCGCGGAGGGCGTCGAGCGCCGCGACTGCGCACGTGTAGGAACCCGTATGGCAATAGCTCTCCTCCACCTCAGGCGTGACCACGATCACCTCCTCGGAGACCTCTCCGATCCGGCCGTCGGGCTTGCCGGTGACGAGCCAGACCGGGCCGCCGAAGGCCTGGGCGGCCTCGAGCGTCAAGGGGGTCTCACCCTCGTGGCTGACACAGACGAGGAGGTCCGCCTCGGGCGGACGCAGCACCGCCTCGAGTGCGTGGAGCGCTTCGCCGCCCGTCTGCGCAGCGTGAAACGAGGTGCCACAGCCGGTGAAGACGACGCGTCCGTCGGGAAACCGCCGGGCGCCAACGCGCTCGGGGACGCCGCGCAGCCACTCCGGCTGCGCCTGGATCGACTTGCTGGTCAGTTCTCCGGACATCTGGGAGCGCGAAGGTAACATCCTCGCCGATGGAGGGGTTCCGTTACGTCTACTCGCAGGAGGTCGCGTTCGGCGACCTCGACGCGTTCGGCCACGTCAACAACGCGGTCTATCTCACGTATCTGGAAAACGCGCGGATCGGGTACATGCGCGAGGTCCTGAGTATCGAGTCGCTCGAAGACCTGCTCGTGATCGTGGCCAAAGTGAGGATCGACTTTCGCAGCCGGGCTTCTTTGGGCGAAGTCCTCGAGATCGGCGCCCGGGTCTCCCGCATCGGAACGAAGAGCTTCGACCTCGACCATGAGGTCCGCGGCCCGGACGAGCGGCTGGTGGCGGTAGCCTCCACGACGCTCGTGACCTTCGACTACCGGGGTGACACGACCATGCCCGTGCCGGATCTCTGGCGCGAGCGGATCCAGAGCCTCGAGGCCAAGGACTTCGCGGCGGCCTGATGCCGAACGCCTTCGAGAAGACCACGCTGGCGAACGGCCTCCGCGTCGTGACGGCCCCGATGCCGCAGGCGAAGTCGGTGGCGTGCTTCGTCATGCTCGCCGCGGGCTCCCGCTACGAGACCAAGGACACGAACGGAATCGCCCACTTCGCCGAGCACATGTTCTTCAAGGGGACGGAGAAGAGGCCGACCGCGCGCGAGATCGCGGGCGAGATCGACTCGATCGGCGGCGAGTTCAACGCCTTCACCGGCAAGGAGTACACCGGCTACTACGTCAAGTGCGCGGCCGAGCATCGCGACGTCGCCCTCGATGTCCTCGTAGACATGCTCCGCCACTCCAAGTTCGATCCAGAGGAGATCGAGCGGGAGAAGGGCGTCATCGTCGAGGAGATGAACATGTACTACGACACTCCGCGCGACTACGTGGACGGGGTCTATGACGGGCTGCTTTACGACGACACGCCGCTCGGCTGGGACATCATCGGGCGCAAGGAAACAGTGCGCGCCGCCAAGCGCGAGACGTTCATCGACTACCTGGAGCGGTGGTACCGCGCGCCGCGCATCGTGGCGGGAGTGGCGGGAAATCTCGGCGAGGGCCTCATTCCCCAGCTCGAGGAGCTGCTCGGCGACGTGCAGAACGGCGCGACGGGCGAGCCGCCTCCGGCCGAGTGGCATCAGCAGGCGCCGCAGGTGAAGCTCCACACGAAGCAGTCGGACCAGGCGCATATCCGGGTAGGCGTGCACAGCTATCCAATCGTCCATCCCGACCGCTACGCCCTCGGCCTGCTCGCGACGGTGCTCGGAGGCGGGATGTCGTCGCGCTTGTTCACGGAGGTGCGCGAGCGCCGCGGCCTCGCCTACTACATCTACGGGCACCAGCAGGGCTACACGGACGCCGGAACGCTTTTCGCCCAAGGGGGCGTGGACATCCAGCGGATCGACGACGCCGTGTCAACCGTCGTCGGGGAGTTCGCCCGCATCGCGGGCGAACCGATCGAGCCGGACGAGCTGGAGAAAGCACGAAATTTCGCCAAGGGACGGCTCGTGCTCTCCCTCGAGGACCCGAAGGGGATGATCCTCTTCGGCCTCCGCAACGAGGTGCTCGAAGGAACCCTCCGTGAGCCGGACGAGGTGCTCACCGGCCTCGACGCGGTCACGATCGAGGACATCCAGCGGGTCGCCCAGGACATCATCCGCGAGGATCGCCTGAACTTCGCGCTCATCGGGCCGTTCGACGACGCGGACCGCTTCCAGAAGCTCCTCGCCTTTTCGGCCTAGCCGCGGCTAGGGCGCCAGGTCGTACGGGTAGTCGCCAAAGCGCTCGGTGCCGGACTCGGTGACGAGGACGGTGTCTTCCAGGCGGCAACCGCCGAACCCCTTGCGGTAGAGACCCGGCTCGACGGCGAGAACGTCGCCCGCGACGATCTCGACTCCGTTGCGGCCGAGTCCCGGCTGCTCGTGCACTTCGAGGCCCACGCCGTGCCCGAGGGAATGGAAGAAGCCCTCGTCGAGGACCTGGCCCGGAGTCTTCGTCAGCTGAGTCGGAAAGCCGTGCTCCTGGAAGAACTCGCAGACTGCACGATGCGCCTCCGCACCTGTGACTCCCGGCTTGATCACCTCGTAGGCGCGCTCGAGCGCCTCCCGGACGAGACCGTGGTAGCGAACAAGCTCCTCGTCCGGCTCACCCAGACAGAACGTCCGGGTCATGTCCGTGTAGCAGCCCGACTCGGGATCCTGCGGGTAGAGATCGACGACGATCGGCTCGCCCGGCTGGATTTCCCCGTACCCGGGCTCGTGACCGACGGCCGTCTGGGCGCCGTGCGAGACGATCACGATGTCGGGGAGGATCATTCCCGCCTCAGTGAAGACCCGCATGGCCTCGCTGCGGAGGTCCTCGCACGTGACCTTGCCGCCTTTGCGCAGGCGCGCGCGAATCGAGTCCATAGCCCCTTCGGCGGCCTGCTGGGCCCTGCGAATGCCCTCGCGCTCCTCCTCGGTCTTCACCCGCCGGCGCGTGTCGAAGACTTCGCCGTGCGCCCGCACGTGGACTCCGTTCGCCCGCAGATGGTCGGCCACGTACAGCGGGAAGGTGCGCGGCGCGACCGCTTCGTCTACCCCGACCCGCTGGCACGCCCGCAGGACCAGCTCGCGGTCGAGCTCATCCGAGGCAAGTCCCCGTGCGACAAGCTCGTCGATCCCGAGCTCGTCGAGTGGCACTACCTGAAGCCCGTCCAGCTCCTGAATCCGCGGGAGCTCGAGCGAGCCCACGAAGGCATAGCGCGAGCCGTTCCGCTCGACGTAGAGAAAGGGGTCCGGCACCGGAACGGGCACCTCGTGGCGAAGCTCGGGCGACCGGACGGTGTCCCCGTAAATCAAGAGGTCCCCCACGGCTTCCCATCCTAGCGTTGTAGATTCCGGTGCCGTGGAAGAGGCCGTCGAGCGCGCGCGGAGACTTCTCTCCGGATACGACGAGGAGCTCCGGAGGGTGATTCCGGAGGGCGCCGAGCTCTTCGACGCCCACGTACACGTGGGCCGCGACATCGACGGTTTCGTCGCGCCGTACGACGAGCTCATGGCCTTCCTTGCGCGCTACGGCGTCGGGCGGGCGTTCGCGTTCTGCATGGACGAGCCAGACCGCGAGCCCGCCTTCCGCGCGGCCAACGACCGCACACTTGCGGCCGCGGAGCGGTCCGGCGGAGCGTTGATCCCCTTCGTCCGCCTCGATCTCGCGCAGGAGCCGATCGAGGAAGCGACCCGCTGCCTCGACCTCGGCGCGCGTGGGATCAAGCTGCACCCCAGGTCTCAAGGCTTCCTCCTGAACGACGAGCGGCTGGCTCCCGTCTTCGCACTCGCCGCGGAGCGCCGCGTTCCGATCCTCATCCATGGCGGTCGCGGCCTTCCTCCGATCTCCGACCACCTTGAACGCCTGGTGGACGCCTACCCGGAGGCGCAGCTGATCATCGCGCACGGCGGGATCGCCGACCTCGCCGACCTCTCGGAGGCCTTCGGCGGGCGCGCGGGCGTGTTCTTCGACACCTCGGTGTGGAGCCCGATCGACCTCCTGGACATGTTCCAGAGGGTCTCCCCCGAGCAGGTCCTCTATGCCTCCGACTACCCCTATGGCCAACAGCCTGGTTCCCTCTTCATCTCGCTGCGGACCGCGAGGCTCTCCGGGCTCTCGGAGGAGCAGGTGAGGGACATGCTCGGCCGATCGGCCGCTCGAATAGCGAACGGCGAGCCGCCGCTCGAGCCAACGTCACCGAACGGACGCCGTACGCTCGAGCAGCCGATTACTTTCGCCCGGATCCACCACTACCTGGCGATGGCCACCCCACTCCTCTGGACGAGGCAGACGGACACGATCGGTGTCCTCGGCCTGGCCCTGAACGCCTGCCGCGAGCGCGACGGCTTCGAGGACGAACGCGAGCGCATCGCCGACCTGCTGGCCTGCGCACGAGATCTCTGGCGAACGCTCCCCGAGACGGAGTCCGAGTCGGACCGCGTCGAGCTCGGCCGCCTCACGTTCCGGCTCATCCACCTGGCCGACATCCTCGCCGTCACCGTCTCCGAGTGATCGCGGCCGTCGTGCTCGCGGCGGGCGCGGCCACCCGCTTCGGCGCTCCCAAGCAGGAGCTCCTCCTGCCACACGTGCTCGGGCGGCTCTCGGAAAGCCCGGTCGACGACGTCCTGGTCGTCGCCGGCGCCTATCCCCTGGACGCCGGTTCGGTGCAGGTCGTCGAGTGCCCCGACTGGGAGCGTGGCCCGGGGGCATCTCTCCGCTGCGGCCTCGCCGCGCTCGGTCCTGGCGTGGAGGCGGCCGTCGTCTGCCTCGCGGACGGCCCCACCGTCTCTCCTAACGCCGTGCGGCGGGTGCTCACGGCCTGGCGCGCGGGCGGGGGCCCCGTCGTCGCCGCCAGCTACGCGGGCGAACGCGGGCACCCGGTCTTGATCGCCCGAGCCGCCTGGGAGGGCATTCCGGACGAGGGCATGAAAGGGCTTCCGGCCACGCTCGTCCCCTGCGATGACCTTGGGACTCCAGGAGACGTCGACTCTGCCGATGACATAGGCAGGTTGGGACAACCGCTCGACGAACACTGACGGCCGGTGGGAAGTTCTCCCTTCGGAGCCGCACGCCTGAGCCGGCGCTTGACGCTGGAGCAGGCCGCCGCGCGCGCGAACATGGACGTGGACGCGATCAAGTCCCTCGAGGACAACTGCATCTACCGCTTCGGCTCGAACGCCGACGCGCTGGCTGCGGCGCTCGTCTACGCGGCGTCGCTCGGCATCAACGAGCGGGAAGCCCGCCGGCTCGCCGGCCTGCCCGTGCCGTCGCGACTCGATCCCTGGTCACCGCGCCGCACGCTCGCCGCGCTGGCTTTCCTACTCACCTGCACTGCAATGGCGTGGTTCGTCGCCTGGCCACAGCTCTTCCCCGAGACGCCGTCGGCCTCGGCCGCCTCGGCTGCCTCGGCCCCCTCGCAACCCGCAGCGGTCCTCCTACCCGCGCGGTGGCAGATCCAGGTGGACGTCTTCAACGGGACGGCCAGAGGGAACGCCGCGGCGGGACTGGCCAATCAGGTTGCCGGCCTCGCCTACAAGATGGGCACCGTCGCCAACGCCAAGCAGAGGAACTACCAGCGCACGCTCGTCTACTATCCGCCGGGCGGCGAGGCGATCGCCAAGCGCCTGGCGGCCGAGCTCGGCCTCGGCACACGGGCTCTCCCCGGCGGAGACAACCCTCTCCGCCTGATGGTGATCGTCGGGCAGCGAAGGAGCTAGTAGAGGGGCGTTCTGAGCGCCGCCAGCTTGGCCTTGAGAGCGGGCGGCATCTGCTCGGCGCACGCCTGCCGAACGTACATGCGCAGCTTCTCCTCGAACCGATAGCGCCTTCTGCAGTACGCGCACTGGTCGAGATGCGCCTCCGCCTGCTCGTGCTCGGCGTCCGAGAGCTCCCGGTCGAGGAAGGGCTGGAGAACCTCTTCGCACCTCGCGCAGGGATCGAACATCACGCCTCCTCCCCGACGGCCGCTTCCGCCAGCTGCTGCTTGAGGATACGCCTGCCGCGGTGGAGTCGCGACATCACGGTTCCGATCGGGATGTCGAGGATCTGGGCCGCGTCCTGATACGTGAAGTCGCCGATGTCGACGAGCACGATCACGTCGCGGAAATCGTGAGGCACCGCGGAGAGCGCGTCCACGATCCCGTCCTGGGAGAGGCGCTCGACGATCCGCTCCTCGTCTTCTGCCCCCGAATCGGCCTCGAGGCGGTTGTAGAGGAAGTAGTCGCCTTCCTCGATCGGCTGCGTCGCCGGCGCCCGCTGCTCGCGCCTACCGCGATCAATGTTGAGGTTCGTGAGGATGCGAAAGATCCACGCGCGCAGGTTCGTTCCCGGGGTGTAGGAGCGCCAGCTGCGGAACGCCCGGGCGTAGGTCTCCTGTACCAGGTCCTCGGCTTCCTCGCGTGTCGAGACGAGCCGCCGGGCCACCCGGTAGACCTGATCCGCCAATTCCAGAACCTCCTCCTCGAAACGAGCGCGGTCGCGCGATTCCTCGGCGATGCGCCGTGCCTCGGCCTCGGGCGTGCTGCTCTCGCTCACGGCCCGCACCGTACCTCACAACGGCACCGCCACCCGCTTCATTCCCGCTAAGGAGCGGTCTGGAAGCCTGCGCGCGCGAGCGCGGCGACGATCTCCTCCCGCGGCAGACGCTCCTCGTCCCAGGCGAGCGTGACCTCTCCCAGGAGATTCGCGTTCGCCGACTCGATCCCCTCGAGCTTCTGCAGGGCGCCGCCGAGGCGCATGACGCACCGTTCGCAGCGCACGCCGCTGACCCGAATCGTCTCTGAACGAACCGCCATGCTCCTGATGTTACGTAAGCGCGACGAGCTGCCGGCACAGCGATTCAAGACCTTCGGCGCGCCCGACCTGTAGCTGCTCGCCCGCCTGGTCGAGCTCCCGCACGGGATCGACGGCGGCGGCGCCGACGCGCCCGGCGAGCTCGTCGAGCAGCTCGGGCACTGCGACGAGTCGCGTCCCGTCGGGGTGGATGAGACGCGCCTCGCGACCGAAGCGGAAAGCAGCCCAGCGGTTCTCGGCGTAGGCGCCACGATCAGCGGCCGGGCCGGCCTCCGACGAACGAACGAGCGCGTGCACGAGCCCAGCCAGAGCCGCCGTGTTCTCCAGGCGCGTGGGCTGATCCGGCATCCGCACCTCCAGCGTCCCGAAGCGGGGGTGAGGGCGGACGTCCCACCAGATACGCGTGTACTCGTCGGCGAGGCCGAGGGCGAGGAGCCGCTCCGCGAATGCCTCCCACCCTGCGTAGGAGTCGAAGACGGGCGGCGCCCCGCTGCGCGGCAGCAGGGAGAGAATCTCAGCCCGGGCGGAGGCGAGACCGGTCTCCCGTCCGGCCACGTACGGCGAGTTCACCGAGACGGCGAGCACGAGCGGCAGCCACGGAAGCACCGCCTCGAGAGCCCCCATGCAGGCCTCAGGGCTCGCCACCCCGACGTGGACGTGCAACCCGGAGCAGTACTGGCGCCGGGCCGAGGGCCCGGCGTACTCGACGAAGCGGCGGAAGCCCTCGTCCTCCGTGATCGCCTGCTCCTCGGGAAACGCCGTCGGCCACGTCCCGCCAGCGGCCAGGACCAGTCCGGCGTCGGCCGCCAGCTCTTTCGCGACGGTGCGGAGCCCAGCGAGCTCGCGCGTCGCGTCCGCGACCGAGCCGCACACAGCGGTATTGAGCTCGACGACCGAAGCGAAGAGCTCGTGCTTGAGCCGAACGCCGTCAAGCTCCGCGGGAGGAAACGGCGCGGGCGACAGGGAGCCCGCCTCGAGCACGAAGAGCTCCTCCTCGATCCCCACCGACCACGGCTCGCTCTGCCCGAAGGCGTGCGGAATCACCGCGCCACTCTAGGCTGAGCCTTCTAAAGAAGTCGGTCGGAGGCCCGGGCAGGCGGGCGGGCCTCCGACCGCTTACTTCCGGTCAACCAAGCTGGCTTGTTCGGCTGCCGGAAGCGGGCCCCTGGGGGAAGGGGCCATGGACGCCTCTCATCCGACTGGGGTGTTCGGTTGGCGCCCAAGCTTGACGGTCACTTCCTTCGTCTCGTTCTGGCGATGGATCTCCAGGGCGATCTCGTCGCCCGGCTGCTTCGAAGTGACTACGCTCCGCAGCTGCTCCGCGGATTCGATCCGCTGGCCGTCCGCCTTCGTGATCACGTCGCCGCCGACGAGGTAGCTCTCGCCGTCGACGACCACCTGCGTCGTGCCGCCGCGCAGTCCGGCCTGGGCCGCCGGGCTGTCCGTCCGCACGCGCTGGATGAGGACGCCTTGGTCGACCGGCAGGCGCACGTTCGACGCCAGCTCGGCCGTGATCGTCGCCATCTCCACGCCGATGTACGCGTGGTCGACCTTGCCGTTTTCCAGAAGCTGCGAGACGACGTCCTTCACGGTGTTGATCGGGACTGCGAAACCGATGCCGACGTTCCCGCCCGATTCGGTCTCGATCTGCGAGTTGACGCCGATCACTCTGCCGTCGGCGTTCAGGAGCGGGCCGCCGGAGTTGCCGTGGTTGATCGCGGCGTCGGTCTGGATGACGCGGTCGATGGCAAAGCCGTTGGGAGCGGTGATCTCTCGCTGAAGCGCGCTGACGATTCCCGCGGTCACCGTCCGCTCGAGCCCGAAGGGGTTCCCGATCGCGACGACCGCGTCACCCACCTGGACGACGTCCGAGTTCCCGAGCTCGAGCGGCGTCAGCGCGCGCCCCTGGGCACGCTTGATCCGCAGGACGGCGATGTCCGTGGACGGGTCCCGGCCGATGACCGTCGCCGGCATCTCGTCGTTGCCGGAGAACCTCACCTCGACCTTGGAGGCGCCCTCGATGACGTGGTAGTTCGTGACGACGTGTCCGGCCTTGTCGATGACGAAGCCGGAGCCGAGCGCCCGCGACGGCTGGGAGCCGAAGAAGGGGTTGTCCGAGACAACAGACGTCGCTAGAACCTGGATGACGCCGCCCTTGGCGCCGGCGTAGATGTCGGAGATCGTCCTGCCATTCGAATTGCGAAACGCGGTCGACTGGGCAGTGCCGGCGGTGATCTCGCGGATGACTGTCGTGCCGCCTTCGTCCCCGACGGCCTGGTCGATGCCGACGGCGACGCCGCCCCCGAGTACGCCGGCGACGAGCAACGCACCGATGCGCGTGGCGCCTACCTCCACGCCAACGGTTATAGCGCCGCGGTGCTTAAGGGCGGGTTGCGTGCGGTTAAGCGCGCGTTAAGCGCTCCTCCTGGTAGATTCGGCGACCCGGCCGAAGGAGACCCCGATGCGGAAACAGCTCGTCCTGACCCTCGTTCTCGCCGTCTTCGCACTCGCGGCAGCCGCGTGCGGAGCCGACGAGGAGGCCACGCCGACAGCGGCGGGCACGGAGACGGCGGCCGCGCCCGATCCATGCGCCAAGGACCAGCTGATCCTCAAGACTTCCGGGCAGCTCACGATCGCAACGGACAATCCTGCCTTCCCGCCCTGGTTCCAGGACGCCGAAGGTGCCCCGTGGGATCCGACCACCGAGCCGACGAAGCAGGGCTACGAAGGCGCGGTCGCCTACGCGGTGGCCAACGAGTTGGGCTTCTCCGACGACGAGGTCAAATGGGTCGTCGTTCCCTTCGACAACGTGTTCAAGCCGGGCCCGAAGGACTTCGACTTCGACATCAACCAGGTCTCCTACAGCCCGGAGCGCGATCAGGCCCTCGATTTCAGCGACTCGTACTACGACGTCGAGCAGGCGGTCGTGACGCTGAAGTCCTCCAAGTTCGCCAAGGCAACTTCGCTCGGGGACCTGAAGGACGCGAAGCTGGGGGCACAGCTGGGGACGACGAGCTACGACGCGATCGTCGCCACCATCCAGCCGAGTAAGGACCCGAACGTCTACAGCACGAACAACGACGCCATCCGCGCCCTCAAGAACGGGAACATCGACGGCATCGTGGTCGACTACCCCACCTCTCTCTACGTCACGGCCGTCCAGGTGCCGAACGCGACGGCGGTCGGGCGCCTTCCGGCGGAGGGGCAGGAGTACTTCGGCCTCGTCTTCGAGGAGGGGAACCCGCTCCGCGATTGCGTCAACCAGGCGATCGCGAACCTCCGCGAAGCGGGCACCCTCGACGAGGCCGCGCAGAAGTGGATCGAGGGCTCGGCGCCGCCAGTGCTCGAGTAAGACCCGGTTGCGCACTCACGGCGCCTCCGGGTCGCGAAGCACCCTGATCGCGCTCGCGAGCACGGTCGTCTTCGCGCTCGTCGTAGTGCTCGTGGTGTCCAACTCTCCGGGTTGGCCCGAGGTGCAGCGCCAGTTCTTCAACGGGGAGTTCTTCCGCGAGTCCCTGCGGGTGATCCCGAAGGCGTTCCTCCTCAACGTACGGATCTTCCTCATCGCCGAGGTGTTCATCCTCGTCTTCGCGCTCTTCATCGCGATCCTGCGCAGCCTCCCGGGGCCGGTCTTCTTTCCCTTGCGGGCGCTCGCGATCGTCTACACGGACTTCTTCCGGGGAGTGCCGACGATCCTCGTCATCTACCTCCTGGGGTTCGGAGCGCCGGCTCTGCAGATCTCCGGCATCCCGCGCGACGAGCTCTTCTGGGGCGTGGTCGCTCTCGTGCTCGTCTACTCGGCGTACGTCTCCGAGGTCTACCGCGCCGGGATCGAGTCCGTGCATCCGAGCCAGGAGGCAGCTGCTCGGTCACTTGGGCTCTCGCAGGCGAAGACCCTGCGCTACGTGATCGTCCCGCAGGCCGTGCGCCGAGTCGTGCCGCCCCTCCTGAACGACTTCATCGGGCTCCAGAAGGACACCGCCCTCGTCGCTCTCCTCGGCCCCGTCGAGGCCTTCCGTCAGTCGCAGATCGAGGTGGCGAGCAATTTCAACTACACGCCATATCTCGTGACCGCGATCCTCTTCGTCCTGCTGACGATTCCGCTTGCGCGCCTGACGGATTGGCTCGTCATCCGCGACCGGCGCCGGCAACTCGCGCTCGGAGCAGCCCGGTGAGCGCCGAGACCGTCCTCGCGATCGAAGGCCTGCAGAAGTCCTTCGACGTCGAGGTGCTGAAGGGCATCAGCCTGACGCTCGAGCCCAGCGAGGTCGTGTGCCTGATCGGCGCGTCGGGCTCTGGCAAGTCCACCCTCCTGCGCTGCGTCAACCTGCTCGAGCCGATCCAGGCCGGGCGGATCGAGTTCCTCGGCGAGGAGATCACCGCACCGGGTGTCGACGTCGACCACGTGCGGCGCCGGATCGGGATCGTCTTCCAGGCCTTCAACCTCTTCCCGCACATGAGCGTGCTCAAGAACATCACGCTCGGGCTGACGAAGGTGCTGAAGACGCCACAGGCGCAGGCCGATCAGGAAGCCGCCGACCTCCTCGCCCGCTTCGGGCTCGCCGACAAACGGAGCGAGTACCCGGACCGGCTCTCCGGGGGACAGCAGCAACGGGTCGCGATCGTGCGGGCGCTCGCCATGCGCCCGGAGCTGATGCTCCTGGACGAGGTGACGAGCGCCCTCGACCCCGAGCTGGTCGCGGAGGTCCTGGACGTGATCCGCGGCCTGGCCACCTCCGGCATGACGATGCTCATCGCCACGCACGAGATGAGCTTCGCGCGCGACATCGCGAACCGCGTCTGCTTCCTCCACGACGGCGTCATCCTCGAGGAAGGGCCGCCCGCGGAGATCTTCTCCGCGCCCACGAACGAGCGAACTCAGCAGTTCCTCCAGCGGATCATCGAGGCCGGACGCCTATAGGTGCCCGTCGCCCCAGCGCCGGATGAGGAGCGCGAGGACGGCGGCCGTCTCGGCGATCGACTCGAGCTCGACCCACTCGTCGACGCCGTGGAGCCCTTCGCCGGTCGGCCCGTAGCAAACGGCCTGTCCGGGCTCGAAGAAGCGCAGGTCGGTGGTCGCGCGGGCGGGCTCTGCCACGAGCGCGCTTCCCCGCACCTCCTCGTGACAGTCCGCGAGGAGCCGGACGAGCGGCGTGTCGGATTCGAAGGCATAGCCACGTGCACGAAAGCCGCGGAACTCGACTTTCGCGCTGCCCTCGGCGCGCCCGACGGCTGCGGCGAGGAGCGACTGCGCCTCGCCCGGATCCATCCGGATCGGGAAACCGAGACGCACGTCGAGCTCGGCTCTTCCCGGCGTCATCGACGGCCAGTCCCCTGAGTGCAGCGCGCCGACGTTGAGCAAGTAGGGGCGCTCCACACCGGCGAACTCCGGCTCCGGCTTCTCGTTCAGGGAGGCTTCGAGCCCGTGCAGAGCCGCGGTGACGGCGAAGGCGGTCTCGATCGGATTCGAGCCCTCGTCGGCGTGCGAGGCGTGTCGCGAGCTGCCTTCGAGGGTGATCCGGGCCCAGATGACGCCGGGAGCGACCAGGTCCATGGATCCGTTGGTCGGCTCCCCGATCACGACTCCGTCGGCGAGCGGCCCGGCGAGGCACGCGGCGAGCGCGCCGTTGCCGCCGCACTCCTCCTCGATCACGCTCTGGTAGACGAGCGGGCCCGGGAGCTCGCCGGCGCTCAGCGCGGCCTCGACGGCGAGGAGCATCGCCGCGATCCCGCCCTTCATGTCGCAGGCTCCCCGGCCGTACAGGCGCCCGTCCTCGATTGCGGCCCCATAGGGCGGCTTCGTCCAGCGATCGGCGGGCTCCTCGCTGACGACGTCGACGTGCCCGTTCAGGAGGAGCGACTTTCCGCTACCGCGTCCCAGCGTGCCGACAAGGCACCGGCGCGCCTCGTAGGAAAGGAGCGGGATCCCCGAGTTAGGGTTCTCCGCAAGCTCGGCCTCGTCGGGCACGAGCGAGCGGACGTCGAAGCCGAGGTCCCGCAGGCGTTGCTCGACGAGCGCTTGCGCCGGCTCCTCGTTGCCGAGCAGGCTTGGCACTCTGACGAGCTCCTGTAGGAAGGAAATCGTCTCGGGCAACGCATGCTCGACGGCCTTCCGCGCCTCCCGGGATGAGAAGATCGTCATGCCGATGGACCCTAACCCGGCCGATCTCCTCCTCACAGGCGGCGCCGTGCACATGGTGTCGGGCGGAACCGCCGAAGCGGTCGCGGTCAGGGGCGGCCGCATTACGGCCGTTGGCTCGGCATCAGACCTCGCGAGCATGGCGGGGACGGCGACGCGCGTCGTCGAGCTCGAGGGCCGCACGGTTCTCCCGGGCTTCCAGGACGCCCACCTGCATCCGCCGCACGGAGGCCTCCTGGCGATCGAGTGCAACCTGCACGACGCCAAGACCGCGACGGAGTGCCTCGACACGATCGCCCGCTACGCGGCCGAGCATTCGGAGCGGGAATGGATCGCGGGCAGCGGCTGGTCGATGGACTCTTTCCCGGGTGGAACCCCGGACAAGGAGAGCCTCGACGCGGTCGTCCCCGACCGGCCGGTGTTCGTCACGAACCGGGACAGCCACGGCGCCTGGGTCAACAGCAGGGCGCTCGAGCTCGCGGGCATCGACTCGTCGACCCCGGATCCGCCTGACGGACGGATCGAGCGAGGCGCCGGTGGGGAGCCGTCCGGAACGCTTCACGAAGGAGCGATGCGCGCTGTGGACGAGCTCGTGCCCGCAACGACCGCGGCCGAATGGGAGCAGGCGATCTTGAACGCGCAGACGCAGCTGCACGCGCTCGGAATCACCGCTTGGCAGGACGCGACTGTCCTCTCGCACACCCTGAGCGCCTACCGGACGCTTGCCGAACGAGGCGAGCTGACGATGCGGTCGGAGGGGAACCTTCTCTGGGACCGTACTCGAGGGGAGGAGCAGATCGACGAGCTGCTCGCCATGCGGGAGCAGGGGAGCGTCGGGCGCCTGCGCATCCGCGGAGCGAAGATCTTCCAGGACGGGGTGCTCGAGAACTTCACCGGAGCGCTTCTTGAGCCCTATTTCGGCACTGACAACCGCGGCATCGGCATGCACGAGCCGGAAGAGCTCTCGTCCATCGTCACTCTCCTCGACGGCCACGGTTTTCAAGTCCACCTGCACACGATCGGCGATCGCGCCGTGCGCGAGTCGCTCGACGCGATCGAATCGGCGCAGCAGGCGAACGGGCGCCGCGATGCCCGTCACCACCTGGCTCACATCCAGCTCGTCCATCCCGACGACCAGCCCCGCTTCGCCGAGCTCGGAGTCGTTGCGAACGCGCAGCCCTACTGGGCTGCCGCCAGCCGCTACGTGACCGATCTGACGCTTCCGTTCATCGGGGAGGAGCGGGCGCGCTACCACTACCCGTTTGGCAGTCTCCACCGCGCGGGGGCGCGACTCGCGTTCGGCAGCGACTGGACGGTCTCGACTCCGAATCCGCTCGAGATCGTCGAGGTCGCCGTCACGCGCGTCGAGCATCCGAACCGCGACACCGAGCCGATGCTGCCCGAGGAAGCCCTCGACTTGGAAACCGCCGTCGCAGCCTTCACGCGGGGCTCGGCCTACGTGAACTTCCTGGAAGAGAAAACCGGCTCGATCGAGCCCGGCAAGCTCGCCGACCTCGTCGTGCTCGATCGTGATCTCTTCGATCCAGGCGCCGGACCGGTCGGCGACGCCCGCGTCCTCCTGACTCTCGTCGAGGGCGAGGCCGTGTACGACGCGCTCTAGGCCGTCGCGGACGACGCCCGGCGCATCCGGCGGGCCAGGTACACGGTCGTCACGAGAGGCACGAGCACGAGCATCACGACGAGAGCGACCTCCCAGGCGCCGGTCCCATCGGCGGGCGGGCAGTTGCTGCCGATCGGCTGAGGGGAAAGCTGAGGATTCACGATCGTGCCGCAGCCACTGGATTCCTCCGCCATCACGCCCAAGGCCAATGGCAGGAGGAGGCCGCCCGGGAACAGCAGGGTTCCGACGAGCTTGTCTCGCGTGCTCCAGGCGTCGGAGACCCAGAGCAGAACGATCCCGATGAACCACCCGAGCACTGGCAGGATGACACCGCCGATAGGGAGCATGATCAGAGCGCCGACCTCCTTCCAGCCGACCTTCCTCGGCGCCAGCCCGAAGCGCTCCCTCGCCTCGGCGGCGATCTCCTCCGGGTCCCCCAGGCGATCGAGAAGCGTTCGGATCGCGGCCTCGTTCTCGCTCTCCAGGCCCGCACGGGCCTCGGCGATGTGCTCGGAGATCTCGTCGACGAGCTCGCGCCGCCGCGCTCGGGGAAGGCCCCGGAGCTCTCCGTTCAGGCGCTTCAGATAATCCGATACGAGCTTGTCGACTTTCGCTGCCATGATCATGTCGTCCTCTCTACGAAGTGGTCTACCGCGTCGCGAAACCGGCGCCATTCCAGCCTGAATCCCTCGAGCGCCGCCCGCCCGGCGTCGGTCAAGCGGTAGTAGCGGCGCGGCGGGCCGGTCGGAGATTCCTGCCAGGTGGACTCGACGAGCCCGTCCCGGCGGAGGCGGCTCAGCAGCGGGTAGATCGTTCCCTCGCTCGTGACCATCCCGTCCGACACGGCGAGACCGCGGACGAGATCGAACCCGTATCGCTCCTCGTCGGCGAGCAGCGAGAGCACGCAGTACTGGAGAGTGCCACGCCGCATTTGCGCGAGGAGGGCGTCCTGCGTAGCTACCATGCACTACAAGGTACTTGGGACTACCTCATATGTCAATCAAGACTCGGCCGTCGACGGCCTTGGCCGGGTAGACGGCGACGCGCAGTGCGGAATCGTCGAGGCAGGCACCTGTGAGCGGGTCGAACTCCCAGCCGTGCCAGGGACAACGGAGGACCAGCTCATCCGCGAGGTCGTAGCCGCCAGGCCGCCCGGTGACGCGGCGCTCCACGGTCCCGAGGCAGAGCGGACCGCCGTGGTGCGGACAGCGATTGCGCACGCCGCGAAGGTCGCCCCCCACCGCTACGACGCCGACCTCACGTCCTTCCACCCGGGCAACTACATGGCCGTCCCGCTCGAGATCGGCGAGCGAGCCGACGTCGTGCCAGTCGCTCACGCCGGGACGAGGCCGAGGCGCTCGCCGTAGAGCGCCGCGGCGTTTTCGTGCAGGACGCGCTCGCGCCAGGCCTCGGGCAGCCGCTTGAGCATGAAGGCCGGATCGTCGAAATCCCAGTGCGGATAGTCGGAGGCGAAGCAGAGGACATCGGGAGCGCCGGCGGCTTCGAGCATCTCCCAGAGGAGCTCGTCATGTCCGTCCGTGTGCTCGAGCGGCTGCGTGGAGAAGCGGACGTGCTCGCGCGCCACCTCGCTGGGCTTGCGGTCGAGCCAGGGGGTGTCGGAGCGGAGCGCCCTCCAGTTGGTGTCCAGCCGCCAGAGAATCCCCGGCAGCCAGGCGATCCCGCCCTCGATCAGGAGCACCTTGAGAGAGGGCAGCCGCTCGAAGGTCCCGTGGACGAGCAGGGAGACGAGGTGGGCCATGGTGCTGCAGGCCGATCCGAGCGTGTGCCACTCGATGTAGAAGGTGACCGGGCCTGCGCCGCCCGGCGGCGCCGCGATTCCCATCCCCTCGCCACCGGAGTGGATCGCCACCGGCAGGCCGAGCTCGGCCGCGGCCTCGAAGATCGGGAGGTAGCGGGGCTCGCCGTAGGGCCGCTCGGAGCCGCCGCAGAGCACGACGTGGACGAAACGGGGATCCTCGCCTGCCCGGCGGACCTCCCGCGCCGCCTCCTCGGGGTCTTGGGCCGGGCAGACGATCGCCCCGCGCAGGCGCGCATCACGTTCGAGCCAGCGCTCGCGGATCCAGTCGTTGTGCGCGCGGGCGAGTGCCGCAGCCCTGTACGGGCTCGGCATCAGCGAGGCGAGCACCGCGTCGTCGGCGTTCAGAACACCGGCCGCAGTCCCGCTGGGATCGAGCAGCTCCCTCTGCACGGCCTCCACATCCGCTCCCGGCGGACGGCCGTCGGCCGCGAGATCCTTTCGGTACCAGGACGACGGATGGCTCCACGAGTAGCCCGGGAGCCCGAAGTACGGCTGGCCGCGGAACCAGTCCCGCTGCCCGGTCTCCACGTGGGCGAGGAGCTCCTCGGGATCTCCGATCTGCGGGTGGATGTCGCAGTCGATCACGTAACGACCCGCTCGAGAACGAGGCGCTCGCGCCTGTAGGGAAGTGGAATCGCCGGATCGTCACAGTCGATCTCGCGCGCGAGCCGGTGACCCTCGAAGACGGCCTCGGCGATCAGTCGGGGGGCGACGCAGTCTCCGATCCGGTACACCGCCTCGATCCCTTCCGCGGCGAGTGCGTCTTCGTTCCTCTTCAGGCTGAGGAAGAGGCCCTCGTTCGAAAGTCGTTGCGTGACCAGGACGACCGCGTCAGCCTCGAGCTCGAGTGGATCGCCTACTTGGTCCCGCGCCGTCAGCCGGCCCGGCTGGATGCCGGTCAACAGGGTCCCGGTCCGCATCCCGATGCCCGTGTCGTGGAGATGCTGGCGCAGGAGCGCGCCCTCGAGCGTCTCGTCGGAGAGCGGCGAGACGAGGTCGTGGCAGGTGACGAGCTCCACCTCGAAGCCGTCAGCGACCAGCTTCTCCGCGAGCCCGGGGGCCACGAAGTAGCCGTCCGCGTCGAAGACGACGACGCGCTTCCCCGGCGGGACCTTCCCCTCCAGCATCACCTGCTCGGGCGTCAGCACGTGAGGCAGGGAGGGATCGGCCCCCGGGATCGGCTGGTGGGTGAGGAAGTTGATGCCGTCCCCGGCCCACCGGGCGCCCGTCGCCACCACGACGATCTCGGCGCCGTACTCGCGTATCGCGGCGGCATCGAGCCGGGTGCCGGTGATCACCTCGACGTTGCGAAGGTTCTGCAGCTGCACGGCGCGCCAGTTGAGGACCCGGCCCCACTCGCCCAGACCGGGGAGCCGCGGAATCCAGCGCATGATCCCGCCGATCTCCTCCTCGGCCTCGAGCAGGTGCACCCGGCGCATGCCGCGCTTGCCGAGGACGATGGCGCATTCCATCCCGGCGGGCCCCGCCCCGACGACGAGGACGTCGCGGTCCGCGTTCGCCGCGGGCTCGAACCGCTCCGGGTGCCAGCCGCGCCGGTACTCCTCTCCCGCGGTCGCGTTCTGCGTGCAGCGAATCTGGTTTCCGTACTCGGCTCCGGCGGCGCAGATGTTGCAACCGATGCACTCCCGGATCTCTCCGTAGCGGCCCTCCTCGATCTTCTTGGGGAGGAACGGGTCCGAGATCGAAGGCCGCGCCGCGCCGATCAGGTCCCAGGCACCGCTCGCGACGATCTCCGCCATGCGGTCGGGATTCGTCAGGCGGCCGACGCCGACGATCGGCTTGGCCGTCACCTCGCGGACGCGACTCGTCCACTCGAGCTGGTAGCCCTCGGCAAAGAAGCGCGAGGAGCCCGAGTCCTTCGACCACTCGGTGATCGAGCCGATGTTGACGTCCCACAGGTCGACCAGGTGATCGGCGAGGCCGACGAAGCCGAGGCCCTCCTCCAGCTCGACGCCTGCCGGTCCGAGCGCTTCGATGCAGAGGCGGACGGCGATCGCGCACTCGTCGCCGATCGCCTCGCGAACGGCTTCGAGGGTCTCCAGCCAGAAGCGGGCACGGTTTTCGAGCGAGCCCCCGTACTCGTCGGTGCGATGGTTGTAGTACGGGGAGAGGAACTGGAGCGGGAGGTAGCTGTGCCCGCCGTACACGTAGACGATGTCGAAGCCCGCGTCCCGGGAACGGCGCGCGGCCGCGACCCAGTCGTCCCGGACGCGGCGGATGTCCTCGAGCTGCATCGCCTTTGGCGTCACGAAGGGGTCGTAGTCGCTCGCGAGCTGCGAGGGCGCAACGGCGGGAACGCGTGCGTCGCGCGCCCGCGCGTGAGCGCCCCCGTGGGTGAGCTCGATCCCGGCGAGCGAGCCGTAGGCATGGGCTTCCTCGCACATGACCGAAAGGTTGCGGACATCGTCGTCGTCCCACATTCGCGTCGAGACGACCGGCCAGAAATCCGAGTCGACGCTGACGAGTGCCTCCTCGGTGCAGACGGCGGCCCACCCGCCCTCGGCCTTCGTGGCGCGGAAGCGAGCCTGCGAAGCAGGCTTCTCACTGCCGAAGCCGGTGCAATGGGGAACTGCGTAGAAGCGGTTCCGCAGCGTCTTCGGCCCGATCAGGAGAGGCTCGAAGAGGATGTCGTGGCGGGGATCGCGGGGCATCGGCCGGGATAGGATCGCTCTTGTGGCGCAAGCGGTCAAAGCCCATACGGGCGGCCGGCTCGTCGCGGAGACGCTCGAGGCCCTCGGTGCGGAGGCCGCCTTCGGCGTCCCGGGAATCCACGCGCTCGCGATCTGGGACGGCCTGCGGACCAGTTCGATCCGCTCCGTCGGCCTCCGAACGGAGCTGAATGCGGGGTTCGGCGCCGATGGTTACGCGCGCTCGAAGGGCTGGCCCGCAGTGCTTCTTCTCTCGACGGGCCCCGGCGCGCTCGTCTCGCTCGCGGCCCTGATGGAGGCTGCAACGGCGCATGTTCCCGTGGTCGCGATTGCGAGCCAGATCCCTCGAGATCTGATCGGGAGAGGGCGCGGCTATCTCCACGAGCTGCCCGATCAGCTCGCGTCCTTCGCCCCGGTCGTGAAGTGGGCCGGCCGGGCCGAGTCGGACGAAGAGGTTCCCGAGCTGCTGCAAAGCGCGTGGGGCCAGGCCATGACTCCGCCGAGCGGGCCCGTGTTCGTCGAAATCCCTGTCGACATCCTCGCCGGGGAGACCGCAGTCTCGCCGCCCAAGGAAAGGGAAGGGGCGGCCGTCGTGTTCACGACGGCCAGCCAGGCGGACATCGCCGAGCTGGCGCAAATTCTCAACGATGCTGAGCGTCCGGTCCTGTGGGCCGGAGGCGGGGTTCTCCGTGCGCATGGATGGGAGGAGCTCGCGGAGCTCGCCCGGGCGCTCGATGCTCCCGTGGCGACGACCTACATGGGCAAGGGGGCGTTCCCCGCCGACGACCCGCTCTCGCTCGGCTCCGCCTGCGACGAGGGCGCCTACAAGGAGGCTCTGGAGGACGCCGACGTCGTGCTGGCCGTCGGAACCGAGCTGGGCGCCGAAACGACCGCCCAATACCAGCTCGCTTTCTCCGGCACGCTGGTGCAGATCGACGCGGCGAAGGAGCGCATCGGAGCGACGTATCCAGCGCTGGGCCTCGTCGGAGACGCGAACTGGACGCTGAGCGCGCTCCTCCCTCACATCGAGCCGAAGGCCCGCGATGGTGCGGCCCGCGCCGCCCGTGTGCGCGAGCGAATCGAGGAGGGCCTGGCAGAGCAGGACCGGGAGCTCGAACGCGGTCTCCTCGAGACGATCCGCGAAGCCGTTCCGCCCGGCACGGTCACCGCCTGGGACATGACAATCCTCGCCTATTGGGCGGCGGCCCACTTCCCTGTCACCGAGCCGCGGCGCTTTCTCTACCCCCTCGGCTCGGGCACGCTCGGCTACGCGTGGCCCGCGGCGCTCGGCGCTGCGGTCGCTCTTCCCGGCACGCCCGCGCTCGCCGTCGTCGGCGACGGCGGCTTTCTTTACGGGACGCAAGAGCTCGCCGCGGCGCGCCAGTACGGGCTCGACGTGGTCGTCCTCGTCGTGGACGACGGTGGGTACGGAATCCTGCGGGAGTACCAGCGAGACACGTTCGGCGAGACCTACGCCGTCGACCTAGGGGAACCCGACTACGTCGCTCTCGCCGCCGCCTACGGCGTGCCCGCCGAGCGGACGACCCCGGAAGAGCTCGGCGCCGCACTCGGACGCGCCTTCGCCTACGACGGTCCCGCACTCGTTCACCTCCCTACTTTTCTCCAGATGTGGACTCCCACGGAGTGACCAACTGGAGCAGGCTCGTCCGGCCTTCCCTGCTGGGGCTGGATCCCTATCGCCCGGGCCCCGGCGTTGAGGAGCTGAAGGAGAGGTACGGGCTCACGGAGCTCGCCAAGCTGAACTGGAACGAAGGCCTCTTTGGGCCCTTTCCGGGTGTATCCGAGTCCGTTTTGGCCGAACTCGACCGCGCCTGGATGTACCCCGAGCACGCATATTCGGACTTCCGAGAGGCCGTCGCCTCCTGGCTCGGGATTCGCCCCGAGCTGATCGTCCCCGGCCACGGCATCCAGGCGCTCATCGCCACGGTCGCGCACGCCTTCCTCGATCCCGGAGACGCGGTGGTCGTGCCGAGCGCGACCTACGGGCTCTACGCGCAGGTGTCCACTGCGGCCGGTGCGCGAGTCGAACGAGTCCCCGGCCGAGCGCATCGCCACGACGTCGAAGCACTCGCGGACGCGGCCGGGCGGGTCGGAGCGCGACTGATCTGGCTCTGCGACCCGAACAACCCGACCGGCTCGCTGTTGACCCGTGACGAATGGGAGGCGCTTCTCACCGAGCTGCCGGAGCGCTGTGCCGTTGTCGTGGACGAGGCCTACGCCGAATACGTCCACCCGGAGCACAGGCTGCGCCGCGAGGCCGACGTCGAGGCCGGCCGGCCTGTGATCGTCCTGCGCACCTTTTCGAAGATCTTTGGCCTGGCGGGCCTGCGGCTCGGCTACGCGGTCGTAGACGAGCAGCTCGCGCCCTTTCTCGACGTCGTCCAGGAGCCCTTCAATGTCAATCGCGCCGCGCTCGCCGCCGGGCGCGCGAGCCTCCGGCACCTGGACCTGGTGGAAAAGCGGCGCCTAGAGAACGAGCACGCCCGGGAGACACTTGCCCGCCGGCTACGCGGGCTCGGGCTCGAAGCGATTCCCTCGGAGGCGAACTTCCTGCTCGTCCGCGTGGACACGGACGATCTCACGCTCGCGGAGGGCCTCCTTCGTCGCGGGCTCCTGATCCGCCCGGGGCACGACTTCGGCATGCCCGGGTACATCCGAGCCACGATCGGCCCCGTACCTCTGATGAACCGACTAGCCGACGAACTCGCGCGCATCCTCGAAAAGGACAGCGAGGAGCGACTTGAAGGGGCGGGTCAGGCGTGAGAGGCTTCCCGACCCGTCGCCAAGGAGGCTGAAGATGACGCTGCATCCCAAGGAGCGACCCGACGGCTTCACCCGTCGTGACTTTATTCTTCGCACGGCAGGAGCCGCGACTGTCGTCTCGGGAGCCGGGGGCATCCTCGCGGCGTGCAGCTCGGAGACGACAGCCCAGGGCACGACCGGGAAGAGCGGAGAGCCTCTCGGCCCGGGCGGGCTCCCCCTTGCGAGGCCCGACAAGCGCGTCACCATGCCCCTCTGGGAAGACCCGATCGCGTCGGGGCTCGAGCCCGAGACGGGTGGGACCTTCACCGTCTTCAACTATCCCGACTACCTCTACAAGAAGCTCCTCAAGGACTTCGGCAAGAAGTACAGCGTCGACGTCCAGTACACGGCCTTCGACAACATCTCGTCCGGGATTCAGCGCCTCGCCTCCGGCGCCGTCACGCCGGACGTGATGGAAATGACCCCCGACAACCTCACCCGCGCCGTGGCGGGCAAGCTCATCAAGCCGCTCAACCTCGACTACATCCCCAACCTGCAAAAGAACATCTGGCCGGAGCTCGTCAACCCGTTCTACGACGTCGACTCGCACTACACGGTCCCGTACACGTGCTACGCGACGGGAATCGCCTGGCGTACGGACAAGGTCACAGAGGACATCGCCTCGATGCCCCAGCCATTGGACATCTTCTGGCAGGCAGAGGCCTACAAGGGCAAGGTGGGACTCCTCAGCGAAGAGCGCGAGACGATCGGAATGGCGCTCCTGCGCAAGGGCCACACGGACATCAACACCGAGGATCCGAAGCTCGTCGATCAGGCGGTCGCCGACCTGAAGGAGCTGTACGGCATCTGCAAGATCAAGGTCGACGACATCCAGTACCAGGCAATCCCGGAAGGCAAGAGCTGGCTCCACCAGGCCTGGTCGGGTGACATGATCGCCGGCTACATCTACTACCTGCCGAAGGGGACGCCGCCGACCGCGCTCGGCTACTGGAAGGCGGACAAGGGCAAGGTGCCGGTGCAGAACGACTGCTGGTCGATCTGCACGACGACGAAGAAGCCCGTGCTTTCGCACCTGTGGCTCAACTACATCATCGACAACGGCGTCGCCTACACGAACTTCGTCGACTTCAACGGCTACCAGCCGCCGCTAAACGAGATCGATCCGGCATCGCTCATCTCAGACGGCATCGTGCCGGAGCACCTGGCGAACAGCGTGCTCACGAACGACGATCTCGGGACCGATTCGCTCCAGTTCGGGACGCTCACGGCACAGGGACAGCGCCTCTGGCAGGACGGCTACTCTGACTTCCTGGCCGGAGGTGGATAGGCACTAGCCGTGTACCGCCGCTGGCTTTGGCCCGGCTTTGCGCTGCCGGGGATCCTGTGGCTGGTCGTCCTCTTCGTCGTGCCGTTCTACGCGGTCGTGGCGGTGGCGTTCGGGACGGTGGATCCCATCCTCTCGCAGCCCGTCCCGATTTGGAATCCGCTCCAGTGGAACGTCGGTTGGATCGTCGAGGTGCTCCACCGTTTCGCTCCCGGTGGGACGTTCTTCGGCCCGTCCGTGCGCACGGTCGAGTATGTGGCCAGCTCGCTGGCGCTCTGCCTGCTGATCGGCTACCCCGTCGCCTACTACATCGCCCGCCACGGCGGCCGCATGAGGAGCCTTCTCCTCGTGCTCATCATCCTCCCCCTCTGGATCAGCTACCTGATGCGCATGCTCGCCTGGGTCAACCTGCTCGCCACCGACGGGTACGTGAACCGCTTCCTCACCTTCACGCACGTCCTCAGCCAGCCGCGCGAATGGCTCGGAGGTGAGCCGTCGACCGTCGTCCTCGCGCTCGTCTACGGCTATATCCCCTACTTGATCCTGCCGCTCTTCGCGGCCCTCGACCGCATCGACCGAAGCCACCTCGAGGCCGCCCGTGATCTGGGGGCGAGCCCGCTGAGCACGTTTCTACACGTCACCCTGCCCCTGTCGAAGACGGGCATCCTCGGCGGCGCCGTCCTGATCACGCTGCCGATGTTCGGCGACTACTACACGCCGAACATCGTGTCGGGCACTCCGCAGACGTCGATGATCGGAAACCAGATCGACCTCTTCTTCCACGGGGGTCCGCAGCCGACCATCGGGGCAGGGATCACCGTCGTGCTCGCGCTGTTCCTGACCGTGCTGATGGCGTACTACATGTGGACGATCCACCGAGCTTCCCGCGACGTGGCGGCGGTATGACGACCATCGCAGAACAGCGGCCTAGGGGCATCTCCACCTGGAGCCGCGCTTCCGGCTGGGTCAGGAACCCCTGGGGGCGGCCCCGCTTCCTCGTCCTGATCACGTGGGCCTACATCGTTTGGTCGATCGTCCCCGTCCTGATCGCCGTGCAGTTCTCGTTCAACGCGACCCGCTCGCGATCGGTTTGGCAAGGCTTTTCGACTCGCTGGTACTGGGGCGATCCAGTCGACTCGGTCTGGCACGACCCCACTCTCCGCCATGCCGCCGTCCAGAGCCTGAAGCTGGCGAGCGCGGACGTCCTGATCGCCACGCCGATCGGCGTGCTGCTCGCCATCGGCCTGGCACGCTGGATGGGCTGGGGCGCGAGGCCCTCGAACTTCCTGATGCTCTTTCCGTTCGTGACGCCGGAAATCGTCATGGGTGTCTCGCTCCTCCTCGTGTTCACGCACGTCTTCACATTCGTCGGGGCGGGTACGGACGCGCAGATCCTCGGCCACGTGACATTCTCGATCTCCTACGTCGTCGTGATCGTGCGCGGGCGCCTCTTCTCGATCGGCAGGCAGTACGAAGAGGCGGCCGCCGATCTCGGCGCCTCGCCGACCGTCGCCCTGACCCGGGTTCTCCTGCCCCTCCTGACACCCGCAATCGTCGCCTCCGCGGCCGTCGTCTTCGCCATCTCCCTGGATGACTTCGTCATCAGCCAGTGGCTGTCGAGCGGTGGGGAGACGGATACGGTTCCGATCCGAATCTACTCCGCCACCCGAGCCGCGCCGCTTCCCTCCGTGAACGCGATCGCGACGGTGATGATGGTCCTCACGCTTCTCTCACTTGCCTTGGCTTTTCTCGCGTGGCGGGTCTTCACGCGAGAGGAGCGGCGAGCGAGGGCGGGCCAGACCAAGGACCTCGCCGTCTTCGAGCTATGACGGTGGCGCGCGGAGAGATACAGCTGGTCGAGCTGACCAAGCGTTTCGCGGACGTCACCGCGGTGGACGGCATCGACCTCGAGATTCCCGCCGGCGAGTTCTTCTCGCTGCTCGGACCGTCTGGATGCGGCAAAACGACGACGCTCCGCCTGATCGCAGGCTTCGAGCAGCCCACGGAGGGGCAGATCCTGCTCGACGGCACCGATGTGGCGTACACCCCTCCGCATCGACGCAGCGTCAACACGGTCTTCCAGAACTACGCCCTCTTCCCCCACCTGAACGTCTTCGACAACGTGGCCTTCGGCCTCCGGCGTGCCAAGCGCCCGAAGGCGGAGATCAAGGAGCGGGTTGCGCGAGCGCTCGAGCTCGTGCAGCTGACGGGCTACGAGCGGCGCAAATCCTCCCAGCTCTCGGGCGGTCAGCAACAGCGTGTCGCGCTCGCTCGAGCGCTCATCCTCAACCCGGCCGTGCTCCTTCTGGACGAGCCTCTAGGCGCGCTCGATGCGAAATTGCGCAAGGCGCTCCAGCTGGAGCTGAAGGGGCTCCAGCAGGAGGTCGGGATCACCTTCCTCTACGTCACGCACGACCAGGAGGAGGCTTTAACCATGTCGGACCGGCTGGCGGTGATGAACGCCGGGCGCGTGGAGCAGGTTGGCGCCCCTCAGGACGTCTACGAAGATCCACAAACGGTGTTCGTCGCCGACTTCCTCGGGGCCTCGAACCTGATGGACGCCACAGCCACGGGGGCGGTCGATGGGGCCTGCCGTGTGGAGCTCGATCGGTTCGAGCTCCTGGGAAGCGCCGGCGCGGCCGACGTCACCGGGCCCGCCAAGATCGTCATCCGGCCCGAACGCGTCGAGCTCGAGCCGCACGGAGCGCCGAGCGGCCCCAACCGGCTCCCAGGTATGGTCGAGCGAGTCGTCTACGTGGGCTCGGCGATCCAGGTCATCGTGCGGGCTGCGACGGGAGATGCGCTTCAGGCGCTCATTCAGAACACCGGCAAGGGCGCCCCCTACGAGCAAGGGACGCCGGTTCAGATCCACCTTCCCGCCGAAGCATTGCGAGTCCTTCCCGCGGACGAGGTTCCGAGCGTCGAGGAGGCCTGAAGAGTGCACGAGAAGCGAATCGAGATCCGCTGGCGAGACCTCGACGCCTACAACCACGTCAACAACGCGGTCTACCTCACGTACCTCGAGGAGGCCCGCGACGAATGGCTGGAGCGCGCGCTCGGTTCCGACGGCGCCGCCTGGGGCTACGTCCTCGCACGCGTGGCGATCGACTTCCGGCGGGAGCTTCGGCAGGAGGACGACGAGGTCGTGGCCAGCTGCTCGCTCGCCCGGCTGGGCACTTCGAGCGTCACCACCCGCGAGGAGCTGAGAACCTCGAACGGTGAGCTCGCGGCCGAGGCCGAAGCGGTGCTCGTCGCCCAGGACCGGGAGTCCCGGAAGACCCGCCGGCTCTCGGATAGTGAACGAAAAGCACTTGAGGGACTAGCGTGATCGTTCCCGAGCTTCCCCCCGAGATTCGCGAGCTGAAGGCGCGCGCCGCCCGCTTCGTCGAGGAGGAGCTCTATCCCGCCGAGGCGCATATCGCCGAGCGGGGCGAGATCGACCGCCACGAGATCCACGACCTGAAGGACAAGGCCCGGGCCGCCGGCTTCTCGAACTACAACGTTCCCGCCGAGCACGGCGGGCCCGACCTGCCGATGCTCGCCCAGGTGGCGATCGAGGAGGAGGGCGGCAAGGCGACCAACGGGCTCGGCTTCATCGTCTGCGAGCGGGCGCCGCGAGAGCTGCTCGAGCTGGCGAGCCCTGAGCAGCTCGAGCGCTACGTCCTGCCGACCCTCCGACACGAGCGCCAGGAGGCGTGGGCGATCACCGAGCCCGGTGCAGGGTCGGATGTGGGCGCGATCGCTGCGACTGCCGAGCGCGACGGGGACGACTGGGTCCTCAACGGCGAGAAGTGGTTCGTCACCGGCGGCGACCAGGCCGACTACCTCGTCTTGCTCGCGCTCGCGGACGGCGAGCAGACTCTCTTCTTCGTGGACAAGGACGCTCCCGGGCTCACGCTTACGCGCACTCCCCGCTTCATGCACGACCCCTATCTCTACGCTCACCCCGAGTTCCGGTTGGAGAACTGCCGCGTGGCCGAGGCGAACCGCATCAGGGGCGGCGGCGGCGAGGGCGCCCGGAAGTGGTTCACCGTCGAACGGCTGATGATTGCGGCCCGCTGCTGCGGGGCCGCTGAGCGCCTCATCGATCTGGCAAGGGCCTGGGCACTCGAGCGCCGCGCCTTCGAGCAGCCGATCTCCCAGTACCAGGGAGTACAATTCCCCTTGGCGGACTCGCTCACCGAGCTTCTCGCGGCGCGACTGATTACCTACCACGCCGCGCACGAGTTCGACGTGAACCCGGACGCCAAGATCGTCCACGGAAAGGCGGCGATGGCGAAGCTCTACGCATCGGAGATGGCTGGACGGGTCGCCGACAGGGCGGTCCAGATCCTGGGCGGGCGCGGCTACATGCAGGAGAACCCGGCCGAGCGCCATTTCCGCGAGCTTCGTGTCGACCGCATCTGGGAGGGCACCAGCGAGATTCAGCGCGTGATCGTCGCGGGAGGGCTTTTCAAGCGCGGGATCGCGCCCTACGTGGGCTGGGAGGCGCCGTGATCGACGACGTCCAGGAACTACGTGACGCCCTCGCAGGAGGCGCCACGCTCCCTGCGAGCTGGTACTCGGACGCTGCCATCCTCCGCCGCGAGCAGGACGCGATCTTCCGGCGCACGTGGCAGTACGCCGGCCGGCTCGACCAGGTCGCGGAGCCGGGAGACTGGTTCACCACCGTCGCCGGGACGATTCCGGTCGTCGTCACGCGCGACCGCTCGGGAACCGTCAACGCGTTCGTGAACGTCTGCCGCCACCGGGGGCACATCGTCGCGACGGGAGCGGGGCACCGCGAGACGCTCCAGTGTCCCTACCACGCCTGGACCTACGGCCTCGACGGAGCGCTGCGAACGGCGCCGCGCTCGGAGCGGGAGCCGGACTTCGACTTCGACGCGTTTTCCCTCCTGCCGGTCCAGGTGGATACCTGGGGGCCGCTCGTCTTCGTCAACCCTGATCTCGATGTCCCTGGGCTTGCCGAGGCTCTCGGGCCCCTGCCCGGGCATGTGGAAGCGAGCGGAGTCGACATGAGCCGCCTGACCTTCCGCGAGCGGCGCGAGTGGGAGATCTCCGCGGACTGGAAGGTCGCCGTCGAGAACTACCTCGAGTGCTACCACTGCCCGGTCGCTCACCCGGGGTTCAGCAAGGTGATCGACGTGGATCCGGACGCGTATCTGCTCAGCTCGGACGGGCTCGTGGCCAGCCAGTTCGGGACGCCCCGTCCCGCAGCCCTGGCGGGTGACGGCAAAGCTCCCTACAACCCGAGTGGCGAGATCACGCAGGCGCAGTACCACCTCTTGTGGCCCAACACGACGATCAACGTCGAAGCGGGGCCTGGCAACCTCTCGGTCGACGCCACGAGGCCGAACGGGCCAGGTCGTTCAGTCGGCGCGACCGACTACTTCTTTTACGAGGAGGTCTCGGACGAGCGGGCACGCGAGATGATGGACTTCGCCAACCAGGTGGGGCTGGAGGACAGCGGGCTCGTCGAGGCGGTGCAGCGTGGACTCGACACCGGGATGGTGCCGCAGGGACGCCTGCTCCTCTCCAGCGAGCACCTCATCCAGCATTTCCAGCGGCTCGTCTTCGAAGCGCTCGCCGAGCGCTAGCGATCCGCTACGCAGGGCGCCGCATCTCGACGAACTCCCACTCGCCCCCGTTCGTCGAGTGCTCGTACACGCGAACAGGCGCGAAACCGGCCCGCTCGTACACGGTGATCGCTCGACCGTTGAACGTGGCGACCGAAAGGGAGAACTGCTCGGGCGCGAAGCGACGGCGGGCGTAGTCGAGTCCGGCGGATAGAAAGGCTCCGCCGTGACCCCGTCCGGTCTTTTCGGGGTGGAGACCGAGCCCGATGTCAAGGATCCCAGCGGGCCTCGGTTTGAACGAGAAGTAGCCGACCAGAGCGCCGGTCTCGTCCTCGACGGCGGCGTATGCCTCGCCGCGCGCCTCGGAGTCGAGAAGCTCCGCGAGATCATCTGGATCGGCTGCCCAATCGTAGAACGAGAATGGCTCAGGGTAGTGCCAGAGAGCGATTGTCTCTGCGTCCTCCTGGCTCATCACCTTGAACCGGAAGGTCACGGCCGCTAGTCCCGTTTCTTGCCGAGTGCGGGCAGGTAGGACTCCTGCTCGAGCCAGTGCCCGCCGTCGATCGTCAGGTTCTCGCCGGTGATGTAGCCGGCGTACGGGGAGCAGAGCGCGGCGGCCCACACAGCGACTTCCTCAGGGCTCGCCAGCCGCCCGAGCGGCACTGTCGAGGCGACGCGGGCGCGGTCCTCTTCGCTCGGCCAGAGCGCTTGCCCCGCGCCCTCCGTGTCGGTGGGCCCTGGACAGATGCAGTTCACCCGGATCCCGTGCTCCGCCCACTCGACGGCGAGCGTTCTCGTCAGCGCGAGCACCCCTGCCTTGGCGGCTGCAGAGTGGATCGTCCCCGGCCCGCCTGTCCACGCGTAGCTGGCGATCACGCTCAGGATCGCGCCGCCTTCGCCCTGCTCGATCATGCGCCGTCCGGCAGCTCGGGAACATAGGAAGGTCCCGTCGAGGACGATGCCGACGACCGCCCGCCAGCCGTTGGGCGAGAGCTCCTCCGCCTTGACGACGAAGTTGCCAGCGGCGTTGTTGACAAGCACGTCGACGCGGCCGAAGCGCTCGACCGCCGCGGCAACGAGCGCGTCCACCGCCTCGGGCTCCCGCACGTCGGTGGGCTGCGGGTGAGCCCGGCCTCCACGCTCCTCGATCAGTCTCGCGGTCTCCGCCAGCGGCTCCTCCCGCCGCCCCGCGATGACCACCGCGGAGCCGAGCCGGGCGAGGTCGAGCGCCATCGCCCGCCCAAGACCGCTTCCGCCCCCGGTCACGATCGCCACCTTGCGCTCGAACGTGCCCTCAGGCAGCATCGCGGTCCACTCCTCCCAGGACGATCCGGGCGTCGAGCCCCAGTGCTCCCTCGGGCAGGACGAGCAGCGGATTGATCTCCAACTCGTCGATCTCAGGGTGCTCTCCGGCGGCTCTCGAGAACGCAGCCGTGGCCCGAGCGGCAGCGGGAACGTCCAGCGCTGGGCGCCCCCGTGCTCCCAGGAGGAGCGGCGCGCCGCGAAGCGAGCAAATCAGCCGCTCCGCCTCGTCCTCGCCGATGGGCGCGAGCGCGACTGCCACGTCGCCGAGAACCTCGGTGTACAGCCCGCCCATCCCGACGAGCGTAACCGGCCCGAAGCGAGGATCGCGCCGGCTGCCGACGATCAGCTCGATCCCCTCCTCCACCGGCGCCGTCCGCTCGACGGAGTACTCTGAAGCCTCCAGTGTTGCCATTTCTGACAACTGTCGTTCCAAAGCGGTCGCGTCCGCCAGGCCTACCGCGACGCCGCCGGCATCCGACTTGTGCACGTCCCCGAGCGCCTTGAGCACGACCGGGTAGCCGATCTCGTTCGCAGCCGCCAGCGCGGCCTCCGAGTCCTGCGCACGGCGCGCCTCGGGGAAGAGGACCCCGGCTTCCTCCAGGAGCGCCCGTGCCGCCCAGTAACCGGCCGCCTCCACGGGTTGCGCCGGCGGCGGCACATCAGGCACCCCGTGAGGTTGGGCCACGCCCGCGCGAACCAACGCCGAAAGCGCATGCAGCGCTCCCTCGAGATCCCGGTAGACGGGCATCCCGCCGTCTCGAAGGGCCTCCGCGGCGGCGGAGCGCCAGTACATCGTCTGCACGACGAAGGGTTTGCCCGCGTCCGCCGCGTATTTGGCCATGGCGACGGCCGCTTCGACCTCGCGGGCCGCGTGCTCTTCCGAGTACGTGCTGTAGCCACCGAAGTACCCGGTGAGGAAGACCGAATCGAGGTCGTCGGAGCGGAGCAGTAGCTCGACGACGCGGGCGAAGTTGAAGACGTCGTACTCGCCTCCACCGGCGAGGTCGACCGGATTCTCGGTCGCGGCGGTAGGCGGAAGGATGGCCTGGAGCCCTGACGAGGTCTTCCGGGACACCGGCGGCAGCTCGAGGCCGTGCGCGGCCGCGAGGTCGGCTGCGATCACCGTCGAGCCGCCTCCGTCGGCTGCGATGCCGACTCTGCGGCCGCGCGCCGGAGGGGCTCCGAGCCTTGCGACCGCCACGTCCACGAGTTCCTTCGGCGTCGCGACTCGCTCGATGCCGGCCGCCGCGCAGGCGGCCTCGACGGCCACGAGATCGCTCACCAGCGCCCCCGTGTGCGACCGCGCTGCACGGGCGCTTCCCGGGGTGCCTCCCCCAGCGATCAGCAGTACCGGCTTTCCCGCCTCGACGGCCTGCTGCGCGGCCCGGGCGAACGCGCGCCCGTCCCGGAAGTCCTCGCAATAGACGGCGATCACCCGCGTGGGCTCGTGCTCTCGGAAATCGTGGATCAGCTCGACCGCCTCGAGGTCGGCCTGGTTCCCCAGCGAGACGAAGCGGGAGAAGCCCAGACCGGCGTCGCCTGCGAGCATCCCGACCTCGAGAGCCAGGTTCCCACTCTGAGAGATGAGCCCGATGGGCCCGCTCGGCACAGAGTTCGAGCTCAGGTGAAGGTTCGTTTCGGCGTCGAACAGGCCGAGACAATTCGGCCCGACGAGGAGGGCGCCGGCATCGCGGATCCGCTCCACCGCTACCCGCTCGCGCTCCCGGCCCTCGGGTCCCCCCTCGCCCAGTCCTGCGCTGATCACCACGAGCGCCTTGGCCCCCGCATCCAGCGCTCCGTCGACGGCCTCCTCGAAGCCGTCGGCGGGCACCGTGATTACCACCAACTCAGGCGACTCGGGCAGCTCGGCCAGGGAGCGATACGCCGTCCGTCCGAGGATTTCGCCGCCGTTTCGGTTGACCAGGAAGACGGCGCGCCTCTCTTCGGCCTGGAGAGCGCCCTGAGCGAGCCAGTACCCCCACTTGCCCGGCGTCGCCGAGGCGCCAACGATCGCGACCGAGCGGGGGTCGAAGAGTGGCCTCAGATCGCGCGTCAAGATCGGTGTCGCAGCAGCCGACGAGAGATGATGAGGCGCTGGATGTCGGACGTTCCTTCCTCGATCTCCTCGAGCTTGGCGTCCCGCATCCACTTCTCCACCGGGTATTCGCGCGAATATCCCCACCCACCGAGCGTCTGAACGGCGGCCCACGTACACCACATCGCGGTCTCGGACGCGAACAGCTTGGCCATGGCGGCCTCCTTCGCCACCTCCTGGCCGGCATCCAGAAGCCTCGCGGCCCGCCAGACCAGCAGGCGCGCCGCGTCGACGCGCGTCGCCATGTCGGCGAGCCGGAAGGCGACCGCCTGGTGCTCGCCGATCGGCTTGCCGAACTGCTCACGAGTCTTCGCGTATTCGACGGCGTACTCGAGCGCTGCGCGCGCGAGCCCGGTCGCGGCCGCCCCCAGCGTGATCCGGGAACGGTCGAACGTCTGCATGAGGCCGGAGAAGCCTTCCCCTTCCTCGCCCAGCCGCCGGTCCTCGGGAAGCTCGGCGGCCTCGAGGAACATCTCGGCGTTTAGGATCGCGCGCTGGCCCATCTTCTTCATCGGCGGACCGAAGGTGACCCCTCCGTCGCCGCGCTCGACGACGAACGCCGTCACGCCGCGCGCGCCGGTCCCCGGCGCGATCGTCGCGAAGACGACGTAGTACTCGGCGAGGCCGCCGTTGGAGATCCACGTCTTCTGGCCCCGCAGGACGTAACCGTCGCCCGTCCGCTCAGCCACGGTCTGAATCGAAGCGGCATCGGATCCGGAGGCCGGCTCCGTCGTCGCCAGCGCTCCGAGCGGCGGCCGGTCCCCGGCAAGCGGCTCGATCCAGCGGCGCTTCTGCTCCTCGGAGCCGAGGACGAGGATCGGCTCGGCGAAGAAGCCGCCGGAGGTGATCAGGTTGCCGATCCCGGAGCAGCCGTAACAGAGCTCCTCCTGGACGATGCAGCCGGTGAGGCAGTCCGTGAGGCCGGCGCCGCCGTATTCGGACGGCAGCATGAAGGACGTGAGCCCGAGCCCCGCGGCCTTGTACCAAACCTCCCACGGCATCACCGTGTCCGCCTCGTCGACCTCCAGCGCAATCGGGCGGATCTCGCGGGCTGCGAAGTCGCGGCAGACCTCGCGGATCTCACGTTGCTCGTTCGTGAAGTCGAAGACCTCCTGGGCCATCCCGCTCATGGGCGAGAATCCTCCCAGATTCGAATGAAGCCGACACAGATCCCCAGACCACCTGCAACCGAGTGAACGGCGAGTCAGCTTCGGTCGTCGTCATCGGCGGCGGCGCGCTGGGCACGAGCACGGCCCATCACCTCGCCGAGCTCGGCGTGACCGACGTCGTGCTCTGCGAGCGCAACACGCTGGGCAGCGGCTCCACGAGCAAGGCTGCAGGGGGCATCCGCGCGCAGTTCACGGACGAGCTCAACATCCGCATCGCTCTGCTTTCGCTCGTCGAGTTCCGGAACTTCAAGGAGCGCTTCGGCGTGGACATCGACTTCCGCGAGGTCGGCTACCTCTTCCTGCTCGACTCGGACGAGGACGTGAGGCGGTTCGGCCAGGCGGTAGCCCTCCAGGGATCGCTCGGAGTCCTTTCGACGGAGCTGACGCTGGACGAGGTCCTGTCGCTCGTGCCACAGCTCGAGACGGAAGGTCTGCGCGGCGCGACGTACTGCCCGCGGGACGGCCACGCCACGCCGGAGGCGGTCGTTCGCGGGTATGCCGCCGCCGCGGCCGAGAAGGGAGTCCGCATTCACCAGGGGGTCGAGGTGAAGCGCATCCTCGTCCTCGGGAACAAGATCCTCGGCGTGGAGACTTCCGCTGGGCGCATCAAGACGGACACGGTCGTCTGCACGGCAGGGGTCTGGTCGCGCGAGGTGGCCGCGCTCGTCGGCGTCGACCTGCCCGTGATCGGCGAGCCGCGCTGGATGCACTACACACCCGAGTCTGGTTCTCTCCCGGAGAAGCTGCCGCTCACGATCGACTTCTCCAGCGGCTTCTACTTCCACCGTGAAGGGCCCGGGCTGGTCTTCGGCGGGCGCGAGCCGACGATCGAGGGCGTTGCGACCCATGCGACGCGGCGGCTGCCGCTCCTCACCGACCTGCCCATCCAGTCCTCCTGGTGGGGCTATTACGAAATGAGCCCCGATCACAACGCGCTTGTCGGAGAGGCCGCCGACCCGAGCCGGTTCCTCTATGCGGCTGGCTTTTCGGGGCACGGCTTCCAGCAGTGCCCCGCCGTCGGCGAGTACCTCGCGGAGCGGATCGTCGGCATCATTCCCACCCTGAATCTCTCTGCCTTCTCCGCAGACCGCTTCGCTCGCGGGGAGCCCCGCGAAGAGCAGTTCGTCATCTGATGCCGCGGTCATTGCGTCTCTTCGTCTTCGCTCGGCACGGCGAATCCGTCCTCAATCTCGAGCGCCGCATCAACGGCGATCCGACCAAGGCGGTCGACTTGACCGAGCGCGGCCGCTTCGAGGCGACGCGCCTGGGGGAACAGCTTGCCGGCCTACACCTGGACGTCTGCCTGCACACGCGTTTCCTACGGGCGGCGCGCACAGCCGAGATCGCGCTCGCGGGCAGAGACGTGCCCTTCAAGGTCGAGCCGCTCTTCGACGACATCAATGTTGGTGACCTCGAGGGCGCGCGCATCGAGGACTATCGCGCCTGGAAGCATGGGCACGCCCGCAGCGACCCGTTCCCCGGCGGCGAGAGCCTGGACGACTCAGCACGACGCTACGCGGAGGGTTTCGGCCGGCTCCTGGCGGCCCCGCATACCTCGCTGCTGGTGGTGACGCACGAGATCCCCATCCGCTACGCGCTGAACGCGGCCGCGGGCTCCGATACGCTCGACGGGCCGGCCCACGAGCTTCCGAACGCTGCGCCGTTCCTGTTCGACGAGGACGGCCTGCAGCGCGCGGTGGCGGGTATCGATCGCCTCGTGGGTACAGTTCCGGCGTAGATCTCTGGAACCGGGGAGTCGCTGCAGCGGCTGAGAGGGGGCTCGAGGCCCCGACCCGCCGAACCTGATCTGGGTCATTCCAGCGAAGGGAGAGCGCATGGAGACTGAAGAGCGGAGCTGGGGCGTGACGCCCGTGCCGGAGCGGCTGCGAACGCTCACGGGCCTGGACGTCGGGCTCCTTTGGGGAAGCCTGGGCATCAGCCTGCTCGTCCTCGTCGCGGGCACGTTCCTCGCCGCGCTCGGTCTCAAGAACGCGCTGCTCGCGACCCTCGTCGGGGCCGTGGTCGGGTGCGCATTGCTCGGCCTCGCGGGCCTCATAGGAGCGGAACGGCGCGTTCCCGGCATGGTGCTCTTGCGCGACCCCCTGGGGCGCCGCGGCTCCTACGTCCCGACCGGGCTCAACGTCCTGCAGAACCTCGGCTGGGCGACCTTCGAGCTGATCGTGATCTCCACGGCGGCGAACGCGCTCGCGGACCGGGTCTTCGGGTTTCGCGAGCGCTGGGTCTGGGTGCTCGTCTTCGCCGCCGTCACCGTCGCGCTGGCGCTCGCCGGGCCGATCTCCTTCGTCCGCCGGTACGTGCGCCGTTTTGCGGTCTGGGCGGTGGTCGCGTCAGTTGGTTACCTCACGTGGTGGGCTCTGGACGGCGCGCACGCCGGCAAGCTCTGGTCGGCGGACGGCGCAGGCGGGCTGAGCTTTTGGCAGGGAGTCGACCTGACCGTCGCCATGGCGGCCTCGTGGCTACCGCTCGCGGCGGACTACACGCGCTTCGCGCGCTCGGGACGCGGGGCGTTCTGGGGCACCGCGGTCGGGTACCTCGTACCGCTCGCCTGGCTGTACTTCCTCGGCGCCCTGCTCTTCCTCTCGCGCGGTCTCGACGACACGACCGCGCTCTTGACCGCCGTTGCCGGCGGCGGCGTCGCCAGCGCGCTGGCGTTGCTCGCGCTCACAGTGGACGAAACGGACGAGCCCTTCGCGAACGTCTACTCGGCTGCCGTCTCGCTCCAGAACCTCTTTCCCGCCGCGCCGCAGCGGTTCCTGATCCTGCTCGTCGGCGCCACCGCGACAGGCGGTGCTCTGGCGGTCGATCTCGGGCGCTACCAGAGCTTCCTCTTCCTCCTCGGATCCTTCTTCATCCCGCTCTTCGGCGTCCTCGCCGCAGACTTCCTCCACGGCGCGATGCCGCAGGTCGCGGTTCGCTGGAGCGGACTCGTCGCGTGGTCCGCGGGCTTCGCCGCCTACCAGTGGATCCAGCCCACCGGCCCGGGTTGGTGGACGGACCTCGTAGACGGCGCGCCGGGCGCGGGCCACTTCACGGGTGGAGCCTCCCTGCCTGCGTTCGCGCTCGCGTTCGCTCTGTACGCGGCCTTACGGTACGCACGTGCGCCTCTTGGGCGTCGTCGGGCTCGTTTCGCTGGATCGCGTTGACGGCGGTCTACCGCGGCTGGGCGGCGCGCCCTTCTATGCGGCGCGGGCTCTCCGTCTCCTGGGACACCCGGCCGTCCTCGTCACCAAGCTCGCCGCGGAGGACTCCGGCCGCGGCCTGCACGCGCTCGGCGTCCCTGTCGTCGCCCGGGCCGCGGCGCGAACGATCTCGTTCCGGATCGAGAACGAGGACGGAAGCCGGCGTAGCCTCGAGCTCGAAGAGCCGGGGGAACCCTGGTCAGCCGAGGACGCTCGGGGCTGGGTGGGCGAGGCCCTCGGACAGGTGGACTGGGTTCATGCGGGTGCCCTCACGCGCGACGACTTTCCGCCGGAGACGCTCGCAACGCTCCGTCGCGGGCGCAGGCTGAGCCTGGACGGGCAGGGTCTCGTCCGGCCTGGCCGCGCCGGGCCGGTCGAGCTCGACGGCGATTACGACCCGTCGGTGCTTCGCCATGTCGACCTCCTGAAGCTCTCCCAGGACGAGGCCGACGCCCTTGGGCTCACGCTCGACGAGCGGTCTCTTCGGTCGCTCGGCGTGCGTGAGATCGTCGTGACGCTCGGGCGGACGGGCTGTGTGGTCTACGCGGACGGCCTGGCCGAGCACATCCCGACCCGCCCTTTGTACGTGACCGATCCGACCGGCGCCGGCGACGAATTCATGGCCGCGTATCTCTCGTATCGCCGAAGGCGGCATGCCCCGCACTCGGCGGCTCACCTAGCCTCGGAGGTGGTCCACCGCCTCCTGTCAGCCGAGCTTGTGTTTCACGAGCACAAACTCCATTCAGGCCCGGGGACGCGGGCCTTCTCGGCCGAGCACGACCTAAAAGGACATGGGTGAGGGTTGTGCGTGTGGAACACAAGCCACCGGGGCGCGTCGTCAGTCGAGCTTGAACTCGCCGCGGGCGACGATGACGGCCGAGCCGCCCACTTCTACCTTCGAGATCTGCTCCGGCGAGCCCTCGACGCGGGCGTAGAGCTTGCTGGGACGCTTGATCTCCGCGCCTTGCGAGATCTCTATCTCGTCGCCGAACGCGATGCGGCCGTGCCGCGCAAGGTGACACGCGAGCGGTCCGGCAGCCGAGCCGGTGGCAGGATCCTCCGGAACTCCTCCTCCCGGCGCGAACATGCGCGTCTTCCAGCGCGTGCCGCTCCCGGCGAAGCAGTTGACTCCGAGCACGTCCGGCAGGCGGGCCAAGGCGGTCATGTCCGGCTCCAGCGCGGCCACCTCGTCCTCGCTCCCGAGTGACACGTAGACGTGCTGGAGCCCGTTGTCGTAGACCTCCACCGGCAGAGTAGAACCACTGACCCCGAGAGCTGCCAAGAGCTCAGCTGGACGGTCGTAAGGCTTAACCGTCGGGATCGGCTGATTCATCCAGCCGAAGATGATGCGAGGCCCTTCGCGCTCCAGGCGGACTGGAACGATGCCCACACCCGTCTCCAGGTTGATCTCGCCGAGCTGAAGCGGGGCCGCGAGGATGAAGGCAGTCCCGAGGGTCGGATGGCCGGCAAACGGAATCTCCACCGTTGGCGTGTAGATGCGGATGCGCGCATGCCCGCCCTGCTCGGCCGGATGGACATAGACCGTCTCGTCCTGATTTCGACGATCTCCCGTGTCCTCAGATGCCCTTTCGCCTCGTGGTTGCTGTGGCGTAGCGACGTCCCATCCGGGCGGGTATACGAAGACGGTCTCTGACAGGTTCGTTTCGCGAGCGAGACGTTGCAGCATTTCCTCTGGGATCTCGCGCGCGTCTGTGAAGACGGCTAGAGCGTTGCCTTCGAGTGGACGGTCGGTGAAGACGTCTGCGATGACGTAGCGGTAGGCGCGCACGAGCGCGACTGTATCGACTCGCGACGGGCTGCCTCATGGCTCTCCCGACCCGGTCACGTTCCGCATCGACTGAGCCATGCGATGCGTCGCCTCGGGCTTCGTCCCTTGGTACGGCTTGGCGCCTTTCCAGCGCCGCAAACCGCCGCTCCTCTGAGCGCGCTTTATCTCCGTCTCCCGCTTTGCGAGCTTCGTCGGTCCCGGACGGTTGCGGCATACGTGACGCAGCCGCATCGATGTCTTGTCATCGTTGTTGCAATCTGTGACACTGGCGTCAACCTACAGGGGGTGTTTCAGCATGCGGTCCTTTGGTTTGTTTGTCGGAGCGGTTCTGACAGCCGTGGTCCTTGCGTATCCCGCGACTGCCAATGCCGCGTCGGTCGTGGCGACCATCAATGGCGGGGGCACGGCCATCATGGACCCCAACCGAAGCGATTTCGGTTTGGCAGGGACCACCTCGTTCGGAATTCACGCCACGCTCTATTCGGACGGCACGGCCCGGGGGCACGTAAATTGTGTTGACCAGGTCGGCAGCACCTTTCCGGGGAACATCTTCGGCGATGTTACGAGCTGGGAAGGGAGCCTCGACGGCAGCATTACCCTGAACGTCGTCGGTAAGCTCGTCGGCTTTCCAGGTGGCCATCCTCAGGACGTGTCGTTCACCGTGACGATTCAGCGCTTCGGAGGAGCAGGGGTAGGCGAGTGGACCCTGTCCCTTGGTGCTGACACCGCCTGCTTTGAGACCCTGCTCAGCGGGCAGATCGTCTTGCGGCGGCGCTCCTAGGAACGTCGAGCTGGTATCAGAACTCTACGGAGGAAGACGCCAGTCAACAAAGTGCCACCATCAAAGCCACCCTGGAGGCGGTGTCCGTGAAGACGTCTGCGACGACCTAGCGGAAGCTCGGCACCACTAACCCCATGACGGGGGCTCGTAGAGGCGGTCGAGCGGAGCCCCGATCGCCAGGAAGACGAGGCCGTCCGGGCCGGCGACTGGGCAGCGCGTGGTCGCGGGATCAACGCGGAGGAAACGGCCCTGCTTGAGCTCGACCTCCTCGCCGTCCAGGCGCATGACCCCCGATCCGCCCAGGACGAAGTAGACCTCCTCCTGGTTCGCCTGGGCGTGATCGTGCTCCCTGCCTTCCACGTTGGCCGGCAGCTCGAAGTAGTTGAAACCGAACGCGCGGGCACCCAGCGCACGCCGCACCTTGCGGACGGCGCCGCCGGGGCCTTCACCCTCGAGGTCCTCGACGTCGGCGAAGCTGTAGCCCATCGACGGAACCCTAGAAGACACTCCAGGCGGCGCGGGCGAGCTTGAAGCCGTGGCCCGCGGCGCTTCGACAGTCCAGGCCGGACCTTGTGGAGACGCAGGTGATGCCTTCGCGAGACCACGTCTCGCCATAAGCGAGGATCGGGGCAGACCCCTCGTAGATGGTGTCACCGGCGCATTGGGGCGACGCGGGCCCGTCCGCCTCGAGGACGATTCCCGTCCAGTCGAGCTCGCACGGCTCGCTCGGCTCGGGCTGCAGGCCGCTGAGGATGTCGCAGCGAAGCAGGCCTGAATCAAAGCCGCAGCCGATGTTCTTCGAAGGCATCTGGAACCGCCGGTAGTCCTGGGGCGTCGGCTGAGGAGCTGCCGACGTGACCGTGGACACGTTCGTCACTGTGACGACCGTGGTGCGTGTCTCCTTGGAACCGCCGCACCCTGCGCCCAGGACTGCGAGCGCCCCGATAAGGATCGCGAACCTCATCAATTGCCGTAGCGCGAGAAGTGCATGTAGTCCTTGGGGTAGCTCCAGTAGCCGCCCCAGGTCCAGTTCGCGACGGTGAAGGCGCCGACGACCGCGTCACCGCCGTGAATCATCCCGATCGCATAGCGCGAACGGTCCGCGTAGGGCCGGCCGGCCTCGGGTGAGACGTGGCTCCCCGCGACGTACGGATTCCGGATCGGATTGATGTCGATCGCCCGCCCGTACGCGTGCTGCGACCACCGCGTCGTCCCAGCAACGAAGCGGCAGTTGAAGGCCGACGTGTTGTTCGCGTCCATGGAGCGGTCGTCGCTGCCGTTGTAGGCGTCGATCAGGAGCATGCGCCTGATCCGGAAGTGGGCGTAGAAGAGCTTCTCGAACACTCGCTTGACGCGGGGAGCCTGGTCTTCGTGGACGATCAGGCGTCCACGCCGCACCCTCCCGCCGAAGCCCCGGTGGTCCAGCTTCAACAGCCGCAAATCACGGATTGGCACGGGGCAGCCTCTGTGCCAGGACGAACCGGTCATCCGCTCCCTGAGCTGCGCGTCGATGACCGAGATCGAGCCGTGGAAGACCGGGCCGGCGGCGCGGGCATGCCCGGGGACGGCCAGAGCGGCGAGGACAGCGGTCGCCGCCAGGAGTCTCGAGCCCATGGACAGATAATTGCAGGCCCGGCGCCGGTCAACCGACCCCAGGCTATTCTCGGCCGACGTGAGCGTGATCGAGGTCTCGGGGCTGGTCAAGTCCTACGGGCGCCACGAAGTGCTGCACGGAATCTCCTTCGCAGTGGAAGCCGGAGAGGTGTTCGGTCTCCTGGGCCCGAACGGCGCGGGTAAGACGACCACCGTCGAGATCCTCGAGGGCTACCGCGCCCGTGACGCAGGGGAGGTTCGCATCCTCGCTCAGGATCCGGGCCGCGCGGGCCCCGACTTCCGCGCCCGCATCGGCATCGTCCTCCAGTCGTCCGCCGTCTACCCGCTCCTGTCCGTACGCGAGACGCTCGACCTCTTTGCCGGCTACTACCCCCATCCGCGGCGACCCGAAGAGGTGATCGAGCTGGTCGGCCTCACCGAGAAGGCCGACGCA